>Ga0068864_100001497_pt1 | contig 19256 bp, 18 predicted proteins | sample KBSSwiS72_FD_66586 | JGI IMG/M metagenome (GOLD analysis project Ga0068864, IMG submission 66586) | Switchgrass rhizosphere microbial communities from Kellogg Biological Station, Michigan, USA - KBS Switchgrass S7-2 | ecosystem: Host-associated > Plants > Roots > Rhizosphere > Soil ... | reverse complement strand
CCGAGCCGCGCACGACGTGCGCGCCGTAAAGCTCAGCAAGCATGGTCGGCGCCTGGCCGTCGACCGACGGCGAGATCATGAAGCCGGTCTTCAGCTCGGCGCGCCGGTCGGCGATGAAACGCGCGCACAGCAGCAGGTGCTGGTGCCAGAACACGGGCACGACCGCGCCTTGTTCGCGGACCAGCGTCGTCAGCCGATCGAGGTTGACGAAGCGCAGCCGGGCCGTCCGCCACAGCGTCTCGACGATCAGATAGGCGAGCCGCGCCGCGAGCCGATAGAGGAACATGCGGCCCGGCGTGAGTCGACGCTGCGACTTCGTTCGGTGCGGTCTTGCGGTCACAGAGAGCCCACAAACAAACGCCGCGGGAATCGCGGCGTTGCGAGCGACTTTGCCACACCTGCAGCGGCACCGTAAAGCTGCCGGCTAGTTCCTTCGGCCAGTGCGATCCCTGCGAAGTGATGCACAGAACATGAGTGCAGGCTCCACTGCGTCCCGAAGAAACTAAGAGGAGAAATGTCATGAACACCTTTACATCGCGAGCTCAGCTGCTGACGCGCGCAGGGGTCGCCGCGCTTGCCCTTTCCGCGTGCCTGGTCGCCTACAACGCTTCGGCCCAGCCGAATGCGCAGACGGTCAGCTTCGCGGATCTCGATCTGTCGAAGGCCGCCGGCGCACAAACGCTGTACAAGCGCATCAAGGCGGCGGCGCGAAACGTCTGCGGGCCGTCCGACAACTACACTTTCGTGACGCCGTCCGCGGCGTTCCGTAAGTGCTACGACAAGGCCATCGCCGATGCAGTCGCCCAGATCGATCGTCCGTCGTTGACGGCGCTGCACAGGGAAGAGACGCGCAGCGCTCGTGGCTGAAGTCACGCCCAGCGCGGCCAGCAGGATCCGTCGCAGCCGGTTCACTCCGACGCGACGGGTCCTGCTCGGTCGAAGCGAGCGTCGGGGGACACATGACAGACGTTGCAAGACACGATGATTTGGCGCTCAATGGCTCCGCGCACTGGGTTACGCAGAGACCTCCCACCGTCAGCTCGGTGGTTGTGGAGCAGCCAATGGCCAATCCCGAGGCCCACGTTGTCGCGCCGACAGCTGCCGTGCCCCCCAGCATGGACCGCGCCGCTGTCGAAGCCCTTATCGCCAAGCACTACTCGGGCCTCAGGCTGCTCATTCAACGTCGCGTCGGCGATCCTGAGACGGCGGCAGACATTCTCAACGAGGCCGCCTGCACCGCGTGGGAGAAGTGGCAGACCGGACAGGTGCGCCGCCCCGAGGAAATCGGCGGCTACATTTTCCAAGTGGCTATGAACCTGCTGCGCAATCGGCGCCGCAAGATCGTCGAGCGCGCGGATCGCCACGTGGACTCGGAAGTGCTCGGTCAGCTGCCTGCGGACGTCGATGCGAGCGATCGCTGGCTCGAAAAGAAAATCGCGGCACGCGTCAAGCGCATGCTGCAGGAGCTGAACTCGCCGCGCGACCGCGAGATCCTCGTGCGCTTCTATCTGCAGGAGGAAGACAAGGATGCGATCTGTCGCAACCTGGCACTGGAACCCGACCAGTTCGACAAGGTTCTGCACCGCGCGCGATCGCGACTCAAGGAGCTGCTCGAGGGCTACGGTCTGCAGAAGTCGGACTTCTTCATGCTGTGCCTGTGACGACATCCGAGAGAAACACCATGCAAACGGAAACTCGCATTCAGGACGATCCAGGTCTCGCTAGCCGCTACCTGGCCGGGCAACTGTCTCCTGCCGAGCTGCAAGCGTACGAGCAGCACCTTCTGGAGAACCCCGATGCAGTGAGAGAGCTGGAGGCGACCGCGCGCGTGAAAGTCGGCCTGGCGAGTCTGCGCGACAGCGGACAGCTCGAAAAGCTGTTGCGAGTGCAGCCTGCACTGCGCTCGCGGTGGCCGGCGCTCGCCGCTGCCGCAGCACTGATCGTGCTTGCCATTGGACTGTGGCGAGGCATCGAGGCACCGCGCGATTCAACGCTTGTTGCGACGGCAACAGAGTTGGTCGATCGCTCAGGACGGCCGCTTGCTTCCGGCTCGAGTTTCGCATTGCTGCGCACCCGCTCATCCGCGTACGACGCCGTAATACAGCTGCCGCCGGAACCGCGCGCGATCGAACTCCGTGTGCGTCCCGAAACGACGGCGGCTGCCTACAGCGTCGCCCTCTCGCGCATTCATCCCGACGGTTCCGTACTCCAGATCGGCACCGTCAGCGAGCTGGCGACCCAGCCCGACGGATTCGTGAAGCTCTATGTCGACTCCTCGCACCTCGAGTCCGGGCCGTACCTGCTCGTGATCACGCCGGCGGGAGACCGCACTGCCACATCGACCAACGCATTTCGCGTCAGGGTCGTCGCGCACGAAGAGCAACGGTGATTGCCGCACTTTAGGGGCGATGAATTGTCAACTCGGGACAGAACGTAGGTGACAGCACACGTTCACTACCGAGGCTCACCATGCAGGTCGCACGTCGTCGATGGTCGGCAGTCCTGATTGCCGGCAGTGCGCTTGCACCCAAGGGAACGTGCGTGCGTGCCTGGCTGTCGCACTCTGGCAGCCCGTCCTCAGCCGCGTTCGTCTGCGGCACCCGACCAGAGTTCGCGCGAGTTCCACACTCGACGCTAACGGACATTGAAACTGCATGGGTTCGGGCGCCTAATCGCGACCGGCCTTCCGCAACTCAGACTTACAAAGAAAATGTGCGCGGGCAATAAAGGCGAATCATGGCCGGCGCGTCGGCGACCCAATGGGTGGCTGGGTCGCATCGCGCCAGTCTCACAGTTCATTGCCTGCCTCGGGTTACTGCCGGTCACCGGGAATACAGCCGCAGCTGCGGCCTGTCAATCGATGATGGTCGATCGTCCGCCGCTGTTCGAGATGGCGTTCGACGTCCGTGGCACCGAACAGATCCAGCGCAATCTGCTCCTGCCGGCCAAAGCATCCGTGCTCGTGCTCGCGCGTGAGCAGGGCCTCGATGTTCGGCTCGAAGTGAAACGCGACGCGGACGTCATTGCGCTGGCGGACAGCCCAATCTTCCGCATGGGTACGCAGCGTGCAGCATTCGAGACGATCAGGCATGCGCGGTATTCCCTGGAGCTCATCGGAAAGGAGCAAAGTACTGCTCACGGACGCGTACAGGTACGCGTGGTCGCGCTAGGGCCCGGTGCAGACTTCGAGCCCTGCGACGCAGTCCAGCGCTCCCTGGCTGCAGCCGATGCTCAATTTGCCAACGGGCAGTTGGTTACTCTTGGCAAAAAGCTTGTCGCAGCAACGGATGCAGCCAGTGCCTACCAAGGCAGTGCGCAGGGTTACGCCGCGATCGCTGCCTCTCTGGAAACTGCGGGACCTTCAGCACTGCTCGCCGAGGTCCAACATGCCGAAGCGTCGGCGTTGTATTGGGGAGTGCAGGATTGGGAAGGTGCATGCATGGCCGCGGAACGCGCCATGCGCAGCTACGAAGCGATCGGAGCCGACTATCCGGCTGCGAAGGCGAGAGCGCTGATCGGCGCAGCGCTGATGGAGACAGGACCCGCAACCACGGTCACGTGCGGCACCTCGCCGAAGTTCGACTCCGAATCTCGAATCGAGCGCATCCGCCGGCTACTCGCATCGGCGGCCGCGTTCCATGGCGCGCGCGGCGAGGCCTATGACCAGGCGCTGGCGCTGAACGATCTGGGCCTCGCCTACCGGATGGACGATAAGTTCGAGCAAGCCATGGCTGCATTCGAGCAGGCGCGAACGCTCTATGAGCGATCAGGTGAAACACAGAAACAGGCGCAGGTCCTGCAGAACATCGCGTGGACTGACTTCGGGCTGGGCCGAGTCTCCGCGGCACTGCCGCTCTATTCGCGCGCGTTGGCCCTCATGCAATCGGAGCTGGATCCGACGCTTTATGCAGCGACGCTCAACAACAGTGCCCTGGCGAGTACCTACGCCGGCGATTACGACACCGCACTGCGCCAGTTGAGTACCGCGCTCGCGGTGAGCCGCACGGTGCAGGACAAATGGTGGCAGGTGACGATCCTGGACAACATCGGTCTGGTCTACGACCGGATCGGAGACCGTGACTTCGCATTGGACTTCTACAACCAGTCGCTGGCGCTCGGCGACGCCGCGCTCATCAGCAGCGGCCGAAGAAACACGCTTTCCAAGGTGGCAACTATCCTGCGGGACAAAGGCGACTACGCGCATGCATTGGCGGCGCGCAAGGAAGCTCTCGCGCTTGCCTCCTCACCTTCGGCGCGCGCCATCGTTTCCATCAACCTGGCTGCCGACTACCGGGCCGCCGGCAACTTCGACGAAGCGGCCAAGGCGCTCAAAACTGTGCTGAGCGGCAGTCAATCGGCACCGTCCGACTACGCTCGTGCGAGCGCCCTGCTCGAGCACGGTCATCTTGCGTACGAACAAGGGACCCTGGCCAAGGCCGAATCCGACTACCGGGAAGCCGTGCAGATGTTCCGTGCGCTGGACGTGCCGACGCGCGAGTTCGCTGCTTCGCTCGGATTGTCTCGGACGCTGTACCGTCGCGGGCTGACCGATCGCGCGCTGCACGAGCTCGTACGAACCCTCAAGCTCGCCGAAGAAGTTCGTCAGCAGAGCGCCAATCCGGAATTGCGTGCCAAGCTCCTGGAAACCTCGCGCCCAGCGTTCGACGTCAAGATTTCGATTCTCGCACAGAGCTACTTCTCGCAGACGGCACAACGAACCAGGAGCGAGCTCGCTCTCGAAGCATTGCGGACTGCCGAACAGGCGCGCGCCCGCGCACTGGACGATTTCACACGGCTCGACATGAGCGCGGCGGGTGCTCCGCCGCAGCTGCTGCAGCAACGACAATCCATCTATGCCGAGCTCTCGTCCCGACGCCAGCGCCTCGAATCGATGCTCGAAACCTCGGCGCCCACGAATCCTCGCGTCGTAGTGGTTCGATCGGACGTTGCGACGCTTCGGCAACGGCTGAATGACATCGACGCTCAGCTCGCAGCCGCGAGCATCCGACCGGCGACCGGCGAGATCGCGTTGACGATCGATCAGCAAGGCATTCCGGCCGATGTTGCGGTCGTCGAGTACTGGATGGGATCGGAGCGAACGCTGGCGTGGACGGTAACGCGCGAAGGGATTGCACTGGCTGACCTTGGCGGGAGCGCGCCGATTACCGATGCTGCTCTGGCCCTGCACACCTCGCTGCGCAGTCTCGGGTCGGTTTCAACGCAGCAGCGGCTGCTGCAGTCGCGACGACTCTATGACCTCATCTTCGAGCCCATTCAACCCCACGTTACGGGGAAGAAGGCGCTGACCGTCATTGCCGACGGCGCCCTGCACTATGTGCCGTTCGGCGCGTTGCAGTCGCGAGGAGCGCCAGACCGGTTCGTTGTTCAAGACTACGACGTGGCTGTGGCCCCAGCCGCGCGCACGCTCTTGCAGCGGGCGCCAGAAGAATCGATGTCGGCGCGGCGGATGCTCCTGGTGGCTGATCCTGTGTACGGCAAGGGCGACTCCCGCCTTGTAGCGAGGGAGGGAGGCGCCCAGGCACCTCGCGCGAACGGCAGCTCGCGCCAGTTCCGCGGCGAGTCCGACGCGGACACGTTGGAAAGGCTGCCGGGCACAGCGGCTGAGGCCGCCATGATCCGGTCGCTGTTCAAGAAGAATGAGATAGACGCGCTGGAGGGGATCGCTGCAACACGCGACCGCTTCCTTGCGACTGACTTTCGCGACTATCGCTTCATTCACATCGCGTCGCATGCGGTCGCTGACTCAGAGATACCACAGCTGTCAGCTTTGATTTTCAGCACGGTCGACACCAACGGCACTTCCATCAACGGCCGCGTACTCGGCGCGGATTTGCTGAATATCCGGCTGAACGCGCAGCTGCTGGTATTGAGCGGCTGCGAGACGGCCCTCGGCAAGAGCGTGCGCGGCGAAGGTCTGATCGGACTGCAATACATCATGCTCGCACGCGGCGCACAGAGCGTCGTCTCATCGCTCTGGGCAGTGCCCGATCGCGAGACCGCGGAACTCATGTCGCAGTTCTACGCCGCGACCTTGCAGGCAGGAGCGAGTCCACGCAGCGCGCTGAGCGGCGCGATGCGTTCGCTGATTTCCAGACAATCTGACCCTGGCATCTGGAGCGCGTTCACTCTGACCACGAGCGCGCTGCGCGATCGTCCGTCATCCACAGCGGCTCACTAGCAGGGAGTCAGGCCCCGCTGCCGCAAACCCGTTGGAGGATATATGACCGTTACACAACCCGCGGACATCTGGACCGACACCAGATGGGAATTGCGTTCGACGAGCGCTTCGCTCAAATCCTTGATGGTGCCGGACGGAGACGGCACCAACATTTTCACGCTCAACCCAGTGCCGAATACTGGCAATGCCGTGTACTACGAAGTCACTTTCGCAGCCAAAAAGATGGCGGACTGCTGGAAGGTATGCAAGTTGTTTCCGCGAGGCAATCAGACGCTACAGCCCCCACAACTCGCTGCTGCTCTCGGTGCCAACCCGACCGATGCGGAACTTCAGCAGGCTGTCGCCGCGATCGACGGCACCGCGGCCCGCCTCTTGTTCACGACGAAGCGTCTGGAAGGCGATATCGAAGTTCCTGCAACTTCGAACCAGCCGGCGATGCTCGGCTCGCTCATCCTCTATCAAGTGCCGAAGGCCCTGGGCAACAAGCAAGCGATGTTGGTACTCAGTTTCGCTACTGATGCAAGCCCCGGCGGCACCGGCGGTGGCGGCTCAGTGGACCGGCCTTGATCCATCCATCGGGAGGCTCGATATGGAACGCAGCATATGGCCCGAAGAGTATCGGCGCATCATCGCAAAGACTCTCGATGCGCTGCCGCCCGCCCGCCGGCAGACAACGAACCTGTACGTCGACCTGGTCCCCTACGCCGCGGGCGAACCGATCGGGCCCGCGTTCCAGAAAATCATCGCGCCAGGGCCCTCGCACCTGGTCTTCGCGGACGAAAATCCGCGGGCCAGCTTTGGTCACGATTGCCGTTATTGGCTCTACGACAAGTCGATGCGACTGGCCATGCATGCACGTGCGCGGTTCCCGCCATTCCGGCACGGAAAACTGGAATCGCTTAGGGTCGTTCATGAGCCGGTGTACTTCATCGCACCTCAGGATCCACCTTCGATCCCACTCGCCGTTGGCCACAGCGACCCGAACCCGCAGCGACAGCGCTTTGCAATTCTCTTCTCCGGTACGTCGGATCGTTACCATCTGAACGATCTAGAGTATTGCTACCGCATGCTGACCGGGCAGTATGGCTTCGCCGCCGCGAACATCTTCGTGCTGTGCTCCGACATGACAATGTCGCTGCCGCGAGGAAGGTCGGCGCTGAACTGGCCCGATGAGAACTTCGGCCCAGGCCCGGTGAACAATGAGCCGTACCAGATGAAGGCCCGCTTCTTCGCCAAAGGCGACCGGGACGGATTCAAGAATGCCTGTCAGGAAATCAACAAGACGCTGCAGAAGGAAGATCTGGTCTTCATACAAACCAGCGGCCATGGGGACGCTGAGCTCGACTCGCCCTACCGCTCGTATCTCTTGCAGCACGACGAGCAGAGGTACTTCTCGGACGAGTTCTGCGACGATCTCAAGCTGCTTGGCAAGCAGCACGATTCGCTACTGATCCTGATGGAACAGTGCTTCTCGAATGGATTCAAAGCACCGCTGTTGAACGCTCAAGCCGCGATCAAGGCCAAGCGGCTCAGCATCGCATGTGCATCGGCAGTCCCCTCCTTCCCGACGTTGGACGGCTTGTTCATGGCCTTCGGCAGAGGCTGGATAGCGTCTCACATGAGCAATGACCCGTACGGCACTCAGCCCATGGCGCTGGTGGATACCAACAACAGTGGCGCTGTCGAGGCGAAGGAAGCCTACGAGTACGCTCTGGACCTCAAGGATCCGTTCGATCAGCCTATCAAAGGGAACCATCCGTCCGGCACAGGCGGTGGCAAGGACATCCGGCTCACTGAAAAAGGATGAAACGAGTTCGGCAGCATAGCGGGACTGGCAACGCCAGCCCGCTATGACAATGCGAAGAATCTGGTGCCGGAGAAGAGATTCGAACTCCCGACCCGCGCATTACGAATGCGCTGCTCTACCAGCTGAGCTACCCCGGCGAGGGGGGCGAAGTATAAGGGAGCGACCGGCCTGCGGCTAGGCGGCGGCGCCGCGCTTTTTCCGGAGCCGGATCACAACCTCGACCTCTGCCTCCATGCCCTCGGGCAGCGTCGGGAAGCGGCTGAAGGCGATGTCGTTCGGGTCGATGTCGCGCAGCTCGCCCGTCTCGAGGTCGTGGAAATGATGATGGGGCGTTCGGGTGGAATCGTAGACCGAGCGCTCAGGATCGAGATGGATCTGCCGCACGAGGCCGCGCTGTGCCAGCACCTTGAGCGTGTTGTACACGGTGGCCTTCGAAACCCGCTCGCCGCCGCGGCGCACGGCCGCGAGGATCTGCTCCGCCGTCATGTGCGTCGGCGTGCTCATCAATAATTCGGCGATGCGAATGCGCTGCTCGGTCGGCTTCAGGCCGTGCGCGTTGAGCTGTTCGATGAGGTGCTCGCGGGACAGCGTCCGAACGGGTTGCTGGGAGCTCACGATTCCGCCTCGTAACGGTGCGATGGGCCGAGCATACCGCGACCCCTCGCCGGAGGCGAGAATCCAGGCGAATGCCGTAAAAATGCCCGACTGCGGCCCGACCGACGCAACGTAGAGTGACCGTCGGTGGATCCGCGCGACGGGCATAAGGATGTGCAAGGCGGCCGGGACGACATTAATGGAATTGCTGACGGTGCTGGCCGTCGTCGCGGTGCTCGCGACGCTTGCGGCACCGAGCTTTCAAACGCTACGCCTGGACAGCCAGCGGGCGGCCGCGGTGAACGGCCTGCTGCACAATCTGTTCCTTGCGCGGTCCGAGGCGGTCAAGCGCGCGGCAGTCGTGAGCGTGTGCCATTCCAGCGACGGCCAGCGCTGCGATCCAGGCTTCGACTGGAGTCGCGGCTGGATCGTATTCGCGAACCACGATCGGGACGAGCCGCCCGTGCGCGATGCCGCGGAAGAACTGATCGTCACGTCGGTCGGTACGCCAGGTATCTCGATCACCTCGAACCGCCGCGCCTACTCGTTCCGCGCGATGGCGCAGGCCGTCGTCAACGGCACCATAGTGTTCTGTGACGCCCGTGGCTCTGCGCACGCGCGCGCCATCATCATCAGCCACACGGGTCGGCCGCGCGTTGCACAGCGCGATGCCGACGGCAAGCCTTTACGCTGCCCGTAAGGATAGCGATGATCATGGCTACATCACGAAGAGGGGTCGCCTTTTGCTCAGTCGCTCGCGCGGCTTCACGATCGCAGAGGTGTTTGCCGCGCTGCTCGTCATGGCAGTGGGCATCATCGGCATCGCGGCGCTGTATTCCGACCAGGTGCAGACCAACCCGGAGGCGCAGGTCCATCGCGAGGCGGCAGAGCTGGCGGAGCAGATCGCGCAGCGCATTCGCGAAACCAAGGAAGGACACGCCGGCTTCGCGACCACGATCGGCGTGCTGTGCGAACAGCCCACGAAGCCGACCCTGCCGCAGGACATCGCCGCACGCGAGGCCGCGTGCTGGGAAGACGAAGTGGAGCGCAAGCTGCCGAGTGGCCTCGGCACGATCACGCGCGACACACTGACGAATCCGCCGACCTACGTCATCGCAGTGAGCTGGTCGGCGCCGGACGCGGGCACCGCCTCGTATGTGATCAGGGTGACGGCACCTTGACGCGCAGCTCGCGCGGCAGGCTGAACACTACGTTTTCCGGCTGACCGATCACGTTCACGGGCGCAGCGCCGCCCCATTCGCGAATGCGCGCGACCACACGCTCCACCAGGATCTCGGGCGCCGATGCGCCGGCGGTGACGCCGACGCTCTGCTTGCCTTCGAGCCACTCGCGACGCAGATCCTCCGGGCCGTCGATGAGATAGCCGGGGATGCCGGCCTTCTCCGCGATCTCGCGCAGGCGGTTCGAATTCGAGCTGGTCGGCGAGCCGACGACGAGGATCAGATCGCACGTCTGTACCAGACGCTTCACCGCATCCTGCCGATTCTGCGTCGCGTAGCAGATGTCTTCCTTGCGCGGGCTGGCCAGCGTCGGGAAGCGCTCACGCAGCGCGTCGACGATGCGCTGCGTGTCATCGACGGACAGCGTCGTCTGCGTGACGAACGCGAGCCGTGCCGGATCGCGAACATCCAACTGCGCGACGTCCTCCGGCGTTTCCACCAGCAGGATGCGTCCACCGAACGCGGTGTCGAACTGTCCCATGGTGCCTTCGACCTCCGGGTGCCCGGCGTGGCCGATCAGAATCACCTCGCGGCCTTCGCGCGCGTAGCGCGCTACTTCCATGTGAACCTTGGTCACGAGCGGACAGGTCGCGTCGAAAACCTTGAGCGCGCGTCGCTTCGCCTCGTCCTGCACGGCACGCGAAACGCCGTGCGCGCTGAAGATCACGGTCGCGTCGTCCGGCACTTCGTGCAGCTCCTCGACGAAGACAGCGCCGAGGCTGCGCAGGCGCTCGACGACGTAGCGGTTGTGCACGACTTCGTGACGCACGTAGATCGGCGCGCCGAACAATTCGATTGCACGCTCGACGATGTCGATCGCGCGATCGACGCCGGCACAAAACCCTCGTGGATTGGCGAGCAGGATCTGCATGCGCTTACTCCGTCCCCGCGCGACGCTCGCCGGCGGCAGCTTCCTTGCCGTGCCCGCGCTCGCGGAACGCATCGAGCAGCAGACAGCCCGCGCCGATCGAGATCGCAGTGTCGGCAATGTTGAACGCCGGGAAATCCCAGGTGCGCCAGTTGAAGTAGATGAAGTCGACGACGTAGCCGTGCATCACGCGATCGATGACGTTACCGAGCGCACCGCCCAGCACCAGCGACAGGCCGATCGCGAGCAGCGTCTGCTCCGCACGAATGCGCCGCAGCCACAGCATGAGCACGATGCTGACGACCAGCGCGAGCCCGATAAAGAACCAGCGCTGCCAGCCCGACGCCTGCGCGAAGATGCTGAACGCCGCGCCGGTGTTCTCCAGGTAAACCACGTCGAGGAACGGCAGCAAGGCGATCGTGTCCTGCGTCTTCACCGTGCCGATGACCAGCGCCTTGGTCGTCTGATCCAGCAGCACGACGAAGAACGACAGCCACAGCCAATTGCTGGCGCCGCGCGTCGGCGTGAACCAGACCTTCGAGAGCGGATTGCTGCCCATGGGCGTTTGCGGTCTCTATTAAATGTAGCGGCGCTGCTCGCCCGGTCCGGCGAGATTGGACACGCAGCGGCCGCACAACTCCGGATGCTCGGCGTTGCTGCCGACATCTTCACGCTTGTGCCAGCAGCGCACGCACTTCTTCGCCGCACTCGGACGCGCAACGATCCACGCGAAGTCTTCGTTCCCCTCCTCCGCCGGCGTCGCGTCGGCCGGACGGCTGTCCGCCCGGTGCACGCGTGCTGCCGAAGTGATGAACGCAAACCGCAGCTCCTCGCCGAACGGCTGCAGGACCTGCAAAACGTGCGGCGCGCAGTACACATCGACCTCAGCGTCGAGTGGCGCACCGATCGCATCTGCATTGCGCAGCTTCTCGAGCTCACGCATGACGCCACTGCGCACGCGGAAGACCGTGTCCCAATCGATCTGCGGACGCTGCGCCGCGCCCTGCGGCAACGCGACCCAGGTATTGAAGAACACCGATTCGTTACGCTGGCCCGGCATGTACCGCCAGATCTCCTCGGCGGTGAACGAAAGAATCGGCGCGAGCCAGCGCACGATCGCCTCCGCGATCCAGAACATCGCTGTCTGGGCCGAGCGCCGCGCATGGCTCTTCGCCGGCGTCGTGTACAGCCGATCCTTCAGCACGTCGAGATAGAAGCCGCCGAGATCGACGCTGCAGAAGTTGTGCACCTTCTGATAGATGAGATGGAACTGGTAATTGCGATACGCCGCGATCACCTCTTCCTGCAACTGCTCGGTGCGCCACAGCGCCCAACGGTCGACCGCCACCAACTGATCGGGCGACACCTGATCCTTCGCCGGATCGAAGCCCGCCATGTTGCCGAGCAGGAAGCGCACGGTATTGCGCATGCGCCGATACGACTCGGCGATGCGCTTCAGGATCTCGTCCGACAGACTCATCTCGTTCGCGTAGTCGGTCGCAGCGATCCACAGGCGCAGCACGTCTGCACCGAGCGTGCCGATGACCTTCTGCGGCAGGATGACGTTGCCGAGAGACTTCGACATCTTGCGGCCCTTGTCGTCGATCGTGAACCCGTGCGTCAGCACGGCGCGATACGGCGCGCGGTCGTGCAGGGCGACCGACGTCAGCAGCGCGCTGTGGAACCAGCCGCGGTGCTGATCCGAGCCTTCGAGATACAGATCGGCTGGCATCGTCACCTGCGGCCAATGCTTCGACACGCACGCGTGCGACACGCCCGAGTCGAACCAGACGTCGAGAATGTCTTTGACCTTCTCGTAATTCTTCGCCTCGGCACCGAGCAGCTCGACCGGATCGAGATCGTCCCACGCATCGATGCCGTGCTTGTCGACGCGCTCGGCGACGGCGTCGAGCAACTCCGCCGAGCGCGGATGCGGCTCACCGGTCGCCTTGTGCGCGAACAACGCGAGCGGCACACCCCAGACGCGCTGGCGCGAGATACACCAGTCGGGACGATCAGCGATCATGTTGCCGATCCGGCTCTCGCCCCACGCGGGCATCCACTTCACTTTGCCGATCTCGCGCAACGCGCCTTTGCGCAGACCTGCCTGCTCCATGCTGATGAACCACTGCGTAGTCGCGCGGAAGATGACCGGCGTCTTGTGGCGCCAGCAATGCGGATAGCTGTGCTTGAGAGTTTCCTCGTGCAGCAGCGTGCCGTGCTCCTTCAGCACAGCGATCACGTGCTTGTTCGCTTCGAAGACGTGCTCGCCTTCGAACAGCAGCGTGCCCTGAACGTAGCGGCCGTCGCTGCCGACGGGATTGTCGATCTTGAGCTTGTACTTCATGCCGACGGCATAGTCTTCCTGACCGTGGCCGGGCGCGGTGTGCACCAGCCCCGTGCCTGCATCGAGCGTGACGTGATCGCCGAGCACGACAGGAACCGTTCGATCGTAGAACGGATGCGCGAGCTGCAGACCTTCGAGGGCTTCGCCGCGAACTTCGCCGAGTCGCTTGAACTCATTGACGCCGACACGCTTGAGCACGGCAAACGTGAGTTCCTTCGCGAGCACGAGCAGCTCGGTACCTGTATCGACGAGCTCGTAGTCGACGTCCGGGCCCGCTGCCACAGCTTGATTTGCAGGCAGCGTCCACGGCGTCGTGGTCCAGATCACAACGCTCACCGGCGCGGTGAACGCCTTGTCGATGCCGAAGCGTCGGGCCAGATCGCCAACATCCTTGACCGCGAAGCGCACATCGATCGCCGGCGAAACGCGATCCTCGTACTCCACTTCCGCCTCGGCGAGCGCCGAGCGGCAGTCGAGACACCAATGCACCGGCTTCAGACCCTTGTAGATATGGCCGTTACGCAGGATCTGCGCGAGCACACGCAGCTGCTCAGCCTCGTAGAAGGACTGCATCGTCATGTACGGATGATCCCAGTCACCCATGACGCCGAGCCGCAGGAAATCGACGCGCTGAGCCTCGACCTGCGACATCGCGTATTCGCGACAGGCCTTGCGAAACTCGCGCGGCGGAAGCTGCTTCACTTCCTTGCCGCGCGTCTTCTCGATCTGATGTTCGATCGGCAGGCCATGGCAGTCCCAGCCGGGAACATACGGCGCGTCGTAGCCGTCGAGCGTGCGCGACTTGACCACGACGTCCTTCAACACCTTGTTGATGGCGTGGCCGAGGTGAATGGTGCCGTTCGCGTACGGCGGACCGTCGTGAAGAATGAACGTCGGGCGGCCGCTCGCGACCTGGCGCAACTTGTCGTAGATGCGCTGCTCTTCCCAGAACTTCTGCACCTCCGGCTCGCGGCGCGACAGGTCCGCCTTCATCGGGAAGTCGGTTGCCGGCAAGTTGATCGTCTGCTTGTAGTCCATGGCCATACTTAACGACTCAAAATCTCTCGTGCGCGTGCTGCATCCAGGTTCATCTGCTGCACCAGCTGGTCCACGTCCGGGAACCACACTTCGTCGCGCAACCGCGCGATGAAGTCGACATGCAGGTGCTGACGGTACAAATCGCCCTCGAAGTCGAACACGTGCACTTCGAGCAGCAGCTCCTTGCCGTTCACTGCCGGCCGGGTACCGAGACTGGCAACTCCCGGCGCGTTCTGCAAACCACCGCCCGACACCCGAACTGCGAACACGCCTGCCAGGGGCGTCGCGCGCCGCTGCGGCCGCAAGTTCGCGGTCGGAAACCCTAGCTTGCGGCCGAGCTTCGCACCTTCAACGACCCTGCCCGTCATGCGGTACGAGCGCCCGAGCAGCCGCGTGGCCAGCTCCAGGTCGCCCGCCTGCAGCGCTGCGCGAATCAGCGAACTGCTGACGCGCTCGCCGTCGATCTCGAACGGCGGCACCTCGGTGACTGCAAATCCGGCCGCCGGACCCGCCGCACGCAACAGGTCAATGTTGCCCGCCATGTTGCGGCCAAACTTGAAGTCGTGCCCCACGACGATATGCCGTGCGCCGAGCGCGTCGACCAGCACCTGGCCGATGAAGTCCTCGGCGCTCATCGAGCGCAGCGACGAGTCGAAGCGCAGACAGACGAACCGCTCGACGCCGTACCGACGCAACGCCTCGTACTTCTCGCGAAAGCGTGTCAGGCGTGCCGGCGGCGTTCCTTTTGCAAAGAATTCGCGCGGCGTCGGCTCGAAGGACAGCAGCGCCGCTGGCAGGCGCTGCGTCGCCGCGATCGTCCGCACCACCCGGATCATCTCCTGATGACCGCGATGAATGCCGTCGAAGGCGCCGATTGTGAGCACGCACCCGCGAGCCGCTCGATCCACGTTGTGCAAGCCCCGAACGAGCTCCATCGTGGCCTCGCGCTCCCAATCGTTCACCGGATGGCCCGCATTATAGGGGCTTCGGTGCCTGTAACCGGAACTGCCCTGCGCGCACGCCCAGCAGCCACAACACCCCGAAATAGACCACGATTCCAGCGGCGATCAGGCCGCTCAACCGCATGACTCGAACAACGGTGTGGCTCGCCAGCCAGAACGCCAGATCGCCACCCAGCCAGGCGAGCAGCGCGGCCATCGCGGACGTCGCGATCACGATGCGCACGAGCAGACCGCGCATGACATGACCCGGCTGGATGATGCCCATGCGTGCCAGCCCGACGTACAGCAATCCAGCGTTCAACATGGCCCCGACGCCGTTGGTCAGCGCCAGCAGCGAGTGCGCGCCGGGCGACTTGAGATGCCCGGTGAACCACAAACCCGCAAGCACGACCAGGTTCAGCACCATCGTCAGACCCAGCGAACGCATGGCGACGCGCACTGGCCCCTTCGTGTCCTGCCGGGCGTAGTAGCCCGTGGCCAGCACCTTGATGAGACTCCAGCCGAGCAGCGCGAGCGAAAACGCCATCAGCGCGCGCTGGGTCATGTCGACGTCGAAGGCCGAAAACTTGCCGCGATGGTAGATCGCCACCGTCAGCGGACCCGCGAGCACCAGCATCGCGACCGACGCCGGAATGACGATCAGGCACACGAGCCGCACCGCCCACGCGAGCGTCTCGGAGAACTCCGCGGGCGTCTGCTTGGCGTGATGCGCAGACAGGCTGGGCAAAATCACGGTCGCGAGCGCGATGCTGAAAACACCGAGCGGAAACTCGACCAGGCGATCGGCGAAAAACAGCCACGTCATGCTGCCATCGGCGAGCAGCGAGGCGATCGCGGTGCTGAGCATGACGCTGAGCTGCCCCATCGACGAGCCGATGATCGCCGGGCCCATCAGCAGCGCAATGCGCTTCACGGCTTCGTGCCGTGGATTCCAACGCGGCCAGCTCACGAGGCGAAGGCGCAGCAATGCCGGCACCTGCATCACGACCTGGATGACGCCGCCGACGAACACGCCAGCCGCGAGCACGAGTACCGGCTGCGAGAAATGCGGGGAAATCCAGGCCGCGAACGCGATCATCACGACGTTCAGCACGACGGACGCGAACGCCGGCAATGCGAACTTCTGGTAGCTGTTGAGCACGCCGCCCGCCAGCGCGGTCAGCGACACGAACAACAGATACGGGAACGTCCAGCGCAGCGCGGCCACCGCCAGCTCGTACTGGCCGGCCTGCTTGGAATGGAAACCCGGCGCGCACAACCAGACGATCACCGGCGCAATGACGACGCCGAGGATCGAGATGACAGCGAGGACGGCGCCCAGCGTGCCGGCGACCGAATCGACCAGCTCGCGGACGTCTTCGGTACTGCGCTTGGCGCGATATTCGGCCACGACGGGCACGAACGCCTGCGAGAACGCACCCTCGGCAAACAGGCGGCGCAGCAGGTTCGGGATCTGGTTCGCGAGAACGTAGACCTCGAGCATGACCGCCGGAACGATCGCGGCGAACACCATCTCGCGCGCCAGCCCGGTGATCCGGGACAGCAGCGTGGTGGCTCCGACGACGGCTGTGCTGCGAAAAAAGCCGCGGTTCATCGGCCGCGGCGGGCTGGAAGCTTCATGGGGTCGCCATGGTACAGAGGCGGTCTAGCCCCAGTATGGATATGTCCGGGCGGAATGTGGTTTTCCCCTTGCCTCCAGCGGCCCGCATCGGCAGAATTCGCGCCTCTTTTTTGGAGTCCCCCTGCCCGTGGCCAATATCAAGTCAGCCGAAAAGCGTGCCCGTCAGACCGTGAAGCGCCGTGCGCGTAACGTGGCGGCCCGGTCCAAGCTGCGCACTGCTATCAAGAGCGTCGTCGCTGCGGTCAATGCGGGTGACAAGAAGGAAGCGGCCGCCAAGCTGAAAGAGGCTGGCCCGGTCATCGATTCGGCCGTGAACAAGGGCGTCATCCACCGCAACAAGGCGTCCCGCCACAAGAGCCACCTGAACGCCCGCGTCAAGGAAATGTCCGCCTGACACCCGGCGGATCTCGCCCGAACGCCTGTTAGATCCCCGTAGGTCGGGCTTCAGCCCGACTCTTCTTCCGTAGCCTGCACCCCGATCTCTTCCAGCCGCTTCATCACGTCGCGGCAGAGCTGTTCCGTCCCCTGCTTCGCCAGTCCCGAAATCCGGTAGACCGGCCCCTTCCATCTCAGCCGACGGACGATCTCCTTGCAGCGCTTGTCTGCTTCCTTCTCCGGCAGCAGGTCCAGCTTGTTCAGCACCAGCCAGCGCTCTTTCTTCTCCAAATCAGCGCTGAACTTCTTCAATTCGGCGACGATCGAGCGCGCATCCTGCACCGGGTCCGCATCAGGATCCGGCGGCGCGATGTCGATCAGATGGAGCAGCACGCGGGTCCGCTGAAGATGCTTCAAGAACCGGATTCCCAGCCCCGCACCCTCCGACGCGCCCTCGATCAACCCCGGGATATCAGCCATCACAAAGCTGCGATGGGTGCCGACTGCCACGACGCCCAGATTCGGGTGCAGAGTCGTAAACGGATAGTCGGCTACTTTCGGCTTCGCCGCCGAAACCGCACGAATCAGCGTCGATTTACCGGCGTTCGGCAGTCCCAGCAGTCCGACGTCGGCCATCACCTTCATTTCGAGCCGCAGCTGGCGCTTCTCGCCCGGCAAGCCCGGCATTGCCTTGCGAGGCGTACGGTTCGTGCTGCTCTTGAACCTGGTGTTGCCCCAGCCGCCCTTGCCACCCTTGGCGACGAGCAGGCGCTGACCCAGGCCGATCACATCTCCCAACTGCTCTTCGGTATCGATATCGACGACAACAGTCCCGATCGGGACGGGAACGTCGAGATCCGTGCCGCCTGCCCCAGTGCAGTCCTGACTGCTGCCAGGCGTTCCATTGGGAGCGCGGAAGGTCCGGTGATAACGGAAGTCCGCCAGCGTGTTGATACCCGGCGTGCCGACGAGATAGATATCCGCGCCCTTGCCGCCGTCCCCGCCGTCCGGTCCGCCGAAGGGCACGAACTTCTCGCGGCGAAAGCTCACGGCGCCGCGACCCCCGTGGCCGGCCTGAACTGCTATGGCTGCTTCGTCGACGAATCGCATACGTACGGCTCGAGAATAAAAAAAGCCCCGGACGGACCGGGGCTCTTTATGCCATGGAGATGGCCAGAACCTTTACTCGGCTTCGACGCTCACGAACGTGCGCTGTTCGACGCCCTTCTTTCGATACTGCACACGGCCCGTAACCTTGGCAAACAAGGTGTAGTCGGTGCCCGTGCCGACGTTGTCGCCGGCGCGATAAACGGTGCCGCGCTGACGCACGAGGATGTTGCCGGCAAGCACGCGCTCGCCGCCGAACTTCTTGAGGCCAAGTCGTTTCGACTCGGAATCGCGGCCGTTCTTGGTACTGCCGCCTGCCTTTTTATGTGCCATGACGCGCTCTCGCTAAATGACGACCGTCGGCTCAGCCGACGATGCTGGTGACCTTCACTTCGGTATAGGGCTGGCGGTGCGTGCCCTGCCGCAGGTAGTGCTTGCGGCGACGGAATTTGACGATACGCACCTTGTCGCCCTTGCCGTGACTCTGCACGGTCGCGACGACTTTGCCGCCGCTCAGGAACGGCGAGCCGATCTTGACGCTGTCGCCCTGCCCGACCAGCAGCACCTTGTCGAATTCGACGTTGGCACCGGCTTCGGCAGTGAGCTTTTCCACGCGAAATACCGAGCCTTCGCTGACTCGATACTGTTTACCACCCGTTGAGATTACGGCGTACATGTCGACCCGAGCTCCGGACGTGGCCGGGGACCCGGCCGCAAAAGGGCGTGCAGTGTACGGAGAGCGCGGGTCACTGGCAAGTTTCAGCCAATTCAGTGCTTTCAACGGCTTCGCTGGGCGCAGAAGGAGGTAGCTGGGCAGCGCGGGGCATGCTTCGGCTACCATTTCCCGTCTCCCAATCAGCCCCTCAAGGTATGAGCTTCGCTTCTGTCAAAACCCTGGTCGACGATGACCTGCACGAAGTCGACAGAGTCATTCGCACGCGCCTCGCCAGCGACGTCGTACTGATCAATCAGATTGCCGACTACATCATCGGCAGCGGAGGAAAACGCCTACGTCCGCTGGTCGTGCTGGTGGTCGGCCGGGCCTGCGGCAACAGCGACCGGCGGCAGCCGGAAGCGGCCGCAATCATCGAATTCAT
>Ga0068864_100001495_pt1 | contig 19268 bp, 15 predicted proteins | sample KBSSwiS72_FD_66586 | JGI IMG/M metagenome (GOLD analysis project Ga0068864, IMG submission 66586) | Switchgrass rhizosphere microbial communities from Kellogg Biological Station, Michigan, USA - KBS Switchgrass S7-2 | ecosystem: Host-associated > Plants > Roots > Rhizosphere > Soil ... | reverse complement strand
CCGTTCCGACGTTGGGCCGGTCGACGTTCCGGTCGAACGTCGCCGACAGCGCCGCGTAAGGCGTGGACGTAACCGTATCCGTCACTGTTTCAGCCCGGCCGATCCAATCGCGTAGATGCACGTTGACATCCTCCAATCAGGCGACCGCAAGACGGTCGCGGACATAGACATTGCCGGTAAACAGCGGCCGCGCGGTGGTGACCACGCTCGCGCTCCGGATGAGGGGCAGGCCGCCGGCGTCGCGGGCCGCGACTTCGCATTCGACCTCCATCCGTCCGCTCGGGTGCTCGATGACGATACGGCCGACGTCCCCGCTCGCGCCCGCCATGCGCGCGGCAACGCTGCCGTGTATGTTGACCGCCGCGAGAATGCTGGCCGCGCCGGTGAGCGCATGCGTTGCATGGCATGAGGTCGGCGCAAGGTATCGCGACGCGATGTCGCCGCCTTGTCGTGGCGATGCGAGGATGACCACCTTGGGGAGCGCACTGCCACTGACGTCGCCCATTCCCATGAGGACCGCCGCCTGCTGTCGCAAGGCTTCGATGCGCGCGAGCCAAGGACGGTCCAGATCGAGCTCCTGCTTGGTCTCGTGCCCGGTCTTGCCGACCTCGGTTGCCGGCAACATCATCACCGGGTTGGCGAAGTCGATGCAGGTTACCGGAATGCCGTCGACGACGTCGACGGCTCGGCCCGTGGGCAGCAACCGGCCCGTTTTCCCGCCTGCAGGGTTGCGAAACCGCAGGCGAATGGGCGCTCCTGTCCCAGGAACTCCGTCCAGCCGGAACTCGCCCTGGTAGGTGACCTTGCCGCCAGGTGTCCGCACCTCGGCCTCGACGACCTTGCCGGTATTGAGATCCAGGATGCAAGCGGTGGTGAGCGGGTCGGAGGCCACGATGAGGCCCCGCGAGATGGCGAACGGCGCCACGCCGGACAGCATGTTTCCGCTCGTCGGCGTGATGTCCACCATGTTGCGGACGACGGAGACTTGGGCGAACAGGTATTCGACGTCGATCCCCGAACGCTTGGAGGGCCCGACGATCATGACCTTGCTCGTCTGGTCGTCGCCGCCGCCGAGCCCATCGATCTGCCGCGCGTCGGGCGAGCCCATCGCTGCAAGCAGAATGCGGTCGCGCTCGGCGGTGTGCCAAGGCAAGTCGGATGCGAGGAAGTAGAGGCCCTTCGAGGAGCCGCCGCGCATCAGTACGGTTGGAATGGTGTGCACCATGGCTGCAGGGATCGCCATCAGCTTCAGGCTGCCTTTGCGGTCACGGGCTCGTTCGCGGCCAGGGTCCCATCGACGATCGTGCCTTCATCCAGCGCCTCCTCGGTTTTCGCGTAGTTCACGTCGAGCTCCGAGGCGAGGACGTCGCGGTCGCACGCGTTCTCCCAGATCGACACGACGACGCTGGCCACGCAGTTGCTCATGATGCTCGTGAGTGCCCGCGCTTCCGACATGAAGCGGTCGACGCCCACGAGGATGGCCACGCCTGCAACCGGCAGGTCCGGCATCACCGTCAACGTCGCGACGAGGGCCACGAAACCGCTTCCCGTGACTCCGGCGGCGCCTTTCGAGGTCAACAGCATCAAGCCCAGCATGGCCGCGATCTGCCCAGCGGAAAGATGAATGTTGCAGGCCTGTGCGATGAACATGGAGGCAAGGGTGAGGTAGATCGCCGTGCCATCCAGGTTGAAGGAGTAGCCGGTTGGCAGCACGAGGCCCACAACGCCCTTCTTGCACCCAAGCTTCTCGAGCTTCAGCAGCACGCGCGGCAGAACCGGTTCGGTCGACGACGTTCCCAGGACGATCAGCAGCTCTTCCTTGAAGTAGCGGAGCAGCTTGAACAGGCTGAAGCCGTGCAGCCGCGCGAGCAACCCGAGCACGACAACAACGAAGAACGCACAGGCGACATAGAAGGTCGCGATGAGCTGGCCCAAGGACCCGATGGACTTGATGCCGTAACGACCAACCGTGAACGCCATGGCGCCGAATGCACCGATTGGCGCGAGCTTCATGATGAAGCCGAACGCCGCGAACAACATGTGCGAGAAGGCATCGAGCGCGTCGAGCGCCGCCTTGCCGGCAACGCCGATTCGCGACAAGCCGAAGCCGCTCAGGATTGCCAGCAGGAGCACCGGCAGCACCTCGCCCTCCGCGAACGCTCCGAAGAACGAGTTGGGAATGATGTGGAGGATGAACTCTGCGAAGCCCTGGGGCGCCGCATTGCTCGCGAACCGCTTCGCGACTGAGGGATCGAGCGTCGCAGGATCGATATTCATTCCCGCACCCGGCTGCATGGCGGCGACCGCGACGAGGCCCGTTACGAGAGCGAGGATCGTGAGCACGTAGAAGAGGGCCATCGACTTCAGTAGCGTCTTGCCGATCTGCTTTCCGTCGCTCAAGCTCGTGATGCCAAGCACGATCGTGCAGAACACGACCGGCGCGATCATCATCTTCACGAGCTTGACGAAGCCGTCGCCGAGAGGCTTCAGCGATGCGCCCAGCTCCGGCCAGTAATGCCCGACCGCGATGCCGAGCGCGAGCCCGACGAGGACCTGGAAATACAGCGCCCGATAGAGCTTGGATATTTTCACGAAACTCCTCCTTGAAGACTTTCGGACGGACGGAGCAGGGTGGTTCGCCGGCCTCTTCTGGGCTTCTGGCGGACCTTCAAACCTTGCCTCACCGAATGGGTGCAATTTTCCGGGCGGTGCGATAATCTGTGAATTGCAAATATCGGTTGGATTGATGCGCCATGAGCATGAATTTCGACCTCGCCGACCTGCGCGCCTTCATCGCCGTGGCGGAGCTCGCGAGCTTCCGCGCCGCCGCCGAGACGATCCATCTCTCGCAACCCGCCTTGAGCCGGCGGATCGACAAGCTCGAGGGAGCGCTGGGCGTACGGCTATTCGACCGTGATACACGCAACGTCGAGCTCACTGCGGTCGGGCGCGATTTCGCGCGCAAGGCACGTGCGCTGTTGGACGACCTCGACTCGATTCTGCTCGGAGTGCGTGATGTCGCGGCAAACAGATGGGGACAGGTGACGCTTGCGAGCATTCCGTCCACCGTGCATTACTTCCTGCCTTCCGTGCTGCGGCGATACCACGAGCGCTTTCCGCGCATTCGCGTGCGCATCATCGACGACAGCGCGAACGCGGTGCTGTCCGCCGTGGTGCACGGAGAGGCCGAGCTTGGCTTGAACATGATTGGCAGCGACGAGCCGGCGATCGACTTCGAGCCGTTGCTGAGTGAGCCCTTCGTCGCCGCGTGCCGTCGCGACCATCCGCTGGCGCGCCAACGCAGCGTGACGTGGGCCGACCTCGCGCGCCACGACTTCATGACCGTCGACAAGGCGAGCGGCAACCGGCTGATGCTGGACCTCGCACTGGCGTCGACACGGCCCCGACCGCAAGCGTGCTTCGAGTCGCGGCACGTGTCCACGTTGGTGGGCTTCGTCGAGTCGGGGTTGGGTGTCGCCGCCGTCCCGCAGCTGTCGATGCCGCGCAAGGGTCACCCTTTGCTGATAAGTGTGCCGATCGTCGAGCCGGAGGTGACTCGCACCGTGGGACTCATCAAGCGTCGCGGCCGGTCGTTGTCGCCGGCCGCGCAACATCTCTACGAGATGCTGCGCATGATTGCACACAAGGAAATGGCGCCCCCGAAATCCGCGGCGCGGGCGCGGGCGGTGCCACGTATGCCGAAATCGCCCCCTGCGGGTGCCGCGCGAACGCGAGGCCGTCGCTCAGCGGCCACATGATGGCGGCGCTTTCCAGCGTTAAGCCCGATCCAAACCAACGATGATGTCAGCGTAGCGCAGGGTCGGGCGCAGGCGGTCGGGCAGCGGTGGACGATAGCGCGGGGAGAAATGGCGCGGCCGCTTGGGTTGCCTTCATCCGCCGTACTCATCGGTGGCGCGGGTTATCCACACCCACTTTCGCCTCGTTCGTCGGTGAGTGAGTTGTATTTTCGTGGCCCACGCGGATAATCGATTCCGACCCAATACAAGGGAGCGGCTCCATTCATGGCGGACCGGCACGCGGCTGGCAATGAATCGGTGCCGTTAGTCGCAATGGACGCCTTGGTGCGCATTTCCCGGGCCTTCACCTGGCGTCGCGCGGGCACTGTTCTCATCCTGTGCCTCATACTCTCCACGCAATTGTTCGCCCAACCGGATCTGTTCGAGCATTGGTCGCTCAAGCGCATTGTGGAGGGCTGGATTTATCACCTTGGCGAGGTCTGTCTGACCGGCTTCGCTATGTTGGGCGGTTTTGCGCTCGCCGAGGGCCTATCGGTAGCCGATGGCCGGCAGCGTGTGGTCGCGGTGGGTATCGCGTTGCCGGCAAGCGCTGCGCTGGGCTACGCAGTCGCAGTCGCGCTTCTCTATTCGCCCGGGTTCTCGGTTCTTTCGATGCAGTTCATCGGTGACACGCTGCGCATGAGCGTGTTGGGTGGTGCGGTCGCTTTCATCTACATGATGAGCCGCGGTTCCGACATTGCTGCGAACGCCACCCACGAAACGATGCTCGCCCACCAGGCCTTGTCCAAGCAAACCATCGAGGCGAGGCTGCAATTGATGGAGGCGCAGATCGAGCCGCATTTTCTGTTCAACTCCTTGGCCAATGTTCAGCGTCTGTACGAGACTGAAGCCGAGTCGGGCGAGCGCCTGCTCGAGAACCTCAAGACCTACCTCCGCGCTGCACTGCCACAAATGCGCGAGACACGGTCGACGCTCGGCCGCGAGGCCGAACTCTCGCGGGCGTATCTTGAAGTGCTGCGGGCGCGCATGGGCGAACGACTGCAGTTCGAGATCGACGTAGCCGCAGCGCTGCGCGAGCAGGCTTTCCCGTCGATGATGGTCATTACATTGGTCGAGAACGCAGTCAAGCATGGAATCCAGCGTTCGCCGAAGGGTGGGACCGTTGTCGTCAGAGCACGACGCAGCGGCGACCGGCTGATGGTTGCAGTCGTTGATACTGGCGTTGGTTTTAGTGGCAGTTCCGGCAAGGGAATCGGCTTGGCGAACATACGTGCTCGGTTGAGCGCACTTTTCGGCGATCGCGCCGAGTTGTCCTTGTGCGCGAACGAGCCCTCCGGCGTCGTCGCCTCGATCGCAATCCCCGTTCGGTAGCGCATGCCGGTGCCTGAGTTCGCCCCTTCCGTCGCGCTTGGCTTTGACCGGGCGCCGATCGAGCCGAAGGCGCGATCGGAAATGCACGATCTGCTTGCGCTGCTCAAGGTTCGAACCCGTCACGCCGTGTTGGTCACCTTGTTGGTCGTCGTGCAGTATTGGCTGCAATTGGCTTCCAGCCTGAGTCGACAACCCCGTCTCCTTTTTGAAGTCTTCGTCGGCATGTTCGTTTGGAACGTCTGGGCATACATCATTGGCTTCGCAGTCATCGCTGTCATACAGACGCAAATCGCTCCCGGACGTGCGCGCTGGGTGGCCCTGATCTTCGCCGTGCTGGTCTGGGTACTTTTCTGGACTCTGTTGAACGACTGGCGAGGAGAGTCCCGCTTTATTGTGGTCGAACTTGGCCTGATATCGTCCGCGGCATTGAGGGCACATGGGCTTTGGACCATCACGACTTACCTGCTGCTCGCTGCGTGGTATTACGAGAGTGTTGATCGCGCAAGGCGAACGCGGGTGACTCTGCAGGACAGTGAACTCGCGCGACGGAGCGCCGAACGATGGTTGCTCGAATTGCGACTGGGTGCCTTGCAGGCGCGCCTCGATCCGCAGGTTCTGTTCGATACGCTGGACAATGTAGGCAGTCTTTACCGGTCGCACCCCGTCGCTGCCGAACGGCTTCTCGACTCATTGATCGACTACCTGCGGCTGGTACTCCCGCACTTGAAGGCGGCAGAATCGACGCTGGAGCACGAAATCACCTTGGCACTGGCCTATGCTCGCGTCCTCCGTACCGCCGAGGGCGAACCCCTCAAGTTAGATGCGGACATCGAGCCTTCCGTTTCCAACGCTTGTTTTCCACCCATGGTGATGCAGCCGCTCTGCGACATGGTGGCACGTCCGACGTTGGCGTCCGGCGAGACGGCGCATCTCCACATCTCCGCGTCCCGAGTGAACGAAGACGCGCGCCTTTGCGTTACGTGTCGGTCCGTTCGGATGCCTTTCGAGAGCCACCGGTTGGTGGAAATTCGTCACGCGTTGTCGGCGATGTTCGCCCCGCTCGTCCGGATCGAGGCGACGCACCGACCTGACGGCGTGGTAAGCGTGATCATCGAGGTACCTTATGTTGCAGCCCCGTGCGTTGATCGCTGAGGACGAGCCGCGGTTGCGAGAGCAGCTTGCGGAGCGCCTGACCAAGCTGTGGCCCGAGCTCGATATTTCAGCAATGGTCGGCGATGGCATCGAAGCCATACAGACGCTCGATCGACAGCGACCGAACATCCTTTTTCTCGATATTCAAATGCCCGGCTTGAGCGGACTCGAGGTGGCCCGCCATGCGAGCAATCGCTGCCACGTCGCGTTCATAACTGCCTACGATGAATATGCGATCGCCGCCTTCGAACAGGGCGCTGTCGATTACGTGCTTAAGCCCTTTACCACAGCGCGTCTCGCTACAACGATCGGCCGGCTCAAAGACCGACTGGTATTACCGCCGGCAGATCTGAGTGAACTCTTGGCGCGGTTGTCGGGCATCGCGCATAAGGGCAGCTATCTGCGTTGGATCAACGCCTCTGTCGGCAAGGCCGTGAAGTTGATCACGGTCGAGGAAATCTGCTATTTCCAGGCGGACAATAAGTACACGTTGGTCGTCACTCCGAAATCGGAGTCGTTGATTCACAAGACCATCAAGGAGCTTTCCGACGAACTTGATCCTCAAGTCTTCTGGCAGATTCACCGTTCCACGGTCGTCAATGTCAACGCGATCGCGAGCGTGGAGCGTAATGTTCGCGGGCGCGTGTCGGTCAGGCTCAAGGAGCGCAAGGAGTCACTGCCAGTCGCCGATGCGTACGTTCAATTATTCCGCAAGATGTAGCGTGAAAAAGGGAGATCGAATATGGCAAACCATCCGCGCCGTTGTGAGCTTGGTGCTGTCTCCGAACCAACCTCGCCGAGTTTTGCGACCCCAGGCGGCATCACGCGGCGCGAGGTGCTTGTGTTGCTCGCCGCTTTCGGTGTGCCCGCCACGGCGGTCGCCCAAGATCCCACCGTGGTTGCGCCGAAAAGCTATCGCGTCGTGTTCGAAAACGACCGTGTTCGCGTACTCGAGTACCAGAACCGACCGGGTGTCGGTCCATGCGGTCGGGGCCGTCATTACCATCCTGCGCATCTGGACATCTTTCTCAGCGACTTTAGCGGAAAAATGACGCACGAGGACGGCACAGTCAGCAGCGGCAAGGCTACGGTGGGTCAGGTGGCCTGGTTTCCCGCGGAATGGCATGAAGTCGAAAACGTCGACAAGTCCGCAACGCGCGTGCTGATGGTCGAGCTGAAGGATGCAACCTGGAGACCAAGCACGGGCTGATGTTTTCCCCCACCCTGTGTCGTCACAATTTCGCCCCGGAGGAGTTGTCCAGGTCGTAGATCCGTTTGCCGACTCGGACGGAAGGAGGGCATCATCGCGCCGCACCCTAGCAGTTGGGCCATGGCGGCAGCAGCCATGGTGCTGGCTGGTTTAATCGGTGGTTGCGCGCAGGCGCCATCGGCAGTGTCATCGGCAGCATCCGGCCGCTTGCCCCTAAGGGCCACGGCGGCGCTGCATTGGAACGAATATGCTCGCGAGTTGGTCGGGCACGACCCCTCGGCGCCGGCCGCCCGGGTTTTCCCTTACCTCGCGCTCGCGCAACACAACGCTGCCGTTCTCGCGCGACAGCGCAATAGGGACACCGATGGCGCGGTAGCGGGAGCTTCCGCAGCCGCGCTGGCGTTCTTCTTTCGGAACCATGCGCAAGCCATCGACGCAAACCTCGCGCGTGAGGTAGCAGCGCTTGGCGCCAACGCACCACGCCATGATTTTGCTGCTGGCGTCGACATTGGTCGACGTGCGGCGGCTGAGGTGATCGCGGCTGCGGTAGGAGATCAATCCGATGTTGCTTGGTCCGGCACGATACCGGACAAAGCTGGAACGTGGATGAGCCAGGCTCGGCCGCCGGCGCCACCTTTGTTCACTGGGTTCGTCGGAATGCGCCCCTTCTATCTGATGAGTGGAAGTGAATTCAGAGCGCCACCCCCGCCCGCGCTCGAGTCCGAGGTATTTCGCAACGCGCTACTCGAAGTAAGGACGGTCGCCGACAACCGGACGACCGAACAATTGAGAATTGCCCAATATTGGGAACAGACGAGCGGGGCGTTTATGCCTGGCTGGTGGAATCAGACAACGCTCGAAGCTGCGGTCGCGCATCACCTCTCCCAGGAAGAAGCGACCCGCGTTCTCGCGCTAGTGCACATGGCGTGGGCGGATGCCTTCATTGCGTGCAATGACAGCAAGTACGCCTACTGGGTTCCTCGGCCGTCGCAAGTCGATCCGCAGATCCGACTTGCCATTGAGGTGCCGAATCATCCTTCGTATCCGTCCAACCACTCATGCACGGCGTCGGCGGCGGCACGCGTGCTTGATGGCATGTTTCCAGACCAAGGGGGACGCTATCTGGTTTTAGCACACGAAGTTGCGATGTCCCGCCTCTTTGGCGGAATTCATTACCGCATCGATATCGAGGCGGGTCTGGATATCGGCCGCAAGGTTGCCACAAAGGTCCTCGCGGAAGGCTTACCACCTGATCGTGTCTGGCCTCCTTCGCAACAATAGAGGGCGAGTCGGCGCTATCTCTCCGCATGTGCGCCATGTCGTGCGCGGCGTCCACGGACGCCAGATGCGCTCTTTGGCGCATGCAACCACGTGACCGTGTGCTCCGCTTTTGGCTGTCTTGAAGCGTGCGCGCGATCCTAGACATCAGCAGAGCCGTCCTCGATTAGCAGTCTTAACGCGCCTCAAGCGTCGCGTCCCGTCCCTGCGCGTTCCGCGCGACCGCCTTTCATAGCGGTCGTCTCCCCATCGCATTCGTCCACGCTTTGTGCCGATTCGTCGGGTTTCGATTCACACCCTGCGCGAGCCTTCATAAGCTGAACACAAGGCTCGAGACCGACCGGCATGACCCCGCCGCCAGGACGCAAGCTCTCGTCTTAACCGTTCGCTCGGCATACCTGACTCAGGGAGGAAGCATGAATCCCAGAACCATCCAAACAGTGACCCTTGCGACGTTGCTGAGTGTCGCCGCCCCAGTGGTCGCCGATACCTACACGACCATCGATTTCCCAGGGGCAATTTCGACGGACTTGAGTGGGATTAACTCATCCGGCGTCATGGTCGGCTCGTACACTGATAGCACGGGCGCATCACACGCGTTCAAGTTCGACGGCGGGGCCTTCACCGCGATCGACTACCCCGGGGCGATTCTGACCGCGGCGTTTTCCGTCAATCCACGCGGCGATGTTGCCGGCTATTTTCAGGACGCGGCGAATCAGTGGCACGGCTTCGTCCTCTCTGATGGCGACTACTTTGTCCAGGACTATCCCGGCGCAACTACGGGGACCTTCACACTCGGTGTCGGTGCGAACGGAACACTGGTCGGAGAATTCAAGACCGGACAGACGTTCGGCCAGCTTGGATTCGCATGGATATTGCGCGATGGCCGGTACGTCGAGCTCGCGCCACCAGGTTCCGTTCATGCGTTCGCCACCTCGATCAATCCACGGGGCGACGTGGTCGGCAGGCTAGTCGACGCGGCTGGCCAGCAACTCGCCTGGAAATTGGATAAGAAAGGAACGTATTCGATCATCCGGGTACCCCAGGCCTCGCTTACTAACGCGAGAGGTATCAGTCCGAAGGGCGAGGTGGTTGGTGTCTACCGGGCGAACGGTGTCAACCACGGCTTTGTCGTCGGTGAGCACGACCTTACCAACTTCGCGCCTATCGACTTCCCTGGCGCCACTTCCACTCGTGCTCTCGGAATCAATGCGTGCGGTGACATCGTGGGGACGTATGCGCTAGTGGGTCCCCTCGGCTCTGGGCACGGGTTTCTTCTGAAGCAGAGCGACGGTGACTGCAGCGACGACGACTAGGACGACGAAGAAGCCGGGCGTCGGAGACTGCAGGCGGGACTTCCGCGAGCGCGACTGCGGAATGGTGATTCCAGACAATGCCAAAGTGCTTCGCGCAGCGGGCCACGAGGAGCTTTTGTCGACAAGGAGACGCAAATGATTGCCAAAAAACTGTTGGGAATAGTCGTTCTCGCAACGTTCGCGCTGCCATTGCGCGCACAAGCAGACGACCCAATCGAGCCGAACGCAGGCGGTTGGCGAACCTGGGTCATCTCGTCGGGCCGCGACTATCGTGTTCCGCCGCCACCGGGACCGGCGGAGACACAAGCCGAATTGCGCGCGCTTGCGGCCTTAATCAGTCACAACGATGTCCAAGCCCAGCAGCAGATTGCATTTTGGGACGCCGGCGCCCCTGCGTATCGCTGGATGGATTTGCTCAACGCGCGCACGCTTGCCGGCATTCCGACGGCAACGAACGGCCGAACGGGGGTGTATACGTACGTGGCACTCGCAATGTACGACGCGACGATTGCGGCGTGGGAATCCAAATACGCGTACAACCGCATGCGCCCGAGCGAGCGCGATCACAAGTTGGCGGTTGCGCTGCCGGTCCCGAACAGCCCTTCGTATCCATCCGAACATGCTGCAGCGGCGCAAGCAGCGGCGAGCGTCCTCGCCTATTTCCTGCCCGGCGAAGCGCAGGCGTTCCAAACGATGGCCGAGCAGGCAGGCTGGTCTCGTGTGCTCGCTGGGCTGCAATACCCGAGCGACTATTACGCAGGCCTCGCGCTCGGCCAGAAAGTGGCCCAGCAGGTCATCGCGAAAGCGAAGGCTGACGGATCGGACGCAATCTGGACGGGTAGCGTGCCCATGGGGCCATGTAAGTGGGTTGGCACCAATCCGGGCAACGTGACCGGAGCGAACTTTGTTCCGCTGCTGTTGACTTCGCCGAGCGAGTTCAGATCCCCGGCGCCACCGGCATGCGACTCACCTCAGGTGCTGGCCGAGACCGCGGTGGTCCGCAATTTTCCGCGGACGTTCGTCACCAACTACAAGGCATATTATTGGCAAAGCCCCGAAGGCCTCCAAGTCTGGCCGTACCGGTATGCCGACAAGTGGATGTTCGAAGACGGGCTCGATCGGAATCCACCGCGGGCGACGCGCGTCTACGCCCTGATCGGAGCGGTGCAATTCGATGCATTCATCGCCAGCCAGGATGGCAAGTTCACGTATTGGTACCTGCGCCCGCACCAGAACGACCCCGCAATCGTTCCTCTGTTTCCCGTCCCGAACTTTCCGAGCTACCCCTCGAATCATTCGACGTTCTCGACGGCCAAATCGGAGATGCTGGCGTACCTCTTCCCGGCGCATGCGGACTTCATTCGCGAGATTGGTAAGGAGGCCGGCGATTCCAGGATCTGGGCCGGCATTCACTATCCGATGGACAACGCCGCAGGTGTGCAACTCGGAAGGTCCGTCGCCCAAGTATTTATTGAATGGGCGCAGAACGATGGCTCGCCGTGAGGCCCGCCGCAAGATGTCGATGAACGACCAGACGCAGCTACCGCCGTAGTTAGGTAAGCGATCCGCAGGTCCGCGACGCGCTCGCCGAGCATGAGCAGGACGCCCGGCGGGCGCGCGGAGCCTCCGCTCGGCATCTGTCATAGCCCTTCGATGATCATCCGCCGGTGGTCAGCGCATCTCCTCCGAGCAGAGTGAGGTGCATTCCCCCCGTTCGGGCGCGGCCGCCGGACTCGACGGCCGCTCGCCTAGCCAGCCGTGTCTCTCAACGCATGGCGAGCCGATCGCAACCACGCACCGCAATCGGAGGGGGACGGCCAACAGCGGCAGTACCGCGCCATCGCCGAGAGCGGCCATTCAGCTCCGACAACGAGGTGGGCGCAGCGCCGAGTTTGGTGCGTGAACCGGGGACGCAAGGCTGCCCTTCCAACACCAATTACCGCGAAGTCGCCCGATCGGCTTTGGCGGTGGCGACGTTGCGGCCGGCTGTCGCGAGCGCCAGATGCTCGGCCGCCTTATGCTGCTGCCACCAACTCAGCATGGCGCGGAAGTCGCCTCCAAATTTGCTCCGTTTGAGATCTTCGAAGATTGCGCCGCACGTCGCGCCTTCATCCAGTCCTACGCCACGAGTCGTGGCGACGTAGTCGCACGCCCAGAAGTCCTTTTCGAGAGCTTCCGCGAGTTGACGAGCGTCGATCGATTGCTCGGAGCGCGACGGCCTCGCGGATTCTTGCGCATCCGCTTGGGTATTCAGACAGGTCAGCACGGCGGCAAGCACCAAGGCAACTGAACGTGTCTTGGAAAAGACGGCACGCTCGGCAGGAATGGCAATGCGGGTCATCGTGGTCTCCTTCGATGTTAAGCGTTTGAATTGCCAAGAGGCAACGGAAGGCTATCGGCTGGCGTGCCGGGAATCTTTGCGTTAACCTTGTTTTTTTCCTGAGATTTCGCTGACCTTCTGTGGCTGCCGGCCGGCGGTCGTACGCGAGGCAGAGACTTGGTCTACCTGTTTGACGAGTTTTCGCTCGATTCGGACCTGCGGGAACTGCGGCGTGGACCCGACGCGGTGCCGGTCGAACCACAGGTCTTCGACCTGCTGACCTTCCTCATTCGTAACCGTGGGCGCGTCGTCAGCAAGGAAGACCTGCTGGCGGAAGTGTGGAGTCGGCGAATCGTTTCCGATTCGACCGTGAGCAGCAGAATGACGGCCGCCCGGCACGCAGTCGGCGACAGTGGCGCACGGCAGCGCCTGATCCGCACCATAGCCCGCAAGGGATTCCGCTTCGTGGGGATGGTTCGCGACCAACTTGTTGCGAACGAAGGCGCTGTGGCGCAACCCGAGCTGCCGTCGAAACCGCCGGAACCTGAATCTTCGGCGCGCGCGCATCCGGGTACGGCGGAACGTCGACAGCTGACGATCATGGTCTGCAATGTCGTGCAGACGGCGGGGTTGTCCGCCCGATTGGATCCGGAAGCGCTGCGCGAAATAGTCGACTCGTGCCACGGATGCATCAGAGCGATCGTCGAGCGGCTCGATGGACACGTTGCCAGGTACACCGACGATGGAGTTGTCGCCTGTTTCGGATACCCGCGGGCTCACGAAGACGATGCGGAACGCGCAGTGCGGACTGGGCTTGCGGCGACCGGCGCGATCAATGAACTCGGCAGCGATCGTCTTGCCAACCCGCTGCAAGCGCGCGTTGGCATCGCGACTGGCCTCGTGCTGACCGGAAACGCTACGGACGCCGGATCGATGCCCGGAACCGAGGTCACCGGTGAAACGCCTTACGTTGCCGCACGCATGCAAGCGATGGCCGACCGCGGCGAGGTCGTGATCGACGCCAGCACCCGGAAGCTCGTCGGAAAGCTGTTCGAATATCGGACGTTGAACACGCGACAGCGCAAGCGAACGCCGGAGTCCATCGCGGCCTCGGTGGTTCTGCGCGAAAGCGCAATCGCCAGCCGTTTCGAGGCGCTTCGCCCGCGCCGCAATCCAGGCATCGGCAGAGAAGAGGAGTTGAAGCTCCTGTCGCGTCGCTGGAATCAGGCGAAGACCGGAGAGGGTCGCGTCACCCTGATCTGGGGAGAACCCGGAATTGGAAAATCCCATCTCGTCGCCGCCTTCCAGGATGCGATCAGCGCTGAGCCGCATACAGCGATGCGCTTTTTCTGTTCACCGCATCGTGTCCAGACGGCCCTGCATCCGGTAATGACCCAGCTCGAACACGCGGCGGCCTTCAAGCCCGGTGACAGCGGTGCGACGAAGCTCGATAAGCTGCACCGCCTGGTGGCGTTGTCTTCGCAGGAACCTGGCAAGGACACCGCGCTCTTTGCCGATCTTCTCTCGATCCCGACCGCCGGCCGCTATGCCGCCCTGTCACTGAGTCCCCAACGGCGCAAGGAATTGTTGCTGGAGAGAATCCTTGCGCAAATCGTCGGCCTGGCGGCGCGGCAGCCGGTGCTGATGGTTCTGGAAGACGCGCACTGGATCGATCCAACCACGCGGGAGCTGTTCGACATCATCATCGATCGCGTGCGCGAGCTTCCGGTGTTGCTGATCATGACTTATCGTCCTGAATTCAGCCCGGCCTGGCTCGGTCAGTCCCACGTCACGGCACTGACGCTCAACCGCCTGGGTCGGCGCGAGAATGCCGCTCTCATCAAGCAGGTCGCCGGAGGGAAGGACATTCCGCCTCGTCTTCGCGACCAGATCATCGCGCGTACGGACGGGATTCCGCTCTTCATCGAGGAAGTGACGAAGTCTGTACTCGAAAGCGGAATCCTGCGTGAGGAAAGTGACACTTACGTTCTGGACGGGCCATTGCCGGCGGTCGCCATCCCGTCGAGCTTGCAAGCCTCCCTCATTGCACGGCTGGATCGCATCGCGCCCGCGCGTACGATCGTGCAGGCGAGTGCCGCGCTCGGTCGCGAATTCGCCCATTCGGTCCTGAAGGCCGTCACTCTGCTGCCGGATGCGGAGCTCGAAATCCAGTTGGACCGGCTCGTAACGTCCGGACTCGTGCACCGGCGGGGCGAAGGCTCGCACGCCGCATATGCCTTCAAGCATGCGCTCGTCCAGGATGCGGCTTACGAGACGATTCCCAAGAGCCAGCGGTCGTCCATCCACCGCCGTATCGCAGAGGTGCTCGAGCAGCAGTTTTCCGAATTTGCCGACCATCATCCGGATGTGCTTGCGTATCACTGCAGCGAGGCGGGCCTCGCGGAAAAGGCGATTGGTTTCTCGATCAAGGCTGCGCGCACGGCCGTCCAGCGGTCCGCAGGCGTGGAGGCGCTCGCGCACGTCGAAAGCGCCATGACGCTGTTGCCCCGGGTCTCCGCGCAGTCGATGCGGCAGCAGCTCGAAGGGCGCCTGCACGTCGCTCTTGGCGATGCGCTGGTGATGACGAAGGGCTTTGCGTCGCCCGAAGTCATGAAGACGCTGTCGCGGGCACGCCAGCTTCTTGACGAGACCGGGCAGCCGATCGAATCGCTTCGCGCGGTATGCGGATTGTTCAACTATCATCTGATGCGGTCCGAATCCCCCGCCTGCCTCGAGCTCACCGCCCCTCTTCTGTGTCTTCGCACAGACCGACCGACTGGGAGTGTCATCCATTACCTCGTTGGAACGGCGCATCTGCACCTGGGCAATTTCAGCAAGACGATCCAGCATCTTGAAAAGGCGCTCTCCCTTTACGACGAGGATGCATGCCGTTCTGTCGCATTCGTCGCCGGTTACCATCTCCGCTCCTTCGCGCTCATCTGGCTGGGCCTCGGCTACCTCTACTCAGGCTCCCTGACACGAGCGGCGAAAACCATCTCGTCGGCGGTGCAGGATGCGCGGAGCAGGTCACATCCGTTCACTCTGGTATCTGCGTTGCTCGCTCTGGCGCGCTTTCGCCTTCATACCCGTGACGTAAAGGGCGCGATCGATGCGACGGAGGAAGGCTTGGCCATCGCGACGGAACAGCGCAGTCCCTACCACGTCTCGCGTGCCAACGTTCTCCGTGCAGTCAACATCGTCGCGAGCGGCCGGGCGGAGGAAGGGATAATGCTCATGGAGCGCGCGCTCGCAGCGCATCGCGGTACCGGAGCGAACTTCCAGAGTTCATTCAATCTGTCCTGCCTCGCTGATGCGCACGCGCGGGCGGGAAGGACGACGCGCGCAATCGAACTCGCGGACCAGGCATTGGCCGAAGTGAGCCGTACCGGAGAGCGCTGGTGGGAGGCCGAAGCTCAACGCTCGCGCGGAGAGATCCTCCTGCTGGCCTCTCCGCTGCGTCATCGGGAGGCGGAGCGTTGCTTTACAGAGGCGCTTGCCTGCGCCAAGCGCCAGCGAGCGAGGCTGTGGGAACTGCACGCAGCGCAGAGTCTCGCCAGCCTGTGGCGGGCGCAGGGTCGCAACGACGATGCGCGCGAATTGTCGGCGCAGGTGTGCGCGACGTTTTCTGACGGGACCGATGCCGCCACTCTGGAGCTCGCCAAAGCGACGCTTGGTCGGACATCTCGGACGGCGGGGCGGGCCGCCGGTCGGAACGGGACCGCAGTGAAGCGCGGATGATCCCCGGCGCCGGTGGCTCACGCGGGCGCGGCCGGCCTGATATTGGCGTTGCGGTGGAAGACGTTGTCCGGGTCGTAGGTCGTTTTGATGCGCGCGAGCCGAGCGTACTTCGCGGCGCCATACGCCGCGCGGACACGTTCCTCGTCCGTTTCCGTCATGAAGTTCACGTAGCTTCCCGAGCCGGTCGCATGCGGGCGTAGCGCGTCCCAGAAATCGCGCACCCATTCCCTCTCCGCCGCATACAGTTCCGGCGTCGTCGCGTGTCCGGCGATGTTAAACATGAACCCGCCGGCGCGGCTGCCGCCGAAGGCGGTCGCATCGTCGGCAACCGCGCGATACCGGCCGTCCAGCGCGAAGGTCGGGCAGAACGAAAGCGGAAACTGCTTCGCGGGCGCATGCTCGGCGATCGTCGCAATCACGCCGTCGGAGAGCTCGTCCAGATACAGCGCCTTCTCGTAGCCGTGCAATCCCCACGGCGCACTGTCGTTGAACATTTGCTGGAGGGCGACGTACGGCATCGGGGTCACGAGCTCAAACAGCGGAGGTAACGCCTTGCGTAGCGGCGCGACGAGCGCCGCATGCGCCTCGGCCGAACCGAAACCCACGACAAGCAGTGCGTGGCCAATACGAAGCCTGTGGGCCTCGGGAACGAAGGGCGCCGGCGGTGCCGACAGGGCAACGCCAAGGAAAGCGCTCGCGTCGTCGGGCAGCTTCGGGATTGTGTCGCGGGCAAGGCGCAGTGCTTCGGAACCGCGCGCGAGTTCCCAGAACAGGAGCGCGAGATTCACCGTCGGCCCAACCGGCTGCAACGCGTACTCGAACGACGTCACGATGCCGAAGTTGCCGCCGCCGCCCCTGAGCGCCCATAGAAGTTCGGGATGCTCGTCGTTGGATACGCGCATGGTCCGCGAATCGGCCGTGACCACGTCGGCGGCCACCAGGTTGTCGCAGGCGAGTCCCGCCTGTTTCGTGAGCCACCCGATGCCGCCCCCCAGGGTGAGCCCAGCGATGCCGGTGTGGCTGATAAAGCCGCCCGTAGTCGCGAGCCCGTGCTGTTGCGTGGCTGCATCGATGTCGCCCCACGTGGTGCCACCGCCGCAGACGGCCCGGCGCGCAGCGGGGTCGACGCGCACCGCATTCATCGCGCCGAGATGGATCATCACACCGCCTTCGCAGACAGCGTGACCCGCATAGTTGTGACCGCCGCCGCGAACAGCGATCTCCAAGCCGCCGTCGCGGGCGAAGCGGACCGCGTCGGCAACGTCCGCCGCGCTCGTGCAGCACGCGATCAGCGCCGGACGGCGATCGATCGCGCCATTCCATAGAGAGCGCGCGGCGTCGTAGTCTTGGTCGCCAGGGACGAGGGCCCTGCCGCCGAACCCCTTTCGGAACGCGTTGATGCGTGCAGTCGCTTGCTGTGCCATCTCGTGCCCTCCCGCAATGCGCGGCGGTAAGCGTATTCCCGCGCCCCATGCCCGTCAATTCGACGCCAGCATTTCCTGGCCACAGTGCGACGCGGCACGCGAGGGAATGGCCTTGCAAGCGTTTCAGATTCCGTACTACATACGCCCATTCTTTCGCTTCCTATCGTGGGCGCAACGTAGTCTGTGCGCGCAGCGGCTTGCGGCGCACGCGCACTTCCATGGAGAGCTTGGATGGCGAACGCTCGTTTCTCATTAGGTGCGGTCTGGCCGATCGTCGAGGAGTCGGTGTCCGCCTGGGTGGACGATTTTGCGCCGAGCATGGGGGCCGCCATTGCCTATTACACGGCGTTTTCGATCGCTCCGGTCATCATCATCGTCATTGCGATCGCGGGCTTGGTATTCGGCCAGGACGCCGCGAGCGGATACCTGTACGCTCAAATGTCAAGTCTCCTTGGGGACGAGGGTGGCAAAGCCGTGCAGGCAATGGTCGAGAGCGCGGGCTCCAGTGGCAACGGAACGGTTGCGACGGTGATCGGTGTCGCCCTGCTCATGGTCGGTGCGACCACGGTGTTCGCGGAACTGCAAAGCGATTTGGATCGCATCTGGAAGGCGCCTGCCGCGACAAGATCGGAAGGCCTGTGGGGTCTCATACGGAGTCGTGTGCTATCGCTGGGCCTCGTCGTCAGCATCGGTTTCCTGTTGCTTGTCTCGCTCGTGGTCAGTACAGCGCTGGCGGCGCTGGGCGAATGGTGGGGAGGCGCACTTGACAGCTTCAAGTGGCTGCTCGGGATCCTGAACTTCGTGGTCAGCCTGCTCGTCATCACAGTCATGTTCGCGCTGATGTACAAGATCCTGCCGAGGGTCAAGATTGGATGGCGTGACGTATGGATCGGCGCACTGGTTACCGCGTTGCTGTTCACGATCGGCAAGTTCCTGGTGGGCATGTATCTCGGAAGAGCGGGCGTCGCGTCGAGCTTCGGTGCGGCAGGCTCGTTCGCCGTGCTGCTGGTGTGGGTGTACTACTCGGCGCAGATTTTTCTCCTCGGCGCTGAATTCACCTGGGTCTATGCGCATCGTGTTGGTTCGCGACAGGGCGAACACAAGGACAAACCGGAAACAGCGAAGCAGTCGATCGCGACCGAACGGCCCGCCACTGGAGAGGTCGCGGCCCGAGCCCGAACTCTTGCCGATACCCGCCATTAGTTGCCGTCGGGCGTTTGGCGACAACGGGCGGTCAACTGCCCAGCTGGAGCGGGTCTGATTGTCGTACACGGTGAACGGCCAAACTTGGCTGCGGGAATTTTTGCCGGCAAGTTCATCCTTTACGTCTTGGCCCAGCGTAACTCGCGTCGATTCCGCGCAATGCTTGCCCACGACCGCATACTTGGCGCCGCTGCATTGTGCCGTTCCAATCGCTGCGTGCGTTCGGCACCGAGCAGGCATGACGATTGCTTTGTACCGAGATGGCGGCGCTGGTACATAGCGGACTGGCACGTTCAGGCCCCAGACTTGCACCCACCAAAACCTCGACATACCTGATCGGGGTGGCCTATACGACGCGGCCGTTTGTGTGTCGTCTGGGCTCTTGTTCCCTCGATTTCTCTCGCGCTGCGCAAGGAACCGCTTTGAAAGTCCTGATCACCGTAGACACCGAGATCTGGCCGCGCATCCGGGACTGGCCGTTCAGTCGCCAGCCTACCG
>Ga0068864_100001492_pt1 | contig 19274 bp, 14 predicted proteins | sample KBSSwiS72_FD_66586 | JGI IMG/M metagenome (GOLD analysis project Ga0068864, IMG submission 66586) | Switchgrass rhizosphere microbial communities from Kellogg Biological Station, Michigan, USA - KBS Switchgrass S7-2 | ecosystem: Host-associated > Plants > Roots > Rhizosphere > Soil ... | reverse complement strand
TTGGCTTCGGCAGGAAGTCGGGCTGCGTGAAGCCACCGTAAGTCAGCACGCACCACGCGCCGAGCACGACGACTGGCGCGACCAGGCCCAGGATAAACGCCGTCTCTTTAGGCAGCGGCGAGCGGATGGAGAAGAGCGTGCTTTTGGAAGCCATGGAAGAATTATTAGCCACGGATATCCCTGTGAATCCGTGGCTCTAATACGTCACTGTGTCGCCAAAATGACCTTGATATCCGTGCGACGGTTTTGTTGCCGGCCCGCTTCGGTCGTGTTCTCGGCGATCGGATTGGCCGAGCCACGTCCAATCGTTTGAAAACGCGTCGGCGGAATGTTCGGGAAATTCTTGACGATGTAGTTTTTCACTGACTGCGCGCGCCGTTCTGAAAGTGTCAGGTTCCCTGTTGCGGAACCAGTACTGTCAGTGTTTCCTTCAACACGCAGGACGGTGCTGCCGAACGACGTCATCGTCTCACCGAGTTTATCGAGCAGCAGATACGACCCCGGCATGATCTCGTCAGAGCCGGGCGTGAACTGAATCTGAATCTGTTGATGAAGAATCGGAACGTCTTTCTCCGACGGCGCCTTCGCTACGACCGGGGCCTCTTCAACTTTCTGTCCCGGATAATACGAAGCGATGGCTTGCAGAAAGCGGGTGTCGGCCCAACCCTTCGCATCGACCGCTTTCGTGACCAGGCCTTTCTTACGCCAGATCACAAACGCCGTGTCGAATAGAGTTTCGTAGTGCGCCTTTGCGCCCGCGAGACCATAGAACTGTGCGTTGTCGGCGTAAGGTGTGAGCTTCAACCCGGAAAGCATTCCGGAAACGGTGTCAGTGTCGAGCTTCAATGCGCGCGCGACGACTTCATACGACGGATTCGGATTGTTCTTGATCATCTCGATGCCATCGAGCCAGCCGCGCACGAAGTCCCTGACAGTCTCGGGAGCTTTATCGATCACGTCCTGACGGGCGCAGAGCGTGTCGGCAATGATGTTCGTCGCCGCCTGTGTGGAAACAAGCACATGAGCTTCGGCGCCACGTGCAGTAACAGCGCCGGAGAGATCCGGTTCCCACGTGACTGCGGCGTCGACTTGTTTCGCTTTGAAAGCAGCGGCAGCGGCAGGCGCGTCAGTGGTGAAGATGATGTTCTGCTCGACCTCGGCGCGCTCCTGCGGCGTCAGTCCCGACTGCGACAAAAGATAAAGCAGCAGGAAGTGCGACGGTGTAAACTGCGTGCACGCGATCTTGTGTCCCTTCAGATCTTCAACTGACTTGATCGTCGCGAGCGACGCAATGCCGTCACCGCCGCGCGACCAGTCCTGCATGATGATCGACTTTGCTTTCTGATTTTGCTCGGCGAGGATCGATGCTTCGCGCGCCCAGTTGTCGACGGTGTTCCACATGATGTCGACTTCGCCACTGCGAAATGCGGCCAGCTTCGCGGCCGGATCTTCAAGCAGCACAAACTTCACGTCCATGCCATATTTCGACTTGTACTGCGAGCCGGCGTTCGGCTCCATCCCGTTATTGAAAACTATGCCGGGCGAGTGGCCCGCCCAGGTGTTGATGCCGACGATGAGCGGACGATTCAGTCGACCCGTGCCGACCGAAGCGCTGCCAACACCGGTCGAGCCGGCATTGCGCGCCGGATCGCCGGGAGCGTTATTCAACTTGTCAAAATCGCCTTTGGCATCCTCGCCGGTCGCTTTTTCGCCGCCGGCCCATTTTTTGATCGCTTCACCTTTGTAGTGCCAGGTAGCGAAACCGATAACTGCAAACACAACAACAGCTATAAAAGCCTTTGCCAGGGGAGTCAGTTTCATTATTAACCTCCGGAACGGATGGCGTCCTGATCTGTGTAATCTGTGGCTAAAGAACTTGAATTTTGACTACATCGTCTTATTGGTCTGCGCTTGCTGTGCAGCTTTCTTCGCTTTCAGTTCGGCGAGTTGTTGCTTGGCTTGTACGTCGCCCGTCTGAGTGCGCAGTGCAGCCAGCCGTGAGTCAAGCGAGGATTCTGAAAGCTCCTTCCCAAGGTTCGCTTCGGCAATGGTGGTTTTGATGTGCTGGCGTACGTTGTCGAGTGCTTTGACTTCCGCATCTACTGACAAACCGTCGAGCTGTTCCTGCACTTTGATACGCGCCTGGGCCGACTGCATCTTCGCCAGCATCGAATCGCGCTCGCCCTGCAGTTTTCTGATTTCTGATTGCACGCCCAGCAAAGACGTTTTCGCGGAATCAGCGTCACCGCGTGCTTGTTCCATTTCAGTCTTCAGCTCGGTGACGTCGGTGGTGAGTTGGTTCTTCTTCTGAATCAGGATCAGGGCGAGGTCATCCTGGTTGGTGGAAACAGCAGTATCGAGTTCAGCTTCTGTTTGAGCCAACTCGGCATTCGCGCGTTTGTAACGCTCGTCAATGTCTTCACGGCGACGAATGATGCCGGCGGTGGCGGTCTTCAGTTTCGAATACTTCTCCACCATCGAATTGATTGCGTTCTCGTAGGCAATTTCCGGATGCTCCTTCTCGATGTCGGAAATCCAAAGCGATAGGAAACCTTTCCAGAGGTTAGCCAACCGTTTGAACATAGGGTTTTCTTTTCCTTTCGTTAACCGCCAGCTTAACTAGCCGGAGCGGCCTGGTCTGAAGGATCGTGGAGCTTCGGCGAAGCCTTAACGACTTTCGCAACTGTGTCCTGACCGAAAAACTCCAACACTTGCTGAACCTCGAGCTTCTTATCGTTGCAAACCTTAATCAGCGTCTGTTGCTCGTTCACGCTCTGCTGCATCACAGAACGAATATTTTGGATCTCCTGTTCGTATTGCTTGATTCGCGACTCGGATTCCTGGATGAGCTTTTCGCTGTCGGCGGCGCCGTTGCGAATGTAGCCATCGAGCGCTTGAATCTCTTCGACCGTCGCTTCGATGATCTTCTCAATCGGCACGCCGAAAGCTTTCAGTGACGCTTCGACGATCTGCTTTTTAACAGCGGCGTCTGTACCCGCGGGCAGGCTCTTCAGCAGATCGGTGGTGCGGGCGACGCGTTGCTGTTCTTCCTGGTCGACGCCCGCCGACGCAAACACGGCGGGAAAATCGACCTGGCCACCTGTAGGCGGCGGTGGAGCTTGCTGGAAAACTGTCTGGGTTGGTGACGGCGTCGTGTAGTCGTCGGCCACGGGCAAAGGCGGGCTGTGAACGTCGGCCTCAACCGGAGCCGAGATTGGAGTCTCATCCTTCTCGATAAACCAGCCGGCAACGGTCGCTCCCCATCCCTTTTTGTCGCTCATTCTCCGGTTCCTCCGGTTCCCCGAAGTCGAAAACCGCGAAAGCTTATCAAAATATCAGAGATCTTATCCACAGATTACACAGATTCTAGTAATCAGTCTGTGTAATCTGTGGCTGGAGCGCCGAAAACCAGGACGCGACCCGGAAGGCTGCAATCTAAACCGTTGCAAAATTGGCGAGATAACTTTAATCTAGGCGCACACGCGAACCTCTCTCCGATTATTTTCATCTGTATACCTGTAAGCGGGCCCCGACCTATCATGAAATGCTTCGAGCCAAATACAACTTGAACGGTTACCCGTCTTTGAAGGGAGCTTCGAGAATGAGAGTATTTTGTCCGGAACACAAAAGAGGATTTTTTGCTCCTCGACAAAGCCCTGTCAAGTGTGAGAATCGCGGTCACCTGCTCGGTGAGATCGATCTTGAGGGTCAGGCTAACACGCCCGTCAATCTCCAGTGGCAATACTGCTGCAACTGCGAGCATTTCTGCCCGGTCGATTTCGATCAGTACGGCCTGCAGCGATGTCCCGTTTGTACGCGCAAGAGTTCACTCGTCTACTTGTGTGACCGCTGTTACGTCATCAGCTTCGAGTCGAACACGCCGCTCCAGACCAAGAACTTCACGCTGACGGCGGAAGGAGCGCCGCAGCCTTCATGTCCAGGCTGCCTGCGACCAGCAGCTGCGGATTTGCACGAGCACATGTGCGAGCACGTGAATGCGTCGTTTGTCACCGGTCTCAATACGTGCCCGATCTGCGAAGAACGTCTCGACATCGCTCCCGCATTTCCATCGACAGTAGCCAGTTACCTGAAGCGCACCCGATCCACAAACAAGACAAACGTCACTTTCGATTATGAGACGGGGGCGTTCGTGCCAGTTGAAGACGGCGAGTTTGTGGTGATCACGGGTCTCGACCAACCGGTCGTGTTGCCGCGCGCCTCGAAGTTTGCTGCAAAGCGGGACTTTTACGAGTTCTACCAGGATTATTACCACTGCCCGAATCCGGACGCGGGCGAAGTGCAGATCGTTCAGCCGGCGTTATTGGTTGACGCCGGAAACGGTTGGACACTTGAAACGACCGGTTTGCTCGAAGTGATCAAACCGCAGCCAAAAGCGAGGCCGGTGCAGCAATCCGTAGCGCAGCCGCAACCGCCACCGCAGCCAGTGCCGCAGCCAGTGCCGCAGCCCGCACCGCGAGTCGCTCAGCCACCCACTACTCGGCGCGAAGAACCCACGCCGGAACCAGCACCGCCCAAACAGCAATCAGTCGCGCGACCGTGTCCTGATTGCGGCGCCATGATTGAAAATAAATATTCGTTCTGCTGGAAGTGTGGTCATCCGATGGACCAACCCGTTTCGAACGGGCGCAGACCGCCCACACTGCTCTCCTCGGAAGCCATTGACCTTGATGACGAAAACACCGTTCAGCATGAAAAACGGTCACTCAACGCGACGACCCTGGCGTATAGAAGATCGAGAGCAACTGAGAACCGGATGATCTCGAAAGGCTCCGTTCTCAAGCTCATTTCGATTGCGACAATCGCAGTCGTGCTCGTGTCGATCGTGCTATTCGGTTTACTGCGTTCCGACACGCCGACGGCGACGGCTTCAGTGGCGGCGCCTACGACAACTCAGCAAACTCAGGCGCCGCAACCCAACGCCGCGATCACTACCGAAGTCTCACGTTCCGCGCCAACGGAGACAACTACACAACAAGCACCTCCGACCACTCCGGAGGATGAACTGAAGAAGCTTCGTGAGAAACGAATGAGCGCCAAGCCCGCGGAGCGCACGAAGATCTTTCAGGCCCTGGCAAAGGTCGAGAAACAGTATCCACGTGACTATCGATTCCCTTACGAGCGCGCGAAGCTGGCGGTGAAGGGCGCGCAGGCAAAGTCGAAAACCGAAGCTTTCAAGGCACTGAACGCGGCCGCTGAAAAAGCTATTAATACCGGCAAAGCGAATGAGATGTTGAGTGGGTTGGAGACGGACAAGTCTGGAGACTTCAGCGATCTCTCACGAGGTCGCCTCGAGTGGGGCCGCCTGGTCGCCGCCCTGAAACGCAAAGACCCCAGCCTCCTGAGCGAATAACGACTAGCCACAAAAGGCACATAAGAAGAATTCCTATGTGCCTTTTGTGGCTAGCTTTCTTCCGTGCCTTTTAGTGGCCTCGATCGCGATCGACCAGTTTAGAGAAGCGGCTCTTCCCTCCGTCTTTGGTCTTTTCCTGATAAAGAAACGCCAGGTTGTTCTCTTCGAACGCGTCGAAGAATTCCTCCCAGCTAATCTCCTCAAGACTGTCCTCGCCGGAGAAACCCGGATAGTCGATGCGCAGGAGTTCCGTGCCTTTGACCTCCGCGGGATGCCCGCCTCTTTCCTCTACCCAACGACGAATCTCATCATGATCAGTGGTGACTTTCGATTCTGATGATTCAGTAGCCATATCTATTTCCTCGAACCTGAATTGCGGGGGCGCTTGGAGGGAACTGTCCGGGAAGACGCTGCGACGGACCCATATAGTTGAGGATCTCTGTTCGTTCTTTGTGTCAAATCTTCAATTAATGTTATTCATTGGCCATGAAACTTTTTATCCGGTTAGCAATGATCCTGTGTGTCTTTATCTTCAACTTCGCCGACACACGCGCGCAGCGGGTCGTTCGCATCACTGATCCATCCGCGATCAACCCCGCGGAAGTTTCCATCGCGATCAATCCCAACAATCCGGACAACATCATCGCCGCATCGTTTCAAACCGGGCGGCCACCAAAACCACGCGCGGGCAGTTATCACTACGTCACGTCTGATGGCGGCAAAACCTGGAAGACCATTTCCACACCGAATCCAAATGACCTGACGCAAGGTGACGACGTGCTCGCCTTCAGCAACGACGGCATCGCATATCACGCGCACTTGTCTTTCGCCGGAATTCGTATGTCTCGGCCCGTCCGTGCTGAGAATGGAATGATCGTGAACGTGTCGAAAGATGGTGGCAACACGTGGTCCGACGGCACGCCAGCTATTAATCACCTCAACTCAGTCGAGCCGTTTGAAGATAAGCCGGGTTTGGTGGTCGACAACGCGCCGGGCTCGCGCTCGAAAGGCAATGTCTATCTCGCCTGGACCCGATTTGACGTCTACGGCAGTTCGAATCCGGAACACCATTCACAGATCTACTTCACGCGCTCGACGGATCACGGTCAGACTTTCTCTGCGCCGTTTCGCATTTCCGACACCGGCGGCGATTGTCTCGACAGCGATAACACTGTCGAAGGTGCCGTGCCGGCGGTTGGCCCAAATGGAGAAGTTTATGTGGTGTGGGCCGGACCACTTGGATTGGTCATGGACAAGTCGCTCGATGGCGGTCTGACGTTCGGCAAAGACAAAGTGATTGGCGACATCCCGGGTGGTTGGGACTTTGAGATTGAGGGTTTGGGAAGAGCGAACGGTATGCCGGTGACTGGCGTCGATTTGAGTAATGGACCAAACAAAGGCTCGCTATACGTCAACTGGATTGACGCGCGTAACGGCGATCCCGACGTGTTTGTGATGTCGTCTCGAGATGGTGGTGAAACGTGGTCGGCCCCGGTTCGCGTGAATGACGATCCGATTAAAAACGGGAAGGCGCAGTTTTTTACGTGGATGGCGGTCGACCCGGCTGATGGATCGATCAATATCGTCTTTTACGATCGACGCGATGCTACAGGTACACAGACGCGGCTGATCCTGGCGCGTAGCGTTGATGGCGGGCGCACCTTTGTGAATCACAAGATTGAGTTACCGCCTTTTAATGCGAACTCACGCGTTTTCTTTGGCGACTACAGCAGCATCTCCGCGTACCAGGGACGCGTCGTGCCGGCGTTCATGCACTTCGCTGATGAAGGAAGGCTGGCGATCTCGGTGGCGCTGTTTCGGTTTAAGCTCGGCACGCAGGAACTCGTGAAGTAAGTTTAGACACGATTTAATCCTGTCCTCATTTGATTTCCGCGTCTGCATCCGTGTCTCATAAAAATACGGCGAGTCCACGCGAATGATCGCCGTTTGCAATCAATTCGTTTGGCCTGCCGCTTGCTCACTGTTCACCAGCACAAAACCTTTGCTTCGGCGGAGCTAGGGACTCAAGGAGGGGGCATGAAAGACGAACAAGTACGAGAACTCTTGTATCAAGCGCTCGAAACTGAACTAGGCGGCGTTGAGGTCTACACGACCGCCATACGCTGTGCAGAAAATGAGGATCTGAAGGAAGAGTGGGAAAAATATCTGGAGCAGACTAAAAACCACGTCACCATCATGCAGGACGTATTGACGAAGCTGGACCTGGACATCGACGAAGAAACGCCGGGACGCAAGTGTGTGCGTACGATCGGTGAAGCACTGGTCGAGTCAATGGAAATGGCGTTGGCCGAAGGTCAGCCAGGCGCGGCACAACTCGTTGCCGCCGAAGCGGTGGTTCTGGCTGAGACCAAGGACCATCAAAACTGGCATTTGATTGGAGAGGTCGCGAAGAAAGTAAAAGGCGACGTCGCCAAAGTGTTGAAGGAAGCGCACGGCGAGGTGGAACCCGAAGAGGACGAGCACCTCTATCACACCAAGGGCTGGGCGCGCGAACTGTGGATCGAATCACTCGGCATGAAAGCCGTGTTGCCGCCACCCGAAGAGGTGAAGCAGGTTGAAACTGCAATCGGGGCCGCGCGGGCGGAACAAGCACGAACCAAGATGGCATCAAAATAGTTTGTCGGCGGGTCGGATCGAAGCGAGTTCGCTTTGATTTGGGGGCAACGATGAGAGGCGAGTAAGTTGTACCACTCGCCTCTCATCGTGTTTACAGTTATCGAGTTGGTTCGCCGAAGCTGACGTGCCAGTGCAGATGTTTTGAGTCCTGGTACTTCCCGAGGTTGGTTAGAATGCGGCAGGCGCCGTGTTCGGCGAGAACTTGCTTTGCGACTTCACGAACAACCGCCAACATCTCGAGAAGCAATTCGTTGTCGCTCTCCTCGAGCGTGAGTAACGATGAGATGTGGCGCTTGGGGATGACGACGATGTGTACGGGCCAGAACGGGCGCGTGTGGTGGTAAGCGAGCACGTTGTCGGTTTCGCTGACGATATAGACAGGTGTGCGACCGCTCAATACTTCATCACAGTAAAAGTCTTCAGTCATTAACCACGGATTGTACGGATTTTTGGCGGATTTTTGGAACTCACCGCTGAGTCGCGAGTGATACTGCACCGTATACTAACTCTCCCGATCCAACACACCTGCTCGAAGGGAGAGTTTCCCATGTTTCTGCGAACGATTCTTTTCTCGATACTGATATTCCTCTGCTCCGGCGCCGCGCTGGCGCAAAGACCCGGTCCACAGTTCTGGCGCAAGGCCACCTGTGAGCCGTACGAGCCGAGAACAAAACTCGAGGCGCTCGACGAGCGATACAACGCCGTCATCATTAAGGGCTTTAGCAGAATGACCACGGTGGATGTTCGTGGTGTCCGCATCGACGCCGTCGAAATGCGCGACCTCGGCAGCACGGCCGGACGAATCAAAGGGATCGTAGTCGTGCTGCGTGAAAGCGGTGAGCACCCAAGTGACGATCGTGCGTTTGTGGATTACGACGAGATCGATTCGCTGTTGAATGCGATCGACACAGTCACGCGCGTGGATGAAACGACGACTAAACTCGCGGGTTTCGAGGCCAAGTATAGAACTCTCGGCGACCTGGAAATCGGTGTCTTTCGTCAGACGCGCAGCGGCACGGCCGTCATCCTGACTACCGGAATCTGCGATCGCGCCACCCAAACACTGACACTCGATGATCTCGCCAAAGTGAGAGCACTCATTCTGGAAGCAAAGACGCGTCTGGACGAAATCCGTTAAAGATCAGTGTAATGCGTGTCTCAATCGACCACGCGCATGTGCATCTCAGCGCCATTGGTGCGAATCTCGGGAACGTACATCGCATGGCCCAACACCGGCAACGCGTGAAATGCGCCCGGACTTTCCGCCCGCATCTCGTAACTGAGTTGCCAGATGCCTTCCGGCAGACGGTCGATGAACAGCGCCACTTTCCGATCGCGTAACTCCTGATAGACCCAGCGCGAGCGGTCAGTGAAACCACCACCTGCCTTCAGCTCGCGAATATATAAACTCTCGCCGCTGCGAATTTGCACGGCTTCGAGTCCTGCAGGCTTCAGATCCTCGAAGAGCAGATACTCGTAGTTGTTCTTGGCTTCGACCGTCAGCACCACTTCGACACGATCGCCGCTCTTTACCGTTTCACCGTCATTTAAAGGGACTCTCTCCGAAACGATTCCCTTGAGCAGCGTCGGATGATTTACCAGTTTGAAATACTGGCGCCGCACGAAGATCTCGTTGCCCGCCGGCCTCAGTGGTTCTTCCAGACTAAAGAACTCAGCCGCCGCTGAAAAGTAGAGTGGACCAGTGCCAGTCTTTCTCACGATGCTGATCTCGTTCGGACCGTCGCGCAGCAGTTCGCGTGAAATCGCAAACTTGCTCGGTGCGCTCAGCGCATCGTCAGCCGTAATCTTTTGTGTAGCGACGGCATTGCCGTTCACCAACAACTGGTAACTCATCACGGGTTGTACTTCACCGCTAACCTTCAGGTAATCGTTGAGTGTCAAAACCACAATTGCCGTGTCGCGGGTGTTACTCCACTGCGCGCCTCTGCGATTCTTCACCAGCCAATTCGTTACCGGCTCAATCAATTTATTGCTCGGATCGATCGCCAGCAAAGCGCGCAGGGCAAACGAAGTTGCTTCAACGCCGCCGTCGGACCAGCGCCAGTAAATTCCATCTTCGCCCCAGTGCGCAGTGCCAATCACCGATGGATCGGACGTTTGCGCGCCGCGCTGCACGATCGAAATGTCAGGCTGTGCATCGCGCTTCACTCCGTTTTCAAGATTCGCAACGAGCGTTTTGGCCTGGTCGTGATAACCGTAGTTGTGCGCCGCCAGCGCGAGCAACGCGCGCGTGTAAGCATTCAGCTTGTCGCGATTGGTCCAAAGATTATTGAAAGCCTTTTGCTGATATGTCCCGACTTCCGATTGTTTGCGCAGGGCGTGATACACCGCCAACGAGTGCAGCATCCACGCCTGTGAATCGTAATTTCTCTCCTCTTCGACCAACTCCTTATCGAGGAAAGCGGCGCCGCGTTCAAGCGCATCCGATTTAATATCGATGCCCGCTTGTTGCGCGAGACTCATGCCCCACACAACATAAGCAGTCATGAAGTGGTCGCTCTCGCCTTCTTTCCACCAGCCCCAACCGCCATCGCTGTGCTGGAAACCGTAAAGACGTTCCAGGCCCTGCTGCGTGATCGCCTCGAGTTCTTTCAGATCTTTGCGACCCTTGGGATGAGTGGCTGACGCGCTCGACTCCTCGATGCCGCCGAAGATCTTGTTCATCGCCGTTTCAGGTTTGAGACCGAGGTCGCGCAGTGTCTTCGCGGTGATCACCGCCGGCAGAAAGCGGCTCATCGTCTGCTCCGTGCAGCCGTACGGATAATCGATCAGATACGGCAATGCGTCGAGCATCGTGGTGGCCATGCTGGGCGCGATCTGAACGGTGAGTTTGGTTGAGTCAGCACGACGCTCTTTAGGAATGTCGAGTTTGACAGAGACACTATCGCCGCGCATCTTGCCGGATCGGGAAATGAACTTCTCGATGCCGTGCTCGAAGATCGTGAACGTCTTTTCCATCGCGTCGGCATACTTGCCGCCACGCGCTTCGACTTTCAGTTTCGCTTCGCTCGCATGAGTTACAGCTACCAGCCAGTCGACTCTGGTTTCGCTGTTCGGTTTGACTATCACCGGCGAACCCTGGCCACTTACCGTTTTACCGTCGACGAGTAAGCCTGTGACATTCAAGCCTTCCGCATTCAAAGCCGGCATCAGACTCATCGTCTCGTCAGTGTTGTTATTGATAACTCCTGACACTGTCACTTGATCGCCAACGACGAAAAACCGCGGCGCTTGCAGACGAACAATCAACGGCTGCTTTGTTCGCGTCGATGAATTTCCGATGCCGAACTGATTGCCGGTGGTAGCGACGCGCGCTGTTGCAGCCCACGTCGTCAAGGAATCGGGATACTTAACTTTGACTGTTGCGGTGCCGTCGGCGTCGGTCTTCACGTCAGGCAACCAGAGGATCGTCGAGCGAAAGTCACTCCGCACTTGCACCGCAGGCTCCTGCCCCGGCGATTGGGCAGCTACTGCGCCCGGCGTAAGAAGGTCGATGCTTTCGACGGTTCGCCCCATAACCGGCAAGGCATTTATCTGCTTCATGTTTGTGACAACACTCGCCTCTTCATTGGATAGAATGTATCCACCATTGGCATTGACCCGGACCTCACCCTTCGACTTCACATATGCGCCAAGATCTTTCTCCTCGTCTCTGCGATCTCGTAACTGTCCTTCTGCTTCGACCAGTTGCGCATAACTCTTCTGATTCAAGGTCGTCTGCGTCTGGACCGCATGCGCGCGTTTACTTCCGTAATAAAACTGCCGCGGATCACCGGCGTAATCCTGTTGAATGTACTGCACCGATTGATCGACCAATCCCAACGCAATCTCCGCCGATACCGGACGACCATTAACATCCTTCGCGGTAATAGCCAGCGTGCCTTCGTCGCGTGGCTGATACTGTTCACGATCCGCCTTCACCGCGACGGCCAGAAACCGTTCGACTGGCGGCACTACAACCTGTTTTGTAGACATGTACGACGCCGTATCGCTGATCATCAACGCGCTGAGATAAATATTCGGAACGTGTTTCTCCTCGATCGGAAGCTCGATCAACTTGGTAGTGCCCTCGACGTGGACGACCTTGTAACTAAACAAGTCGTCGCCTTCGACACTGAAAAGCACGTAACGATTGTTCGCCGGCGTTGAGAGCATCACCGCCGCTGTCTGGCCGGTGCGGAAAGTATCTTTGTCGACGATGATTTCGAGACCGCTTCGATAACTCAGTTCGGTCGTCGCATTGGTGGCAACGAACACGTTGGTTTCCGCTTGCACCGGCGGGAGAAAACGATCGCGCCGCACATCAGCACCCTGACTACTCTGCCAGGCAACGCGATAGTAACCGTCGCGCTCGGGCGTGAAATTCACTTCGGCCGCGCCTTCGCTGTCCGTCTTGACGGTCTGCGTGAGTATGTCGTCGTGTTGATAGCCACGAAACTTGAGTCGCCATGGCCGCTGACCTCTGGCAACCAGAGGCGGAAACACGTCCGACCGCTGCTGCAGTTGACGCAACTCCTCGCCCTGCACTTCGCGGCCGCGCGGATCGACCCAGATTTCCCACCAGTAATCGCGCGTGATTTTTACCGTGCCTTCGGTTTGAACCGGCTGCTCGTTCGCATCCAGCGCTTTGATATCGACGGTAACTTTTTCTTTGGGCCGGTAGATGTTTCGTTGCGGACGCGGATAAACGTAGTACCGTTGGTTCGTAACGCGTACTCGATCACTGGCGACGATCTCGCGGCGTGATGAATCCACCACATGCGCCTCGATGCGATACTCGAAATCCTGATTGTAGTTCTCTCGTGGTGTGTCGAAAGTCAACCTCGCTTTCCCCGTTGCATCAGTCTTGATCTGCTCGCGCTTAATGACCGCACCGCCATAGCCGTAACTCTGGACGTCAAAGTCGGAGTAATACCAGGAATACTCACGCCGCGGCCGCCAGTAGTGATAGAACTGACTCTGATAGACCACCACTTCGACGGCTGCATTACTGACTGGACCACCAAAGTAATAGTCAGCCTGAACCTCGACCTCGACCTGCTCGCCGAGACGGAAAGCCTTCTTTTTGCCGTTCTCTTCCGGCGTCTTCACCTGAACTTTGAATTCAGGCAGCTTGTACTCTTCGAGCCGGAAGAGTTTCGCCGAGCCGATGTAGTGCCGGCGGCTTTGATCCCAAAACTGAACGTTGTACTCGCCCAGCGGCATTTGCTCGGTTAGTTCGAGCGAACCCCAGGCGCTGCCAAATGCATTGAGCGTGGCTTTGCCTTCGTTGACTTTTGTGCCGCGCGGATCGTCGATCTCATATTCAACAACCTGATTCGCAGGCGTTGAATAGACGCCAGTCTGCATTTGCCTGGCGATGAACTTCCATTGCAATGTTTCTTTTGGTCGATACGCCGGACGATCGGTAAACGCATAAATGCGCCAGCCGTCGTTGGAAGAAGCGCCGGGAACGTAAGACATGGCAAATGCCTGCCGCTCGTTGCTAATGGCGGTCGCGAACACGCTTCGAGAATCAGACTTGTTCTGCAAAGCAAAGCGTGCGAGGCCGTCGGCGTCGGTCGTCTGGCGCAGCCGGCGCCACGACGACACTCCACCTGAGTAATGACTTTCCCAAAGGGCGATACTGGCATTCGCGATCGGCGCGCCGCTGTTGGCATCCGCGTAATAGACTAACGCCTGACTGTTACCCGTCTTGAGCGCGAGCGTCGCATCGGTAACGAGAATCAACTCGCGCTGAGTCATCGAACCGTTCTTCGCTTCGAGCAGATAAGCGCCGGTGGGCAACTTTCCTTCGATACGTACTTGTTCGTTGAAAGGCTGGTACGGCGGATTGTCCTTGATATTTCGGGTCCACGACTGCACCGGTGCACGACCCGCGGTCGAAATTTTCTGAAGCCACGAACCGAGCTCACCGGAGCCTTCGTCTGCATCCGCGGCATTGTTGAACTGCACGTCGCGCGTCATGTCAACCTTGAAGATCTTAAAGTCGACAGAGCTGATGTTGCGCACACTCAACCCGAATTGAATTTCTGAACCGGGAAGAAAGATGTTGGAGACGCCGATTATCAAGTATGGGTTGGTGATGCTTTTGATCCGCTGGTCAGCCTGATCCAAATAGCGCGACTCGCCCTTGCGAAACTCGCTAAGCAGACGCCGGTAGAGTTCCAGTGCTTTTGGGTAATCCGGTTGTTCCTGCCACTGGCCGTTTTCGAGCTGGCGCGGTATGCCGTAACTGTTCATCCATTCCGCGTAATTAAAGAGCGCGTCGTCGTACCAGTCTGATTGTTTGCCGGCTTTGAGTGCCTCTTCGAATTGCTCGGGGACGCGATAGCGACTTGTCGGGTCGCCCCCACCGACGTAACGCATCGTCATCGCGATCAGAAAACTGAGATGAGAGGTGTCGTTTGCAGAAGCGCTGATCTTGAGCGCGTTCTCGAGAATGTTGAGCGGGATGTAATTGCCGTAGTACGTGTAAACGTAATACTGATTCGCACGTTGTGGCTCCGCGGCTTTGAAAACGATCTTGAGATAGCGAGCGCGAGCGCGTTCGATGTCGCGCTGTCCGGCCCACCAGTCGAGTGCCTGTTGATATTGTGGCCAGGCCGAACCCCAATCCATCTCGTTGCGGCGCGTCCAGAAGAAGTCGGCGAGTGATTCGTGTGCTTCGGCCCAGACGAGGTCGCGATCGGATTCTTTTTCGACTACGCGGATCAGTTCCTCGAGTTGTTTTCGTGCCTGCTCGAAGCGCGTCTTGTCCGCCGTTTCGGTGGCTGCTTGAGCGCGCCACGAAGTGTCGGCAAGTCGAAACTCAACCCAACGCGAGTCCGCGGGATTGAGTTTGGTTTTGTCGATCCGTAAATAGATTTCGTTGGCGCGGGCATAAGAGCCCTGCGCGTATTGCGTTTCGGCTTCATTGCGCAGTTGGGAGTAATCGGGTTGCTGCGCGACGGCGTTGAATAGCAGAAACGCGAAGGTCGCGATGGAAAGGATAATCGTCTTCATAGCCGGTTCCTGATCTGGCTGCGGCCAGTTGGTTTGAGATCGGGAGACGAGGTTGGACTGCGGTCATTAGACCGCATATCCGCGCCCGCCGTTGCCTACCCTACTTGAACGCTGAACTTTTTTAGACTTGCGCCGTGGATTGACGCGGATGAACGCAGATCAGTTAGAAAGCAAATAGATTGCAAATGAGGCGAGCCAGTGTTCGCCCGCGTAATCGCCGCTGGCAACGTGAGCGAGGGCGGCCGAGGCATGTTTTTCCGCGGCGGTGGAAAGGATCTGGCGGGCCGGGTCATCAGCGGGCAGCGCGGCGGCAATACTGCGCATGCACCAGGCGCGGCTCAGATTCAAACCGTCGAGATGTACCAGCTTCGGGTCACTGCGGTCCGTGACGATCGCCGGCTGCACCAACGCTGCTGGTCCACCTTTCGCGACCTCCGGCAGAAACCGGTGAAACCACGTGGCAAACTCACGGGGCTCCATCACGCGACGCATCAAGTCAGCTTCCATCAACGCCGCGGAAAAGAAATCTTCACCACCTGGCTCCCAGGCGCCGGGATAGTTAACGTCGTTGCCGAAATAGGTCCGGCTGCGTTCGCTCAGCAAAGTTTCCAACTCGCGATCGCCGGCTGTCTTTGCGTAGTCCAACGCGAAGGCCAAACCAAATGCCGTATTCGGATGCACACCAGTGCGGATCGGATAATTCTGTTTCGGTAAGAAACTGCGATACGAACTTGAAAGTGTTTCGGCGAGCGGCTTAAGGTTCTCGGCCCATTTCTTTCCATCCACATCGTTCCACGAATGTAGCTCCTCCGCGAGTTTCAACGCCCAGGCCCAACCGTAAGTGCGCTCGAACGATTGCCGGTTTGGCTGTTTCATGTAAGCGACTTCCTGCTGAATGTTCTCGGCGGTTAGGTTTGCGTTCAGCGCGTTTCGTATTTGAGCTGACTCGGGCAGGTTCGGAAACGTTTTCAACAACCGCACCAGCATCCAGTGTCCATGCACGGATGAGTGCCAGTCGTAGCAACCATAGAACGCCGGATGCAGCGCCTTCGGACTCTTAACTTCACTGGTGTTGTTGATGACGTGCTCGGGCTTGTTTGGAAACTCGCGATTGACACACTTCAGCGCCAGCGCAGCAAAGTGCGAAGCTTGTTTTTCACTGAGTGACTGGCTGGGGTTCATTTGAGCTTTAGCAGCGATTGCCGTTAACAGAAGGATGGTGCAGTAAACAAGAAACGATTTCATAGTTTCCATGATTCAAAAACGATGAGATGGCCTACCAATATGTATGTGTGGACCGGTGGCGGTGCCGGGGATTGCGGAGCGAAAAGCCGAATAAGGAATTCCGTTCTTTTGCAGAAACTCCAACAACGCGCGTCCTTCGACTCCGTCCGGATGAAGTTGAATATCCATCGCGTTACGATGGTCCAAGTGCCAGCGCTCGTGAATTGCACCCTGCCCAAAGACGGCGATGGGAAGTTCTCTTTTGAAGGTGTCAGAGAAGAAGCGCTGGATCTTCCATGCGTCTCCAAGGTTCCAACCGCCCGCTCCGGTGTAACGAGTAAACGACGCAGTTCGCACCAGACTTTGTTTGGCGAGTCGAAGATTTTTTGCGATCTCCTGGTCCGCTTCGTTTTCCACCAACACGCTCGCAACTTGCGCGTCTGCGTTTGTCATCTGGCGTTTGGTTTCAGCGACTTTCTGTTGCGCCAACGCTACGGCGTGCTCACTCTCTTCGACCTGGGCCCTTGCAATCAGACCTTCCGCGAGAAGCTGTTTCGCCTGCGTCACCTTCTCTTCCGCTTTAGTAACGTTGCCTTCGTAAATCGCAAGTAGTTTTTCCAGACTCGCCTTGTATTCGTTCGTCGCTTTGACAAACTCCTCACGCAGTTTCTCGAGTTCGCTCGGTGGCGCGGGCGCAACGGGCTTCTTCTTCGTCTTGCGCTGCGCGGAAACGTCGATCGCTAAGACAGCAATCATCACGATCCATACAACTACGGCGACTGACTTCCGCTTAATCATTCTTCTTTATGTGACTCTCGGGCCTTTTTGCGGCCACAAACTATTAACCTCGCCGCCAATCAGAATAGCAACTCCAGTGAGGTAGAACCAAAGCATCAGCACAATCAAGGCGCCGAGTGAGCCATACGTCACACTATAAGAATCAAAGAAGCCGAGATACCCGCGAAAGCCGAACGATACCGCCAGCCATAACCCGAGCGCGACAAAAGCTCCTGGTGTGATCCACCGGCGCGCACTGGACTGGATGTTTGGCGCGAAGTTGTAAATCAAGTTAAAGACCATCAGAACGAAGAAGATTGCGATGGGCCACTGAACAATCGTCCAAAGAGTCGTGAACAAGCTGCCGAAACCGTAACGCCCCGCCAACTTTTCCCCAATCGTGCCGCCGTACAAAACAATCCCCAGCGCCGCGAGGATCACCAGCGCCAGCGCCACGGTCAAAGACACCGAGATCAGTCGCACCTTCCACCACGAACGCGTCTCCTTCACGTTGTAAGCAGTATTGAGCGTGTCGCTGATTGCCCCCATGCCATTCGAGGCGGCCCACAATGCTGCCAGCAAACCGAAAGAGAGTTTGCCGGTCCCGCTTGAGGCGCTGATCTCGTCGAGCGTCGCATGCACTAGCTGGTAAGCGCTCACGGGCATTACGGCGGCGAGATACAGCAGTAAACGGTCGCGAAAGAGAGTTCCCTCCTGCGCGAGGTAACCAAGGATATTGATCAGGAAAAGCAGCAGTGGGAAGAGCGCGAGCAGGAAGTAGTAAGAGAGTTGCGCCGCACGGCCAAAGATCTCATCCTGGCTGACACGCTGTGCGATGCGTTTTAAGTGGACACGGATGTTCACTGATGAAGAACGGATTGGGATCCGTTTTATCTCACCAGCGTGCCGGTGCGACTCCAGCGCGTGTTCTTGAAGAAGTCGCTAACGAGGCCGATGATGGGCCAATCAGTCACCGGCGCGCTTTCGTCGTAGGACCAGTAGACAAACATGGCGCGACCAATGACGAGATCGCGAGGAACAAAACCCCAGTAACGACTGTCTTCGCTGTTGTTGCGATTGTCGCCCATCACGAAGTAACTGTTGGGCGGTACGGTGATCTCATCCTTGCCCTGAAACACGTCGTAATAGCCGTCGTCCTTCTCAGCGCCCGGCCGGTAATAAACGTCATAGAGTTCGCCGGGTTGGCGCGGTGGCGGCGGATCAATCACCGTCTTCAACGGAGCGTTCTGACTAACTTCATTCGCGGCGATGCGATGCTCCGGCAGTAGCTTATCGTTGACGTAGACGTCGACACCCTTGATGCGAATACGATCGCCCGGAGTACCAATCACGCGTTTCACATAGTTCGTGAATATCGGCCGGTTGTCGGGCCGCTCGTCACGTTTCGGCTCGAAAGGATTGCCGGGATATTTAAAGACGATGATATCGCCGCGTCTGATGTCTCTTTGCGGCAGAATCGGCAGCGACTTTCCGGGAGCAAAGATGAACTTGTTGACCAGCAGATGGTCGCCAATCATGATCGTGTTCTGCATCGAGCCCGTGGGCACCTTCACCGCCTGGACGATGAACGTCATGCCAAACAACGCCATGATGACCGTGACGACAGCCGACTCGAAGTATTCGCGCCAGACGCTCTTGGGCGGGCCCTGCGGTTTTACGGGTGGCAGCGGCTGCTTCTTTTCATGACCGTTGCGATTCAATAGCCGTGAGAAAGTGAAAGGCTTCGCCTCAGTCGTGGTGTCCGTTGTTACTTTGTCGGTGGTTGGATTGCTCGCCATCAAAAACATCCTAGAGACGTTGCCTGCGGTGGTCAAGTTGAGGTCGATGAATCCTCCACCGATTCCTCAGTGACTTCCGATTCATCGAGTTTCATGCCTTCGAGCGCGGCGCGCGCCGCCGCTGCTTCCGCCGCTTTAATCGAATGTCCCTCACCCTGAATACTGCCCCCGTCCCACGAAACCTCGACGTGGAATATACGTTGATGCGGCGGACCCAGGGTTTCGATTACCGCGTAGCGCGGGGCTGCCCGTCGTTCAGCCTGGAGCCGTTCCTGCAGCATTGTTTTGTAATCCGACTTGGCGGCGCTCAAAGGGTCTGCGCCTTCCAACTCATCCCGCAGTGCGTAGCAAACGAAATCAGTCGCGGCTTCGAGCCCGTCGTCGAGGAAGATAGCTCCGGTAATCGCTTCAAAAACGTCGGCCAGCAGCGCGTTTTTATG
>Ga0068864_100001487_pt1 | contig 19306 bp, 16 predicted proteins | sample KBSSwiS72_FD_66586 | JGI IMG/M metagenome (GOLD analysis project Ga0068864, IMG submission 66586) | Switchgrass rhizosphere microbial communities from Kellogg Biological Station, Michigan, USA - KBS Switchgrass S7-2 | ecosystem: Host-associated > Plants > Roots > Rhizosphere > Soil ... | reverse complement strand
CACCCACATCCCGAGCGTCGTCGCCTCGCTCTGCTGCGCGAGGCTGTCGAAGTGGTGCGCCAGCGCCGGATGATGCGCCTCGTGCGGCGCCGCGACGTCCGCCGACGCCGCTCGGGACAGGTCATGCGACATGGTGTTCTACCGGCGTCTGGTAGTCGTAGGCTTCCCACGTCACGATCGGGGTCTCCGCGAAGTTCTCGGTCGGCGGCGGCGACGTCGTCATCCACTCGAGACCGACCGCGCCCCACGGATTCGAGCCGGCGATGCGGCCGTAGCGCAGCGACCACATCAGGTAGATCATCGGCAGCAGGTAGCCGACGCCGAGGATCGAGGCGCCGGCCGACGACAGCACGTTGAGCACCTGGAACTCCGGCGGATAGGCGTGATACCGGCGCGGCATGCCGAGGTAGCCGAGGATGAACTGCGGAAAGAACGTCAGGTTGAAGCCGACGAAAATGATGGCGGCGCTGATCTTCGCGAGGAACTCGTTGTAGAGGCGGCCGCTGATCTTCGGCCACCAGTAGTGCAGCCCGCCGAGGTATCCCATGATCGTGCCGCCGACCATGATGTAGTGGAAGTGGGCGACGATGAAATAGGTGTCGGTCACGTGCACGTCGAGGCCGACCGCGGCGAGGAACAGGCCGGTGAGCCCGCCAATCGTGAACAGCCCGATGAAGCCGATGGCGTAGAGCATCGGCGTCTGCCACGACACCGACCCCTTGTACATGGTGGCCGTCCAGTTGAAGACCTTGACCGCCGACGGGACCGCGACGAGGAAGCTCAGAATCGAAAAGATGAGGGCGGCATAGACCGAGATGCCGGCCACGAACATGTGGTGGCCCCAGACCAGAAAGCCGAGCACCGCGATCGCCAGGCTCGCGAACGCGACGAACGAGTAGCCGAACACCTGCTTGCGGCAGAACGCCGCCACCAGCTCGCTGATGACGCCCATCGCCGGCAGCACCATGATGTAGACCGCGGGGTGCGAGTAGAACCAGAACAGATGCTGGAACAGCACCGGGTCGCCGCCGACGCGCGGATCGAAGAAGCCGAAATGGAAAAGCCGCTCGGCGGCGACCAGCACGATGGTGATGGCGACGACCGGCGTCCCGAGCACCATGATCAGGCTGGTCGCGTACATCGACCACATGAACAGCGGCATGCGGAACCAGGTCATGCCCGGCGCGCGCATGCGGTGCGTGGTGACGATGAAATTGAGGCCGGTGAGGATCGACGAGAATCCGGTGATGAAGACGCCGAGCGCCGCCGAGATCACGTTGCTGCTCGAGGAGACGGTGCTGAAGGGCGTGTAAAACGTCCAGCCGGTGTCGAGGCCGCCGGTCACCAGCGAGTAGGTCGTGAACGACGCGCCGATAATGTAGATGTACCAGCTTGCGAGGTTCAGTTTGGGAAACGCGAGATCCTTGGCGCCGATCATGATCGGCACCAGGAAATTGCCGAGCACCGAGGGGATCGCGGGGATGAGGAAGAAGAACACCATCATCACGCCGTGCATCGTGAACAGCTTGTTGTAGGTCTCGTCGGTGACGAAGTCGCCGGCCGGCGTCGCCAGCTCGACGCGGATCAGCACCGCCATGGCGCCGCCGAGAAAGAAGAAGAACGTGACCGAGGCGAGATACAGCAGCGCAATGCGCTTGTGATCGCGCGTCAGCAGCCACGACTTGATGCCGTAGCCGTCGTTGAGATAGTGCCGCGGGGGCATGAAGACTGTGGGAGTGGGCATGACTACCTTGTCTGACTACCTTGGCTGAACCTGCGGCAGCGCCTTCAGCGATTTGACGTACTCGATCAGCTCCAGCAACTGCTCTTCGGTGACCAGCCCCTGGAACGTCGGCATGATCGGTTGGAAGCCGCCGGCGACCTTCGCCGCCGGATTCAGAATCGACTCACGCACGTAAGCCTCGTCCACCGTATTCGTTTCGCCACTCTGGAGCTGGACCGTCTTGCCGAACAGCCCCTCGAGCACCGGGCCGCGGCCCTGCGCGTCGGGGCGATGGCAGGTGTTGCACGCGAGATCCTGGAACAGCTTGGCGCCGGCCGAGGCGAGCGACCCTTCGGGTCCGCCGCCGCTCAGCCATGCCTGGAACTCGCTCGGCTCCATGACGATCACTTCGCCGGTCATGCCGGAGTGCCGCGTGCCGCAGTATTCAGCGCAGAACAGGTGATAGCGTCCCGGCTTGGTCGGCTGGAACCAGAGGTTCGTATAGCGACCGGGAATGACGTCCGCCTTGACACGGAACGCCGGGACGAACACGTCGTGGATGACGTCCTCCGACGTCATGATCAGCTTCACCGGACGGCCCACCGGCACGTGCAGCTCGTTGATCTCGCGCTGGCCGTCCAGATGCTGGAACTTCCACATCCACTGCTTGCCGACGACGTAGATGTTGAGCGTCTCGTCCGGCGGCCGCGACATCGCGAAGTACACGCTCGCGCCCCAGACGAAGATGATCATCGCGATGACGAAGGGGATCACCGTCCACGTAATCTCCAGCAGCATCCCGCCATGGAACACCTCACCGACGCTGTTCGGATCCCGACGACGGTACTTGATCGCGTAGAAGACGATGAGGCCGGCAATCAGCAGCGAGAAAAAGATCGAGATGGCGAGCAGGAAGAAGTACAGGTTGTCGACGCGACCCGCCATGGTCGACGCCTGCTCGGGGAACAAGGGAGTGCCGGTCCACATAGCTACGCGGATCCTCTCGAGGTGCGAGGTTCGCGGTGCGGCGTGCGGGGTGCGGGGTCCGAGGTGCGGAGGCCCGAGTGCCGCTCGCGGCGCACCATGACGATGATGAACGCGCCGAGCGCGAGGACCGTGGCGGCTCCCGCGATTCTGATAGTGCGCATGATGACGAACCCGTAGCGCCCGGTCATCGGGTCGTAGTGATAGCAGTAGAGCAGGAGCGCGTCAGCCACGGTGCCGACTTTGCCTGCCGAGGCTTCGACGATGCCGAGTCGCAGGTCGCGAGGTCCGTACTCGATGCCGAACAGGTACTTCGACAGGCGCCCGTCAGGCGTCAGCACGATCACCCCGCTCGGGTGCGCGTACTGCTTCGTCTCCTCGTCCCACGCGTAGCGGAAACCGGCGGCCTTCGTCAGGCGATCGATCTGCGGCTGATCGCCGGTCAGGAAGTGCCATCCCTCCGCGGCGCCAGGACGCTTGTAGCGATCGAGATAGACGGCCTTCTTCGCCGCCGCCGTCGCCGGCGTGTCGCGCGGGTTGAAGCTCACGGTGACGATCTCGAAGTCCTTGCCCGGGTTCAGCGACATCACGCCGAGCGCGCTCGACAGGCCGTTGATGACCTGCGTGCACAGCATGGGGCAGTCGTAGTAGGCGAACACCATCACGACCGGCTTCCTGCCGAAGTAGTCGCCGAGCCGAACCGTCGCGCCGGCCTCGTCGCGGAATGTCGTGTCGAGCGGCACGCGCTGGTCGATGTTCTGATCGAAGCCGATCTCGCGCAGGACCTGCGGCACCTGCGACGCCGGCGTGCCCGCCTCGCGCTTGAATCCAGCGCTCGCCGGTCCGGCGGCCATCTGTGCGTTCACAACGGTCAACGCAGAAATCGCAGAACACGCAGATATGAAAACAAAAACCCAGAGAGCTTTCTGCGAGTTCCGCGGGTTCCGCGTTTTATGTTGTGTCGTCATCGCTTGAGCTCTGTTCTTGCGGGCAGGCCGCGCTCCAGCGTCAGCTTCATCGCGGCGTCGATCGGAATGCGGACGACGCCCGCGTTCCTGTCGACCCAGCCGTAGGATCCGAGCAGCTCGTCTTCCTTCGCGCGCAGATCGGCGAGGTCCTGGCGCGGGTTGATCTGGAGCCGCGGTTCGGGCGGCACTCGGTCTCCCGCCGCTGCGGCGAGCGGGTACTCCGAGGGCACCTTCGCGTTTTCCCGGCTCGTGAAGTAGCCGAACAGCACATAGATGAGGAGATGGACGACTGCCGCCACGACGACCAGTGCGACGCCGAATCCAAGGATCGCGCGGATGTTGACGTCGCTCTCCTCGTGGTGGGCAGGGTGCTCGAGGTTCGCAGAGTTCTCGGGGTTCGCGCGGTGCAGATCGGCCATGGCTAGTGGGCCGTCCTTGGCGGCGTGCCGCGCTCGATGATCCTCCCGAGCGCTTCGTCGAACTCCGGATCGTGTACCGGCAGAATCGCGCGGCCGCGCAGCTGCCAGATGAAGCAGGCGAGCCAGATCGCGCCCATCGACAACGGCAGCACGGCGTCGAGCCAGCTGACCGCGATCCCGTGTTGGTGGAATTCCGGCGCGATCAGCCAGAAGAGATCGATCAACCGCACCAGCAGCACGAAGACCGCGACCTTCATCAACAGCGCGGGCTGACGCTTCACCTGCCGCGACAGCAGCACCACGAACGGCGCCACGAAATGCGCGACGATCAGGATGATGCCGACCGGACGCCAGCCGGTCTGCAGCCGGTGGAGATACCACGCGATCTCGACCGGCAGGTTGCCCGACCAGATGATCAGGTACTGCGAGAACGAGAAGTAGGCCCAGAGCATCACGAACGCGAGCATCAGATTGCCCAGGTCGTGAAAATGCGCGGGAACGACGATCCGGTCGAGCGGCGCCCGCCGGCTGAGCCACACCAGCACCACGATGAGGAATGCGAGCGCCGAGAGCCCCTGGCCGCCCATGATCAGCACGCCGTAGATCGTCGAAAACCAGTGCGGCTCGAGCGACATCAGCCAGTCGAACGACGCGAACGTGATCGTGAGGCCGTAGGCGAGCAGGCCGCCGCCGCTGAGCATCTGCATCCGGCGCGCGAGCTTTTCTTCGGCCGTCCGGTCCTGCCGCAGCGACCAGCTGTTGAGGAAGTACGCGAGCGCGTTCCACACCGCGAAGTAGATCGCCGCGCGAACGAGGAAGAACGGCGTGTTCAGGTAGAGGTGCTTGTGCTGCAGGACCTCGTCGTGGGCGACGAGATCGGCGTTCGTCCACACATACAGGTAGCGCATGCCGAGCGCGATCGGCAGGAACAGCAGCGTCATCACCGGCAGCGTGCGCGTCGCCGCGCCGATCGGCCGGCGAATGACGACGCCCCAGGCGCCACCCGAGAGCTGGTGCACCATGCCGAGGGCCAGGCAGCCGAGCGTCACGCCCAGGCAAAGCATGTACGCCATCAGGTACGACTGCAGAAACTGCCGGCGATCGACAAACGCGCCGACGAGCGACACGGCCGCGCCCACGGCGCCGGCGATCAGCAGTCGGCGCTGCAGGCCGGCCAGTTCGGGGATCGCGACGTCGGCGGTCTGGGTCAGCGGCGTCACTGGATCCGGCTCCGATCCGCCGGCGGCACGTCGGCGATCGTCGCGTGCTCGCTCAGCTGCAGCGCGCGGATGTAGGCGATGATGGCCCAGCGATCCTCCGCCGCGATCTGCGCGGCGTAGTCGGGCATCGCGCCGAAGCCGTTGGTCATGACGTCGAAGAAATGCCCGACCGGCGCATTGCGCAGCCGGTCCTGGTGCATCGACGGTGGCCGCCGGTAGCCGCGCAGCACCACCATCCCGTCGCCCTGCCCGGTGCGGCCGTGGCACGGCGAGCAGTAGATGTTGAAGCGCTCCTGTCCCCGCGCCATCACCACCGCGTCCACCCGCATGGGAAACAGCGTCGCGTCCTGGCCGTTGACCGTACCGCGGTACATCAGCTCATCGTCGTGCAGCTGCCCGCGCGCCACCGTGCCTTCGATCACCGGCCGCGCGGAACGCGCGTCGTTGAAGAAGGCCGACTGCCGGAGCGGGACGTACTTCGGCTGGTCGTGCATGTCCTGGCGGCAACCCGATAGAACGACACAGAGCAAACAGAGAGCACAGAGACGGAATGGCCACAGAGACACTGAGACACTGAGACTTCTCTTTCCAAGACAAAAAGATTCTCTGTGTCTCTGTGTCTCTGTGGCTGATCTTCTCTGTGAGCTCGACAAGCTCAGTGTCCTCCTAGTCAGCAACGGTCGAGACCTCCCGCGGCTCCAGGGATTCGAGGAATCGGCGCGTCGCTTCGAGGTCGAACTTCGGATCCTTCGCCTCGATGCAGAGAAAAAACCGGTTGCGGCTGGCCAGGGCAAATCGCGCGAGGTTGAACACCGGGTGGTACGGCATCGGCAGGCCGTTGAGCGCGAGCATGCCCAGCACGCACGACAACGCCGCCGCGAGAATCGTGCACTCGAACGTCACGGGGATGAACGCCGGCCAGCTGTGGAGCGGCTTGCCGCCGATGTTCAGCGGATAGGCGATCACTGACGACCAGTACTGGAGCGCGTAGCCGCCGAGGCAGCCGACAAGGCCACCGATCAACACGATCAGCGGCAGCCTCGTATGTCTCGCGCCGAGCGCATCGTGGAGCTCCTCGATCGGATACGGCGAGTAGGCGTCCATGTGGCGGTAGCCCTCGTGGTGCGCGCGCTCGGTCGCCGTCACCAGCGACGTCGGATCTTCGAACTCGGCCATCAGGCCGTAGATGACGGACGACTTCATTCGTCACCCACCTTCGCCTCGGGCAGAATCGTGCGCATCTCGAAGATGGAGATCATCGGCAGGAACCGCAGGAACAGGAACAACAGCGTGAGGAACAGGCCGATGGTGCCGAGGAAGGTCGACCAGTCCCAGAACGTCGGCGCGTACATGCCCCAGGACGAAGGCAGGAAGTCGCGGTGCAGGCTGAGCACGATGATGACGAAGCGCTCGAGCCACATGCCGACGTTGACGACGAGCGCGATGATGAAGAGCAGCGGCACGTTGGTGCGCACGCGCTTGAACCACAGCATCTGCGGGATGACGACATTGCACAGGATCAGCGCCCAGTAGTAGACCGCGTAGGGGCCGAACATGCGGTTCATCGGCACGAAGCCTTCGTACTTGTCGCCGCTGTACCACGCGATGAACGCCTCCGTCGTGTAGCCGTAGGCAACGATCAACCCCGTCACGAGCATCACCTTCGCCATGTTCTGCAGGTGGCGCATGGTGATGAAGTCTTCCAGCTGGTAGACCGCGCGGATCGGAATCGCCAGCGTCAGCACCATCGCGAAGCCGGAGTAGATCGCGCCGGCGACGAAGTAAGGGGGAAAGATCGTCGTGTGCCAGCCGGGGACAATCGACACCGCGAAGTCGAAGCTGACGACCGTGTGCACCGAGACGACGAGCGGCGTCGCCAGGCCAGCCAGCAGCAGGTACGCTGTTTCGTAGCGGTGCCAGTGATGCGCCGAGCCGCGCCAGCCCATCGCCAGCATGCCGTAGATGACGCGGCCGGTCGGCGACTGCGATCGATCGCGCAGCGTCGCCAGATCCGGGATCAGGCCGACGAACCAGAACAGCAGCGACACAGTCGCGTAGGTCGACACCGCGAACACGTCCCAGATCAGCGGGCTGCGGAACTGCGGCCAGATGTTCATCGTGTTCGGGTACGGAAACAGCCAGTAGGCGAGCCACGGCCGGCCGGTGTGGAACAGCGGGAAGATGCCGGCGCACGATACCGCGAACAGCGTCATCGCCTCCGCAAACCGGTTGATCGACGTGCGCCACGTCTGCTTCAGCAGCAGGAGGATCGCCGAGATCAGCGTGCCGGCGTGGCCGATGCCGATCCACCAGACGAAGTTGGTGATGTCGAACGCCCAGCCGACCGGGATGTTGTTGCCCCAGATGCCGATCCCCTTCGTCACCAGATAGGTGAGCGAGACGAGCAGCAGGCCGGTGAAGAGCAGCGCGGTGCCAAAGCCGGCGTACCAGCCGAGCGGCGTCCGGCGCGTCAGGACGATCGCGCTGATCTTGTCGGTGACCGTGCCGAACGTATGCCCGGGCGCGATCACCGGCGGCCGGCCGGCGCCGACGACGGCCTGATTCGGATCCTCGATGGGCTGCAGGCTGTTGCTCATGTCAGATCGGCCAAGGCACAGAGCGGGCGGAGCACACAAAGACTAATCAGCCACAGAGACACCGAGACACAGAGGTGTCGCGCATCGCCCGTCGGCCGGCGAAGCCGGCCGACCGCCCGGGTCAGCGAGCGCACAGAAACGCAAGCAGAGTAATCGCCGTCTGCTTGCATTTCTGCGCGCTTGCTGCCCCGGGCCGCCGCGAAGCGGCAGCGGGCGATGCGCGGTCGTCTCTCTACCCAATCCGTGTAATCCGCGTAATCCGCGGATAACCTTCTCTGTGTCTCTGTGGCTTGATTCCTCTGTGTGCTCCGCATGCTTTGCGTCATCCCGTTACTCGCCCAACTCCGGGTTGACGTTCCGTACCGCCGCGAGATACGTCGTTCGCGGGCGCGTGTTGAGCTCGGCGAGCAGCGCGTAATTCCGCACCTCGGCCTGCAGCTTCGCCACGCGGCTGCCGGGATCGTTCAGGTTGCCGAAGACGATCGCGTCGGCGGGGCAGGCCTGCTCGCACGCGGTCTTGATCTCGCCGTCGCGAACCTGCCGATCGCCTTTCTCCGAGTCGATTTTTGCCGCGTTGATCCGCTGCACGCAGTACGTGCACTTCTCCATCACGCCGCGGCTGCGGACAGTGACGTCCGGATTGCGTCCGAGCTTGAGCGCCGGCGTCTCGAAATCCTGGTAGAGGAGGAAGTTGAAGCGGCGGACCTTGTACGGGCAGTTGTCCGAGCAGTAACGGGTGCCGACACAGCGGTTGTAGACCATGTCGTTGAGCCCTTCGTGGCTGTGCGCGGTCGCGCCGACCGGACACACGACTTCGCACGGCGCGTTCTCGCACTGCATGCAGGGCACGGGCTGGAAGTAGGTCTCGGGGTTCGCCGCCTCGCCGCGGTAGTACGTGTCGACGCGCAGCCAGTGCATCTCCCGTCCGCGCAGCACCTGATCCTTGCCGACGACCGGAATATTGTTCTCCGCCTGGCAGCCGACGACGCAGGCATTGCAGCCGATGCACGAGTTGACGTCGATCGCCATGCCCCATTTGTAGCCGTCGTACTTCACCTCGGGATACATGGTCAGCGTCTTCGGCGGCGGCGGCTCGATGCCGGGTCCTTCGTGCACCGACTTCGGATCGCGCAGATACTCCTCGCGCGTGGCCGCGCGCACCAGGCCGCGGCCTTCCATCAGGTGGTGATACTGCGTGCAGGCGAGAGAGAACTTATCGCCAGTGCGCGCGATCTCGATCCCCGCGCCGAACGACAGGGCGTCGGATGTACGGATCGCGTTCGCGTTGAAGCCGGCGCCGGCGGCGAGGCGTCCGCCGCGGGTCCGGCCGTAGCCGAGGTGCACGGTGACGCAGTCGTCGGGATGCCCGACGACGGCGAACAGCGCGCCGCGGACGCTGCGGCCTTTGAACTTCAGCTCGACGACGTCCGTGATGATCTGCCCGTGCTCGCCGCCCTGGAACGACGGGCGTGCCGACGCCTTGAGCGTGTCCGCGGTCGCGGGGCTGGCGAGCACCGCGTTGTCCCAGGTCAGGCGGGTGATCGGCTTCGGCAGTTCCTGTAACCAGCCGTTATTCGAAAACCGGCCATCGAGCACAGAGGGATCGTTCCTGAAGGAGATCTCCGGGCCGGTTGGCGGCAATGCAGATGGCAAATTGCTGATGGCAGATTGCGACGCCGCCACCGTTTTCGGCGTGAACGCGGTGTCCGGCATCACCCCGTCATGCAGCCAGCGGCGCCACGCGGTCTCGTCCTTGTCGATCTTCCAATGCTCGCGGACCAGATCGTGGCCGGAGCGTTCGGGACGATCGCTCATCGCGGCGAGCACCTCGTGCGCCGACTTGCCGCCGTAGAGCGGCGCGATCAGCGGCTGGACGATCGAGACCGTACCGTCGTAACCGCGTGCGTCGCTCCACGCTTCGAGGAAGTGCGCTTCCGGGATCTGCCACTGGCACAGCGCCGACGTCTCATCGTCGTACAGGCTCAGATGGGCGCGGAGCTGGACCTTGCCCAGTGCGCCGGCGAAGTTGAAATCGACGGGCGCCGTATACACCGGGTTGCCGCCGATGATGACGAGCAGGTCCACCTTGCCCGCGTTCATGTCGGCGACGAGATCGCGCAGCGATTCCAGTTGGTTGACCGGTTCGGCTTCTGCGGTCTCTGTGTAGACGACGGTCTTGCCGACGTTGCCGAGCGCCTGATTCATGGCGTGCGCGAGAGCGTGGACCGCAGGCGGCTGAGCCTCGCCGGCGACAATGAGGCTCCGTCCGCGATGGGCCTGGAGATCCTTCGCGACGGCGGCGATCCACTTCGCGACCGCAGGGCTGAAGCCCGGCGCCGCGACAGACCCACCCGCCTCACCTGCCAACCCGAGCGCACTCGCGAGCTGGCCGGCGAGGCCGGCGATCTGGCTGGGCCGAGCGGACAAGCGATGATCTGCGCTGGCGCCGGTGCTCGTCGGCATGCTCTCGATCGCGTAGAGCCGGTTCATGCGCTCGGCGTCCTCGGGACGGCGGCGCTTTGCGAATTCGCGCGCGTAGCGCAGTCCTCCGGGGCCGGTGCCGAGGAAATCGGCGTCAAGCGAGAGGATCACGTCGGCCTGCTCGAAGCGGTACTGCGTGTCGACGAACATGCCGAACGCGCTCTTCGAGCCGGTGCGGGCGTTGTCGCGGCTCGCCGGATCCCACTGATGCCATTTCGCCGACGGGAAGCGGGCGAGCAGGTCGCGGATCTGCGCCGCGAGCGTGGGCGAGTTCACCGACTCGGTGAGGATGCGCAGGCCGGCGCCTTTGAGCGGCTTCTGCGCCGTGAGCGCGGCGTTGATCGCGCCGAGGAATGCCGACCACGGACGGATGTCGCCGAGGTTTCTCAGCGTCTGCGATCGATCCGGATCGTAGAGGCCGAGGATCGCCGCCTGCGCGAAGACGTCGCTCGCGCCAAGGCTGCCCGGGTGCAGCGGGTTGCCCTCGATCTTCGTCGGCCGTCCCTCGTGACTCTCGACCAGCAGGCCGGTGGCGACGCCGCCGAGCGCCATGGCGGTCGCGTAGAAGAGCGGCTTCCCCGGGATCAGTTCTTCCGGCTGACGCACGTACGGGACGATCTTCTCCACCGGCTGTTTGGTGCAGGCGGTGACCCCGGCGAGCCCGAGCGACGCGCCCATCAGCTTCAGAAACGTCCGGCGCGCGACCGGATCGGTGATCGCCTCGATCTGCGACGGAAATTCGTTGTAGAGATGCTCCTGGAACGCCGGGTCATCGGCGCGTTCCTCGAGGGTCCGCCAGAAGGGCCCTGAGCCCTGTCGTGTATTTCTCTCTATCGGTGACACGTTGAACAGCTCGTGAGTTGCTGAATCTTGTATTCGGCGACCAGCCGTTTTCCGAGCTCGGCCTGATCGGGCGGCGCGACGTAGTCCACGCGGAAGACCGCCTCGCGCGGGCGCACGTAGCGCTCCGGATTGCGATGACAGTCGAGGCACCATTCCATCTGCAGCGACTGCTCCTGCCACATCAGCGGCATGCGATCGACCTGGCCGTGGCACGTCGTGCAGCCGACGCCCTTGTTCACGTGAATGCTGTGGTTGAAGTAGACGAAGTCGGGCAGATCGTGGACGCGCGTCCACTCGATCGATTTACCGGTGCGGAAGCTGTCGCGCACCGGCGCCAGAAACGGGCTGTTCGCGAAAATCTGCGAGTGGCAGTTCATGCAGGTCTTCGTCGGCGGGATGCCGGCGAAGGACGAATTCTCGACGGAGGTGTGGCAGTAGCGGCAGTCGATGCCGTTGCCGGCGACGTGGCGCTCGTGGCTGAACTGGATCGGCTGCTCGCGCGCGACGCGGGCGTCGGTGACCCAGGGCGACCGATTGACCTCGGCGAACAGTCCCAGCAGCCCGGCGATGAAGAAGACCGCGCCGAAGATGCTGACCCGAGCAATCGTGTTGGCGCTGCGATGAAAGATCTGCGACATCGACGGTTTCGCGACGCGGGACGGACGAGGGAGAACGCCGCAGCAGCTTACTGCGTTCGCTTGCCGGCGCGGCGGCTTCTATTTTGTGAAATATTTCACGTAGCTGTCAAACCGCTACGACGCCGGCGCTTTTTCCCAGACATAACCTCGACCGTTGACGTAGCGCTCGAACCACTCGAGCTCGATGTTGTCCTTGCGCAACAGGTGCTGCAGCGCGCCCCACACATGGCCTTCGTTCGGCGCGATCACCAGCTGCGTCGCCACACCGAGGCTCTTGAGCGCGCGATACATTTCGACCGACTGCTCCTTCGGCACGCGCGCGTCGGCCTCGCCGGCGAAGAACAGCGTCGGCGTCTTCACGTTGGCCACGTCCTTGATCGGCGAGTTGTTCCAGAACAGATCGAACGGCGCGTCCTTGCGCCACGGCGTGCCGCCGAACCAGGTGCGGCGGAACGACGTGTTGTCGGTCTGACCGTACAGCGAGATCCAGTTGGAGATGCCGGCGCCCGAGGACGCGACCTTGAAGCGATCGGTCATCGTCAGCAGCTTGTCGACCAGCGTGCCGCCGGCGCTCCATCCGGTCAGGACCAGGCGATTCTGATCCACGAGCCCGCGCGCGATCAGAGCGTCCACGCCGCGCATCACATCCGGCGCCATCTGGTGGAAATAGCCGTCGATGACGTCGCGCACGAAGGCGGCGCCGTAACCGGCGCTCCCGCGATAGTTCGGCCGCAGGACGAAATAGCCCTTGCCGGTGAGAACGGGCAGGTAATACAGCATCGATCCCGCGCCGATCCCGAACTTGTCGGATTCCATCGGGCCGCCGTGCAACTGCACGACCAGCGGGTAGCGCTCGCCGGCACGATAGCCGGCCGGATAGAAGAGCACGCCTTCGATCGCCGCGCCGTCCGCGCCTTTCCACTCGGCCTTTTCCTGGCGTGGAATCGCGAAGTCGCGTTCGAGCGTGTCGAACTGCCGCGTGACGCGGGCCGGCGTGGGCCGATCGCCGGTCATCGGCAGCGTCCATACGTCGCCAAATCGCGCCGGTTCATCGACCTGGTACACGATCTTCCCCGCGCTCGGAACCGCGGCCCATCCGGGCGGAATGAAATGCGCGCCGTCGGTCAGCTGGTGCGCCCGCCGGGCCGCGACATCGATGCGGAAGAACTCCGAGTGCACGCCCATGTTCACGCTGGCGAGGATCGACCGGCCGTCCGGCGCCCAGACCGCCTGATCGAATGTGTACGTGACCTCCGGCGCCGCGAGCCGAGGTGTGCCGCCGTCGGCGGACATGACGAACAGGTTGGTCGGGTAGTTGATCTCGAAGCGCTCGTTCATATCGGCGGTGAAGAGCACCTGCGTGCCATCGGGCGAGATGTCGAGCGTCTTTTCTTCGAGGCTGTTGTCCGTCAGGACGCGGGCGTGTTCGCCGTTCGCGTCCATCACCCACACTTCGCCGCGGTAGGAGTCGCCGTCGGACGGCGACGGCGCGCGCTGCACCACGATCCGCCTGCCGTCGGCCGAGAGGCTGTACTCCTTGACGCTCAACTCGCCGCTGGTCACCTGGGTTTCGACGCCGCTGGAGACTGCGATCATCCACAGCTGGCGGGCTTTCGCTCCCTCGTCCATCAGGAAGACATCGTCCCGCACCCGGGTGCGTTCGCGGTCGTCGGCGGACGGAGGATCGGCGGCGATGAAGTACACGGCCTTGCCGTCGGCCGACCACGACGCGGAGTTGGGCGCCGTTGCGTGCTTCGTCAGGGCCCGGGTCTCCCCGCCGTCGAGCGGGAGCAGCGCGATCTGGCCGTCGCGCAGGAAGAGAAGGGTCCTGCCGTCCGGCGACCATCGAAGCGAGCCCGGTCCGGCCGGTTGGACGCCGCCGTCACTGAACGTGAGCTGGATCGGTGCACCGCCGCCGATCTCCTGACGCCAGACCTGAAAGATCTGACGGCCGGCCTTCCAGTCGGTGCGCGACAGCATGTAGGCCAGCGTCTTGCCGTCCGGCGAGAGCTGCGGCGGAGCGCCGGCGATGCGCGGCAGGCTCGCCAGGTCGATGAGCGACATCGGCTTCGGCATCGGAGCGGCTTGCCCCGCGGCATTCGCGCCCGATGTCGGCGCGGAAGTGGCTTGCCCCGCCGTCGCCGCGCTCGATGCGCTGACGGCGGAGGCGGGGGCCTGCGCCTGGGTGGCTGCCGCCGCCGCGGCCGTCGCCAGCACGATCGAGGCGATCGTCACCCGCACTGCGCGTGGCAGTCGTCGCATCAGTTCGTCTTCGAATCCTTCTTATCGTCGGCGGGGGCGCGCTCGGGCGTGAACGGCCGCTTCGTCGCGTATCTTTCGAACCATTCGATCTCGGCGTTCAGCTTCGAGAGCTGATGGCGGAGCTCGCCCCAGCCGTGGGGCTCGCGCGGCGCGACATAGAGATGCGTCGGCACGCCGAGGCTCTTGAGGGCGCGATACATCTCGAGCGACTGCGGCATCGGCACGCGCGGATCCCGCTCGCCCACGAAGAACAGGGTCGGGGTCTTCACGTTCGCCACGTCCTTCAGCGGAGAGTTGTTCCAGTAGGCATCGATCGGCGCGTCCTTCTGCCACGGGGTGCCGCCGAACCACGGCGTCCGATACGAGCGGATGTCGCTCTGCGCGTACATCGACATCCATTGCGCGACGCCGGCGCCGGTCGATGCCGCCTTGAAGCGATCGGTGACCGTGATCAGCTTGTTGGTCATGTGGCCGCCGGCGCTCCATCCCATCTTCACCATGCGATCGGGATCGGCCACGCCGCGGCGGATCAACTCGTCGACGCCGGCCATGACGTCGAGGTGCGCGTTCTGGAAATAGTGTCCGACCATGTCGCGCAGGAACGCGTCGCCATAGCCGGTGCTGCCGCGGTAGTTGGGCTGCAGGCTGACGTAGCCTTTTCCCGCAAGCACCTGGATTTCGTACGACATCGATCCGATGCTGTACTTGTCAGCCGCCTGCGGTCCGCCGTGGGTCATCACCGCCAGCGGGTATTTCTGTCCGGCCCGATAGTCGGCAGGATAGGTGACGACCCCCTCGACCGTCACACCGTCGGCGCCTTTCCACGTCATCGCTTCCTGCCGTCCGAGGGTGAACTCGCGCGGCAGGTTGTCGAAGACGTGGGTGACCTGCTTCGGTGCGGCGTCGCCATCGCGCATCGTGAAGATGTCGCCCGCGCTGGCCGAGTGGCTGATCGTCAGCGCCAGCGCATCGCCGCCGCCGCTGAGGGCCGCGAGGTTGTGCTTGCCGTCGGTCAGCTGGCGCGGCTTGCCGCCGGTCGATGGCACGACGAACAGCTCCTCGTGGACGCCGAGGTTCGCCAGGAAATAGATCGACCGGCCGTCCTTCGACCAGACCGCGCGGTCGACGTCGATCGGCTCGTTCTCTCCGACCACCACGCGCGCCGCGCCGCCGCCGGCGGGCGCCACGAACAGGCGGCCGTTGTAGTAGGTCTCGAAGCGCGCGTTCGATCCGGAGATGAAGAGGACGCTCGAATTGTCCGGCGAGATCGCGGCGTTGGTCTCCTGAACGCTGTTCTTCGTCACCTGTACGGCGTTGCTGCCGTCCGCGTTCGCCGTCCAGACTTCGCTCCTGTCGCCGTCACCGAGCAGCGGCGTCGGCGCGCGTAGATACGTGATCTTGCGACCGTCGGGCGACAGCTCGTAGTCGGTCGCCGAGAAGAAGCCGTCGGTGACGCGCGCTTCGGCCTTCGACGCCAGCGTCACCTTCCAGACGTGCGTGTGCTTGAAGTTTTCGTCGTACAGATAGACGTCGTCTCTCGCCTTCTCGCGCGCCTTTTCGTCGGCGGTTTTGGCTTCGGGCGCCTTGAAGTAGATGGCCGATCCGTCCGGCGCCCACGTCAGCTCCGAGACCGCACTCGCATGCGTGGTCAGCTGGCGCGCTTCGCCGCCGTCGACGGGCAGCAGGTAGATCTGCGCGAACTCGTCATCACCGCGTTTCGCCGTGAACGCGATCGTCCGGCCGTCGGGCGACCAGCGCGGTCCGTTCTCGCCGTCGGCGCCGCTCGTCAGCTGGAGCGGCCGTCCACCGTCAACCGGCGCGCGCCAGATGTGCGAGATCCGCCGCCCGCTCTTCCAGTCGGCCTCGCTGCGGGTGTAGACCACATCCTTGCCCGCCGGCGACAGCTGCGGGTCGGCGAGCCGCGGCAGGCTCAGCAAATCGACGATGCCCATGGGCCGCGGCGTCTGGGTGCGCACGGCCGTGGCCGCTGCCAGCACAATGATGGCGGCACCGATCGGAATGCGCCAGCTCGAAGTAGTCATGTGAGATATTAGACACGAATCAAGGAGCGCCCGAATGAAGGTTTTTCTCCTGTCGGCCGTCGTCGCCGTGGCGTCGTTGAGTGCTGTGCCGGCGGTCCGCGCCGCCGACTTTCCCGCGCCGACCGAGGGCGACTTCGTCGTTCGTGATTTCCGCTTCGGTTCTGGCGAGACCCTGCCGACTGTCAATCTCCATTACCGGACGATCGGCACGCCGCAGCGCGACGCGTCCGGCGTCGTGCGCAACGCCGTGCTGATTCTCCATGGCACCGGCGGCACCGGCGCCGGCTTCCTGTCGCAGACGTTCGGGGGCGAGCTGTTCGGCGCCGGCCAGATTCTCGATGCGACGCGTTACTTCATCATCCTGCCCGACGGGATCGGCCACGGTAAGTCGACCAAACCGAGCGACGGGCTGCACGCGCGCTTTCCGAAGTACACCTACGACGACATGGTCCGCGCGCAGCACACGATGCTGATCGACGGCCTGAAGGTGAACCATCTTCGCCTGGTGCTCGGCACCTCGATGGGGGCCATGCACTGCTGGGTCTGGGGCGAGATGTATCCCGACTTCGTCGACGGCCTCGTACCGCTCGCCAGCGCGCCGACGCAGATTGCCGGACGCAATCGCGTCATGCGCACGATGATCATGGACAGCATCACGCGCGATCCGGCATACAAGAACGGGGAATACACCGAGCCGCCGCACGCCGGCATGGTCGGCGCGGTCAATCTCCTGATGATGATGACCAGCAGCCCGATCGGCTGGCACAAGTCGGGGCCGACGCGCGATGCCGCGGACGCGTGGTACGAGAGTCAGTTGAAGTCGCGCATCGCCGCCAACGACGCGAACGACATGCTGTATCAGTTCAACGCGTCGCGCGACTACGATCCCTCGCCGAATCTCGAGAAGATCACCGCGCATCTTCTCGCCATCAATTCGGCCGACGATGTGGTGAACCCGCCGGAGCTGGGGATCATGGAGAGGCTCATGCCGCGCGTCAAGCATGGGCGCTACGTCCTGCTTCCGGTCACCGAACAGACCCGCGGCCACGGCACCCACTCGCTGCCGGCGATCTGGGGGAAGTACCTCGCGGACTTCATGCGCGAGCTCACACCTTCACCGTCGCAGTAGGGAGCTTGCCCGCGATATCACAATAGCTAAGGATGTAGGGCGGGTCCTTTTGGATCCGCCAATCCCTATGAGCGATAGAAAGTACCGACAACGCGGTTATCAGGACGAGGGCAAGCCCCGTGGTCCGAGAGGACCGGCGGCACCGCGTCCGCCGAAACAGGATCGCGCGCCGGGGCGCCAGCTCCAGGATGCCGCCGGGCCGAAGACGCCCAACCTGATGGCGGCGCACGAAGTCTGCCGCTGCGCCCGCTGCGGCAACCTGTTGTCGCTGCCGATTGCGCACGACAGCGCCTGCCCGAAGTGCGGCGTCGCCCTCCACAGCTGCGTTCAGTGCGTGTCGTTCGACACGAGCGCGCGCTGGGAATGCACGCAGAGCGACCAGCTGCCGGCGCGCGTCGCGCCGAAAGACGCGCGCAACGCCTGCCCGCTCTACGCGCCGCGCACGACCATCGAACGTCAGACCAGCACGCCGCAGAACCGCGACGCCGGCAGCAGCGAGTCCGGCGGATCCAGCAGCAGCGCGAAACGGGCCTTCGACGATCTCTTTAAATAGGCGACGCGACGAGAGACGAGAAGCGAATCGCGCACCCGTCATAACAAACCACAGAGCAACGGAGACACGGAGTCGAAACGCGTCGCCCGCCGCTTCGCGGCGGCATGGCGACGCGAAGAGCCGTGGAAACACAAGCCATCAACCGTCCTGCTGCTTGTGTTCCCGCGGCTCTTCACGTCGCCATCGGTCGGCCGGCGTTGCCGGCCGACGCGACGCGTTGGGATCGGCAGCGTGCGCTCCGGATCTCCGTGTCTTTGTGTCTCTGTGGTGAAGATTCGTGGACACGATCGCGGCGTGACTGTGGCTGTCGTGCGAACGTAGCGCTCAACCGCACGCGCCTGTCATAATCGGCAGATGTCCCTGCTGTCGCCCGCCGATCAAGAAAAGCTGCGCGAATCGTTCGACGAGATGACCAGCCCGGTGAAAGTGCTGTTCTTCACGCAAACCCTCGACTGCGAGCCGTGCGAGCAGACGCGGCGGATACTCGACGAGCTGCCGGCGCTCTCCGACAAGATCGCGATCGAGGAAGTGAACTTCATCCTCGAAAAGGAGACGGCCGCGCAATACGGCATCGATCGGGTGCCGGCGCTCGCGCTGGTGGTGCAGGGCGCGGCGGGGGAGGCGCGCGATACGCGCATGCGGTTTCTCGGCACACCGGCCGGCTACGAATTCGTCTCGCTGGTGCAGGCGTTGATGCTCGCCGGCGGCCACGCGTCGAGCCTGACGCCGGAGAACCGCGCGCGCGTCGACGCGGTCACGACGCCGACGACGATCCAGGTGTTTTCCACACCGACTTGACCGCACTGTCCGCGGGCGGTCAGCCTCGCGCATGAAATGGCCTTCGCCAACGAGCACATCACCGCGTACGCGGTGGAAGCGACCGAATTCCCTGATCTCGCGCGCAAGTACCGCGTCAACGGCGTTCCCAAGACCGTGGTCAACGACCAGATCGAAATCATGGGCGGCATCCCGCAGGACGACTTCGTCCAGCAGGCGCTCGCGCTACCTTAACCGCAGAGACCGCAGAACTCGCAGAGACTCGTTAATCTATCCGATAAATGACGTGCCGTTGAAAAGGTTAGTCACACTCGTGACGTTCTGGTATATCGCTGCAGTATTGCTTGCTGGCAGTTTTGTTCTCTTTCCGGGTAGAGGTAACACTAGCGGGTGTACCCCTTGTGATGTTCGCGCTGCCTTGGTCGTGGTGGCTCGATCGATTTGTACCTGTGGCGTCGAGTACGGTTGCCAACGTTGCGGAAATGATTGGATGCGCTCTAATAAACGTGGTCATCTTAGTCACCATGAAACACTGGCTCGGTCGATTTCGATGACACACAACTCTAGTGAGTTTGTTATCGCGCCAATTACCAAGAATATTTTCTCGGCGATCTTTGCCCCCTCTGCGGTTAATGCCTCAGGCGCGTCGAGGTCTTAGCAGCCAGAACGC
>Ga0068864_100001476_pt1 | contig 19400 bp, 15 predicted proteins | sample KBSSwiS72_FD_66586 | JGI IMG/M metagenome (GOLD analysis project Ga0068864, IMG submission 66586) | Switchgrass rhizosphere microbial communities from Kellogg Biological Station, Michigan, USA - KBS Switchgrass S7-2 | ecosystem: Host-associated > Plants > Roots > Rhizosphere > Soil ... | reverse complement strand
AATCCGCAGATCGATGAGCTTGCGATTGCCGAACAGTCCAAGGTTGGCGCTGGCGGCGACGAACGCGTCCCACTTGAAGCCTGCTTCGGCGACCAGCACTTCTCTCTCGTCGTAGCCCTGGCGGCGCGCGGCAGCGCGAATCGCATCGCAGGCCTCGATCGCCTGCAGCGGCTCGTCGCCGTGAACGACGTACACCGGGGCGAGCGGGCGCTCGAGATGCGAGGGCAGGTCTCTAAGACGAAGCTCCATCGGTCAACTGCGGGCTGACGGCGGATTTCCGCCTGGCGGCGTATTTCTCAAGCTGGTTTCTTCGCGGATTGCAAACGGCGCAGGATTTGCTGCACGGCATCGGACTGCATCTCTTTCAGCAGCTTCGCTTCCTCGGCTTCGCGCGCGAGCACCTCGGATTCGTTGAACGTGTAGGACCGGCGGATGACGATCTCGCCGCTCGGCAGCCAGTCCCTGCCTTGTGCGTCGTGCAGCGCGAAGTTCACGCGCTTCGTGAGCGCGTACTCCCGGGCGCGTCCGCCGGAGGAGAGCGACAGCACCTGCTTGTCGTCGACCACGGCGGGGATGTCGAGAATCGCCTGTGCGTTCGTTGCCGCTTCGACGACCTCCGTCGAGCCGCCCGACAGCGCCCGCTTCAGGTCGGCCGCGAACGGCTGGTTGGCCGGCGAGTTGATGTAGAGGGTCGTGAACGGGTATGCGACGTCGCCGCGCATATGGAATCCGCAGCCCGCAACGAGCAGCGCAACCGCGGCGGCGACAACGAGCCTCGCGTTCACGGCGAAGCGAATGGGGCCGGGACGCTTATCCGACGACGACATTGACGAGCTTGCCCGGCACGACGACGACGCGCTTGATCGCCATGCCCGCCGAATGCTTCGCGACTTCCGCGCTCGCGCGCGCGGCCGATTCGATCGCCGCCTTGTCCGCGCCGGCGGCAACGGTCAGCTTGCCGCGCAACTTGCCGTTGACCTGCAGCACGAGCTCGATCTCGTCCTGCGCGAGCGCGGCCGGATCCAGCTTCGGCCACGGGGCGTCGAGCAGCGGGCCGAGCTTCGCGGGATAGTTGAGCTCGTCCCACAGCGCGCAGCCGATGTGCGGCACGACCGGATAGAGCACACGGATCACGATCGACAGCCCTTCGGCGAGCAGCGCGGTGCGTCCGGCGGCATCGGGCGGAACGGCTTCGAGCGCGTTCAGCATCTTCATGCCCGCGGACACGACCGTGTTGTACTGGATGCGGTCGTAGTCGTACGTCGCCTGCTTGAGCGTCTGGTGCACCTCGCGGCGCGCGGCCTTGACCGCCGCCGATGCATCCTTGAAGTCGGGCGTGGCGCCGACCGGCTGGATGTCGTTCGCGCTCGCGTCCGCCAACGTCCACAACCGGCGCAGGAAGCGCTGCGCGCCTTCGACACCGGCGTCCGACCACACGAACGTCGCCTCCGGCGGCGCCGCGAACATCACGTAGAGGCGCGCCGCATCGGCACCATACCGGTCCACCATGTCCTGCGGGTCCACGCCGTTCAGCTTGGACTTCGACATCGTGCCGACGCCGCCGTCCTCGACCGGCTTGCCGTCCGATTTGAGGAACGCGCCAGTCGTGCGCCCGGATTCGTCCTGCTTGACGACAACTTCCGTCGGCGGAAAGTAGTCGATGCCGCCTTTCGCCGTGCGCCGGAAGTAGACGTGATTCAGCACCATCCCCTGCGTCAGCAGTCGCGTGAAGGGCTCGTCCATCTTGACGTAGTGCATGTCGCGCATCACCTTGGTCCAGAAGCGCGCGTACAGCAGATGCAGGATCGCGTGCGTGATTCCGCCGATGTACTGGTCCATCGGGTTCCAGTAATCGTTGCGCGCGTCGACCATCGATTTGGCGTCGGGGCACGCATAGCGCATGTAGTACCACGACGAGTCGATGAACGTGTCCAGCGTGTCCGTCTCGCGTTCCGCAGGGCCTCCGCACTTCGGGCAGACGGTGTCGATGAAGTCGCGCCGCTTCGCGAGCGGGTTGCCGGTGCCGTCCGGCACGCAATCTTCCGGCAGGACGACCGGAAGCTCCTCTTCGGGGACCGGGACTTCGCCGCAGATCGCGCAATGGACGATGGGGATCGGCGTGCCCCAGTAGCGTTGCCGCGAAATCCCCCAGTCGCGCAGGCGAAACGTGGTCTTCTTCTCGCCCAGCCCCAACGCGGCAAGGTCGGCTGCGATCGCGTCGACGGCGGCGTCATAAGGAAGACCGTCGTACTTGCCGCTCGCCACGCACACGCCGTGCTCGGCGTACCAGGGTTCCCAGGTCGTGGCGGAGAAGGGGCGGTCGGCGCGCGGCTTCCCAGCACCGTCCGCCCCTTGGGCACTTCCGTCTTCCGTCCAGCGGATCACCTGCTTGATCGGCAATCCGTACTTGTTCGCAAACTCGAAGTCGCGCTCGTCGTGCGCCGGCACGCCCATCACGGCGCCGTCGCCGTACGCCATCAGCACGTAGTTGCCGACCCACACTTCGATCTTCTCGTGCGTCAGCGGATGCGTGACGAAGAGGCCCGTCCGCTTCCCTTTTTTTTCCATCGTCGCGAAATCCGCTTCCTTGACGCTGCCGAGCCTGCACTCGGCGACGAACGCTGCGACCTTGGGGTCCAGCGCCGCCGCATGCGCGGCGAGCGGATGCTCGGCGGCAACGGCGCAGAACGTCACGCCCATGATCGTGTCGGCGCGCGTCGTGAACACGTACATGCGGCCATCGCCGATCAGCTGGCCACGCATTTCCCCTTCCTGGGCGCGGATGTCGTGCGTGAACGCGAACCGCACGCCCTCGCTCTTGCCGATCCAGTTCGCCTGCATCACCTTCACCCGCTCCGGCCACCCGGGCATCCGGTCGAGATACGACAGAAGCTCGTCCGCGTAGTCGGTGATCCGCAGGTAATACATCGGGATCTCGCGCTTCTCGACGGGCGCACCCGAGCGCCAGCCATGGCCGTCGATCACCTGCTCGTTCGCGAGCACCGTCTGGTCGACGGGGTCCCAGTTGACCATGCTGGTCTTGCGATACGCGATGCCCTTCTCGCGCATCTTCAGGAAGAACCACTGGTTCCACTTGTAGTACGCGGGGTCGCACGTGGAGATTTCGCGGGACCAGTCGATCGCCCATCCCATCGCGCGGCATTGTTTTTTCATGTAAGCGATGTTCTCGCTCGTCCACTTCGCCGGCGCAACGCCCTTCTTCATCGCGGCGTTCTCGGCCGGAAGGCCGAACGCATCCCAGCCCATCGGCATGAGCACGTTGTACCCGTTCATCCGCAGGTACCGGTACATCATGTCGTTGATCGTGTAGTTGCGAACGTGTCCCATGTGCAGGTTGCCGGAGGGATACGGCAGCATGGATACGCAATAGAACTTCGGGCGCGCGGACGTCTCGACCGCCCGATAGACGTCGCCCTCACTCCATCGGCGCTGGACGTCGGCTTCGATCTCGGCGGGATTGAACGGTCTCATGGATTCCTGAAGGCGGCACTGCCGCCGGATTCGAGGACGGGCGCAACGATTGCGACGCGGAATTATACCGGCGGGGCGCCGGCGGCTCAGGGCAGAAGGCTCCCCTAGCGCTTCCGCACGGCGAGCTCATCGATCACGGCCTCGACGTCGTCGATGCCGCGCACGAGCGTCTCCAGCGCCTTTTTCTGCGCTTCGGTTCGCACGCACCCCTTGAGGATCACCCATCGCCGCTGGCCGAGCACCGAAACGCTCGTATCCGCGAAACGGCCGTCGGCGAGGATCGCGATCTTCACGCGCGGAATGATCTCCTTGTCGTAAAGGTAGGAGTTAGGGAGGCGGCATCTACCCGACTGGTAACAGCGCGTGCCCCGTTCGGCCCGCGGATGCGCCTCCGCGCGCATCTCCGCTTCCGTGATCATCGGCGCCGATTGGGGCGGGCAGTCGGCAATCGCGTTCGTTATCTGAAGAAACGGATCGTCGAAGCGATTCGCGCGCTCCTCCGGCGCGAGCGGCACCGTTGCGGCGGCCGCCGTGGCGGGCGCGACGAGCGCGTACACCCCGAGCGCCGCGAACAGAAGCGCGGCCGTGATGCGGACCGCCTTGAACGGGATCTTCGCCGACGCCGCCTTGCCGATCAGCACCACCGGCACATTCGCCAGCAGCATGCCAAGCGTCGTGCCGAGCACGACGGCCACGAGCGAGGGGTACTTCGCCGCGAGCAGAACCGTCGCGACCTGCGTCTTGTCGCCCATCTCGGCCACGAAGAACGCGGCGGCCGTGACACCGAAGATGCCCCACCGCGTCGCCGGCGGAGGCGCGTCCTCGTCGAGCCTGTCGGGACGAAGCGCCCACGCTGCCACCGCGAAGAACGACAAGGCGACGAGCCACGTCAACACCGCGTGCGGCACCAGCGTGCGGATCAGATTGCCGAAGAATCCCGCGAGCGCGTGATTGGCGAGTGTCGCGACCAAAATGCCCGCGATGATCGGCACCGGCTTCTGAAAGCGCGCGGCGAGCACAAGCGCCAGGAGCTGCGTCTTGTCGCCGATCTCGCCGAGAGCAACGATGCCGGCCGATACGAGAAAGGCCTCCATGGGAACGGGTAGAATTATAGGGTGACTTCGCACACTGCAATGGACGGTTCGCGGCCCGCGCACGCATGTCGTATGCTCATGATGGCGGCTGCGCTCGGGTGCGCGCCGCTCGTCGCCGCGGCGCCCGTCAAGACAGCGCACGTCGAAGCCGAGCTCGTGGCCGCGAAGACCGCGATCGTGCCCGGCGAGCCCGTGACCGTCGCGCTGCGCCTCGCGATCCAGAAGGATTGGCATACGTATTGGCAAAACCCGGGCGATTCGGGCTTGCCCACGACGCTAACCTGGCAGCTGCCCCCCGGCATCGAAGCGGGCGCGATCGAATGGCCGGTGCCAAAGCTGCTGCCCGTGGGACCGCTCGTCAACTACGGCTACGAAGGCGACGTATTGCACCTCGTCCTGTTGAAGACGCGGAAGACGCTCGCCGACGGCACGCCCGTGACGCTCAACGCACGCGCCGATTGGCTCGTGTGCAAGGAAGTGTGCATTCCAGAAGGGGTCGACCTGTCGCTCACGCTGCCGGTCGCCCCGACCGCCGATCCGGACCCACGCTGGAGCGGGCCCATCGCCGCCGCGCAGGCCGCACTTCCCAGACCGCTCGCAGGCTGGAAAGCGAGCGCCTCCGGAAGCGGCGCATCGGTCAAGCTCACGCTCGTCCCGCCACCCGGCGCGGGCGATCCCGGGACGATCCGGTTCTTCCCGTTCGTCGCAGACAAGATCGATCCTTCGGCGCCGCAACCGGTGACGCGTGACGGAAACGCGTATGTCGTGGCATTGCCGGTCTCGCACGCGCTCGCCGGACCGCTCGATCGCCTCGGCGGCGTTATTACGTCCGCGACGGGATTCGGTGACGCTCGCGCCGCGACGATCGACGTGCCGGTCGCCGGTGCAGTCGCTGCAGGAGCCAAGCCTGCGCAGGCCGCCGCACCCGTGCTCGACCTCGCACCCGCGCGCAGCGCCAACGGCGACGCGCCGGCGACCATCGTCATTGCCATCGTCTCCGCGCTGGTCGGCGGCCTCATTCTGAATCTCATGCCGTGCGTGTTCCCGGTGCTGACGCTCAAGGTGCTGGGCTTCGCGACACACAAGGACAGTCGTTCGACGATGCGCCATGAAGGCGCCGCGTTCGCGGCGGGAGTCGTCATCGCCTTCGTCGCGCTCGGCGCGGTGCTTGCGGCCCTGCGCGCGGGCGGCGAGCACCTCGGCTGGGGATTCCAGCTGCAATCGCCCGCCGTGGTGTCGGCGCTCGCCATCCTGTTCTTCGTGCTCGCGCTCAATCTGTCCGGCGTCTTCGAGTTCACGCAGCTCGCGCCGTCGGGCGTCACGAACTGGACTTCGAAGAACCGCACGCTCGACGCGTTCGGCTCGGGTGTTCTCGCCGTCGTGATCGCTTCGCCCTGCACGGCGCCGTTCATGGGTGCCGCGCTCGGCTTCGCGCTCGCCGGGTCGGCGCCGACGATGCTCGTCATCTTCGTGGCGCTCGGCGTCGGCATGGCGTTGCCCTATGTGCTGCTGGCGTGGTTCCCGGGCTGGCGGCGGCGGCTTCCGCGCCCCGGACCGTGGCTCGAGCGCTTCAGGCAGGTGCTCGCATTCCCGCTGTATGGAACCGTGATCTGGCTCGCCTGGGTACTCGGCGCGCAACGCGACAACGACGCGCTGTTGCGTTTGCTGATCGCCATGTTGTTCATCGGCTTCGCCCTGTGGGCGTGGCGGATCGTGCGGACAGGAGGCGCGCGGCCGTGGGGCGTCGCCGGTGTGGTTGCCGTCGCGATTTCGGCGGCCGTTGCGTGGCCGCTCTTCGCGGACAGCGCCGGAACCGCGAACACCGTCGAGCGTCGCGTGACGAGCGCCGACCGGGACTGGGCCGCATTCACGCCGGAGACCGTCGCAGCGCTCGCTGCCGCGGGACGCCCCGTGTTCGTCGACTTCACCGCGGCGTGGTGCGTCACCTGCCAGGTGAACAAGCGGCTGGTGCTGAACTCGGACGACGTGCGGGCGGAGCTCGCGGCGAAGAACGTCGCGCTCGTGCGCGCCGATTGGACCCGGCGCGATCCCGCCATCACGGAGGCGCTGGCGGCGCTTGGGCGAAGCGGCGTCCCCGTCTACGTGCTGTACCGTCCCGGCAAGGAGCCGCTGCTCCTGCCCGAGGTGCTGCAGCGAAGCGCGATGCGCGAAGCGATCGCGACTCTGTGATGTCCGAGCCCGGGTTTCGCGACGGAACTTCCGACGGGGCAAGGGAGCGCGCTTGCCAACCAACTCCTGCGGCGGTATTTTCTTCGAGGCGAGCGGACAGTTCCAAGGAGACGACCATGCGCCGACCCATCGCTTCAACCTGGATCGCATTGACGGTGCTGCTCGCCGCGGGCGCCGCCCTCGCCGCCAACGCCGTCACGGCCGGCGCTCCCGCGCCCGCGTTCACGATCACGGATACGTCCGGCAATTCGGTGCAGCTCGGCGACTACAAGGGCAGGTATGTCGTGCTCGAATGGACCAACCCCGAGTGTCCGTTCGTGCGCAAGCACTATTCGAGTGGCAACATGCAGGCGCTGCAGAAGGAATTCGCGGGCCGCGACGTCGCATGGCTCGCGATCAACTCCACGAACGCGTCGCATTCGGAGTTCAGGACGCCGCGCCAGATGAGCGACTGGATGAAGAGCCAGGCGGCCGCACCGGCGGCGACGCTCGTCGATTCGGCCAGCGAGATGGCACGCGCTTACAGCGCCCGGACGACGCCGCACATGTTCGTCATCGACCCGGCCGGCAAGGTTATCTACAACGGTGCAATCGACGACAAGCGATCCGCCAATCTAGCCGACGTGAAAAGCGCCAACAACTATGTCCGCGCGGCGCTCGGCGAGGCGATGTCGGGGAAGCCGGTCACAGTGGGCGTCACCACGCCGTACGGCTGCAGCGTCAAATATTGACCTCTCGCGCAGTCGGGTCGCGGCCTCAGTTGCCCTAACCGCGCTGACTCTTCTCGTTTCGTGCGGGCGGGAACCCGCCCGGCCGCTCCAGGGTTACGTCGAAGGCGAATACGTGCGAGTCGCGGCGCCGTTCGCCGGCACCCTGCAGCAGCTCGCAGTGAAGCGCGGCGATCAGGTCGAGGCTTCGAAGCCGCTGTTCGCGCTCGAGAGCGAGAACGAGACGGCCGCGCGACGCGAAGCGGGGGAGCGGCTCCGCGCCGCCGAAGCGCGACTTGCAAACCTGCAAACCGGCAAGCGTGCGCCCGAGATCGAGACGGCGGCGCAGGAGCTGCAGCAGGCGCGGGCGATGCGTGAGCTCGCGAGCTCGAACGTCGCTCGCCAAGAGAAGCTCCACGCGAGCGGCTTCATCAGTCGCGCGGCGCTCGACGACGCGCAGGCGCAGTTCAAGCGTGAGGATGCGCACGTGAAGGAGCTCGAGGCGTCGCTCGCGACGGCGAGGATGCCCGCGAGGACCGACGAGATTCGCGCCGCCGAAGCGGATGCGCGGGCCGCGAAAGAGGTGCTCGCCCAAAGCGAATGGAAGCTCTCGCAGCGAGCGGTCGCGACACCGGCCGCCGGGCTCGTCCACGACACGTATTTCGTCGTCGGCGACTGGGTTCCCGCGGGGAGCCCGGTGGCGAGCGTGCTCCCTCCGGCAAACGTCAAGGTGCGATTCTACGTTCCCGAGCCGCTGCTCGGCGGTCTAAAGCTCGGGCAGCCGGTGACGGTCAACTGCGACGGCTGCGCGGCGCCGTTCACGGCGACGGTCCAGTTCATCGCCGACCGCGCCGAGTTCACGCCGCCGGTCCTGTATTCGAAGGAAAACCGCGCGAAACTCGTTTACTTGGTCGAGGCGAAGCCTTCGCCGGCGGATGCGATCAAGCTGCATCCGGGCCAGCCGGTCGACGTGACGCTGCCGGCATCATGAGCGGGCCGGGCCGCTGCCAAGCGCGAATAACCCCGGAGCGCGAAGCGCGAAGGGCAGTTCCACGACGCGCGCCTGCCCGCTCGCAATCGCGGATCATGCGGGAGCGCGAAGCGCGAAGGGCGGTTCGATGAACCCCGTCTCCGACCGCGGCGACGTCGTGATCGATGTCCGCGGTCTCAACAAGACATTCGGCCACCATCACGTCGTCAAGGACCTGGCGCTGCGCGTGCTGCGCGGCGAGATCTTCGGCTTCCTGGGCCCGAACGGCAGCGGCAAGACGACGTCCATTCGCATGCTGTGCGGCCTTTTGACCCCCGACAGCGGCGAGGGAACGTGCCTGGGCTTCGACATTCGCCGCGAGTCGAAGACGATCAAGCGGCACGTCGGCTACATGACGCAGCGCTTTTCGCTGTGGGAGGACCTCACCATCCGCGAGAACCTGCGCTTCGTTGCGCGCATGTATTCGATGGATGACGTCAACAAGCGTGTCGATGACGCGCTCGCGCGGCTTGGACTTGCCGACCGCGCAAAGCAGCTCGCCGGGCAACTCTCGGGCGGATGGAAGCAGCGCCTCGCGCTCGCCGCATGCCTCCTGCACGAGCCACAGCTTCTGCTCCTCGACGAGCCGACGGCAGGTGTCGATCCGAAGGCGCGGCGCGACTTCTGGGATCAGCTGCACGAGCTCGCGGGCCATGGCATCACCGTGCTCGTCAGCACGCATTACATGGACGAAGCCGAGCGCTGCCACAAGCTCGGCTACATCCTGAACGGACGCCTCCTCGCGCAGGGAACCGCGGACGACATCATCGCGAGCCAGGCGCTTGTCGCTTGGAGTGTCGCGGGTCCCGGGTTGCACGAGCTCGCGCCGCAGCTGCGCGCATTGCCCGCCGTGGACCAGGTCGCCGCGTTCGGGTCCGAGCTCCACATCACCGGCACCGAAGCCGCTGCCCTCGATGCGGCGCTCCTGCCCTTCAAGCAGGAAGCGGGCCGGCGTTGGGAGCGGATCGAGCCGGGCCTCGAGGACGTGTTCATTCATCTGATGCAAAGCCAAACCCGCGCCGAGGCGCGGACGGAAGACGTCGCGGCGCCCATGGCATGAATGGATTCTTCTCGTTTTCACGCTGGCTCGGCATCGTCGGGAAGGAGTTCATCCAGCTCCGCCGCGACCGGCTGACGTTCGGGATGATCGTCGGCATCCCGATCATTCAGCTCGTGCTGTTCGGATTCGCGATCAATTCCGATCCCAAGCGCCTGCCGACGATGCTGCTCGACGCCGACCGCAGCGAGTTCTCGCGCAGCATCGTGAGCGCGCTGGCTAACAGCAACTATTTCGCGTTCATCGGCGAGGCGTCTGGCGAAGACGAGGCCGACCGCGCGCTTGCAACCGGTCGCACGCAGTTCGTGGTGACGATACCAACAGGTTTCGCGCGGGCGCTCTTGCGCGGGGAGCGCCCAGAGGTGCTGGTCGAAGCCGACGCCACCGACCCCACGGCCACGCAGAACGCCGTCGCGGCGCTCAATGGAATCGCCCAATCGGCGCTCACCCGCGACCTCACCGGTCCGCTCGAACCGCTTGCGGCGAAGCCCGGCGCGTTCACGATGGTCGTGCACCCGCGCTACAACCCCGAGGCAATCACCCAGTACAACATCGTCCCCGGACTCATGGGCGTCATCCTGACGATGACGATGGTGCTGATGACCGGTCTCGCGATCACGCGCGAGCAGGAGCGCGGCACGATGGAGAACCTGCTCTCGACACCCGCCACGGCGCTCGAGGTGATGACCGGCAAGATCGTGCCCTACGTGATGATCGGGCTCACGCAGGTGACGCTGGTCCTGATCCTCGCGAAGCTCATCTTCAACGTCCCGATGCACGGCAATCTCGGCGTGCTGTACCTTGCCGTCCTGCTTTTCATTGCGGCGAATCTGACGCTGGGCCTCACTTTCTCGTCCATCGCACAGAACCAGCTGCAGGCGATGCAGATGACGTTCTTTTTCTTCCTGCCGTCGATCCTGCTGTCCGGATTCATGTTCCCGTTTCGGGGGATGCCCGGCTGGGCGCAGGCGATCGGCGAGGCGTTGCCGCTGACGCACTTCCTGCGGATCGTTCGCGGCGTGCTGCTCAAGGGGAACGGCGTCGCCGACGTGCTCTCCGAGACGTGGCCGCTCGTCGCGTTCATGACCGTGGTGCTGCTGATCGGACTGCGGACGTTCAAGAGCACGCTCGACTGAAGGCCGGTTGCCCTCGCTTTGAAATTCAGCGCTCGTTCGCGCTCCGGTGAGCGAGCGGCGAGGTAACATTGCCGCCTCATTCTGGGCAACTTGTGAACGGGAGGCGACATGACGGCATTGCGTGAAAGGTTCGGACGTCCGCTGCGCCTCGGGATCATCGGCGGCGGACCCAGCTCCTGGATCGGCCGCATGCACCGGACGGCCGCCGAAATGGACGGCTGGTTCCGAGTGACGGCAGGTGTGGTCTCGGGCGATCCGGCAAAGGCGCGCTCGGCGGGCATCGCCGTGGGCCTCGACCCCGAGCGCAGCTACCCCGACGTTGCGGAGATGCTGAAGCGCGAGCGCGAGCGCGCCGACGGTATCGACGCCGTGGCGATCATGACGCCGAACGACACGCACTATCCGTACTCGGCAGCGGCGCTCGACGCGGGCCTGGACGTGGTCTGCGACAAGCCGGTGACGCATGATTTCCGCGAGGCGTTGGATCTTGTCGAACGAACGCGCCGCAACGGCCGTCTTTTCGCCATCGCACACGGCTACACCGCGTACCCGATGACGCGCCATGCGCGGCAACTCGTGCGCGACGGCGCGATCGGTCCCGTGCGCCTCGTGCAGGTCGAGTACATCCAGGCGGGCCTTGCGACGAGGCTCGAGGATGGGCCGATCAACAACAGGCTGCTGTGGATTCTCGATCCCGGACGCAGCGGTCAGGCGCTGGTGATGAGCGCCATCGGCTGCCATGCGCAGCACCTTGCGAGCTTCGTGTCCGGTCTTTCCGCCACGAAAGTCGCGGCCGACGTCGGGGCGTTGATGCCCGGGCGCAAGGTGGTCGACTACGTCTCGGCGTTGATCGAGTTCGAAGGCGGCGCGCGCGGCACGTTCACCGTGACCCAAGCCGCCGCCGGCGGCGAGAACGACATTCGTCTTCGCGTCTACGGCGAGAAGGGGATGCTCGAGTGGTGGCATCGCGATCCGAGCTACCTCAAGTTCGCGCTCCAAGGCGAGCCCGTGCGCACGATCACTCGCGGAGATCCGTTTCTGCCGCCCGAGAACCTCGCGCTGGGGCATTCTCCGCGCGGACACCCGGAGGGCTTGTGCGAAGCGTTCGGCAACATCTACGCCGAGATCGCGCAGGAGCGGATGGCGCGCACGCTCGGGGAACCCGTCGTCGAGTATCCGTATCCCCGCATCGAGGAGGGTGCGCACACGATGGCCTTCATCGAGGCGTGCCTCGAGTCGCAGGCCAAGGGCATTTGGGTCGACGTTCGCTCGAAGCCGTCCGCATAGGCAGCAAGCAGTAGGCAGCAAGCGAGGGCACCGCAGGGCGGTATCCGAGGGCTTCATAACTCAGGCGCCCCGCGAGCACCGCCCCGCATTCCACTGCTGCCGGATTCTCGACGTTACTTCATCAGGCTCGGCAGCCAGAGCGATATCGCGCTAGCGAGCGAGCGCTGCGGTCAGTGTTCGGACCGGCTGGCGACCTCAGCGCGTGAACGCCGTTTCCATCTCCCGGCGAAACGCGACGGCGTCGTCCGCCGGGTCGATGTCGACGTCGTCCCACCCGACCATTCCATTCGCGGCAATGCCGCGCTTGAGCTTCACGCCGTGGGCGAGGCCGAGCGGGAGCGCGCGCTGCGCGAGCGAGTCGGCCGCGGGAACGAGCTTGCCGTACACCGTGTAACCGCCTTCGCCGTCGAGGGTCTCGCCGGCCGCGAGGTCGCGCTTCGCGGTCGCGACGACATCGCCATGCCAGGCGACCGGCGCGCCGGTGGGCTCGCCACGCAGACCGACGGACGCAATGCTGACCCCGAGCTCGAGCCCGATCGCGTGATACGGCTTGTACATGGCCGAATAGCGGCCTGACGCGTCCGTCGAAAACCCGTACTCGCGGAAGCAACGGCGAACGTAATCTTCGCCCGCAGCGTCGCCCGCGCGGAACGTCACGTAAACCCCCCAGCGCAGGTCGCGGAACACGGGACGCCCGTCGCGTTCGAGGCTCGAGATCACTTCGACCTGACCAACATGGTGCAGGCGTCCGCCTTCTGCCGCCGGGCGGAGGATGCGGGGCAGGTCGTCGACGCCGCACGGCGGAAACGCGAGGCCGTCGGGCGACGGGGTCAAGCCCGTCGCATTCGCGACGGCGGCCATTTCGATGGCGCTCTTCGTCCCGTCCAGAAACGAGTTGAACATTCGCGCGTTGAAATCGCCGGCGGCCACCTGCGCGGCCGAGAATCCATAGTACGGCCACACCGTGTCCGGCGTGGACCCGTGATACTCGGGCAGGTATTTCGTGCCCTTGCCGGCGGCGACGACTTCGAAGCCCGCGGCGCGGCACCAGTCGACCATCTCGCAGATGAGCGCAGGCTGGTCGCCGTACGCCAGCGAATAGACGACGTTGTGCTCCCGGGCGCGGCGCGCGAGGAGCGGCCCCGCGAGCGCGTCGGCCTCGACGTTGACCATCACCACGTGCTTGCCGCCCGCGAACGACGCAAGCGAATGACGGATGCCCGCGGCTGGATTGCCGGTCGCGTCGATGACGATGTCGATCTCCGGAGCATCGATCAAAGCGGAGGCGTCGTCGGCGACGTGGGTCGTGCCCGTTTCCGCCGCTGCGGCGAACGACCGCGCGGCAAAGCGATCGGAGGCCCATCCCGTGCGCGACAGCGTCGCCCGGGCGCGGGCCGGATCGAGATCCGCGATGCCGACGACGTGAATGCCGGGCGTGTGCTTGGCCTGCGCGAGATACATCGCACCGAACTTGCCGGCGCCGATCAGTCCAACCTTGAGCGGTCGGCCTTCGGCGGCGCGGGCCACGAGAAGCTTGTGAAGATTCACGATTCGATCCTTGCGGCTTTCACTGCCGCGCCATTCGCGAAACCGACGCTCAGTCAGGCCTCATTTGAGTGCAAATGCCAACCCGAGCGGCACGAACACGACGGACAGCATGTTGCCGATCAGCACGATCGACGCCACCTTGCCGGGCTCCTGGCGGAACTGCTCCGCCACCATGAAGTTGAGCACCGCCGGCGGCAGGCATCCGAACAGGATCAGAAGCCCGAGTTGCGAGTCGTCGAGGCGCAAGACGGGACCCAGCAGCGCCGCCATCGCGATGCCCGTCACAGGGCAGACGAGGCCGCCGACGATGCCGATCCGCGAGTCGCTCCAGCGCACGTCCAGCAGGCGCACGCCGAGCGAGAGCAGCATCATCGGGATGAGCGCATCGCCGACGAGCTTGAACCCGCTCTCCATCCATTCCGGAACCGGCAGATGCAGGAGAGCGAACGCGAAACCCGCGATCGTCGACCAGACCATCGGATTCCGCAGCAGGCGGCCGAAGCGCGCGTGGTGGTCGATCATCCACGCGCCGACCGTGAAATGCAGCAGGTTCGAGATCGTGAACACCGCCACCATCGCGGAAAGTCCGGCCGGGCCGAACGCCAGCGCCGCGAGCGGCAGCCCCATGTTGCCGCAGTTGTTGAACATCATCGGCGGCACGAACGTGCGGTAGTCGACGCGGAGCCAGCGAGCGACGGGCCATGCGAGCAATCCGGAACCCAGCACGATGCCGATGCCGCCGAGGATCAGGAGGCCGTTTGCATAGATGTCGAAGTCCTTGCTCGCGAGCGCCGAAAAGATGAGCGCCGGCGCAAGCACGTTCATGCTGATCCGGTTGACCCATCCCATGTCCGGCTTCGCGCGCCAGCCGTACAGCCAGCCGAGGGCGATGATCGAGAACACCGGAAGGATGATGCCGAGGACGCGCTCGAGCATTCAGGCAACCCTCGAACCGTGCGACGCGAGCGTGCGGAACGTGGTCAGGAGTTCCTAGAGGATGTATCGAGCGAGATTCTCATCACCTGCAATGTCCTTGAGCCTCGAGTCGACGTATGCGGCGTCGATCGTGATCGTCTCGCCCGTGTGCCGCGTCGCCTGGAACGAGATGTCGTCGAGCAGGCGCTCCATCACCGTGTGCAGACGCCGCGCGCCGATGTTCTCCTGACGCTCGTTGACGGCGAACGCGATCTCCGCGAGCCGCCGGATGCCTTCCGGCACGAACTCGAGATGGACGTTCTCGGTCGCGAGCAGCGACTGGTACTGGCGCACGAGGCACGCGTCGGTCGCCGTCAGGATCTGCTCGAAGTCGTCGACGGACAGCGATGACAGCTCGACGCGGATAGGGAAGCGCCCCTGCAGCTCCGGAATCAGATCGGAGGGCTTCGAGAAGTGAAACGCTCCCGATGCGATGAACAGGATGTGGTCGGTGCGCACCATGCCGTGCTTCGTCGTGACCGTGGTCCCCTCGACCAGCGGCAGAAGGTCGCGCTGCACGCCCTGGCGCGAGACGTCGGCGCCATGGGTCTCCTGGCGGCTCGCGATCTTGTCGATCTCGTCCAGGAACACGATGCCGTTCTGCTCGACGGAGGCGAGCGCCTTCGTCTTCATTTCGTCGTCGTTGACGAGCTTCGCGGCTTCCTCGTCGGTGAGCGTCCTGAGCGCTTCGGCGACCGACATCTTCTTCAGCTTGCGGCGCCCGCCGCCCAACTGCTGGAACATCCCCTGCAGCTGGCTCGTGAGGTCCTCCATGCCGGGCGGCGCCATGATCTCCATCTGCGGTGCAAGCAACGAGACCTCGACCTCGACTTCGCGATCGTCGAGCGTGCCCTCCCGGAGCATCTTGCGAAACTTCTGGCGCGTGGTCGAATCCGTCGGCTGCATGTCGGAGATGTTCACTTCGCGCGCAGGCGGCAGCAGAACGTCCAGCAGCCGTTCCTCCGCGGCATCGGCGGCGCGGTCACGGACCTTGCGCGTTTCCGCTTCGCGCGTCTGCTTGAGCGCGGCCTCGACCAGGTCGCGCACAATGGTGTCGACGTCGCGGCCCACGTACCCCACCTCCGTGAACTTCGTCGCCTCGACCTTGATGAACGGCGCTTCGGCCAGCCGCGCGAGCCGACGCGCAATCTCGGTCTTGCCGACGCCCGTCGGGCCGATCATCAGGATGTTCTTCGGCGTGATCTCCTGGCGCAGCGGCTCGGGCACCTGCTGTCGGCGCCAGCGGTTGCGAAGGGCGATCGCGACGGCACGCTTCGCGGCATTCTGCCCGACGATGTGCTTGTCGAGCTCGCTTACGATTTCGGAAGGCGTCATGTGCGACATCGGAGTCTCGCGATTTCCTCGTGCCGGCAGCCGGTGAGGAACGGATTTTACCGCGAGCGCCTCGGCGCTTTCAGCTGCGGTGTGCGGGTCGCCGCGCGAGCTCGGCCTGTTGCGAACTGGCCAGCGTCGCGACCATCGCTTATCATTCGCGACCGATGCAGATCCTGGAATCCCCTTTCCGTAATGTCCTGCGCGTCGCGCAAGCCGCAACGGTCGTGCTCGCGCTCGCGGCGTGCGCGTCGGATGACGCGGCCAAGCAGAAGCCGGTGAACATCGGCGCGCGGCTGCAACCCATTGGCGGAAGCGCCGGCGTAGGACTCGTGACGTTCAAGCCGTACGACGGAGGCCTCACCCTGGTGGCGGATGTCGGTGGTCTTTCCGGCGGCCAGTATCGATTCGTGATTCACACGACGCCGATCTGCACTTCGCCCAACGGTTTTTCGGCGGGACCGCCGTTCCTCTTGCCGGGCACCGACGCCGCCGTCGTGGTGCCCGTGATCATCACGATCGATCAGGGCACGGCGACCCTCACGCAGCGCGTCCCGGGCATCGCGCTCACCGGCCCCAACGGCATCGAAGGCAAGTCGCTCGTGCTCCACGCGGGCGGATCCGGATCGCTCGATGCCCAACCGGGGGTGCCGAACAACCGCGTCGCGTGCGGCAGCATCGGTCCGGTGCCGACGCTGTTCTGACCAGAGATTCCATGGCCCGAGAGCGGCCGGGAGCGGATACACGATGGGCTTTCTCGCCGACAAGAAGATCCTGATCACCGGTGTGCTTTCCAATCGCTCGATCGCGTACGGTGTCGCGAAGGCATGCCAGCGCGAGGGCGCCACGCTCGCGTTCACCTACGTCAACGCGGACCTGAAGGAACGCGTCGCCAGGATCGCCGCCGAATTCGGGACGGTGCCGGTCCTGCAATGCGACGTGACGAAGGACGACGATGTCGCGTCGCTGTTCGATTCGCTGCGTGGCGAATGGGGCACGCTCGACGGCCTGTTGCATGCGATCGCCTTCGCGCCGCGCGAGGCGCTCGCCGGCGACTTCCTCGACGGCATGTCGCGGGCCGCGTTTGCGGTTGCGCACGACGTGAGCTCCTACAGTCTCGCCGCACTCGCCAAGGGCGCCCGACCGCTGATGAAGGGTCGAAGCGCTGCGATGGTCACGCTCACGTACCTGGGAGCGCTCCGCGCGCTGCCCAACTACAACGTGATGGGCCTTGCGAAAGCGAGCCTCGAGGCGAACGTCCGCTACCTCGCGTCGTGTCTTGGCCCCGAGGGAATTCGCGTCAACGGGGTGTCGGCAGGGCCCATCAAGACGCTGGCCGCGGCGGGCATCGGCGGCTTCTCGAAGATCCAGAAATTCGTCGAAGCCAATGCGCCGATGCGCCGCAACGTCACGGCGGACGAAGTCGGCAATGTCTGCGCTTTCCTGCTGTCGGATCTCTCGAGCGGCATCACGGGCGAGATCACGTACGTCGACAACGGCTTTTCGATCGTTGCCGCGGGCTTGAACGACGACTGAAGTGGCGGGCCGGCGCGCGAGGAGCGGCCTCGACGCCGTCGTGATCGGCGGGGGCCACAACGGCCTGACCTGCGCCGCGTACCTCGCGGGCGCCGGACTCTCGGTTCGGGTGCTGGAGCGCCGCACCGTGCTGGGCGGCGCCGCCGTGACGGAGGAATTTCATCCGGGCTTCCGCAACTCGACGGCGAGCTACACCGTCAGCCTCCTCAATCCGAAGGTCATTCGCGATCTGCGGCTCGCAGAGCACGGCCTCGTTGTGATACCGCGGGCGCTGTCGAATTTCCTGCCGCTCCCGGACGGCCGTCATCTCGAGGTCGGCGGCGGTCTTGCGGCGACGCAGGCGTCCGTAGCCGCGCATTCGCAGCGCGACGCGATGCGGCTGCCGGACTACTACGCGATGCTCGATCGCGTCGCCGACGTGCTGCGCGAGCTCCTGCTCGCGACGCCGCCTTCGGTCGGCCGGGGCATCGGCGCGATGCTCGAGGCGTGGAAAATCGCGAAGCGCTTCCGTGCGCTCGATCTCGCCGGACAACGCGACGTGCTGGATCTTTTCACGAAGAGCGCGGGCGAGGTGCTCGATCGCTGGTTCGAGTCGGCGCCGATCAAGGCGGCATTCGGATTCGACGCCGTGGTCGGCAATTACGCGAGCCCGTATACGCCGGGGTCGGCGTACGTGCTGCTGCATCACGTGTTCGGCGAGGTGAACGGCCAGCGTGGGCAATGGGGGCACGCGCGCGGCGGCATGGGCGCGATCACGCAGGCGATGGCGGCGGAGTGCAGGGTCCGCGGCGTCGTGCTCGACACCGGCGTCGCTGTTGCGCGCGTGGTCGTCGAGGGCGGCAGGGCTGCCGGCGTCGAGCTCGCGAGCGGCGAGGTCGTGCGCGCGCAGCGCGTGATCGCCAACGTCAATCCGAAGCTCCTCTTCCAGCAGCTCGTCGCACGTGCAGAACTGCCTGCCGATTTCGCGGCACGCATCGACGCGTATCGCTGCGGCTCGGCGACGTTCCGAATGAACGTCGCGCTGTCCGAATTGCCGGACTTCTCGGCCCTACCGGGAAAGAACGCGCAGCGGCACCACGGCAGCGGCATCATCGTCGCGCCGTCGCTTCAATACATGGAGCACGCGTACTTCGATGCGCGGACGCACGGCTGGTCGAAGGCCCCGATCGTCGAAGTGCTTCTGCCCTCGGTGGTCGACGACAGTCTCGCGCCGCCCGGGATGCACGTCGCGAGCCTCTTCTGCCAGCACGTGCACCCGGACCTGGGCGAAGTGGTGCCAGGACGAACGTGGGACGACGCGCGCGACGAGGTCGCCGACTTGATGATCGACACCGTCGATCGGGTCGCGCCGAACTTTCGCGCGAGCGTCGTCGGCCGGCGCGCGCTCACGCCCCTCGATCTCGAGCGGGAGTTCGGGCTCATTGGAGGGGACATCTTCCACGGCGCGCTCGCCCTCGATCAGCTGTTCTCGGCGCGGCCCGTGCTCGGTCACGGCAATTACCGGTCGCCGATCCGCGGCCTCTACATGTGCGGGTCGGGAACGCATCCCGGCGGCGGCGTGACAGGCGCGCCGGGCCACAACGCGGCGCGCGAGATCCTCAAGGACGTGCGGCGGCGGCTCTGAGGCATCGTGTGCGCGCGTCGGGCGACGACCGTACCGAGCGCCCTGACAGGATTACCGCCCTTGTTGTGCTGGATGAGCGCAGTGGCAGGATTGGCTCGGGCTTCGTCGCCGCAAGTCGTGTCTGCCTGCGAGGACCCGGTGCGGACGCTAAGCACGCAAGCCCTCGCCACGCCCGCACGACGATCCCCCTTCGCGCGACGATCCCGTTCGCGCGACGATCCCCGTTCGCGCGGCGATGCATCTGCGAATGCTCACGTCCGCGCGACGATCAACGAATAAAGCCGAAGTCAGCCGATAAGCCGGGTTCTGTTACGGCGCTTGCGCGCTATGGCCGTCATTCCTCTAGGCGCCGCGTTGCCGCGGCGCTCGAGCCACCTACCCGCGGACTAGAC
>Ga0068864_100001468_pt1 | contig 19438 bp, 15 predicted proteins | sample KBSSwiS72_FD_66586 | JGI IMG/M metagenome (GOLD analysis project Ga0068864, IMG submission 66586) | Switchgrass rhizosphere microbial communities from Kellogg Biological Station, Michigan, USA - KBS Switchgrass S7-2 | ecosystem: Host-associated > Plants > Roots > Rhizosphere > Soil ... | reverse complement strand
AGCGCCCGTAGCTCAAGGGATAGAGCATCGGCCTTCTAAGCCGGGGGTTGCAGGTTCGAATCCTGCCGGGCGCGCCATGGGCTCATGCGGTTAATATGTCCGGACGCTGGTGGACGTAGCTCAGTTGGTAGAGCCCCGGATTGTGATTCCGGCCGTCGTGGGTTCGAGTCCCATCGTCCACCCCAACTCGAAGATGGACACAAGGATCGCGTGGGCTGTTAGCTCAATTGGTAGAGCAGCTGACTCTTAATCAGTTGGTTATAGGTTCGAGTCCTATACGGCCCACCAACTCCTTCGGCGAATAATCCGTCATCCGCAACGTCCGGTCCTGAACCTCACCGACGAGCGTGCCGTACTTCGCGGCCGTCTCCTTCTTTATGTCTTTCCACTCCTGGTCGGCCATGAACTTCGACCAGCGGTCCTTCATCGTCGGCTCGTCGGGCCATTCGAGCAGGTAGACGAACTCGGTGCGCGTGCCGTTCTTCGCCTCCCACATCGCGAGGATGTGGAAGTCGTACTTCTTCATGATGCGCATCGCGTGATCGCGGAAGCGGTCGTGGAACGCCTGTTTGTTGTGGTCGAAGATTTCGTAGATGCGCAGTTGGTGGATGGGCTCGGCGGAGGAGCTGACCAGCGGCAGCAAGCACAAGAGAAGAGCAAGAAGAGTCGGGCTGAAGCCCGACCTACAGCGTTTTTTCATGGCCGCTACTCCTTGATGTTGAGCGCAGTAACGAGTCCAGACCGCCGCGGTTCCCGCGAGTTCGGTCCTGACTTCTTACTTTATTGAGGAGGTCGCGACCGGAGCGGCCGCCGACGTTGCGGAGTCGGCAGCTCGCGGCTTGCTCGCTTCGAGAACGCGCGCGAGGTCGGCACGGCTCAGCGGCTTCGTGATGTAGTCGTTCATGCCCGCGGACAAACAGCGCTCTCGATCGCCCTGCATCGCATTCGCCGTGAGCGCGATGATCGGCAACTGCGAGACGGGGGACTCGCCAACCCTCGACGTGTTCTCCCACGCACGAATGGCGCGCGTCGCCTCGAAGCCGTCCATCTCCGGCATCTGACAATCCATGAACACGAGATCGAACGGAATGCTCTGAACCATCTTGAGCGCTTCGTGACCGTTGCTCGCGACGTCGACGTGGCAACCGAGTCGTTCCAGCAAACGCACGGCGAGCTTGGCGTTGACGACGTTGTCCTCGGCGAGCAGGACGCGCCGCGGCGTCACTTTGGTCGTTTCCAGGAACAGGCCTGACGGAGCGCGGCTCACCTGCACGGTGTCGAGCTCGGGCGCAGCGTCGTCGCCGATCGTGCGCGGAGCCGCGTTCATCGCGGCCTGCAGCACGTTCAATAACTGGCGCGCGCGCACCACGGGCTTGACCATGACTGCAAAGAATCCAGCCTCGTGGCAGAGCTTCGCGTTCTGCTGACCAGCGGAGGAGAGCATGACCATGGCTGTATGCTGTAGCTGGCTGTCCTCTGCAATCCGGCGTCCCAGAGTCAGGCCGTCGACATCCGGCATCATGTGATCGATCAGCGCGAGCCGGTACGGAATGCCTTTGACGACCGCCTCGCGCAGTGCCGCCATCGCCTCCGCAGCGCCGTTCACGCACTGATGGTCGATGCGCCAACTCGTGAGCTGGCGCGACAACACGCGGCGATTGATCTCCAGGTCGTCGACGACGAGCACGCGTCCGGGCGTTGCGAACGTCGGCGGCAACATCAACGTCGCCGAGCGCGCGACGCGCAGCGGCAAGTGGAACCAGAAAGTCGAGCCGCCGCCTTCGCGGCTACGCATGCCGATCTCGCCGCCCATCAGCTCGACCAGGCTCTTGCAGATCGCGAGGCCCAGGCCGGTGCCGCCGTAGCGGCGCGTCGTCGACGAATCCGCCTGGCTGAAGCGCTTGAAGAGCACGTGCTGCCGATCCGCGGGCACGCCGATGCCCGTATCGGTGATGCTGAACAGCAGGCGCTGCGCGCCCGGTGAGCCGTCGCTCGATTGCTGCTCGTCGAGCCGCACGGCGACGTGCACGTAACCTTGATCGGTGAACTTGACGCCGTTGCCGACGAGATTCAGCAGCACCTGGCGGACGCGGCCGACGTCGCCGATCAGGCCGCGCGGCACGTTGTCCGCAACTTCGAGCGCGAGCTCGATGTGCTTCTCGGTGGCGCGCGCCGTGAGCAGGTCGAGAACTTCTTCGACCGCCTGATCGAGATCGTAGGCGACGTCTTCCAGCTCGATGCGGCCGGCCTCGACCTTCGAGAAGTCGAGAATGTCGTTGATGATGACCAGCAGGCTTTCGGCCGAGCTGCGGATCGTGCGCGCAAAGTCCTTCTGCTCCGCATCCATCTGCGTGTCCAGCAGCAGGTTGCTGAAGCCGATCACGCCGTTCATCGGCGTGCGGATTTCATGGCTCATCGCCGCCAGGAATTCGCTCTTGGCACGATTGGCAGCTTCGGCTTCGTCGCGCGCCTCGGCCATCTGCTGACCGTGCGCGTCAATGCGCACGAACGCGTCATCGAGCGTGTGTGCCAGCTCGCCCAGTTCGTCGTCGGGCGCGACGTGCTTGAGCGCGGCCGCATCGCCTGAGCGACGCTTGTCGACGGCGGCGCCGATGCGACCCACCGGTCGCAGTACGTGATGTTGCAACTGTCGCCACGCTGCCAGCGACAGCAGAACGACGACGGCGAACAGGCCCAGCGCGACCTGCATGGCATCGTGGATCAGATCCTGCCGGATCGCGCGCACGTCCATGCGGACCAGCACCGCACCGCGTTGTTCGCGATCGGTGCCGAGCAGAGCGCTGTTGATTGCGATCGGCGCGACGAAGTCGAAGTCGGTGCCGTTGACGTGCTCGAGGAAACGCTCTTTGGTCGCGATGACCCGGGCGATGTCGGCGGCACTCTCCAGCTTCGAATCGCTGTCGGCCTGACGATCGATCAGATTCGAGCGGCTCGCCGCGATGATGCGCTGGTTCCGGTCGACGACGAGGATCAGCGATGTGTCCGGGGACACGCTCATGGCAAGCACGGAGTGCTGCAGCTCCTTGATCTCGTCGAGGCTCTCGCTGCCGACGCTGACGGTGTCGATGATCTGCACTGCGCGGTAGCGCAGCTGACGCATCAGCTGCGCCTCGATGCTCAGGTACGCCATCACTCCGATAGCGACTGTCGAGAGGATGCCGATCGCCAGCAGCGGCAGCATCACCTTCTGTCGGAGCGCGCGCGGCGCACGCTTGCTCATGGCGCGACCGCCAGCGCCGCGGGATGCTCGCTCAGCAGATCGTGCTCGGCATGTACACCGGTGAGCAGTCCTTTGTCCTTGAGCACCTGCGAGACGCGGGCCGCGACTGCCAGCAGGCTCGAGTCCTCGCCGAGAAACTTCTGCTGATCCGCCAGCGGCACCAGCGTGATGCCGGTCTGCAGCGCCGAGCGAAATTCCTCGGGCGTCACGCGCTCGCGCGCCGACATGATCTGCCACGCTTCTTCGGGATGCTGCTGCGCGAACTGCACGGCGCGATAGAACGCGCGAATCACGCCCGCGACATCGTCGGGGCGCTTGCGGATGACGGCTTCGTCGAGCGCCAGCACGTCGACGATCTCGCCGGGGATGCGGCTGCTGGAGAAGATCGGACGGGCAAAACCGGCACTCTCGACCTCGGTGCTGTTCGGCGGATAAGCGGTGATCGCGTCGACTTTGCCGTCGCGCAATGCCTCCGCCATGTCGGCGGTGCGTACGAAAACGAGCGAGACGTCCTGCAGCGTCATGTCGTGCAGTTCGAGCGCGCGCGTGAGAAAGAAGATGTCGAGCGGCGAGAGTGTTACGCCGACGCGGTGGCCGCGCAGCGCACGAACGTCCGCGATCTCCGGTCGCGCCATCAACATGTCGGCGCCGTCGGAGAAATCGATCACCAGCGGGATCTGCATCTTGCGCGTCAGCTGCTCGCGGTTCTGCAGCACCTGGAACAACGAGAACGTGCCGCCGTCGATCTTGTCGTGCTCGAAGGCGCGCTGCGTGTCGTTCACCGCGACGAATTCGATGAGCCGCACCTCCACGCCTTCTTCGGCGAAATAGCCTTTTTCCTGCGCGAGGTGCAGGAACTCGAACGGCGGCCAGCGGATCAGTGCGATCCGCAACGGCGGCTCGTAGGACGAGCAGCTCGCCAGTCCCAGGATCGCCGCCGCGGCCAGCAGCACACGGGCCGGTAAGGAGGTGGGTTTCACCCAGAAGGTATCGGCCCGCACCGGTGAGTCTTGATGCCGCGCGTCGGGTATACTCCGCGCCCCCGCGAAAGTGGCGGAACTGGTAGACGCGCTGGATTTAGGTTCCAGTGGGCAACCCCCGTGAGGGTTCGAGTCCCTCCTTTCGCACCAGCCGCTACCGGGGCGTTAAGTCACGGATACATAAGTAAAGTTTGCCGCGAAGAGGTCTTCGGTCCATGCAGGTTTCGGTAGAGTCGACCGGCACGTTGGAGCGCCGGATGGAAGTCCAGGTGCCCGCCGTCGAGATCGATAAGGCGGTCGATGAAAGGCTGCAGCGGCTGAGCCGCACGGTGCGCCTGAAAGGCTTTCGGCCGGGCAAGGTGCCGGTCAAAGTCGTGCGCCAGCAGTTCGGTCAGCAGGTGCGCCAGGAAGTGCTCAACGACGTGGTGCAGTCGAGCTTCGCCGAGGCCGTCGACCAGGAGAAGCTGACGCCGGCCGGCGGCCCGCGCATCGAGCCGATCAACGTCGGCGATGGCGATCTCAAGTACCGCGCGGTGTTCGAGATCGTGCCGCAGATCGAGCTCAAGGGCCTCGAGACGTTGCCAGTCGAGCGCCCGGTTGCCGATGTCTCCGAGGCCGACATCGACGCGATGATCCAGAACCTGCGCGAGCAGAAGCCGACGTTCACGAGCGTCGAGCGCGAAGCCCGTGACACCGATCGGGTCACCATCGATTTCAACGGCACCATCGACGGACAGCCGTTCGAAGGCGGCAGTGGCGAGAACATTCCGATCGTGCTCGGTGCGGGCCGCATGCTCGCGGATTTCGAAGCCGGCCTGGTCGGCGCGAAGGGCGGCGAGCAGCGCACGATCAAGCTGACTTTCCCGCAGAACTACGGCGCGCAGGCGCTGGCAGGCAAGAACGCTGAGTTCGCGGTGGCGGTGAAGTCGATCGAAGAGCGCCATCTGCCGGAGCTCGACGAAGAGTTCTGCAAGCTCTATGGCGTGGAGCAGGGCGGCATCGAGCAGCTGCGGCGCGAAGTCGAAGAGAACATGCGCCGCGAGCTCGCCGACGCGATCCGCGCGCGCCTGAAAAAGCAGGTGCTGGATGGCTTGGCCGCAGCGAATGCGATCGAGCTGCCGAAGTCCATGGTCGATGCGCAGGTGCGCGACATGCAGATCGACGCAGCGCGCCGCATGGGTGCGCGCGACGCTTCGCAGATTCCGCCGCCGGATGCATTCCAGGAAGCCGCGCGCCGCCGCGTGCAGCTGAGCCTGCTCGTCAGCGAAGTCATCAAGAACGCGAACATCCAGGTCAACCAGGCGCAGGTCCAGCAGCGCTTCCAGGAGCTCGCGCAGCAGTATCCGGATGCGTTGCAGGCTGTAGAGCAGTATCGGACCAATCCGCAGATGCGCCGCCAGATGGAAGCGGCCGTGCTGGAAGATCAGGTGGTCGACTGGCTGTTGGAACGCGCTCGCGTGACGGACAAGGAGTCTTCGTTCAAGGAGCTGATGAATTTCGGCGCGTAGTGCACGACAGCCGGATGACCGGGTGGTCCGCAGCCCAGCGTGTGACGTAATCTCCTAACCGACTTCTCACTAATCGCATGTCAACCATGATGAATCTCGTCCCAATGGTCGTCGAGCAAACCGCTCGCGGCGAACGTGCGTACGACATCTATTCGCGGCTCCTGAAGGAGCGCGTGATCTTCATCGTCGGACAGGTCGAAGATCACATGGCGAATCTGGTGGTCGCGCAGCTGTTGTTCCTGGAGTCGGAAAATCCGGACAAGGACATCGCGCTGTACATCAACTCGCCGGGCGGCTCGGTCAGCGCTGGCCTGTCGATCTACGACACGATGCAGTTCATCAAGCCGGATGTGAGCACCATGTGCGTGGGCCAGGCCGCGAGCATGGGCGCGATCCTGCTGGCGGGCGGCACGAAAGGTAAGCGTTATGCCCTGCCGCACTCCCGCATGATGATCCACCAGCCGCTCGCCGGCTTTCAGGGTCAGGCGTCGGATATCGACATCCATGCGCGCGAAGTGCTCGAGACGCGCGACCGCCTGAACAGGATTCTGTCCAAACACACCGGCCAGACCGTCGAGAAGATCGCGCGGGACACCGAGCGCGACAACTTCATGGGCGGGGAGGCAGCGGTCACCTACGGTCTCATCGACCGCGTTATGGAGCGGCGCGGCGACGCGTCGGCGATTCCTGCTAAGTAACTCACCGGCATCAGGTTTTCCCGTAGCTGTCGGCTTGCGTTACAGGGTTCGGGCCGCGTCTTTGCAGCCTGATGGCGGTGCGTGCTATATACCCCCGCAACGCTGCCAATCACCCGCAAATGACTGGTTTGCGCTGACCTGTTGAGGATCATCCATGTCAGACGATTCCCGCGGCAAACACGACGACGGCAAGCTGCTGTACTGCTCCTTCTGCGGCAAGAGCCAGCACGAAGTACGCAAGCTCATCGCCGGTCCGTCCGTGTTCGTCTGCGATGAGTGTGTAGAGCTCTGCAACGACATCATTCGTGAAGAGCTGGAAGAGCGAGCCGAACGCACCCGCGACAAACTGCCGCGGCCGCACGAGATCAAGAAGGTGCTCGACGAGTACGTGATCGGCCAGCAGCGCGCCAAGAAGGTGCTGTCGGTCGCGGTGTACAACCACTACAAGCGCCTGCAGACGAAGACCAGCGAGCAGCGCTCGAAGGACGACGTCGAGCTCGCCAAGAGCAACATCCTGCTGATCGGCCCGACCGGCTGCGGCAAGACGCTGCTTGCCGAGACGCTCGCGCGCTTGTTGAACGTGCCGTTCACGATCGCCGACGCGACGACGCTCACCGAAGCCGGCTACGTCGGCGAGGACGTCGAGAACATCATTCAGAAGCTGCTGCAGAAGTGCGACTACGACGTCGAGAAGGCGCAAACGGGCATCGTCTACATCGACGAGATCGACAAGATCTCGCGCAAGTCGGACAACCCGTCGATCACGCGCGACGTTTCGGGCGAAGGCGTGCAGCAGGCGCTGCTCAAGCTGATCGAAGGCACGATTGCCTCGGTGCCGCCGCAGGGCGGCCGCAAACATCCGCAGCAGGAGTTCCTGCAGGTCGACACGACCAACATCCTGTTCATCTGCGGCGGTGCCTTTGCGGGCCTCGAGAAGATCATCCTGAATCGCACGCAGAAGACCGGCATCGGCTTCACCGCGGACGTGCGCCAGGTGAACGACCGGCCGCACGGCAGCGACGTGTTCCATGACGTCGAGCCGGAAGATCTGATCAAGTACGGCCTGATTCCGGAATTCGTCGGCCGCTTGCCGGTGGTCGCGACGCTGGACGAGCTCGACGAGGCCGCGCTGGTTTCGATCCTGCTCGAGCCGAAGAACGCGCTGAGCAAGCAGTACCGCAAGCTGTTCGACATGGAAGGCGTCGAGCTGGAGTTCCGCCAGGACGCGCTCAAGGCCGTTGCGAAGAAGGCCATGCAACGCAAGACTGGCGCGCGCGGTCTGCGCACGATCCTGGAGAACGTGCTGCTGGAGACGATGTACGACCTGCCTGCGCTGCGCAACGTGCAGAAAGTTGTCGTCGACGAGCAGGTGATTCTCGGCGAGAGCAAGCCGTACGTTCTGTATGGCACGCCCGACGACGCACGACTCGCCGCAGTGGAAGAGCGCCGTCCGACAGGCAGCGATCATCACTGAGCAAATCTTGCACCGCTCCCAAGAAGCAGGGCGCCCATGCGGCGCCCTTCTTCTTTCGGGCAATGAGTGCAACCCTGAATCGCGGGCAAATCGGCAAAGGCCGCAGCAAACTCCGTGCCTTCGCCGCTGGCAGCGCTATGCTGCTTCCGGTATTTTCCAATCAGATACTCATTAGGAATCTCGCGTGAGCACCGACGACACTCCAGAAACCGAAAGCAATGTGCCTGCAGCACTGCCGGTGCTGCCGCTGCGCGACGTGGTCGTGTATCCGCACATGGTCATCCCGCTGTTCGTCGGCCGCGAGAAATCGATCCTCGCGCTCGATCAGGCGATGCGCTCGGGCAAGCAGATCCTGCTCGTCGCGCAGAAACAGGCGGACGTCGACGACCCGGGTGCGCAGGATCTTTATCGCCTCGGCACGATCGCGACGATCCTGCAGTTGCTGAAGCTGCCGGACGGCACGGTGAAGGTGCTGGTCGAAGGCGCCGAGCGCGCCAAGATCGAGAAGCTGCACACCGGTCAGTACTTCTCGGCGGAAGTGGCGCCGTTCAAGGACGTCGAGCAATACGACGAGCGCGAGATGGACGTGCTCGCACGCTCGGTCACCTCGCAGTTCGAGCAGTACGTGAAGCTCAACCGCAAGGTACCGCCGGAAGTTCTCACTGCCCTTGCCGGCATCGAACAGCCGGGTCGCCTCGCGGACAACGTCGCCGCGCACATGTCGCTCAAGCTCGACGCCAAGCAGAAGGTCCTGGAGATCCAGGACGTGCGCAAGCGCCTCGAGCACATCCTCGCGCTCATCGAAGGCGAGATGGACGTGCTGCAGATCGAAAAGCGCATCCGCGGGCGCGTCAAGCAGCAGATGGAGAAGAGCCAGCGCGAGTACTACCTCAACGAGCAGATGAAGGCGATCCAGAAGGAGCTGGGCGAAATCGAGGACGCGCCGAACGAGCTCGCCGAGCTGGAGCAGCGCATCCAGAAAGCCGGCATGCCGAAGGAAGCGCGCGACAAAGCGATGAGCGAGCTGAACAAGCTCAAACTGATGTCGCCGATGTCAGCCGAGGCGACGGTAGTGCGCAACTACGTCGACTGGCTGGTGAAGTGCCCGTGGAAGAAGAAGACCAAGGTGCACACCGACGTGGTCGTCGCCGAGAAGGTGCTGGACGAAGATCACTACGGCCTGGAAAAGGTCAAAGAGCGCATCGTCGAATACCTCGCGGTCCAGCAGCGAGTAAAGACGCTGAAGGGCCCGATCCTGTGCCTGGTCGGCCCGCCGGGTGTCGGCAAGACTTCGCTCGGTCAGTCGATCGCGCGAGCCACCAACCGCAAGTTCGTGCGCATGTCGCTCGGTGGCGTGCGTGACGAGGCCGAGATCCGCGGCCATCGCCGCACCTACATCGGCTCGATGCCCGGCAAGATCATTCAGAACATGGTCAAGACCGGCTTCCACAATCCGCTGTTCCTGCTCGACGAAGTCGACAAGATGGCGATGGACTTCCGCGGCGATCCGTCTTCGGCGCTGCTCGAAGTGCTCGACCCCGAGCAAAACTCGACGTTCAACGATCACTATCTGGAAGTCGACTTCGACCTTTCCGAAGTGATGTTCGTGTGCACGGCGAACAGCCTGAACATTCCGGCGCCGCTGCTCGATCGCATGGAAGTGATCCGTCTGCCCGGCTACACCGAGGACGAGAAGAGCGCGATCGCGCAGCGTTACCTCGTGCCGAAGCAGATGAAGCAGAACGGCCTGAAGGACGACGAGCTGAAGGTGTCCGAAAACACGCTGCTCGACATCATCCGCTACTACACGCGCGAAGCCGGCGTGCGCAACCTCGAGCGCGAGATCTCGAAGATCTGTCGCAAATCCGTCAAGCAGCTGCTGGCGAAGCCCGAGACGAAAGCGATCAACGTCTCGCCGCGCAATCTGAGCAAGTATCTCGGCGTGCGCCGGTTCCGTTACGGCCGCGCGGAGGAGCAGGATCACATTGGCCAGGTCACCGGACTTGCGTGGACTGAAGTCGGCGGCGAGCTGCTGACGATCGAAGCAGCAGTCGTGGCCGGCAAAGGCAAGCTCACGCACACCGGCCAGCTCGGCGAAGTGATGCAGGAGTCGATTCAGGCTGCGATGACCGTCGTGCGCAGCCGCGCGACGGTGCTCGGCCTGGAGCCGGACTTCTATCAGAAGGCCGACGTGCACATTCACGTGCCCGAAGGCGCGACGCCGAAGGACGGCCCGAGTGCCGGTATCGGCATGTGCACTGCGCTGGTCTCGGCGTTGACCAAGGTGCCGGTGCGCTCCGACGTGGCGATGACCGGCGAGATCACGCTGCGCGGGCAGGTGCTGCCGATCGGCGGACTCAAGGAAAAACTGCTCGCTGCGCATCGCGGCGGCATCCGCATGGTGCTGATCCCCGACGACAACACCAAGGATCTCGCGGACATTCCGCAGAACATCAAGGACAGCCTCGAGATCAAGCCGGTGAAGTGGATCGACGAGGTGTTGCAGGTCGCGCTACGACACATGCCGGCGCCGATTGCAGCGGCTTCCGATGCGTCGCGCGCCAACGACAAGCCACGCGCACGCAGAGTGGCGAAGCGCTCCAGCAAGCAGGTCAGGGCACATTAAATCCTGGAAATCCCAAGCGGATGGCGACCTTCGTCGCTATCCGCTCCCGGCTTCTTCTGCTATAACGCGCGCCCCAACAAGAAGGACGCCGACATGAACAAAGCCGAGCTGATCGAAGCCGTGAGCACGCAGACAAGCCTGCAGAAGTCGGACGCCACTCGCGCCGTCGATGCCGTGTTCGATTCGATTACATCGGCGCTCAAGTCTGGCGACACGGTCGCGCTGCTCGGCTTCGGCACCTTTGTCGTCAAGGCACGCGCCGCACGCGCCGGTCGCAACCCGCGGACCAACGAGACGATCCAGATTCCGGCCAGCAAAGTGCCGGGCTTCAAAGCTGGCAAGGCCTTGAAGGATGCTGTAAATTAGCGCGCCTTCGACGGCGCCCCGTCCCCCACTTAGAGCCTGCAGGCGAGCAACTGGGTGCTTAGCTCAGCGGTAGAGCGTCGCCCTTACAAGGCGAGGGTCGGGGGTTCGATCCCCTCAGCACCCACCACCTCCGGTGTGCAGTGTTGTGGGACGGGATGTCGCAGAGTTTCAGCGCGGAGCGGTAGTTCAGCTGGTTAGAATACCGGCCTGTCACGCCGGGGGTCGCGGGTTCGAGTCCCGTCCGCTCCGCCATTTCTACAATCCCAAAGTGACCCCGACTGCATGCTGCAGACCATACGCGATAAAACCTCGGGCATCGTAGCGACGCTGTTTCTCGGCGCTGTCGCACTCGTGTTCATTTTCTGGGGCGCTCACGGCCTGGTCGACTTCAACATGGGCCCGAAGACCTATGCGGCGAAGGTCGACGGTGAGCGCATTCCTACGGAGACCGTGCGCCGTGCGTGGCAGCAGCGGCAGTCACAACTTCAGCAGATGCTGCGCAACGAGCTGCCGCCCGATCTGGTCAAGTCGCAGCAGTCGGCGCTGCTCGATCAGTTCGTGCAGGAGTCGCTGCTGAAGCAGCGCGCGTCGCGCTACGGCTATCACGTCAGCGACCAGGACCTGGCGGCGCGCGTGATGGAATACCCGCAGTTCCAGATCGACGGCAAGTTCTCGAAGGATCGCTACAACGCCGTGGTGCGCGCGAGCGGTTTGACGGAATCACAGTTCGAAGCGGAGCTGCAGAGCGGCCTGCTGATCGATCAGCTGCGCAACGCCGTGGTCGAATCCGCGTTCGTCGCGCCGTACGAGCTCGATCGACGCTACGCGATGGAGAAGCAAGAGCGCGAGATCGACTACGCGCTGATTGCAGCGTCCTCCTTCGAAGCCACCACTACGATCACCGATGAGCAGGTGAAGAAGTGGTACGACCAGAACCAGGACAAGTACCTGCTGCCGGAAACGGTGAATCTGCAATACATCGAGCTGACTCGCGAGCACGCGGAAAGCGGCATCCAGGTCACCGAGCCGGCGCTGAAGGAATACTTCGAGCAGGTCAAAGACCGCTTCACGACGCAGGAACGGCGTCACGGCCGGCACATCCTGATCACGGTCGGTGAAGGCGTCGATGACGCGGCTGCGAAGCAGAAGGCCGAAGAGCTCACTGCCAAGGCGAAGGCGGGTGCGGACTTCGCGCAGCTCGCCAAGGACAATTCGAAAGACCCCGGCTCGGCGCAGCAGGGCGGCGATCTCGGCTGGGCGCAGCGTGGCATGTTCGTCGGCCCGTTCGAGGACGCGCTGTTTACGATGTCGATCGGCGAGATCCGCGGGCCGGTGAAGAGCGACTTCGGCTATCACGTGATCAAGCTCGACGAGGTCGAGGCTGGCCACGTGAAGACGTTCGAGGAAGCGCACGCGGAAGTCGAAGCCGACTTCCGCAAGGATCGCGCGCAGAACATTTTCTATGACGAATCGCAGAAGCTGGCCGATCAGGCGTTCTCCGCGCTGACGGAGCTCGACTCAGTCGGCAAGGCGCTGAACCTGCCGGTGAAGACGGTGACCGGCTTCACGCGCGAGGGCGGCGGCGAATTCGGCGGCGAGCCGTCGGTGATCGAAGCGGCGTTCAGCGACGACGTGCTGGACCGCAGACAGAACAGTCCGCTGGTGACGGTCGGCGAAGATCGCGCGCTGGTGCTGCGCGTGACCGATCACAAGGCGGCCGAGCCGCGTCCGCTCGAGAGCGTGAGCGCGCAGATTCGCGAACAGCTGAAGACTCAGCGCATGCGCGAGGCCGCGGCGGCGCAGGGTGCATTTGCGATGGCGCGCCTGCAGAAGGGTGAGCCGTGGGCGAGCGTAGCGACAGCTCTGAAGCTGACCGCAGTGGGCAAGCGCTTCATGACCCGCCAGGACACCGTCGCGCCGCCGGCGATCGTGCGCTCGGCATTCCTTGCGCCGAACACGGAGTTCTCCGAAGCGAAGCCGTACTTCGGCGGCGTCACGACCGACGACGGCAACTACGCCGTGTACGCAGTCACGCAGGTTCGCAACGCAGATCCGTCGAAGGAAGCGGCGACCGAGAAATCCGCGCGCAAGCGTCGCGCGGAAGTGCAGAGCGGCCAGGGCGAGTTCGCCGCGTACGTCGACGAAGCCGAACGCACGACGAAGATCGTCAAGAACGACAAATTATTTGAGTAGGTCGGGCTTTAGCCCGACAAAAAAGCTACTCGCTGCCGTCGTTGAATGACATGCCGACGCTGCTGAAGCCGTTGTCGACGTAGATCACTTCGCCAGTGATGCCGGCCGCCAGGTCGGAGCACAGGAACGCAGCCGCGTTACCGACATCTTCGATCGTGACGTTGCGCCGCATAGGCGCGACTCCCGCCACGTGACCCAGCATCTTGCGGAAGCCCGCGATGCCGGCGGCTGCCAGCGTCTTGATCGGGCCCGCTGAGATCGCATTCACGCGAATGTTCTTCGGGCCGAGATCGGCAGCCAGGAAGCGCACGCTCGCTTCCAGACTCGCCTTCGCGACACCCATCACGTTGTAGTTCGGTACCGAGCGCACCGCGCCCAGGTAAGACAACGTCAGCACTGCGCCGGCGCGGCCGCTCAGCATCGGCTCCGCGGCTTTCGCGAGCGCTGTGAGGCTGTAGCTGGAGATGTCGTGCGCGATGCGGAAGTTTTCGCGCGTCGTGGATTCGACGAAGCCGCCGCGAATTGCGTCGGTGGGTGCGAACGCGACCGCGTGCACCACGATATCGAGGGCGTCCCATTTCTTGCCGAGAGTCGCGAACGCGGCCGCAATGCTCTCGTCGCTGCCGACGTCCATTTCGAAGACGGCGCTGGCGCCGAACTCTGCGGCCATCGCCTCGACGCGGTCCTTGAAGCGTTCCTGGTAGCTGAAGGCCAGCTCGGCGCCTTCGCGGCGCATCGCCTGGGCGATGCCGTAAGCAATCGAGCGCTCGGTCGCGAGGCCGACGATCAGGGCACGTTTGCCAGCGAGAAATCCCATGGGCTGCTCCGGGGTGGACCAGCCGCGAGTTTAGCGCAAGGAGCTTTCCGCTATCAGATTCCGGCGCGTTGATCGTCGCCGACGTACATGACCAGCTGCTGACCCGGCTTGATCACGCTGCGCGAGTTGAGATCGTTCCAGCCGAGCAGGTCGGACAGGCGGACGCGGAACTTGGTTGCGATGTGCGACAGGGTGTCGCCGCGGCGCACGACGTACGTCGTCGAGCGAGTCTCGACTGCATCGGCCTGCGTCGAAGCCAGCGTCGCCGTTCCGGGAATCTGCAGCACCTGGCCGACTGCCAGCGTATCGTCGCTCGACAGACCATTGCTGCTCACGATGCTCTCCATCGTCACGCCGTGCGAACGCGAGATGCTCCACAGCGTGTCGCCGCGACGCACGATGTGCTTGTCGGACGAGTTACGCGGCTCGCGTGCGGCAACCAGCGTCGTGGGCGAGGCAGAGCCCATGCCCGTCGGCGCCGCAGTGATCAGCAGATCCTGTCCGGGACGAATCATCGTGCCGCGAATCTTGTTCGAGGTCTTGATCGCTGCGACCGACACGCCGTACTTGTCGGCGATGCCGCCGAGCGTGTCGCCCTTTTTCACGTGGTGATACACGACGCGCACGCGCTTTTCGGGCGGCAGCGCGGCGACCGCTTCAGCGAAGCGCGTTTGACGATCGACCGGCACCAGCAACTGATACGGACCATCCGGGTCCGTGACCCAGTGGTTGAACGCGGGATTCAGCGCGAGCAGCTCTTCCGGTGCCAGCTCCGCCAGTTCCGCCGCGACGTGCAGGTCGATCTGCCCGGCGACGTCGATCTGCGCGAAGTACGGCTCGTTCGGGATCGGTGCGAACTCCAGACCGTGCGTGGCCGGATCGTTGACGATGCGACGCATCGCCAGCAGCTTCGGCACATACGCGCGCGTTTCGCGCGGCAGCTTCAGGCTGAAGAAGTCAGTCGGCTTGCCGGCTTTGCGATTGCGCGCGACGGCGCGCGAGATGTTGGCTTCGCCGCAGTTGTACGCTGCGATCGCGAGCAGCCAGTCGCCATCGAATTCCTCCGACAGGAACTGCAGGTAATCGAGTGCGGCTGTGGTTGCAGCAACGACGTCGCGACGACCGTCGTAGTACCAGTTCTGCTTCAGGTCGTAGCGACGGCCCGTGCCGGGAATGAACTGCCACAGACCCGAAGCGCGCGCTCGCGAATACGCGACGGGATTGAACGCGCTCTCGACCACCGGCAGCAGCGCGAGCTCGAGTGGCATCTTGCGCGCTTCGATCTCGTTGACGATGTGGTACAGGTAGCGCTCGCCGCGCTTGAAAGTACGATCGAGATAAGTCGGGTGACTCGCGTACCACTTCACTTCGCGCTCGACCGTGGCGTGATCGACGTCTTCGATCAGGAAGCCGGTGCGGATGCGCTCGAACAAGTCACCGGAGGAGGGCGCGGCGACCGTGCCGCCGATGCCGCTGACCAGCGGTGGGCTCGACTCGGTCTGCGCATCGAGCGTCTCGATCGCTTCTTCGATCTGTTCGGGGCCGGAGACGCCGATTTCGGCTTCATCGAGCTTCGTGACTGCGGGGTCGAGCTCGACGGTTGCGACGCTGTCCTCGTCCGCCTGCTGCTGATCGATCTGATCCGGGTCGTCGGCTTCGGGAACCGTGGCGACGTGGCTGCAACCGGCAGCGATGATGGCGAGAGCTGCAAGAATTGCATACAGCCCCGTCCGGGTGCTCCACCTTTCGACCATTGACCCCTCCAACCCACTGCGAATCGGGTCCCGACTCGCTGAAATTTCCTACGTTACGCCGCAGTTCCCGCCGGTCCCGAATCGCGACCGCTCAGGCCCGGAAGCCATCCTTCCATTGGCGGATGACTGCAAAAACTTCTGTGCTGTTCTGTAACCTGCGGCCCGCTTTGGCTTCCGCGGCCTGCTTCACAGTCTGTTGTTCGCACCGCAGGAACGGATTCACATTCCTCTCACGCCTTATGCTCGATGGCAACGTCGCCTCATCCCGGGCGCGTTTGCGGCTGCATTCTTCGAGGTAGCGCACGGCCTCGGCGTTCTGCGGCTCGACCGCGAGCTCGAATTTGAGGTTGCTGACCGTGTACTCGTGACCGCAGTAGACCTGCGTTTCGGCCGGCAACTGGGCAAGTTTGGCCAGCGAGCCGACCATTTGTTCCGCTGTCCCCTCGAATAGACGCCCGCAGCCGGCGCTGAACAGCGTATCGCCGCTGAACACGGCCCCGTGCCCGACATAAGCGATGTGGCCGGCCGTGTGACCCGGGATGTCGAGCACCGTAAATTCCAGGCCGCAGGCGTCGAGTTTGACGTGATCGCCCTGGCGCAGCCGCGTCGGTTCGCCGGGCAAGCGCTCGCTGCCCGGCCCGAACAGCGGCACGCGTCTGTTCTGCAGCAGGCTGGGGACGCCGCCGACGTGATCGGCGTGGTGATGAGTGAGCAGGATGCCCGCGAGCGAGAGGTTTTTCTCAGCGAGGGCACGTTCGACCGGTGCGGCGTCGCCGGGATCGACGGCAACGACCTGGCTGGCATCACGCGGCGCATGGATCAGCCAGATGTAGTTGTCGGCAAATGCCCGTACTGGCGTGACCTGCAACATCTGTTTTTCGAGCCGCCCGCAGCGTAACGACGCGGTATTAAACATGCGGGGGTCCGCAGCCACAAGCGTCCAAGTTGTCACCAATGAGCGTCACTCGGCGCTATCCTTCGCGCATGCACGACGACCTCGGCCCAGACCTGCATTCGTGGCTGCGCGGCGCGCTCGGCCAGCGCGTGTATACGCTGGAGCGCAAGATCGTCGCCGAGGCACTGGCGCAGGTTTTCGGCTGGCAGCTGCTGCAGATCGGACTCTGGGGCGACGACGATGGTCTGCTCGCCGAGGGTCGCACCCAGCGCAAGGCCGTGCTCGCGTGGCACGGCTCGCGTCCCGGCCGGCCTGCAGCGATCCGCTCACGAACCGATTCGCTGGCGATCGCCTCGGACTCGGTCGATGCCGTGGTCCTGCCGCACACGCTCGAATACGAGCCCGAGCCCCACGAGATCCTGCGCGAGGTCGGGCGCATCCTGTCCGCCGAGGGGCACCTCATCGTGCTCGGCTTCCGGCCGCTGTCGAGCTGGGGCCTGCGCCATCTGTTCGCGAAGGACGGCTTTCCGCCCGGGCTGGAACGCATGATCGGCGAAGGGCGGCTGCGCGACTGGTTGAAGCTCCTCGGCTTCGAGATCGTCGACGCGCGCCGCTATCTGTTCACGCTGCCGGTCGGCTCGAGCGCGCCCTCGTCGCAGAGTTTCTTCGAGCGCGCCGGCCAGCACGTGTGGCCGCTGTTCGCCGGCGGTTACCTGATGAAGGCGCGCAAGCGCGTCTACACGTTGACGCCGGTCCGGCCGCGCTGGCGGCTGCGGCCGAAAGTCGTCGGCGGGCTCATCGAGCCGACCACTCGGGGCAGCGGTTAGCGGTGATGCCGACGACAGTCGAGATCTACACGGACGGCGCGTGTCGCGGCAATCCCGGTCCCGGTGGTTGGGGCGCGGTGCTCAACTCCGGCGAGCACGTGAAAGAGTTGCGCGGCGGCGAGCTCCTGACGACCAACAATCGCATGGAGCTGACAGCCGCGATTCGCTCGCTGGCCGCGTTGAAGCGGCCGTGCTCGGTCGCGCTCTACACCGACTCTCAGTACGTGCGCAAAGGCATCACGGAGTGGCTGCCGCAATGGAAGGCGCGCGACTGGCGCACTGCGGACAAGAAGCCCGTCAAGAACGTCGACCTGTGGCAGTCGCTGGAGCGCGAGATCGAGCGGCATCGCATCGAATGGCACTGGGTCAAGGGCCACGCGGGCGTGCCCGGCAACGAGCGCGCCGATCGACTAGCCAATGAGGCGATCGACGAAATGCTCGCCGAGAAACAGCTGGTGGACGGCGGATAGCGGAGAGTGCGCGCTGCGCTTATCATTCGCGCCGCATGGATTTCATCGACCTCAAGACCCAGTACCAGCGCGTGCGCGAATCCATTAACCGCCGCATGCAGGCAGTACTGGATCACGGCCAGTTCGTCCTTGGCCCGGAACATCAGGAGCTGGAGCGGAAGCTCGCCGAGTACGTCGGCGTCAAGCACTGCATCGGCGCGTCGAGCGGCACCGACACGTTGCTGATTGCGCTGATGGCGTACGGCATCGGTCGCGGCGACGAAGTCATCACGTCGCCTTTCACCTTCATCGCGACGGGCGAAATGATCGCGCTCGCGGGCGCGAAGCCCGTCTTCGTCGACATCGACGCGCGTACGTACAACCTCGATCCGCGCTTGCTCGAAGCCGCGATCACTCCGCGCACCAAGGCGATCATGCCCGTCTCGCTCTACGGGCAAGTCGGTGACATGGACGGCATCAATGCCATCGCCCGCAAGCATCGCCTTCCGGTCATCGAAGATGCGGCGCAAAGCTTCGGCGCGAAGTACCGCGGCAAACGCTCGTGTGCTCTGTCCGAGGTCGGCTCGACTTCGTTCTTCCCGTCGAAGCCGCTGGGTGCTTATGGCGACGGCGGCGCGCTGTTCACTGACGACGACGAGCTGGCCAAGCTGATGCGCGAGATCCGCGTGCACGGGCAGGATCGTCGCTATCACCACCCGCGGCTCGGCATCAACGGTCGTCTCGACACGCTGCAGGCGGCAGTGCTGCTGGCGAAAATGGAAATCTTCGATGATGAAGTCGAGGCGCGTATGCGCATTGGCGGGCGCTACAGCGAGCTGATTGCGGAGGCACTGGGCGATCGAGTGACGACGCCGCTGCTCGCGCCCGGCTGCACCAGCGTCTATGCACAGTACACGATCGAAGTAGCGAACCGCGAAAAGGTCGAGCAGGCGATGAAGGCGCAGGGGATTCCGACGGCCGTGCACTATCCGATGCCATTGCACCTGCAGCCGGTGTTCGCCGATCTCGGTCAGGGCGCCGGCGCATTCCCGGTTGCCGAAGCGGCTGGCCGGCGCGTGCTCAGTCTGCCGATGCATCCGTACCTGACCGAAGCTCAGCAAGTGCGCGTCGTGCAAGCGTTGCGCGCGGCAGTCTGAGCCGATCATGCGCCAAGTCGTCCTCGACACCGAAACTACGGGGCTGGAGCCGGAGCAGGGACACCGCGTCATCGAGATCGGCTGCGTCGAGCTGATCAATCGCCGCAAGACCGGCCGCAAGTTTCACCGCTACCTGCGGCCCGACCGGCTGATCGATCGCGCCGCGCAACACGTGCACGGCATTACCGACGAGTTTCTGGCGACGCAATCCAAGTTCTCCGAAGTGGTCGACGAGTTGCTCGAATTCCTGAGCGGCGCGGAACTGATCATCCACAACGCGGCCTTCGATATCGCCTTCCTCGACGCAGAGCTGGCGCGCTTGCCGGGCGCCAGGCGCAAGATGACCGACCTCTGCACGGTGATCGACACGCTGCCACTCGCGCGGCAGATGCACCCCGGCCAGCGCAACAGCCTCGACGCGCTGTGCAAGCGCTACGACGTCGACAACTCGCA
>Ga0068864_100001467_pt1 | contig 19438 bp, 19 predicted proteins | sample KBSSwiS72_FD_66586 | JGI IMG/M metagenome (GOLD analysis project Ga0068864, IMG submission 66586) | Switchgrass rhizosphere microbial communities from Kellogg Biological Station, Michigan, USA - KBS Switchgrass S7-2 | ecosystem: Host-associated > Plants > Roots > Rhizosphere > Soil ... | reverse complement strand
TTACAGGAGATCGTTCAAGCGGAAGAGGAAGTCCGCATCAACGGGCTGCCGAGCGATGCCCGCGGCATGCGCCGCCTTAAGGCGATGGGATTCTCTGATGCGCGCCTGGCCCAGCTCTCGCTTCGCTCCGCTGGGGTCGAACGAGAGATGAGCGAGGCTGTCGCTGCGGGCGGCTCGGGCGTGGTCCACAGCGCAATGACCGCGATGACCGGAGGGATCACCGAAGACGAGGTGCGGGCCCACCGGCTGAAGCTTGGCGTCCGCCCAGTATTCAAGCGTATCGATAGCTGTGCTGCCGAATTCGATGCAGCGACGCCGTATCTGTACTCGACCTACGAAGCGCCCTTGTTCGGCGAGCTTGAAGACGAGGCGCAGGTCAGCGATCGCCGCAAGGTAATGATCCTCGGCGGCGGCCCGAACCGGATCGGGCAGGGGATCGAGTTCGACTATTGCTGCTGTCACGCCGCCTTCGCTCTCGGCCGCGATCGTGGCGAGCAGAAGGGCGCAGGCCTCGAAGTCATCATGGTCAACTGTAATCCGGAGACGGTCTCGACCGATCCGGACACGTCCGACCGTCTCTATTTCGAGCCGCTGACCGCCGAAGACGTGCTTGAGATCGTTCGCCGCGAGCAGGAGAAGGGCGAGCTGCTGGGCGTGATCGTCCAGCTTGGCGGGCAAACGCCGCTCAAGCTCGCTGAGGAACTGCAGGAGGCCGGGGTTCCGATCCTCGGCACCTCACCCGACAGCATCGACCTCGCCGAAGACCGCGAGCGGTTCGCGGCGCTGGTTCAGCGCCTGGGCCTTAAGCAGCCGTCCAACGGCATCGCACGTAGCCGCGACGAGGCTATCCGGGTCGCCGAACGGATCGGATATCCGGTGCTCCTGAGGCCGTCCTACGTTCTTGGCGGACGTGGAATGGAGGTGGTCGAGGGGCCCCAGCAGCTCGACCATTATATCGCGACGGCAGTCCAGGTGTCGGGGAAGAGCCCGGTACTGATCGACCGCTATCTCCGCGATGCGATCGAGGTCGATGTCGACGCAATCTGCGATGGAACCGACGTAGCGGTGTGCGGCGTCCTCCAGCATATCGAGGAAGCAGGCGTGCACTCGGGCGACAGTGCTTGCTCAATTCCGCCCTACAGCCTGCCGAAGGAGATCGTCGGCGAGATCGAGCGGCAGACGCGCGAGCTGGCGCTGGCACTGAAGGTCAAAGGGCTGATGAACGTCCAGTTCGCGGTCAAGGACGGCGAAATTTACCTGATCGAGGTCAACCCCCGCGCCAGCCGCACCGTGCCCTTCGTCGCCAAGGCGATCGGGCGACCCGTGGCGAAGATCGCTGCCCGCGTGATGGCTGGCGAGCCGCTGGCAAGCTTCGGAGAGGTCAAGCGGGAACTGTCGTACGTTGCCGTGAAGGAGTCGGTGTTCCCATTCGCACGCTTCCCGGGGACTGATCCCGTACTCGGACCGGAGATGAAGAGCACCGGTGAAGTAATGGGAATTGCTGGTGAATTCGACATCGCTTTCGCCAAGGCTTTGCTCGGTGCAGGCATGGTCCTGCCGCAAAGCGGAACGGCCTTCGTTTCGGTCAAGGACGGCGACAAGGAGAACATCGTCGCTGCCGTTGAGAAGATGGTCGAGCTTGGCTTCAACATCATCGCGACGGCCGGGACGGCCGCTCACCTTCAGTCGAAGGGCTTACCGGTCGAGTTGGTGAACAAGGTTGCGCAAGGCCGGCCGCACATCGTCGACCGGCTGCTCGATGGTGGCGTGGCGGTTGTCTTCAACACCACGGAAGGCTGGCAATCGCTAAAGGACAGCCATTCGATCCGGACCACGGCGCTTAACAAGAAGGTCCCTTACTTCACGACGGCGCCCGCCAGCCTGGCGGCGGCGCGGTCTATCGAGGCGGTGCGGGGACACGCGCTTGAAGTCGCCTCGCTCCAATCCTATTATTCCGCCTCCCAAGGCTAGGCTTCACTTACAATCTGCTTCCGTTCGCGGGCCAAGGCACGCCGGGGCAGCGTTTTGAAAAAGGGTTTTGAATATGGCGAGTGCCGAAAAGGTACCGATGCTGGCCGAGGGCCACCGGAAGCTGACCGATGAGCTGAAGCGGCTGCGCCAGCAAGAGCGCCCCGCGATCGTCGAGGCGATCGAGGAGGCACGTGCTCACGGCGACCTCAGCGAGAACGCCGAATACCATGCCGCGAAAGAGCGCCAGGGGCAGGTCGAGGCGACGATCGCCGACCTCGAGGACCGCCTCAGCCGGGCGATGGTGATCGATCCGACCACGCTGTCGGGCGACAAGGTCGTGTTTGGCGCGACGGTCACGCTGATCGACGAGGACGAGAAGAAGGTCCGCTACCAGCTGGTAGGCCAAGTAGAGGCCGATGCCAGCCACGGGCGGATCAGCTACAATTCGCCGCTCGGCCGCGCGCTGATCGGGCGCCAGAAGGGCGAAGAGGTGGAAGTCTCGACGCCGTCGGGCGACCGCTACTACGAGATCAAGAAGATCGAGTTCATCTAAGTGGACTCGCGCACTCCGCGCACGGCCACCAACATCATCGTCGCTCTGACGGTGCTGGCGTGGATCGTGGCGGCCGTTCTCGATCCCACCGGCAAGGTCGACTACGCCCTTGGGTTTGTCCCCGCGCGGTTCAGCGGGTTCGTGATCCCGTTCGCGACGGCTCCGGTATTCCTGACGCCCCTAACGGCGACCTTCGTCCATTCGAACCTCATCCACATCGGCTTCAACATGCTGATCCTGCTGTGGTGCGGAACCCAGGTCGAACGGATCCTGGGCGGGTTTGGAATAATCGTGCTGTACGTGGTTGGCGCCTATGCCGCCGCTGCTGCACAATGGGTCATCAACCCTCTCGCGACCTCTCCGGTCATCGGCGCGAGCGGCGCGGTAAGCGCGGTCATCGGCGCCTACGCCCTTAGCTTTGGCAGGGCCAAAGCGGTTACGAACAACCTCTGGCTGAACCGCTGGATCAATGTCGTCTGGCTGATGGTCGCCTGGGTGCTGCTGCAGATGGCGACCACCTGGCTGGCAGGAACGCGCGGAGTCCTCGTCGCGACAGCAGCCCACGTCGGGGGATTTGCGGCGGGGCTGCTGCTGCAGCGCCCGCTGCTGTTGTGGAAATACCGTAAGGCCTAGGCCGCCGGCTGCCTCGGCCGCGAAATGCCTTCCGAGTCCGGCTCCAGCAGGCGATGGAGATGGACGACGACATATTTCATCTCAGCATCGTCCACGGTCCGCTGGGCCGCGCCGCGCCAGGCATCCTCCGCCGCGGCGTAGCTGTCGTACACGCCGACGAGGTCAATGCTGTTCATGTCGAAATCTAGGCCCTGCGGGTCCTTCACCCGACCGCCGAACACAAGATGAAGCTTGCTCATGCCTGCCCCCGCTAAACGATGTGAAGCCTCGCGTCAGCCCTTGCGAACGGCCTCCGCTGCGGCCGTTGCAGAGGCTTTGGCCGCATCGGTCAAGCCATCGATCAGACTGCGGATAGTCTCTTCGCCCTTCGATCGATTGATCCCGAGCTCGTCGAGCCGCTGGGTGCCTGTATCGCGAGCAGCGGTGAACGCCGCGCGGGCGCTGTTCTTTACCCGCTTGGCCGTGGGCCGGACGAGCCGAGTCTCCGCGTCCGTGCGCGGCAGCAGGGCGGCGATCAATGCGCCTGCGGCGATCCCGCCAGCCAGCGCGATCAAGGGCGCCTGGCCGAGCGTGTCGGTGGCGCGTCCGCGCGCATCCTCATACGCGCGAATTGCCCGTTGGCGCTGCGTTTCCCGCGGGTCCATGCCGGCCGCTTGTTGGTCGTTGCCCCGTTCAGTCATTGGCTTTCTCCGTACGCTGTTGCTTGGTTTGGGCCTTTCGGGCCTTCCTTGTTTTCCGCTTCTCGCCGACGGTATCCGCCAGCCTGCCCGCAAGGTCGATCAAGGGCTCGCGGGCAAGAAACATGGTGATTGCGGCGACGACGCCGGTCGTGGTCAGCGGCCTCGCGCGGACGGCATCTACTGCATCCTCGGCGAGGTCGGCCCCCTTCTCCTTGGCGCCCTGCCAGGCATTGTTGGCAAGCACCTTCGGGCTCAGCCGATCCTGTAGCTCGTGAGCTGTGTCCATGATCCTGGCGCGCCTGCGGTCGACTTCGGCCCGCGCCGCAGTGATTTGCCCATTGTCCTTCACAAGTCTCGCCTCAGCCGGTTGTAGCCAGCCCAGCCGAACAACCCGGCGATTGCGGCGAAGATCAACATGCCGACGAAGCCGGCAGCAAGCGGACCGATGAAGGTTTCGAGCGCTATGACGACGCCCAGCGCAAGCGCGGTGACCGCAGCGAGGGCGCAGATGAAGGCAACCACGAACATTGCCGCGGGAATGGCTAGCGCCTTGCCCTTGGCGGTTGCGATTGCCTTGTAGAGGTCGAACTCGGCGCGAGCGTACGCCTTGCCGTTCTCGATCAGCTCGTGGACGAGCTCACCGATCGGCCTCTCAGGCGGCTGCGGTCCGGGGTCGACCGGTTTCAGCATCAGTCGTCGTCATCCTCGCCTTGATCCGTGGCAAGGCCGGTCTTCAGCAAGCGAGCGACGACGAAGCCAACGACCGCGGCGCCGGCGAGTGCAATCCCCGGGCTGTTGCGGACGAAGTTGCGGGTGTCCTCGATCAGCTCGTCCGGGTCCTTGGACGCGATCTGGTTCGCGACATTCTCGATCGATCCGGCGGCGCGGCGGGCATAGTCGCCATATTCCTCGCCCAGTCGCTCATCGATGCCGGAGGCGGTGTCGCCGATCATCTTGGAAACATTGGCGAGTGCTTCGGACGTGCGGTCCAGGCCCTGGGTGACAAGGCCGCGGGCGCGCTCGCCTGCCTGGTTGGACAGCTGCTCGCGTCCGCCACGGATCCGGTCGACGAGACCACGTTCGGAATCCTCTCGGGCAGTTGTGTTCTCCGCACTGTCCTCGCCGGTGCTGGCAGCTCCCTCGATCACGGTATCGGTCCCCTCGGGCAAGTCGGCAGTCATTTCGTCGGTCCTCTGATCGGTCATCGGGCCAGTCCTCCTATCGTCCGCCTTGAACCCGAAGACTCAGGCGTTCGTTCCGGTGCTCCGGGCCGAAAGTTGCACGCTCGAACGCTCAGCTTATTAGGCTTTCGCGTACACCTATATTGTTACGCCCCCGCAAGAAGGAAAGCCATGACCGCGATCGTCGACGTCCACGCCCGCCAGATCCTCGACAGCCGCGGCAATCCGACCGTCGAAGTGGACGTCACGCTGGAGGACGGAAGCATGGGCCGGGCCGCCGTTCCTTCCGGCGCCTCTACCGGCGCTCACGAGGCTGTCGAGCTGCGCGACGGGGACAAGAGCCGTTGGGGCGGCAAGGGCGTCATGAAGGCCGTGCAGGCGGTGAACGGGGAGATCGCCGAAGCGGTCGTCGGGCTCGAGGCAGAGGACCAGGCCGAGCTCGACCGGATCATGATCGAGCTCGATGGAAGCGAGAACAAGGGCCGGCTCGGCGCCAATGCGATCCTTGGGGTGAGCCTTGCGGCGGCCAAGGTCGCTGCAGATGCCGTCGGGCTGCCGCTCTACCGCTATGTCGGCGGGGTAGATGCGAACCTTCTGCCGGTCCCAATGATGAACATCCTCAACGGAGGAGTTCACGCGGACAATCGCATCGACTTCCAGGAATTCATGGTGATGCCGGTCGGAGCGCCGACCTTCGCCGAGGCACTGCGCTGCGGCGTCGAGATCTTCCACGCGCTCAAGAGCGGGCTGCATGCCGCCGGCTTGTCCACGGCGGTGGGCGACGAGGGCGGTTTCGCACCCGCGATCAACAGCGCGCGGGAGGCGCTCGACCAGATCGACAAGGCGGTGAATGCCGCCGGCTACAAACTCGGTGACGATGTGCTGCTGGCGCTCGATTGCGCGGCGAGCGAGTTCTTCAAGGACGGCGCGTACCGTATGGAAGGCGAGGGCAAAACGCTGTCCCCGGTCGAGATGGCCGATTTCCTGGCGGATCTGGCTGCGAATTATCCGATTGCGTCGATCGAGGACGGAATGGCCGAGGATGACGCCGAAGGTTGGAAGGCCGTCACCGATAAGCTTGGAGACCGCGTTCAGCTGGTCGGCGACGACGCCTTCGTGACCAATGTGAAGCGGCTCCAATGGGGGATCGACCATGGCATCGCCAACTCGATCCTGATCAAGGTCAACCAGATCGGGTCGCTGAGCGAGACGATCGACGCCGTCAGGCTTGCCCAGACCAATGCCTATACGGCGGTGATGTCCCACCGTTCGGGCGAGACCGAGGACTCGACGATTGCGGACCTCGCGGTTGCGTTGAGCTGCGGCCAGATCAAGACCGGCAGCCTCGCGCGCTCAGATCGGACGGCGAAGTACAACCAGTTGTTGCGGATTGAGGAAGAGCTCGGCGACACGGCGCGTTACGCCGGACGCGCCGCGCTCAAGGCCTACAAGCCGAGCTGATCCACAACTTTATCCCCGCTTCGTCCACCAAATCATTCTTTTCACTTGCGTTCGTGGGTGAGGCGTGATTCTTTTGACGTCATGGTGGGAGGTACGGACCGCATTTTCAGGCTGATCCGCAGGGTGGCGATGCCGGCCCTGGCCGTGATCGTCGTCGGTACCTTCGCTGGCCATGCGATTGCCGGCCCCAACGGGATCCTTGCCTGGGGCAGCTATCACCGTGCTCTGCAGCAGCGAGAGGCCGAGCTGGCGCAGATTGAACGGGACCATGCCGCGCTCAAGCACCGTTCCGACCTGCTCGACCCGAAGAAGGCCGATCCGGACATAGCGGATGAGCTGGTGCGCAAGGATCTTGGCCTGGTCCGCTCCGATGAGGTCATCGTCCCCCTCGACTAGCATCAAGCGCGCCTAGTTGCCGCTCGCTTAAGCCGTGCCTATAGGCTCTCGCGCTTACCCGACGAGAGAGGTCGCACGTGGCGCGTTCCGCGAAAAAAGCCGCAGCATCAGCAGTCCCCGAAACGCGCGGCGCCGACATCGCGCGACCGCCGCAACCCCAGCGCTACAAGGCGTCGAAGGAGCAGATGCTCCAGTTCTATCGCGAGATGCTGCTGATCCGCCGCTTCGAGGAGCGGGCAGGGCAGCTTTACGGCCTCGGGCTTATCGGCGGCTTCTGCCACCTCTACATCGGCCAGGAAGCGGTCGCTGTCGGGCTGCAATCGGCCATGACCGTCGGCAAGGACAGCGTCATCACGGGCTATCGCGATCACGGGCACATGCTGGCGTACGGCATTGATCCCAAGCTGATCATGGCCGAGCTGACTGGCCGCGAAGCCGGCATCTCCAAGGGCAAGGGCGGGTCGATGCACATGTTCAGCGTCGACCACGGATTCTACGGCGGCCACGGCATCGTCGGCGCGCAGGTGCCGCTCGGCACCGGCCTGGCCTTCAAGCACAAGTATGCCGAGGACGGCGGCGTGTGCCTCACCTACATGGGCGACGGCGCGGTGAACCAGGGCCAGGTCTACGAGGCCTTCAACATGGCCAAACTTTGGGACTTGCCGGTCATCTACGTTGTCGAGAACAACAAATATGCGATGGGCACGAGCATCGAGCGCTCATCGGCTGAGCCAGAGCTGTTTCGGCGCGGCCAGGCGCACCGGATCCCCGGCCTTCAGGTCGACGGCATGGACGTGCTGGCCGTCCGTGGGGCGGCTGAAGTCGCGCTCGAGTGGACGCGGAGCGGCAAGGGCCCGATCCTGCTCGAGCTTTTGACCTATCGTTATCGCGGCCACTCCATGTCCGACCCGGCGCGGTACAGGACGCGCGAGGAAGTGCAGGAGGTGCGCGAGCACAACGACCCGATTTCGCACGCCGAGCGAGACCTCGTCGCGATGGGCGTCAAGGAAGAGGATCTCAAGGCGATTGACAAGGAAATCAAGGATATCGTGGTCGGAGCTGCCAAATTTGCTGAAGACGCACCGGAGCCTGCGCCCGAAGAGCTCTACACCGACGTCCTGGTGGGGAGTTACTGATGGGCATCGAACTCAAAATGCCGGCGCTCTCCCCGACCATGGAGGAGGGCACACTTGCCAAGTGGCTGGTCAAGGAAGGCGATGACGTCAAATCGGGCGACATCTTGGCTGAGATCGAGACCGACAAGGCGACGATGGAGTTTGAGGCTGTCGACGAGGGCAAGATCGCTAAGATCCTCGTGCCCGAGGGCACCGACGGAGTGAAGGTCGGGCAGCCGATCGCGATCATGGCCGGCGAGGGGGAAGCAGCCGATGCTGCACCGGCAGCCGAAGCGCCGAAGCCCGCGATGACCGCCGAGCCCTCGGTGCCTGCGCCCGCATCCCAGCAGGATGAGCCGACACCGACGCCTCACGTGTTCGAGACCGCCGCGCGCGACCTCGTCGCCGACGTCGCCAAGACCCACGACGACCCCGAAGTGCCGGAAGGCACACCGCTCGTAACCATGACGGTCCGCGAGGCGCTTCGTGACGCGATGGCCGAGGAAATGCGCAAGGACGAGCGCGTCTTCGTGATGGGAGAAGAGGTCGCCGAGTACCAGGGCGCCTACAAGGTCACGCAGAACCTCCTGCAGGAGTTCGGCCCCAAGCGCGTCGTGGATACGCCGATCACTGAATATGGCTTCGCCGGCGTCGGTTCAGGCGCGGCGATGGGCGGATTGAGGCCGATCGTCGAGTTCATGACCTTCAACTTCGCGATGCAGGCCATCGACCACATCATCAATTCGGCCGCCAAGACCAACTACATGTCGGGCGGGCAGATGCGCTGCCCGATCGTGTTCCGTGGGCCGAACGGCGCCGCCGCGCGCGTCGCCGCGCAGCATAGCCAGAATTACGGGCCGTGGTATGCGAGCGTGCCCGGGCTGGTCGTGATCGCCCCTTACAGCGCTGCCGACGCGAAGGGCTTGCTAAAGGCCGCGATCCGTACCGACGATCCAGTCGTCTTCCTCGAGAACGAGCTGCTCTACGGTCAGCATTTCGACGTGCCGCAGCTCGACGATTACGTGCTGCCGATCGGCAAGGCGCGGATCGTCCGCCCGGGGAAGGACGTGACAATCGTCACTTACTCCATCGGCGTTGGCGTCGCGCTCGAAGCGGCGCAGGAGCTGATGGCACAGGGCATCAATGCCGAAGTCATCGATCTCCGCACGCTTCGGCCGCTCGACAAGGCGACGGTGCTCGAGAGCCTGAAGCGCACAAACCGCATGGTGGTGGTCGAGGAAGGCTGGCCGCAATGCTCGATCGCGTCCGAGATCATCGCCATCGCGATGACCGAAGGCTTCGACGATCTGGACGCGCCGGTGCTGAGGGTAACCGACAAGGACGTCCCGCTGCCCTATGCCGCGAACCTCGAGAAGCTGGCGCTGATCAAGGCGTCAGACGTCATCGACGCGGTGAAGCAGGTCACCTATCGCTGAGCTGCGTGACCGCGATTTGGTCCGGCTCTACTGGCCGGCCGAGCTGCGGCCCGCATTCGACGCGCTCTTCGCAATCGATGATGCGATGGCTGACGTCGTCGTGCGATCGACAGAGCCGAGGCTGGCAGCGATCAAGCTCGCTTGGTGGCGCGAACGGCTAGAAGAGCTGGACAAGGGCAAAGTGCCTGCCGAGCCGCGGCTTCAGGCGGCTGCTGCCGAACTGCTCCCACGAGGCATCAGCGGAGCTGATCTAACGGAGCTCGAGGACGGCTGGCTGGCGTTGCTGGAGAAGAGCCCGGACCCAGACCGCGCTCTAAATCGCGGTCCAAGGATATTTGCGCTCGCCGCCCGGCTGATCGGTGGCGACCCTCCCGACCTGTTGCGTCCCGCCGGGCGTCTCTATGCCGTCGGCAACTTGCAACGGCTTCGGCTGGCTCCCAGGGGGTCGTGGACAGTCACCCCGGCAGGCCCGGTACCGTCGTGCTTCCGCCGCCTGACCGGGCTCGCTGTCCTCGCCAAGCGCGACCTTCACCGTCGCGAGGCCGAAGGCTCGCCCGGCCGGGCATTCGCCTTGTTCAGGCATCGCCTCACCGGCCGGCTTTAGGTTGACAGGAACGGCTCCGTTCTGAAGGGTGCCGCCGTGCCGAATCTCCTCGTTCAGGGAGATTCCAGTGTTGCGTTTTCTCGCGGGCGCTGCCGCCTGCTTCCTTCTTTTGACCGGTGCCTTCCTCGTCTGGCAGTCGCGGGCCGAAAATGCACCGGGCCTGCCGGCCGCTCCAGCCGCCAGAACTGCCTCCCTCTTCGGCGAACCGCTCGAGGCACCTGAGGCCACCGCGAAGACTCGCGAAGAGAAGCGCTTTTCGCGCTACGACAAAGACAAGGACGGCAAGGTCGAGACGATGGAATATCTCGCCGCGCGCCGCCGCAACTTCGACAAGCTCGACCTCGACCACAGCGGGGCGCTGTCGTTCCAGGAATATGCCGTCAGGGGCATCGAGAAGTTCAACGCTGCGGGCGGGCGCAAGGGCTGGCTGTCGCCGGCCGAGTTCGTCGCCACCGCTCCTCCACCGGCAAAGCACAAGACGGGATGCAGCTGCCGGGCCAAGACTCCGCAGGTAGCGAGTGCTGACAACGGCGACGACAACAGCAACTAGGCTGGTTCCGCGACCCTGAGCTGCTCCATCCAGCCGGCCAACGCGGCGCGTGCGCGGTCGGTGTACATCTTCTTCCGATCCGCCTTTTTTGTGCGTCCTGGGATGGGTGGCATCAGTCCGAAGTTGATGTTCATCGGCTGGAAGGTCTCGGCGTCGGCTCCGCCAGTGATGTGACCGAGCAGTGCACCCAGCGCTGTTTCGACCGATGGAGGCAAGAGGGTTTCGCCACGAAGCTCAGCGGCCGCGAAGCGAGCGGCAAGAATGCCGACGGCGGCGCTTTCGATATAGCCTTCGCAGCCGGTGATCTGGCCTGCGAAGCGGATGTTCGGCTTCGATTTCAGCCGTAGCTCGCCGTCGAGCAGCCGCGGCGAGTTGATGAAGCTGTTGCGATGGATTCCGCCAAGCCGGGCGAACTCGGCATTTTCCAGGCCCGGGATGGTCCGGAAGATCCGCACTTGCTCGCCATGCTTCAGCTTGGTCTGAAAGCCGACCATGTTCCACAAGGTGCCGAGCGCATTGTCCTGGCGCAGCTGGACACAGGCGTAAGGCCAGCGGCCGGTGCGCGGATCGTCGAGGCCCACTCCCTTCATCGGTCCGAAGCGAAGGGTCTGGGGGCCGCGCTCAGCCATTACCTCGATCGGCATGCAACCCTCGAAATAGGGCGTGTCCTTTTCCCACGCGTGGAAGGGCATCTTCTCACCGTCAACGAGCGACTGGACGAAGACGTCGTATTGGTCTCGGTCAAGCGGGCAGTTGATGTAGTCCTTGCCGCCCTTGTCCCAGCGTGCGGCCATCCAGGCCTTGTCCATATCAATGCTGTCACGATGGATGATCGGCGCGATGGCGTCGAAAAAGGCGAGGGCGCCTTCGCCGGTCTCGGCGGCAATTGCCTCGGCCAGCCTCGATCCGGTCAGCGGACCGGTAGCGATGATTGTCGGGTGATCGGGCAGGGTGTCGATCCGTTCGCGCACGACGCTGATGTTAGGATGCTGCTCGATTGCGCGCGTGACTTCCGCAGCGAAGCCTTCGCGGTCGACGGCGAGCGCCGAACCGGCGGGAACGCGATGTTGGTCGCCGCAACGCATGATCAGGGAGCCCAGTGCGCGCATCTCCTGGTGAAGCAGGCCGACGGCGTTGTTCTCGGCATCGTCGGAACGGAAACTGTTCGAGCAAACCATCTCGGCGAGCCGGTCGGTCTCATGCGCCGGAGTGCTGTCGCCGCCGCCGCGCATCTCGCTCAGGCGAACGCGAAGGCCCGCTTCCGCAAGCTGCCACGCGGCCTCGGATCCGGCGAGGCCGCCGCCGATGATTTGAACGTTGAAGGACATGTCGGGGCTGTTAGTCGCGTGCCGCTGGAGTATCCAGCCGACATGCGCATCTTCACCATTGGCTATCAGGGCACGACGATGGGCGAGTTTCTCGCGGCCCTTCAGCAAGCCGGCGTCGAACGAGTGATCGACGTTCGGGCCTTGCCGCTGTCGCGGCGTCCCGGTTTCTCAAAGTCGCCGCTCCGCGGCGCGCTGGAGGAAGCCGGGATCGAATATGTTCACCTTAAAGCCTTGGGAACGCCGGCGGATGGGCGAGCGGCCGCTCGCGCGGGTCGCCAAGCGGACCTCGAACGCATCTACGCCAGCCAGCTGGAATTGCCTGAAGCGATCGCGGAGGGAGCGCAGATGCTCGAGCTTGCACAGGAGCGGCCCAGCGCTCTTCTGTGTTTCGAAAGGGAGCCCGGCGAATGCCATCGTACGCTGCTGCTCGACGCCGTCGCCCCGGACGCCGAGGTGGTCCACCTGTACGCCTGATTACATCAGATTAGTGTTCGGAACCGAGCGCGTCGGTGCAGGTTTTCCGTCCGCAACAATTACGCAAAAGGGAGAAGGGTCGATGAGGAAACTCGAGCTTTTGCTCGGTGGGGCGCTGGTGCTCGCCGGTTGTGCGGCAAGGACGCCGCCTCCGCCACCTGACATGAACAATACACTGCTGGCGCCAGGCTTCCTCGCGCATGCGGGCAGCGCGAATCAATTCGAGTTGCAGTCGGCGCAGCTCGCGCTGACGGCCTCGCAGAACCCCGCGGTGCGCAATTTCGCAAATGTCTTGATCACCGATCATACGATGATGGGGCAGCAGGTCGGTGCGGCCGCGGCTTCGGCCCGTCTGGTTCCGCCTCCGGCCGCGCTGCTTCCGGCCGACCAGGCTATGCTGGATCAGCTACGCGCCGCGGGGACCGGCTACAGCTTCGACCAGGCGTTCCAGCAGGATCAGATACAAGCCCATCAGCAGGGCATCGCCCTGATGCAGGGTTATTCGACCGGTGGCGATGTGCCTGCCCTTCGGAATGTCGCAGTCCAGGCAATCCCGGTGATGCAACGACACCTGGCGATGGCGCAATCGCTGGCGGTCACTCCACCCCCGCCGCCGCCGCCACCTCCGCCTCCGCCGCCACCAGTCCGGCGTTCGGGCGAACGAGGCTAAAGCGTTGGTTTGATATGGAAGGGCCCAGTGGAAACACCGGGCCCTTTCGCTTGTCAGACTGTCGGCAGCTCTTCCGGAGCCGTATGGCCTTTGAGCAGGGCCTCGATGTCGGGGATCGGGCGGCCGCTCATCTCCTTGTTTACGGTACAGACCACGCGTTTCTCGACTTCCTTGTGAAGACATTTCTTCAACACGCCGAGTGCCTTCGGTGGGGCAACGATCGCTAGTGCCTCGAAATCATGGCGTAGCGCCCGAGCCTTGAGCTCGTCAGCCGCATCCTTGATCCAGCGGTCCTCTTCCTGCTGCTGGAAGTCCGCTTCTTCATAGGTCGAGCGGCCGTATCCGGCGCTCTGCTTGGTGGTGCCGGGAGCATCCGTTTTGATTTCCCGATCCTTGCGCTCCTCCCGCGCGTCATGCGCCTCGGTTCGCAAGTCGATCTGATTCTCATCCCCGTGATTGCGGAAGAACAGCATCTTGCGGCCGTCGGCGACCAGGACCAGCGCATCGTGGGGAAGGGGCATGGCGTCACTTTCTCCTTTAGTCTGAGTGAGGAGAACGCGGCCCCGTCCTAGCAGGTTTCAGCGATTGGTCGCAGAGGGAGCTTACTCCGCCTCTGGCTCCGGATCGGCCGGCTTCTCGAGCTCGCTCTCTCCAACCACCGCGTCGGGCACCGGCTCGATCTCGGCGCCGCCATCAACCTCGATCTCTTCCTCTTCGGATTCCTCGATCTTGGCGACGCTGACGACGTGCTCGTTCTCCGCGACACGAAAGATGGTCACGCCCTGCGTATTGCGGCCCATGACGCGGATGTCGCCGACGGTGGTGCGGATCATCTTGCCCTGGTCGGTGACGAGCATCAGCGCCTCGCCCTGGCGGGCAGGGAAGGAAGCCACTACGCCGCCGTTACGCTCCGAAGTATCGATGTTGGTGATGCCTTGGCCGCCGCGGTTGGTGCGACGATACTCGTAGGCCGAAGAGCGCTTGCCGTAGCCGTTCTCGGTCACCGTCAGGATGAACTGCTCATTCTCCTGCAATTCGGCATAGCGTTCCGGCGGAAGGATGCACTCGACGTCCTCGCGCTCGCGCCACGGCGGGCACTTGAGATAGGCCTCGCGCTCCTCCTGCGTAGTGCCCACGCGGTGGAGGATCGACATGGAGATTACCTCGTCGTCGCCGAGCAGGCGCACGCCGCGGACACCGGTCGAAGTGCGTGACTGGAACTCCCGAACGTCGGTCGCCATGAAGCGGATCGCCTTGCCCTTGCGGGTCGCAAGCAGGACGTCGTCGCCCTCGGTGAGCAGCTCGACGCCGATCAGCCGATCGGTGGGGTCGCCCTGCTCATCGGTCTCTTCGTCGACTTCTGACATTCCGAAACGCATCGCGATCTTGCCGGCGGTGGGCACGTTGGTGAACGCAGCCATACTGTTGCGGCGCACCGTACCGTGGGCGGTTGCGAACATGATGTGGAGCTTGCCCCACTCCGCCTCGTCCTCCGGCAGTGGGAGGACCGTCGAGATGGTCTCGCCCTCCGCCAGCGGCAGCAGGTTCACCATCGGTCGGCCCTTGGTGTTCGGACCGCCCTCGGGGAGCTTCCATACCTTCATCCGGTAGACCCGGCCGAGGTTGGAGAAGAACAGCACTGGGTTGTGCGTTGAGGTGACGAACAGGGTGGTGACCGCATCCTCTTCCTTCGTCGCCATGCCGGCGCGGCCCTTGCCGCCGCGCTTCTGCTCGCGGAAGACGGCCAGCGGCGAGCGCTTGATGTAGCCGCCCATGGTCACGGTCACGACCATCTCTTCGCGCTCGATCAGGTCCTCGTCTTCGATTCCGTCGGCGGCTGCGGCGAGCTCGCTTCGCCGTGGGGTCGCGAACTCGGCCTCAACCTCGTCGAACTCTTCGCGCATCACCTCGTAGAGGCGAGCACGATTGGCAAGGATTTCGAGCAACTCGCCAATGTTCGTTGCAAGACCCTCAAGCTCGTTTCCGATCTCGTCGCGGCCAAGGGCGGTCAGGCGGTGGAGGCGTAGCTCGAGAATTGCCTTCACCTGCGCTTCGGAAAGCTTGTATTTCTCGCGCTTCGCCTGCGGCTCGACCGCTTCGACAAGCTGGATGTAGGGGCGAATTTGCTCGCCCGGCCATTCGCGCTCGAGCAGCTTCTCGCGCGCTACGGCAGGGCTCGCCGATCCTCGGATCAGCTTCACAACCTCGTCGAGGTTGGTAACCGCAACGACTAGGCCGAGCAGGATATGGGCGCGCTCGCGGGCCTTGAGCAGCTCGAACTTCGAACGGCGGGTGATCACCTCCTCGCGGAAGCGGATGAAGGCTTCGATGAAGTCTCGGAGCGTCAGCGTCTCGGGCCGGCCGCTGCGGATCGCGAGCATGTTGGCGGGGAAACTGGATTGCGCCGGCGTGTGGCGCCAGAGCTGGTTGAGGACGACCTCGGGCGTGGCGTCGCGTTTCAGGTCGATGACAACGCGCACACCTTCGCGATTGGACTCGTCGCGGATGTCGGAGACACCCTCGATGCGTTTGTCCTTGGCCGCTTCGGCGATCTTCTCGACGAGGCCGTTCTTGCCAACCTGGAACGGGATCTCGGTGAGAACGATCGAGCGACGGTCGCCTCGGCCTTCTTCGACCTGATGGCGCGATCGCATCATGATCGAACCGCGGCCTGTAGTATAAGCGCTGCGGATGCCTGACAGGCCGAGGATCAGGCCTCCGGTTGGGAAATCGGGGCCCTTCACATGTTCCATCAGACCTTCGGAGCTGATCGCCGGATCCTCCATGTAGGCGCGGCAGGCGGCGAGCACTTCGCCGAGATTGTGTGGCGGGATGTTGGTCGCCATGCCGACGGCAATGCCGCCCGCGCCGTTGACCAGCAGGTTGGGGAAGCGGGCAGGGAGAACCTGCGGCTCGCGCTCTGACGCGTCGTAGTTGGGCTGGAAGTCAACGGTGTCCCGGTCGATATCGCCGAGCAGGAAGTTCGCGACTTTGGCCAGCCGCGCTTCGGTGTAGCGCATTGCCGCAGGCGGATCGGGGTCCATCGAGCCGAAGTTTCCCTGGCCATCGATCAGCGGCACTCGCATCGACCAGTCTTGGGTCATGCGGGCGAGGGCGTCGTAGATCGCGCTGTCGCCGTGCGGGTGATACTTACCCATCACGTCACCGACTATGCGGCTCGACTTGCGGTAGGGCCGTCCGGCGACGTAGCCCGCCTCCTGACACGAGTAGAGGATGCGCCGGTGGACCGGCTTGAGGCCGTCGCGGACGTCGGGCAGCGCGCGGCTGACGATGACGCTCATCGCATAGTCGAGGTACGAGGTCTTCATCTCCTCGACGATGGAGATTGGCGCTATGTCACTGTCGCCAGGCGGCGGAGGTGTCGTGTCGTCGATTGGGGGCTGAGTAGCCAAGAAATTATCCTGATGAATTCACAAGGTACGCGGGAGTGAGCGGCCCGAAGCCGCTTGCCCCCATCATCTTCCTAGGTAGTGAGTTTTTCCTGCGGCGCCACCCCGCGCGTACGCGCGCGCGAGGGAAAATCGTGGAAAAGCCAGTTTTTGTTCATGAAATCAGATGGTTCAAAGGCCATTCAGGCCGGCCACGCCAAGAAACTTGGCCTCGTAACATTACGGGTCTAATGCGCCGCGGTCATTCGCGGGCCGCGCGTTCGGCCGCAACAGGAGAAGCTAGCCCCATGAAGCTCATCACAACCACCGCCCTTGCGCTGGCAATGGCCGTTTCGGCAACTCCGGCCTACGCACAATATGGCGGAGGAGGCGCGGCGCCAGCCACGCAGATGCCGAACAACAATCGGGAGCAGGCCGACGAGGCTCCGCAGGCCCAGAAGCAGCAGCCGGGGATCAAGCCTTCGAGCAAGGCCTTGAAGGCACTGGTCGAGCTCCAGGACGCGGTGAACAAGAACGACACGGCCAATATTCCAGCCAAGGTTGCGGCCGCGCAGGCAGTCGCCCAGACCAAGGAAGACCGCTACCTGATCGCGCGCCTGCAGCTAAGGGCGGCTGCTACGGCCAAGGACAATGTCTCGATCGCTTCGGCGATCGACGCCATTGCGGCGACCGGCGTTCTCGACCCGACGCAGCTCAGCGATCTCTACGACGGCTTGGCCGGTGCTTACTATAACGACAAGCAATTCCCACAAGCTGTGGCGGCGTATCAGCGGGCGCTCTCCATCAATCCGCGGAACAGCGAAGCATCGAACATGCTCGGTGAGGCGCTCCTGGCATCCGGCCAGAAGGCGGAAGCGGCGGCGGCCTATCAGCGCATGCTGCAGGCGCGCACCGCAGGCGGCCAGAAGGCGGAAGAGGCGCTTTACAAGCGCGCAGTGAGCGTAGCTTATGACTCAAATTCGCCGACGGTGACCGATCTCGCGCGGCAGTGGGTTACAGCCTATCCGAGCCAGTCGAGCTGGAGCGACGCGATTGCCATCTATCGCAACCGAAATCTCAACGATGCGGAGGCGACGCTCGATGCGCTGCGCCTCAAGCAGGTGCTCGGTTACCTGACGCCAGGCGAGTATAGCACGCTTGCGCGAACAGCCGCGGACGCGTTCATTTATGGTGAGGCGAGCGCGGTCCTGGATGCGGGCATCGCCGCGAAACAGATCAACCCTTCGAGCGCTGACGTCAGCGACCTCGTTGCCGGACTGAAGGCAAAGAACAAGCCAACGGCCGCGGATCTCGCCACCGCGATGAAGATTGCCGCGAACGCTCGCGCCCTCATGAAGATTGGCGACAATTTTGCCGCCATGGGTGATTATTCGAGTGCGGTACAGGCGTACAAGCTGGCGATGGCCAAGCCGGACGGCGACGCGTCCCTCGCCAATTTGCACATCGGCATGGCGCTTGCTCGCGCCGGCGATAAGGCGGGCGCCACTGCCGCACTGAATGCAGTGACTGGCCCGCGGGCCGATATCGCCAAATACTGGCTGACCTACCTTGCGTTGAAGGCCTGAGTTTCGGCCTCCAAATCGGGAGGCGTCGGAACCGGCGCCTCCTGACGCGTATGTCCCGTTTCGGGATGGTTAAGTCGTTTCCTCTTAGCGCATAGTAAATGCTCGCATAGAGCGAGCTGAAGGTGCGTTCCGAAGGAAACCGTTAGCCAGTGCGCTTCGACGATCGTCTGCTGACTGTCCTCAACCAGCCGGCAGAGGACCGCCACGATGCCGCCGTTAGGTGGCGTCAGCTGGTCGACCTTGTCGCACGCTCCGGTGCAAACAGCGCCAGCTCTGTCACATCCGAGGCCTTGGAAGCGATCCGCCAGGAGGCGCCGCGCGTCGAAGAAACGATTCGCGCCGCGACTGCGCGAGCCGTGGCCGCCCTGCCGTTGCCACTTGGTCTTCTCGAATATTTCGCATCGGATTCGCTGAGTGTCGCCGCGCCGGTTCTGGCTGCCGCCACGCTCGATGCGTCACAATGGCGCGCTCTGAGTGCCGTAGCGGACGAAGAGACCAAGGCATTCATTGCCACCCTTCATCCCGATGCCCGCGCAGACGCGTCGGCCGAGATCGGGGTCCGCCAACTTGCCGAAGTCGCCACCGAGGTGAGGGGAGCGGAGCTCGGACCGGCCCCGGCTGCTTCGCACTCGCTCCAGGACGTGATCGATCGGATAGAGCGCCGCCGGCGCCTCCGTTCAGGTCAGCCATCCGAGTCAGCCGCGGGTGAGCCGACGCCGCTCGGCTCGCCAGCCCTTTTCCGCTGGGAGTGCGGCCCTGGAGGCGAGATCGCTTGGGTGGAAGGAGCGCCACGCGGGCCGCTGATCGGCCGCTCGATCGCTCGCCAGCAGGAAAATCACGGCGACCGCGTGGATGTCGATGTCATTCGCGCCTTCGCCGTGCGCGCACCCTTCCGCGATGCGCTCCTTCGCGTCGGTGGGGCAAGTCCGGTCGCCGGGGAATGGAAGATCAGCGGGGTTCCGGCCTTCGAGCCCAGCGACGGGCGATTCGCCGGTTATCGGGGGGTGGCCTTGCGTGACGCTCGCCCAGTCGCCGCCGCTGCAACACCACAACAAGCGGTCCCGGACGTATTGTCCGATCCGGACTCGCTTCGTGAGCTCGTCCACGAGATCAAGACGCCGCTCAACGCGATCATGGGCTTCGCGGAGATCATCGAAGGTCAGTACCTGGGGCCCGCGGATCGCGGCTACCGCGAGCGCGCAGCGGAAATCGGACGCCAGGCGCGGTTGCTGCTGACAGGAATTGACGACCTCGACTTTGCCGCGAAGGTCCACTCGGCGAAGGGCGCAACTCGCGAACGCGTGGATCTTGCGACGCTGGTGGACAGGGCCGCCGGGGAGCTCAAGGACGTCGCCGGCAAGCGCGGGGTCCAAGCTATTGCAATGCCGCGGCGAGGGGACGTGCCAGCTGC
>Ga0068864_100001463_pt1 | contig 19462 bp, 15 predicted proteins | sample KBSSwiS72_FD_66586 | JGI IMG/M metagenome (GOLD analysis project Ga0068864, IMG submission 66586) | Switchgrass rhizosphere microbial communities from Kellogg Biological Station, Michigan, USA - KBS Switchgrass S7-2 | ecosystem: Host-associated > Plants > Roots > Rhizosphere > Soil ... | reverse complement strand
AAGGCGTTGTGCCGCTCGATCGCGCCGCGCAGCAGCACGTGGGCGAGACCGAGCTCCGACGCCCGCTCCTCGCGCATCACCAGGAAGGCCTCGGCGCCGGCGCAGGGCATGACGCAATCGAACAGGTGGATCGGGTCGGAGATCGGCCGCGCGTCCAGGTACTGCTCGAGCGTGAGCGGCACCTTGAACAGGGCGTTCGGGTTCCTCAGCGCGTTGGCGCGCTGCGCCACGGCGATGCGGCCGAAATCCTCGCGGGTCGCGCCGTGCGCCCGCATGTAGGCGGCGGTGATGAAGGCGAAGATCGAGTTCGGCCCGCCCGAGCCATAGGGATAGCTCGCGTCGCGGGCGAAGTGCGAGAAGCCGCCGAGCATCTGCCGGAACGACTCGACGTGGTTGGCGTCGGCGGCGATGCAGGCGACGATATCGGCGTCGCCCGCCTGCACGGCGCGCGCGGCCCGGCGCAGGGCCATCACGCCGGAGGCGCCGCCGGTCGGAATGTGGTCGAGCCAGCGCGGGCTCACGCCCAGGTGCTGGGTCACGCCGACCGCCGTGTCGGGGCCGAGCGAGAAGCTGCTGACGGTGAGGCCGTCGATCCGCTCCTTGGCGATGCCGGAGCGCTCGACCAGCGCCTCCAGGGCCTGGCCGATGAACCAGTGCGCGCCGTGGGTCGAGTAACGCCGATAGGGCACCGTCACCGGCACGGCAACGGCGACGCCCGCATACGACGCGCGCGGCACGTCAGGCGCCGTCGTCGTCGCCCTTCGGCGCGGCGCTGGGAGGGCTGGCGGGCGAGGCGGCGGGCGCTCTCGGCTTGAGGACGGGAGGCGGTGTGATCCCGGCAATGCCGGCGAGGGCGCCCGGGTCCGGCCCCGTGAGCTCGCCGGCGCGCGTCAGCCCGCCCGCGCCGCTCAGCGTTCCCGAGCCGCTCAGCTCTCCGGCGGCCGAGAGCTCGGCCGCGCTGGTCAGCGTGCCGAGGGCGGAGACCCCGCCCTGGCCGGCGGCCGCGTCGATCCGCTTCTGCCGACGCTTGAGCATCCGCATGTCGTGGCACTGCGGGCTGCTCGGCAGGCGCTTGGCGAGCTGCGCCAGCTCGCCGCGCTGCACCTTCTGCGACGAGGTCAGCGGCAAGGCATCGACGAAGGCGACATAGCCCGGCGCCTTGAAGTACGAGAGGCGCGCGAGGGCGTGGCGGACGATGCTCGCCGCGATCTTCTCCGGCGCCGGCAGGTTGGCTGCCTTGCGCAGGACGATGCAGGCGAGCACCTCGTCGCCGCGGGTCGGGTCGGGGGTCGCGGCGACGGCGCTCGCGGCCACCGCCGGGTGGGTGTCGAGGACGCTTTCCACCTCCACCGCCGAAATGTTCTCGCCACTGCGCCGGATGACGTTCTTGCGCCGGTCGACGAAATGGAAGTCGCCCTCGGCGCTGCGCCGCACGACGTCGCCGGTGTGGAACCAGCCGCCGGCCCAGGCGCCCTCGGTCGCCATCTCGTCCTTGAGATAGCCAAGGAAGAAGTCGGCGCGCGGATCGTCGCCGACGGCGCGCACCAGCAGCTCGCCCGGCACGTCGACCTCGGTGTCGTTGCCCCGCACGTCGACGATCCGGGTCTCGACGAAGAAATCGGCGCGGCCGAAGCAGCGGGTGCCGACATGGCGCGGCTCGCGATTGGCCATGATGCAGGCCGCGGCACCGGTCTCGGTCATCGCCCAGGCTTCGAGCAGCGGGAAGCCGAAGCGGGCCTCGAACGCGGCATGGTGGCGCGGGTCGACCCCGGCGCCGAAGCCGAAGCGCAGCTCGTGCATGCGGTCGGCCTCGCCGGGCGGCGCCGCCAGCAGCATCGCCGGCATGACGCCGAGGTAGTGCGCGACCGTGGCGCCGCTCTCGCGCACGCTTTGCCACCAGGTGCGCGGATGGAAGCGGTCGAGCTGGACGATGACGCCGCCGGAAAGGATCGCGGCCATCGACGAGAACGCGAGCGCGTTCATGTGGCTGAGCGGCAGCGGCGTGATGAAGCGCTCGACGTCGGCGCGCACCGTCGCCAGCTCGCCGAGGCCGAGGTACCACTCGCCGGCGCGCAGGAAGTAGCCGTTGGCGAGGCGGCAGCCCTTGGGCTTGCCGGTGGTCCCCGAGGTGTAGAGGAGCGCGCACTCGGTGCCGCGGCCGATGATCTGCTGGACGCCGCGCGCCGGCGAGCGTGCGTCCGGGATCCGCCCCGCCACCTCGGGCCGGATCGTGTCGAGCAGGGCGCCGGCCGAGCTCGCCGCCTCGCGCAGGCCGCTCTCGCGCCCCGGCTGCACGACCGCCAGCACCATCTCGCTGTGGCTGATGACGTAGCCCCACTCGGCCGAGCGCATGTCCTCGTGGATCGGCACGATGCTGATGCCGAGGGCATTGAGCGCCAGCCAGTGGGTGAAGAACGCGGGCCGGTTCTCGAGCAGCAGGCCGACGCGGTGGCCCGTCCCATAGCCGGCGTTGGCGTAGGCGGTGCGCAGCCGCTCGACCTCGCCGGCCACCTCGCGCCAGGTGCGTGGACCGGGTTCGATGCCGTACGCGGCGGCGGTGACCGGCTCGACATGCATGAAGGGCGCGTCGCCGCGGCGTGCCGCGACCCGCTTGAATTCGGCGTAGACGGTGGACATGTTCAGATGAAGAGCTGCACCGCCGGCAAGGCGGCGTCGCTGTTGATGAGGTCGACGCGCTTTTGCCGGATGCGCAGCGCGCCGCCTTCGACGACGAGGCGGTGCCAGCAGACGCCGAAGAAGGTGTTGATCTCGTCGCCCTGCGACTCGGTGTACTGGAACACCGTGCGCAGGAGATGCTCGTCGGCGCGCGCCGGATCGCCGGGCTCGACCGTCGGCGTCTGCAGCAGGTGAAGGCTGCGCGTCGGCGGCTGCTGCGAAAACGCGCGCGGACTCTTCAGCCGCTCGATGCGCAGATCGCGCAGCAGCTTGTCCTCGTAGAGGTGCGAGGTGTGGTCCAGGCCCTCGGGCTGGCCCGGCACCAGCGGCACCCAGTAGATCGCGTCGTCGGTGAAGAGCGCGTTCCACTCGGCGTAGCGCCGGTCGTCGAGAAGCCGCGCCTCGCGCACCACGAAGTCAACCAGGTCGCGCTCGCTGACGTCGCTCACTGCCCTGTCTCCATCGACATCGTCATGGCGCGCGCCCAGGCCCGGTACTGGTTGCGCATCGAGATCTCGCTGGTGCCGACGGTGGTCACGTCGGCCTGACCGACCTCGGCGGGATCGAAGTTGCGGTGCAGGCTGACCCACGGGTTGCCGCTGGCATGCAGGCCCGCCTGGATGCCGCGGTAGGCCTGCAGGTCGTCGTGGCCGACGACCGAGAACGGCGAATTGATCAGGCGGCTGTACATCGCCGTGCGCTGCAGCATCTCCGGTGGCGCGCCGGCGAGGCGGAAGGTCCAGCTCTCGACCACCGTCTTGTCGACGGCAATCGGCTTGACGACGCGGATCGCCTGGATCGCGCCCTTGATGGTCAGGTTCGGGTAGTACACCGTGTTGTGTCGCGCCAGGCCGAGGATCCGTGCCGCGCGCTCCTCGCCGTAGACGGCCTTCATGGCGGCGTCGTAGGCCGGCACCGCCGAGTACTTGCTGTGGATGCTGAAGTGCACGCCGGAGAAACTGTGCCCGTTGTCGAAGACCCTGACGCCCATGTCCTCGAAAAACTTGTAATCGGACATGAAAGGCGTGAATTGTTCGATGGCCATCGGCTTGGGCTGATCGGCGGGCTTGTCAATCCACATCCGCTTCGCCGTGCCCGCCGACGACTCGTGCACCACCATCGGGTGCATGGTGTCGTTGAGGTTCTCGACGAACATCTTCCAGTTGCACTGGTGCAGGAAGCGCAGGCACCCGCCGGCGATCTCGAGCCGGCCTTCGGGCGAGCGGTCGGCCATGTTGTCGATCGAGCTGAGCGAGTCGCCGAAGTACTCCTCGAAGCCGGGACCGACGTCGTTGATCTTGACGAAGATGAAGCCGCGATGGAGGCGCACGTTCTTCACCGTCGCCAGGCCCTTGGCCGACTCGCATTCCTGCAGCGCCGTGCCGTCGTAGCCGTTCTTCAGCGGGATGTTGAGGAGCGACCCGTCGGTGCGGAAGGTCCAGGCGTGGTACGGGCAGCGGAAGTGCTTGCCGGCATGGCCGCAGGGCGCGGTCACCAGGCGCGAGCCCTTGTGCGCGCAGCGGTTCATCAGCACCCGCACCGTGTCGTCCTGGTGGCGGACGACGATCAGCGGCTGGCCGGCGATATCGGCACGGATCCAGTCGCCCGCCTTGGGCAGCTGCGAGTCGTGGCCGACGTAGTTCCAGGTGTTGGCGAAGAAGTGCTCCTGCTCCAGGGCGAAGAGCTCCGGGTCGATGTAGAGATCGCGATGCACCCGGTCGGGCTGCACCAGTGCCCGGATCGCCTCGGGGTCGTCGCGGTAGGAATGGGCCATGACGGGGCTCCGGGCTTCTCTTCAGTTCAGGCCAGGGCGTGCCGCGCCAGCGTCGCCGCGAGCTGGCTGCCGTGCTCGTCGGCCAGGGCGGCCTCGCGCAGCTCGCGCAAGGTGGCGGGCGAAAGCGCCATGCCGGCTTTCTGCACCGCCGCCATCACGGTCTCGAAGTTGCGCACGCCGCGCTCGTGGGTGTCGCTGTAGCCCTTGACCAGGCGCTGGCACTGCGCCACCTCGACGGCGAGCTCGGGATGGGTCGCGGCCGTCGCTGCGATCCGCGCCAGCCAGGCCTCGATCGCCGCGTTCTCGGCGGCGTAGCGGGTGGTCGAGCGGCGCCAGCGCTTCATCCCGGCCACGGCGCGCAGCATGAGAAAGCCGCCGAGCGAACTGGTGGTGACGATCCGGCCCTTCCGGGTGAAGCGCTCGACGGTGCGTCGCAGCCACCCCGGGCGCTCGACGGCGCGGCCGATCGCGCCCGGCAAGGTCTCGGCGATCTCGCGCACGCCGGGGTGCAGGTATTCGTCGATCGCCAGCACCTGGTCCTGTCCGGCGCGGACCTCGCTCTTCACGCGCTCGAAGCGCGAGCCGCGCGTCTTCAGCGCCGCCACCCGGATCGTGTCCTCGTAGGACATCCAGAGCGCGAGGTGGCGCGCGGTCTCGTCGAGCAGAAGGCCGTCGCCACCGGGCAGGGCCGCGATCTTCGCCAGGCGATCGAGATAGAGTTCGGCGTAGGCCGGATCCTGGTAGTCGATCAGGCGGCGCACGCCTTCGCGCAGCATCGGCGCAGCTGCGGCGGGAAACTCGCCCTCGATCCGGCCGAGCAGCGTCCGGACCCTCGGGTCGAGCGCGCCGGCCGGGACACTGGCGACGCCGAGCGACGCCGCGGCCGCCCCCCGAGGCGGCGCCGTCGACGAGATCCCGGGCGGCGCCTCGGTCGCGCCGTCGAGCGCGGCCGCCGCAGGGTGCGCCACGATGTCGCCGTGCAGCGGCACGGCCGCAGGCGCAGGTGCGTCGACCGCGCCGCCCTGCACCTGCGCACAAGCCGCCGCAAACGCCTTCAGGCTGCTGGCGACGCCGACGCCGCTGCGGGCGATCGTCGCCTCGAACTGAGCCCGGCTGAACGGCAGCACGCCGGAGCCGGCGAGCGCGCCGAAGAGCACCGCGCCGATGACGCTGCCGTTCTCCTCGGCCACCGCCGCCATGTCGAAACGAACGAAGCGCTTCGCGGCCGCGGCGGCATGCGCCAGCAGCGCGTCGCTGTCGACCCGGCCGTCGCCGAGGGCGCTCTTCTCGGCGATCGAATACACCCGGTGGGTCGAGGCGAGCAGCGTCGTCCGGTCGGGCGTGACCAGGCCGCGCTGGATCGCCCGGCCGCCTTCCATCAGCTCCGAGGCCAGCACCACGTCGACGTCGCCCGGCAGCGGCATCAGCGCCAGCACCGGCCGGGCGCCGTCGGCCTCGGCCCGTGCCGCCGGATAGAGCTCGACGTAGTAGATCGTGGCGCCGGTGCGCTGGGCGACGCCGGGCACCGAGGTGGTCTGCGCCAAATAGCCATTGGCCTCGCCGAGGTCGACGATCCAGTCGGCGAGGACGCCGCCGCCCTCGCCGCCCATGGCCATGATCGCGATCTTCAGCGGCTGCACGATGTCGAATCCCCTCGGTCGCCGCTCAGCCCTGCGGGCTCTCGGTCATGCGGCCGCAGTAGGCCTTCATCTGATCGGGCACGTCGTCCGGGCAGACGCCGCACTGGCGGTTGCCGGGCACGGCCCAGTCGATGAACTTCGGATAGGGCAGCTTGAGCTCGGCCATGATCTGCACGAACTCGTCGCGCGTCTTTCCGCCGCCCAGGCGCGGATTGCGCAGCTTCTCCTGGCCGATCGAGGAGACGCGTCGGTTCTGGTAGTCGTGCGCCGGGTAGACCAGGCACTCGTCGGCCAGGGCAAAGAGCTTGCCGGTGACGCTGGCGTAGAGCGCCAGGGCGTCGCCGTTCTGGAAGTCGGTGCGGCCGCAGCCGTCGATCAGCAGCGCGTCGCCGGTGAAGACGCGGTCGTCGAGCGCGTAAGCGAAGTGGCCGTCGGTGTGGCCGGGCGTGTGCAGCGGCAGGAACGCGAGACCGCCGACGGCGAACGGCACGCCTTCGAGCACGCCGTGGTCGGTGCAGGGGAGGCGATCGATCGCCGGCGCGGCGATCCGGCTGCCGACCCGCTGCTTCAGGTGCAGCGCCGCGGTGATGTGGTCGGCGTGGATGTGCGTGTCCAGCGTCCACGCGAGCTTGAGGCCGAGGCTCGCCACCACCGCGAGATCGCGCTCGATCGAATTGACCACCGGGTCGATCAGCACCGCCTCGCCCGTGTCCTCGCAGCCGAGGAGGTAGGTGCAGGTACTGGACAGGGGCTCGAACAGCTGGCGAAAGATCATGCCTCAGGCCTCCTTGGTCGCGACGTGTTGCTCAGAACGCGAGCCGGGCGCGGGCACGGGCGTCGCGCCGCTGCAGCCAGCCGATCACCGCGCCGCGCACCCGCTCGGCGAAGCGGTCCCAGGCGCTCGGGTTGCTGACGATCCGCGCCTTGTAGAACGAGGGACAGAGCACCGCCGCGTGCGAGACCTCGCCGCAGACGCCGCAGCCGACGCAGCTGTCGAGCACGGTCGCGACCGGATCGGTGCGGAGCGGATCCGGGTTCGCCTTGATCGAGAGCGACGGGCAGCCGGAGAGGCGGATGCAGGAATGGTCGCCGGTGCAGGTGTCGGCATCGACGCCGAAGCGCTCGCGCACCACCCGCTCGCCGCGCGCCACCGCCGCCTTCACCTGCGGCTTGATCCGGCGCTGGCGATTGAGCTGGCATTCCGACTGGGCGATCAGCACCTTCGGGCCTTTCTCCTTCGTCGTCAGGGCCTCGCGCAGGGCGTCGCGCATGCCGGCGACGTCATAGGTGCGGCGGATCGTGCGCACCCAGTCGACGCCGACGCCGCGCACCGCCTTCTCGATCGCATGGCCGGTGCTGCGCGTCGGATGCGCCGATTTCGAGGACAGCAGGTCCTGGCCGCCGGTGGCCGAGGTGTAGTTGTTGTCGACGACGATGGTCAGGTTGTCGCTGCGATTGAACACCGCGTTGGCGATGCCGCTGGTCAGGCCGTTGTGCCAGAAGCCGCCGTCGCCCATCACCGAGATCGCCCGCTTGCTGGCATCGACGGTGAAGGCCGAGGCGCCGGCGGTGCCGAGGCCGTAGCCCATGGTCGTGTTGCCGATGTGGAACGGCGGCAGGATCGAGAACAGGTGGCAGCCGATGTCGGCGCTGACGTGATGCGCGCCGAGCTCGCGCTCCACCAGCTTCATCGCGCTGAAGATCGGCCGCTCCGGGCAGCCGGTGCAAAAGCCCGGCGGCCGGCCGTGCACCACCTCGGCGATCGGCTTTTCCATCGCCAGCGGGATCACCCGCGCCGGCTTCGGCCGAGGCGCCGCCGGCTCGACCCGGCCGTAGTGCTCGAGGAACGCGCGCACGCCCTTCAGCACCTCAGCGCCGGTGTATTCGCCGGCCGGAGCGAGGAAATCCTTGCCGTGGAGCAGCGTCTGCAGCTCCGCCTGGCGCAGGACCGTCGCCAGGTTCTGCTCGATGAAGTTGGGCTGGCCCTCCTCGACCAGCAGCACCGCCCTCTTGCCGGCGCAAAAGCGCGTCACCTCGGCCGGCACCACCGGATAGGCGACGTTCATGACGTAGAGCGGGATCTTCGATCGGCCGTAGACATCCGCCAGCCCGAGGCGCTCGAGCGAGCGCACCAGGGTGTTGTAGTTGCCGCCCTGGACGATGATGCCGATGTCGTCGCTGCCGTCGGCGAAGAACTCGTTGAGCCGGTGCTCCTCGATGTAGCGCAGCGCCGCCGGCCAGCGTTCCTTGACCTTCTCCTGCTCGTGCACGTAGGTGGCGGGCGGCAGGGCGATGCGCGCGGTGTCGCGCCGGGGCGCGGCGAGCGCGTCGCTGGCGAGGAAGCTCGCGGTGCGGTTGGCCTCGGCGACGAACTGGCCGTGCACGTGGCAGGCGCGGATGCGCAGCATCAGCATCACCGGCGTGTGGCTCGCCTCCGAGAGGGCGAAGCCGTGCTTGACCGCGTCCACCATGGCCGGCAGGTTCGGCCGCGGGTCGAGCAGCCAGATCTGCGACTTCATGGCGAACGCATGACTGCGTTCCTGCATGATCGACGAGCCCTCGCCATAGTCCTCGCCGACGATCACCAGCGCGCCGCCGGTGACCCCGCCGGAAGCGAGGTTGGCGAGCGCGTCGGCGGCGACATTGACCCCGACCGGCCCCTTGAAGGTGACCGCGCCGCGCAGCGGGTAGTTGACCGAGGCGGCGAGGGTCGCCGCGGCGGTGGCCTCGCTGGCCGAGTTCTCGAAGCGGATGCCGTGCTCGGAAAGGATGTCCTGGGCGTCGGCGAGCACGTCCATCAGGTGCGAGATCGGCGCGCCCTGGTAGCCGGCAACGTACGACACGCCCGATTCGAGCAGCGCCTTGGTGACGGCCAGGATCCCCTCGCCGCGGAACACCTCGCCCGCGCCGAGCCGCAGCTTCTTCACTTCCTCGACAAACGATCTCTCGGCCATGTCTTTCCCGGGTCCCGGACCGGATGTTCGCATGACCGGCGGGCCCTACATTAGAGGCCGGCCGCACGGGCGCGCCACCCGTGCCAGACCCCACGCCGAGGAGGACTTCGTGAAGGACGAGCTGGTTTACCCGCGCGAGATTTCGCTCGGCGCGATCACTCTGGTGTTCGGCCTGATCGGCTGGCTGCTGCTGATCGTCGGCACCCTCGGCCTGGCCCTGGTCTACCTGCTGATCGGCTTCGTCTTCTACGTCTTCGCCCACTCGGCCTTCATCTCCTGGCTGCGCGGCAACGCGGTGCTGCTCTCGCAGGCCCAGCTGCCCGACCTGCGGGCGCGCTTCGAGGCCTGCTGCACCCGCCTCGGCCTCGAGGACATGCCCGAGGCCTACCTGATGCAGGGCGGCGGCGCGCTCAATGCCTTCGCCACCCGCTTCCTCGGCCGCAACTACGTCGTGCTGCTGTCGGACATCGTCGACGCGATGGAGGAGCATCCGGACGGCGTCAACTTCTACTTCGGCCACGAGCTCGGCCACATCCGCCGCCATCACCTCACCGGCAACCTGCTGCGCGCGCCGGTGCTCTGGCTGCCCCTCCTCGGCCCCGCCTACTCGCGCGCCAAGGAGTCCACCTGCGACCGGCACGGCCGGGCCTGCTGCGCCTCGCCGGAGGCGGCCGCCCGGGCGCTGGTGGCGCTGGCGGCCGGCGCCCGCCGCTGGCGCCAGGTCGACCTGCCCGCCTACGCCGGCCAGGCGGCCCTGAGCACCGGGTTCTGGATGTCGTTCCACGAGCTGATCAACGGCTATCCGTGGATGACCAAGCGCACCGCCCGCGTCCTCGACCCGGCCGCGCCGGTGCCGCGGCGCAACCCGTTCGCCTGGCTGCTCGCCGTGTTCGTGCCCTATGCCGGGCGGGCGGGCGGCGGCCTCGGCGGCGTGATCGTCGTCGTCGCCGTCATCGGCGTGCTGGCAGCGGTTGCCATTCCCGCGTACCAGGACTACACCGTCCGCGCCCGCCTCACCGGCGCCTACCTCGGCAGCGAGCCGGTGCGCCAGGCGCTCGGCGCCTGGTACGTCCAGCACAACAAGGAGGCGCCGGCGTCGCTGCAGGAGGCCGGGCTGCCGACGACGCTTCCCGACGGCAGCACCCTGAGCTTCGACGCCGAGCAGATGGTGCTCAGTGTCGAGACGCCGCAGGGCGACCTGGTGTTCGTGCCCGAGAACCTGAACGATCCTAAGCTGGTCTGGCGCTGCATCCCGGGCGAAGGCGTCAAGCGCGCGGCGCTGCCGCCGCCGTGCCGCGAAGAGGCCAACGCGGCGCCGCGCTGACTGCGCTTTCAGTCGGCGGCGACCAGCAGCCGGTTGACGTCGACGAAGGGGCCCGCGGACACCGCCTCGCGCAGCGGCGCCCAGTTGCCGACCCGGTCTTCCTCGATGTCGTCGAACATCTCGCGCGAGACCGTCAGGGTCTCCAGCACGTGGTCGCCGTTCGGGCGGACCCAGGCGAGCTCGAGCTTCTTGCCCGAGACACCGACCAGGCGCAGCTCGGCGTCGTCGGCGAGCGGCAGGTCGTCGAGCATGCGCATCAGGGCGAACTTCAGCAGCTCGAGGGTCGCATCGTCGAGGCCGTGCTCGGCGCAGAGGAGCTTTTCGCGGAAGCCCGGCCAGCCGAAGGCGATGCGCGAGCGCATCCCCACGCCGAGGCGGCGCGCGCTCGGCGAGGCCTCGGGGCCGTAGGCGCGCTCGAAGGCGTCCCTGGCCATGCCCTCGAGCGTCGGCCAGGCCTCGAGCTGGCGCGCGGGCTCGACCAGCACCCACAGCTTGTGCGCGGCGTCGAGGTAGGTGAGATCGGGCTCGGCACGGTACTTGGTGCCGCAGGCCTCGCAGCGGCCGCGCTGGAAGCTGTCGTCGAGCATCGCCTTTCTCATGTCTGGCCGCCGGTCGGCATTGACGCTGACGACGATGCCCATCTCCTGGGGCGCGTCGCACCAAGGGCAGGGAAACGTTTCGCTGAAGACGCGGGACATGGCGTGATCTCCTGGGGTGTTCAGCGGGCAGCGCGCTCGGCGGCCTTGCCGGCGTCCTGGTCGCTCTTGAGCATCGCGTGCAGCGGATGCGAGGGCTTGAGCTTGCCGAGGAAGAACGCGGCGTAGGGCTCGGCGAACCATTCGGCCGCCGAGCGGAACTGGTAGTTGCAGAGGATCTGGCCGCGCGCCGCGAGCGCATAGCTCACCCACTGGCCCTCGTAGGCTTCCTGGTAGACCGAGCTGCCGATCGCGTACTTGGCGGCGCCGCCGTCGCCGCGGTCCCAGAGGCCCGAGTCGGAGTTCTTCAGGCGGATGTGCTCGGCACATTCGACCGCCGGATGCCTGGCCAGCGCCTTCCAGTCCGGCTTGTCGCCGGGCTTCAGCTCACCGGTGACGCCGCTCTCGTCGGCCGGCTTCTTCTTCTCCAGCACCGCCTTCAGGTAGGCGTCGAGAAAGGCCCGCGGCAGGGTGGCGAAGTCCTTGAAGAAGCCCTTGCCCGTGCCGACGGCGGCGGCCACCTCCTCGATCGAATGAGCCTGCCAGCCGCCGTAGGTGACGTTGCCGGCCTTGCCGTCCATGAAGCCCTTTTCCTCGTCGACCGCGTGCCCGACCTCGTGCAGGGTGAGGGCGTCGAAGGTCGAGATGTTCTTGCCGCCGAGGTGGCCGACGATCTTGTCGGCGCCGAGCGCCATCACCTTGCTCTGCAGCCAGTCGACGCTGCCGGTCTTGGGCGTCGCGAGGTTGATGACGCCCTTCTTCGTCGCCTCGTCGAAGCTGTAGTCGCCCGAGGGCATGAGCTTGACCCGGGTGCGGTTGATCTCGGTCAGCTTGGGGTTGTTCTTGGTGTGCGATTCCGGGACCATGCCGAGCGACTTGTAGAGCCGCGGCAGGTACTTGGCGGTGAGGTCGGTGTCGCCGAGCTTGGGACCGAAGCGCGCCTCGATCGCGGCGCGGACGAACGCCTTGTCCTCCTTGCTCTTCGCCGCGCCGCCGAGGTCGCCGACCATCGCGTCAAGCGCGGCCTTGCCGCCGGGCTCGGCCTGCAGCCACTTCAGCGCCTCGGGATCCTGCTTCAGATAGGCGAGCGCCTTCTCCCGTGAGGCCTTCGCGCCGCCCTTGCCGGCGCCGCCGGCAAGGATGTTCTTCGCCACGTCCTGGCGCGCGGCCTGCAGCGCCTGGGTGAGCGCATCGACGGCGGCGTAGGCGGCCGCGATCTCGAGGTGCGAGTCGATCCGCGCCACCGCCGCCGCCGCCGCGCCATGCGCCGTCGTCAGCGCCTTGCCCGCCGCGCCCGGGAGCGCGCCTCCGGAGGCGAGCGCGACCGTGGTGGCGCTGGCCGCGACCTGCGCCTTCAGCTCGGTCGTGGTCCGGGCGAGCGCCCCTTTCATGAGCATGCGCGCGGCGACCGTCAGCCGGGCGCTGCTGTGCGCGGCGAGGTAGTTGCCATCGTGCACGGCCTGCTGCTCGGCGGCACGGTTGCGGGTGAACCGCCCGACCGGATCGTCGAAGGCGGCGATCGGCGGGCTGCCGAAGGCGTTCGCGGCAACCGCCCGGTCCATCTTCTCGGTCTCGGCCTTCTGCTCCGTCGCCAGCTTCAGGTAGGCGGCCTGGGCGGTCGCGTTCTCGGCCGGGAAGGCGGCGTCGTAGGCCTTCACCGCCGCCTCGAGCGCCGGCATCGCGGCGAGCGCCGCCACGGGGTCGCCGCCGGCCACCGCGGGGACCAGCACGGCGTCGGCCGCCTCGAACGACTTGATCGCCTGCAGCAGCGGGCCGTCGAGCACCGTGCCCAGCGTCTTGATCGCGGCGCGGACGGCCTCGATGCCCGGCCCCGATGCGCTCCAGCGCGCCTCGAAGCGCGCCTGGTCGACGCCGGGGGTGGCGCCCTTCAGTCCGGGACCGTCCGACTCGCTCTTCGAGCGTGGCCGACCCTCGCCCGAAGGCGGCTCGTCCTTCGCCGCGGCGACCCCGACGCGCATCGCCGGGGTGAGTTGCAGACCGAGGGCTTCCAGCAGCGACATGGCGATCCTTGCAGCGGGCGAACGACGTCGCCGAGGGAGGGAGGGCATGGCGCCGAAGCGCGGGAACGGATCGTAGCGGCGGCGATGTCCGGTCGCCAACGCCATTCGTCAGCGCTCCCGGCCTCGCGCCGGTTTGGGCGACGCTAGACTCAGGCGATGCTCGCGTCGACCGCCCTCTCGCACCTCCGCGTCATCGACCTGACCCGGGTGCGCGCCGGGCCGACGGCGGTGCGCCAGCTCGCCGATTGGGGCGCCCAGGTGGTGAAGATCGAGATGCCGGCGGCGCTCGACGAGAGCGAGGGCATCGGCGGCCCGCGCGAGGACAGTGACTTCCAGAACGTGCACCGCAACAAGCGCGGCATGACGCTGAACCTGAAGTCCGAAGAAGGCGTCGCGATCCTCAAGAAGATGGTCGAGCGCGCCGACGTCGTGGTCGAGAACTACCGCCCGGACGTGAAGGACAAGCTCGGCATCGGCTACGAGGCGCTCGCGGCGGTCAATCCGCGCCTGGTCTACGCCAGCATCTCGGGCTACGGCGAAGACGGCCCGTACCGCCTGCGCCCGGGCTTCGACCAGATCGCGCAAGGCATGGGCGGGCTGATGTCGATCACCGGCCTGCCGGGCCAGGGGCCGGTGCGCGTCGGCATCCCGATCGCCGACCTCTGCGCCGGCATCTTCTGCGCCTGGGGCATCGCCATGGCGATCATCGAGCGCGAGAAATCGGGCCAGGGCCAGTGGGTGCAGTCGTCGCTGCTGCAGGCGCAGCTCTTCATGCTCGATTTCCAGGCGGCGCGCTGGCTGATGAAGGGCGAGGTCGCGAAGCAGGCCGGCAACAACCACCCGACCTCGATCCCGACCGGCGTCTACCGGACCCGCGACGGCTACATGAACCTGGCGGCGTCGGGCCACCGGATCTGGCTGCGGCTCTGCAACGAGATCGGCGCGCCCGAGCTGGCAAGCCACCCCGACTACGCCACCGGCGCGGCGCGCTCTGACAACCGCGACGCGCTCCACGCCGAGCTGGAGCGCCGCTTCCTCGAGCGCGACACCGCAGACTGGGTCGAGACGCTGAACCGGGCCGGCGTGCCTTCGGGTCCGATCTATTCCATCGATCAGGCGTTCGCGGATCCGCAGGTCCGCCATCTCGGCATCGCGGAGACGCTGGACGACACGACGTACCTCGGCCAGCCGGTGACGCTCAGCCGCACGCCGAGCCGGGTGGTGTCGCACCCGCCGGAGCTCGGCGAGCACACCGTCGATGTCCTGCGCGAGCTCGGCTACGACGACGCCGGCATCGAGCGATTGAAGAACCAGGGAATTCTCTGAGGAGCCCGCCATGCCCAGCGAAAAGATGATCTCCCGCAAGGACGGCGGCGTCGGCTGGATGATCTTCAACAACCCGGCGCGCCACAACGCGATCTCGCTCGACATGTGGGAGGCGGCGCTCGAGATCATGGCCGACTTCAGCGCCGATCCGTCGGTACGCGTCATGGTCGTCACCGGCGCCGGCGGCAAGGCCTTCGCCTCGGGCGCCGACATCTCCAAGTTCAAGGACGAGCGGCAGGAAGCCGAGGCGGTGGCGCACTACCAGGCGACCACGCAGAAGGCCTACTCGGCAATCCAGGGCATGGCGATCCCGACCATCGCCATGGTGCGCGGCTACTGCATCGGCGGCGGCACGGCGGCGGCGGTGTGCTGCGATATCCGCATCTGCACCGAGAACGCGAAGTTCGGCGTGCCCGCCGCCAAGCTCGGCCTCGGCTACGGCCTGAACCGCGCCCAGCCGCTGGTCGACCTGATCGGCCCCGCTTACGCCAAGGAGATGTTCTTCACCGGTCGCCAGTTCGACGCCCGCGAGGCCGAGAAGATGGGGCTGGTGAACCGCGTCGTCGCCGACGACAAGCTGGAGGCGACGATCGAGGAAATGACGCGCGCCATCGCCGAGAACGCGCCGCTCACCGTGCGCTGCGCCAAGCTGGTGGTGGGCGAGGCCCTGAAGGACTCGCAGACCCGGGACGTCGCCGCCACCGAGCGCGCGGTCGAGGCCTGCTTCGCGAGCCGCGACTACAAGGAGGGTCAGGCCGCGTTCATGGAGAAGAGGAAGCCCCGGTTCACCGGGACCTGAGCCTTCCTCACCCGCCGCGCGCCTCCCGCCAGCGACGCAATGCCGCGGCGATCGCGCGCACCGCCGGCACCACCACCGCCAGCAGCGCGGCGACGGTCAGCGTGGCGGCGATCGGCCGCATGAAGAAGATGCCGATGCCGCTGTCGGAGATGATCAGCGACTGGCGCAGCGCCCGTTCGGCGAGCGGCCCCAGCACCAGCGCGAGCACCAGCGCCGCCGGCGAGTAGCCGAGCTTCTTCATGGCATAGCCGAGGACGCCGAACACCAGCATCTGGCCGACGTCGAAGACACTGTTCTTGAGCGAGTAGGCGCCGGTGACGCAGAAGATGACGATGATCGGCATCAGGATCGCGTAGGGCACGCGCAGCGCCCGCACGAACAGCGGGATGAACGCGGTCGAGAGGACCAGCAGCATCGCGTTGGCGATGTACTGCGAGGCGATCAGGCCCCAGACGAACTGCGGGTTCTTCTCGAACAGCAGCGGCCCGGGCCGGAGGCCCCACATCATCAGGCCGCCGAGCATGATCGCGGTGGTCGCCGAGCCCGGGATGCCGAGCGTCAGCATCGGCACCATCGCCCCTGTGGCGGCGGCGTTGTTGGCCGATTCGGGGCCGGCCACGCCCTCGATCGCACCCTTGCCGAATTCCTCCGGGTGCTTCGAGACCTTCTTCTCGACCGCGTAGGAGAGAAAAGTCGAGACGGTCGGCCCGGCGCCGGGAAGGACGCCGATGAAGAAGCCCAGCACCGTGCCGCGGGCGATGGCCCAGCGGCTGCGCACCCAGTCGCGCGCGCTCGGCATCACGTCGCGCAGGCCGTAGCGGCCGTGCGGGATCGAGGGTCCCTTGGCCTCCTCGGCGCCGGCCAGTACTTCGCCCAGCCCGAACAGGCCGATCGCCACCGGCAGGAAGTCGATCCCGTCCATCATCTCGGGAATGCCGAACGCGAACCGCGGCTCGCCGGAGACGATGTCGAAGCCGACCACCGCCAGCATCAGGCCGAGCAGCATGCTGATGTAGCCCTTGATCGCGCTCTCTCCGGTGAGCAGGGTCACCGTGGTCAGGCCGACCAGCATCAGGGCGAAGGTCTCGGGCGGGCCGAACGAGAGCGACCAGCGCGCCAGGAGGGGCGAAACCAGCATCAGCAGGACGACGCCGAAGGTGCCGGCAATGAACGAGCCGAACGCGGCAATCCCGAGCGCCGGTCCGGCGCGCCCCTGCAGCGCCATCTGGTAGCCGTCGATGCAGGTCACCACCGAGGCCGATTCGCCCGGCGTGTTGATCAGCACCGAGGTGATCGTGCCGCCGTACATCGTGCCCGCGTAGAGGGCGGCGAGCATGATGATCCCCGAGGTGGGCTCCATGCCGAAGGTGAGCGGCAGCAAGAGCGCCACTCCCGACGGCGGCCCGACCCCGGGCAGCGCGCCGATCAGGATGCCCATGACGACGCCGCAGACCGCCATGAACAGGTTGAACGGCGTCAGCGCGACCGAGAAGCCGAGCGCGAGATTCGAGACGAAGTCCATCGCCGCAGGCCTCGCCTCAGAACCCGAGCGGCCCGACCGGCATCGGCACGCGCAGCCAGTAGGTGAAGACGAGGAAGTTCAGCCCGGCGATCGCCACCGCCACCGCGACGCTGAGCGTCCAGGGCTGGCGATCGATGCCGCGGAACAAAACGAGCAGGAACAGCAAGGTCGCGACGACCATGCCGAGGACATCGAGCAGCAGCACGAGGGCCGTCGTCGAACCGAGCACGAGGAGAAGGCGGCGCAGGCCTTCGCCGCGCGGCAACCAGGCGTCGCCGGCATCCGCGGCACGGATGGCGCCGATCAGCAGTGCCGTCGCCAGCACCGCCATCGCCAGGCCGAGCCAGAACGGGAGGAACGCCGGCCCCGGCCCGTTCGGACCCCAGTAGTCGTACTGCTTCAGGGCCCCGGCGGCGAAGGCGACGCCCAGCGCCAGCAAGCCCGCGCCGGCGAATCGGTCAGCGCCGCGCACCGCGACGGGCCCGCCCGCCCTACTTCTTCAGGCCGCCGAGGGCGGCAAGCGCGCTTTCGTAGGCGCCGGTGATGCCGTCGAGGTACTTGTTGGCCTCCTCGCCGGTCCAGTTGGTCGGCGTGAGCAGGTTGCCCTTGATGTATTCGTCCTGCCACTTCTTCGTCGCGGTGACCTTCTTCAGCGTGTCCTGCCACCAGGCCACGGCCTCGGGACTCATGCCCGCCGGCCCGACGACGCCGCGCATCTGCTCCCAGTAGAAGGGATAGCCTTTCTCGGCGAAGGTGGGCACGTCCGGCGCGCCGGGCATGCGCTTGTGCGCCGCGACCGCCAGGTTCTTCGCCTTGCCGGCCTCGACCTGGGCGACGATCTCGTTCGGGTTCATGACGCCGGCGTCGATGTGGCCGCCCATCAGGGCCGCCGTCACCTCGCCGCCCGAATTGAAGGGCACGTACTTCAGCTTGATCTTCGCCGCCTGCTCGAGCAGGTGGGCGAAGATGTGGTCCTCGTTGTGCGTGCCGGTGCCGCCGACCGTGAGCTGGCCCGGCCTGGCTTGCGCCGCGGCGACGAACTCCTCGATCGTCTTGTACGGCGACTCGGTGCGCACCGAGAGCATCAGCTCGTCGATGGCGACGATCATCAGGACCGTCATCGCGTCGCGATGGTTGCCGGGCAGGCGCCCCTGCAGCTTGCCGGAGACGATCATCGGCGTGGCGCCGGCGACGACGTGCGAGTCGCCCTTCTTCGAGATCAGGTAGCTGTAGCCGATGGTGCCGCTTCCGCCGGGGCGGTTGTTGACGTTGATCGGCTGCGGCGACCATTTGTTCTCTTCCATGATGCCGGTGATCATGCGCATCATGTTGTCGGTGCCGCCGCCCGGGGCGAAGGGCACGACCACCTCGATGGTCCGGGCGGGGTACTTGGCCTGGGCCGAGGCCTCGCCGGCGGCGCCGAGGACGAGCGCGAGCGAGGCGGCCGAAGCGGTCAGAAGCTGCTGGAAGCGCATGCCGGAATCCCTTCTTGAGGAAGCGCCGTTCTCGGCAAGGGAGCGTTCGATCCGCTCCCGGTCCGGACCACTCTAGCAGCGCGGACAGGGGTGGCGCTTGGTATTGGCCCTAGACTTTGCGGTCATGAATTCCGCCGTCTCCAGCGATCACGTCATCGTCGAACGCGAGGGCGCGATCGTCACGCTGACCTTCAACCGCCCCGAGGCCCGCAACGCGATGACCTGGGACATGTACCAGCGGCTGCACGACACCTGCGAGGAGGTCGATGCCGACGACTCGGTCCGGGTCCTGGTGCTCAAGGGCGCCGGCGGCAAGGCCTTCGTCGCCGGCACCGACATCGCCCAGTTCACCGAGTTCAAGAGCGGCGAGGACGGGCTCCGCTACGAGCGCGACGGCGACCGCAGGACCGGCAGGATCGCCCGGGTGACCAAGCCCGTGATCGCCCAGATCCAGGGCTATGCCGTGGGCGGCGGCTTCGGCATCGCCGCCGGCGCCGACCTCCGCGTCGCGACGCCGGATGCGCGCTTCGGTGCACCGATCGCGCGCACGCTCGGCAACTGCCTGTCGATGCAGGCCTATGCGCGCTACGTCGACCTGCTCGGGCCATCGCGCTTCAAGGAGCTGATCTTCACCGCCCGGCTCATGCCGGCCGAGGAGGCGCTCGCCGCCGGCTTCGTGCACGAGATCGTCGCCGCCGAGGCGATCGAGGCGCGGGTGCGCGAGCTCGCCGAGACCCTCGCCTCGCACGCCCCGATCACGCTCCGGGTGACCAAGGAAGCGGTCCGCCGCATCCAGGAAGCGCGCACCGTGCCCGACGGCGACGATCTGATCGCCGCGACCTACGGCAGCGCCGATTTCCACGAAGGCGTGCGCGCCTTTCTCGAGAAGCGCCCGCCGCGCTGGACCGGCAAGTAGCCGGGGCCGACTTCGCCTCGGGGGCCTAGCCGATGCGTTCGGCGTCGTAGCCCTCGGCGCGCATCGCCGCGAGGATGGTCTCGATGTGATCCGTGCCGCGGGTCTGCACCACCACCTCGATCTGCACCCGCTCGACCGAGAGCGAGGTGAAGGCGCGCTGGTGCTGCACTTCGTCGATGTTGGCGCCGAGCCGGGCGAGCAGAGCGGCGACGTCGGCGAGCGCGCCGGGGACGTCGCGGACGTCGACCCGAAGGCGGGCGAGGCGCCCCGACTTGACCATGCCGCGCTCGATGATCTCGGCCAGCACCAGCGGCTCGATGTTGCCGCCGCAGAGCACCAG
>Ga0068864_100001461_pt1 | contig 19466 bp, 23 predicted proteins | sample KBSSwiS72_FD_66586 | JGI IMG/M metagenome (GOLD analysis project Ga0068864, IMG submission 66586) | Switchgrass rhizosphere microbial communities from Kellogg Biological Station, Michigan, USA - KBS Switchgrass S7-2 | ecosystem: Host-associated > Plants > Roots > Rhizosphere > Soil ... | reverse complement strand
CACATCATCGCGGATGAAGTACATTACATTAAGAACCCCAAAGCACAACGCACTAAGACCTTTAAGAAGATACTCACGCACTATAAGACAGGGTGTACCGGTACTCCTGCGGACGACAAGCCTACGGATTTCTGGTCGCCACTGAATTGGTTGTACCCTCGTCTCTTCCGATCGTACTGGAAATTCTATGACGACTACATGGAGTACGAGGAAAAGTATCGTCATCAGAGGGTCAGAGTCGGCGGTCGGTGGGTGGTAAAGAAGACCGGTTATCGTGAGGTAGTCGGTGTCCAAAATATCGATCGGCTACACAAAGAAATAGCGCCGTTCTATATCAGGCGATTGTTGACCGAAGTCGAGCCTGATATGCCCGAGGTGATCCACGTCCAGCCGCCTATTATGGTGGACCTACTCCCCGCGCAGCGTCGCGCCTACGATCAGATGAAGACGAAATCCATCGCCCGAATTCAAGACATGGACGATGACTCTTTCATCATGGTCGGGGATATTCCTCCCATTGTTTCCCTGAGGCTACGTCAAATGGCGTTGGCTACGGTCAAGGTAGACCTCGGAGACATAGAGGCGGAAGACGAACCACGATTCATCTTCGACAAACCATCGCCGAAACTCGATGCGTTGATGGACACGGTTACGAATCACGATGACGTAGCGTTCATTGTCTGGACATGGTTCCGGGGAATGGCTGATCTCATTGAGGCTGGATGCAGAGAGCACGGGATATCTGTTGGCAAAATACACGGAGGAGTTACGTCCAACCGATCGGACATCGTTCAGCGATTCCAAGACGGGAAGGACAGGGTATTCGTCGGAACAATTGCGGCTGCGGGCAAAACAATTACTCTGACTCGGGCCCACCATGTTATCTTCACCGACCGTTCTCCCAACCCAAACCGAAACGCTCAAGCAATAGCGAGAGCTTGGAGGAGGACACAGAGGAATGCGGTGAGGGTTTACGATATTCAGGCGAGGAACACAGTCGATCAGATCAATTGGGAGAAGATTCAGACTAAGGCCCAACTAATTCATGCCATCCAAAACCCCGGAGCATACACATGAGTGAAACAGAAACGCGAACCCTTTACGTAGGCGACCATATCTCTTGGGATGCACAGTGGAATAAAGCTGTCAAACTATATGGTGATGGAGTCAGTGTAACGATTCACGACCACGCACCGGACGACCGGTGTAGGCTAGATGGCGCAAGGTGCAAGTGTGGTACCTTGACGGATGGAGGTGAGGGTCCTACCCTGGACTTGTTCACCTCCAACGAAGTTGACAACTGAACCATCTTACATCTTCTCGGAAGCATTTAGCTGGCTAATTGTTCCAACCGAGACAGCTATCGGATAGTGACTGTCGGGTCCTATCCGATAGCTCCCCGAAAAAAGGTCCCCTCCGAGTGGCAACCTCCCCGTGACTCGCACGTCTTATAATTTAAGGGCACGGGAAGCGGGGAGGTTGTCATGAGAAGGATTATCCTACTACTAGTCGGGGTGCTGCTACTGTTAGGGCTAACAGCTTTGGTTAGTCCAGCGGCTCACGCGGCTACCTGTCCAACCGGATGGGGATCACTACCTAAAGTCAATGGTGCCAGCTCACAGGGTCATATTACTTCAGTAAGAGCAGGCACAAACGAGTGTTACGATCGATTGGTCTTTGATATCAACGGACCCGTAACCGGATGGTCCGTACAATATGTAGACAAGGTTTTCGCCGAGGGTACCGGTGCTGTATTGCCGGTAACAGGTGGTGCAAAGCTAGAGGTCGTTGTTCGATCGCTGAGTGACACCAACCGTATGCCCTCGGTAAGTGGATTCCCGACATTCCGTTCGGTAGTCTACGGTGGGAGCTTTGAGGGACAAACGACTGTTGGATTAGGTGTCCGAGCCAGGCTGCCATTCCGAGTGTTTTCTCTCACGAATCCGTCACGAGTGGTGATCGATGTAGCTCCCCACTGGTGAAACAATCGTAGAGGTACACAGGAGAGTCCTGTTAAAAGGGCACCGGTCCACTTGTAAGCACGCTCTAGTGGTGCCACTGCGTCCAAAGGATACCCAAGTCTCGGGTGGGGCCTGAGTGTAACTAGGATTTTTGTTAGCCTTTCTTTCTTCCTAGGGCGGTATCCCTGCCGGATTCGTTTGTACTGCGTACTCTCTACCTTAACTTAAGAGCTGGAAGGTATCGACGGTGTACCTGTAGGCATTGAGCCAAAGCTACAGTTAAAGCCGATGAAAGGACCGAGGGCGCTCGGGCCGTGCGGTGGGATACCGAGTGCGTGGGGGTTAGGCGCACGTACTAAGCTTTCCGCTGGTGATTGTGGGCTGTGACAAGTACACAATTCCAGGGATAGGACAGGTTTGGTTCATACCTGTGGAAAGAAAATGGACAAGGGGACGGAAACCCTCCCGATGTCGGCCATCGGTTAGTCGTCAGAACTAACTCAATCGCCGACAATCCGAGGGGATACGTCATGAGCGGTGTTGTCCCGTGCCGTTCCCCGATACGGGACGCGAGCTTCCTAGGTGAATGGTCTTCGTTTTCGTGCACGTAGTCATTCACTGGCACAGCAGGTCTGGTCTACCTGTGGGAAGAAAACGACAAGGGAGCACTCCTAAGGGGAGTGAACGTTACGGTTGGCCCCGTACCGTTCCCGTCTACGGGGCGCATAAATAAATAATGAGATGCCACCAAGCATCTTAAAAGGCGCCTACTCAGGTAGGCGCCCCAAACTTTAACCAATCGAGTCACGGTGCGTCGTTGACTCCGCCGAGTGCCCGCATCTACCGGCGTCAAAGATTGGTTGCGTGGGCAGGCTCACGTTTTGATCCGAACGTGAGTCTGCCCTTAGCCTCTAGATGAAAGGAATGAAAGGTGAACTGTATCTGTCCTCATTGTGGTGGTTCCGGCTGTAGTAAATGCCAGGATTAGATTAGATACCCCCACCTCCCCTTAGCCGGTGGTGAAAGGTGGTGATAGAAAACCGTTGAAGCACCCATTAGCGAATACCCTCGTTGCACTCCTCCCCCAAGGACCGCTGCAACGGGGGTATTCGTTTGTCTACTTACCTGTCGTCGCCCGAACCGCTTAATACATGCCGAGTCCGACGCATCTCCAACTTATCCAAGTTCATTGACGCAACCTCATCGAGACTGTATCCCATCTCCATACAGAGACGCGCGACATACCAAAGCACGTCGCCTACTTCTCCCGCTAGGAGTGGGAACAACTCTTCGAGGGGAGTACCATCACGGAGGTGCTTCTTCCATTTGTTGGCGATTTCTCCGGCTTCGCCGATGAGTCCGAGGATGGCATAGTTGACGGCGTTGGGATGCCCTGTTCCTGCTTGGGAATAGATCGCGGTGGCATCTGTCGCGGACTGATAGGTGTTGAAGTCCATGGCTTTGGCTTTCCTTGTCTTTCTTGTTGTATTAATGCTTGCGATTGTTCGGGTATGGTGGGATTCACTCTAGGTGCCTGAGGTACTTGAGTGAGAACTACTTGAGGTGGTAATGGTGCGGCGCTTTGTTCGGTCCCTTCTGGTCTGTCTTTTTGTGGTGGCCGTGATTTTTGCGTACTGCTTTGTCGAGTGGTACTCGTTACCTTACGCGGGACATCCGGTGCACTAGTGGATGGTGAAGAGGTTGGAGTTACCGATGAAGATGGGGACTCCTGCGTAGGCTCTACAGTGTTCGACGAGTTTTCCTCTGTCGATTCCGGCCCTGAAGCCGGTTGCGAGAATGCGACAAGTCTCGCACATGGAATTGAATCCGGTTGGGAATCGAACGTCGGTAACGGAATCGTCAGCGGAGGTGGGGTACTCTTCACCATGCTGTCGGTCGCTAATAGCGCACCACTCCCGAGTCCCGCAAGTATTGCCAATGGACCAGCAATCAAGGCCCATCTTCCGATGGTTCGTTTATCAGTTGGCGATAGGAAGGCCGTCTTCTTTGTCCGATGACGATGACGCCTGGACGGGAGGGGAATCTGTTTTCCCTGCCGACCTAATTCTCGATCGTAGGTGCCGACCCTTTTCCACAATTGCCCTAGCATATTCTGAGTAATTCCTCAGTATGTCCCAGGGCGGACGACCGTCGTAATCTTCATACAGTCTCCACAACCTGTGAACATTCGAATGCGTAGTCGGACAGAGGATGACCAGGTTATCCCTAACATCCGGTCCTCCCTCTCCTAGAGGCCACACATGGTGTTTATGCAGCTCTAATGCCCTAGGAACATGCTTAGAAACACATTTGCAATTATAACGAGGGTCGGTACCGTCGAGCATGAATTGGCGATCAATCGTCATGGGTTCCCCTCAGCCCTTACACGGCGAAAAGCTAACGTGCACGTGATCGAAATGATCTGCTACTTGCCAGAGCACAACGGGGGTCGCTCCGAGAGCTGACCTCCGTGCGATCACAAACGCATACAGCCTATCACCAAGAGCTTTGTTTGTACCCACGATGAAGTCAATGCCTAACCCTTTCGGGTGGCACGAATTCGGGTTTCCAGCTCTACCACCCACACCGAGAACTGATTTTATTTCTGGAAAGGCAGCTAATATCTGATTACATGCTGCCTTAGGTGTGGGCAGTAGTCCTATACTACCACACTTACTATTGCTTGTCACTACTGGTATTACGGGTGGGTTTGGCACTACTGTTTGAGGTTTTGCTTTCGGTCTTACTACTACTCCCTGAGGAGTAGGTGGAGCGACCCTCTGAGTTGCTATAACTTTTGAAGTTGTTCTCGAAACTGTCTTAGGAATAGCTTTAGCAGCAGGACTAGTTGACTTGATTGTCTCCCTTGATTCTGCAACTACTTGTTTCTTTTGAATGGTTGTCCGTGGGATTACTGGCCGCTGGACGACCGATGAAGATCGAAGTTTACCCGCCGTTGGCGTGACGGACCTCACATGATCTTCACGTACGCGAGGTGCTGACGTCCTCCCTAGCTTGATCGATGGGGTGTCCTCGGGTGTTACCAAGCTGTCCTTTTCGATCTTGGGGAGAGGCGCGCTGAGGGCCTGCCGAGCTGGACGCTGTGATCTTTTGATCTTAGTCTTTGCAGTTAGGGATGGGGTTGGCGTTGGTTGACTGTCCGATGTGAACAAGTCAATTCGTGGTGCGTCGGGAGTTTCCGCTGAACTGGAGACGGGTACAGGTTGGCTCAGAAAGGCTATTACTAATACGGTTACTGCGGACAAACATAAGCCATATGTAGCCAGTCGCCGAGTGACGGGCACCCTCTTTCTATGCTTCGCCATAGGTTATCACTTAGCCATTGTCTCTATACAGAATGTTCCACCACCCGGGAAGTCGTACTGAACATTAACTTGGGTAGTATTATTCGGCAGCTCTCGCCATGGACGTTCCGATCGTCCATTCACCATGTTAATTGTCCAGCTCCAATCAGCGATTCCTCCCGAGTCGGATTGAGCAAAGCACCGGGCAGTGCCTTTAGCACCCGTAACCACGGCAGAGAGGAAAGCCTTTGCCGTAGTCTTTGAGGCATCACCTACCGGGACAATAAGACGAATCTCACCTTTACCCCGAGGGATGATAATGTCTTGCATTCCATGGTCCTTCTTCTTAGTGGGAGCAGGAGGATTAGAAAAACGAGGAATACGCTGAAGAGGATCGCCGAGCAACCAATTGACACGGTTGCGAAAGTCAACCATATTGATTCCACCAGGGTCAGGCTTTCGACCCTTGGGAAGACAACATTCCTTATGACCACAAGCTCGTTCTGATCCCCGACGACAATAGAAAAGGATGGCAGCTACCAAGCGTGGGTAGGAATCCCACTGTGCGTCTGTCCATTTGCCGTCGCCGTCATCCTCTGCTTCGATGCCCACGAATTCGTCATTAAGGTCATTGAATCCTGCCCAGGATGAGGCTCCAGCATGCCATGCACATCCCGCAGCCACCACGTATACAGTTCCATCCCGAGCAAGCCCATAGTTAGCGAGAGGTCCAGCCAAGCCTGCCCGGCCGTTAGTAATGACTCCGAGACTCGGCATGTTTCCGACCTTAGGGCCTGCGGTGTGATGACAAACAACCCCTTCCGTGACTCGCATTCCACCATGGCCGCGCCCTTTCCAGCCAGGAACTTCAACAACGGGATAGCCTGTTAATCTTGCCGCATCTACCAGCCAAGGAATGAAGAAAGTCACTCTTCTTCGCTCCCATGGCGATGAGCCATACGAACATAAATGCCTTGCACTTTATGATCGTCGGGAGCGGTAGGGTCCATGATGCGATCATGCAGGACAACCTCAGCCATGATTAACGACTTCGGTTCTCCACCCTGGTCAGGGAAATCTTCAGGAAGACGAATGCCCTTTAATGAAGTAGCAGCAGAACGATGAACGCTACCATATATGTCTTCGACAATGTCTTCCTTGGTCATTCCCCGATAGGCTTCAGACTGTCTATCCATTTTAGACGACCCCTAGAAATAGAAAGGCCCCGCACTAAGCGGGGCCAGTCTAATAGTGGGTCAGTCGTCTGCCAACCATATGTCTACAAATGGCGTCTGAATCTTCATCACGACGAACATATAACGAAGCAAATGTCTCGTCGCATCCATTGCGTGGCCCATTCCTGAAAGCCATAGGCCCACTTGCTCAATCTTTTGGTCGGTAATGAAGTGCATTGCCGCCGAGGAATTCAGGGTGTAGTGCTTCGCATCATTGAGCGCACAATAAAGCTCCATCACCCCAATGTATTCCTTGGAGATCAGCTCAACCTTATGCTTCGCCGGGCGAGGCTTACCGTCCTCGTCGAAATAAATGTGCTGGCGAAACTCGAAAGTCTCCCACACATAATGAGTGTAAGGATTGGCAGAGAGCGTGGACCAGAGTTGTACGTGATGTGGCTTGTCATCGATATGCCACTGACGAAACTTAATCTGATCGACAGAAGTAAGAGTGTCATCAGGTGATGACGGTTCCCATTGTGCAGTGGCGCAGCCGGTAGTGCCACCGGGATCAGCAGCAAAGATGAAGAAAGGAAGGCCGTCCCATTTCGGAACGACCTTCCCCGACTTACGCCGCATTCGAGTAGACATTCCTACTCGGCGTCGTCCTCGTACTCTTCGTCTGCTCCTTCATCCGCGACATCGGCCGCGTCGGAAGTGTTGCCGTTCTTTCGCTCACGCTTCTGAGCGGTACGAGAGCGGAAGTAGAGTGCGTCATCCCTTTCGTCCAGGTCGAGACCGATTTCCGGTTCGCCGGTTTCCAAACCAATCTTGTTGAGGTGAAGCTTAGAGCGGTTCAGCTCACGCTTAGCTGCCTCAAGATGTTCCGGCCCACTGACAGGAACCTTCTGCCAGCGACCGGTATTGAAGACATCGGGATCACGAAGAACGTTATCGAAATAGCTGGGACGACGAACGCGCCCCGGAGTCTTTCGATCGGGGGTAAAGTCCTTCGGTGCAGGCTCGGAAGTGAATTCGAACGTAGGGTCGTCAAGCTCCTCGTCGAGTTCAGCATCAGCATCAGTTGCAGAAGTCATTTCGTCAGTAATCTCCTCATTATCAAGAATGGCGACTCCGCCGGGCGCCTCATCCTGGACGCCACGACTCTTAGTTGACCTGGGCAAGGGGTATCCTTACATGTTGTTTACGGGTGGTCGGTGGTGGACAACACCAGTGTAACTACCTTTAGCGTGAAGTCAAGGTCACTTCAGGTCTGACCAACGCTTGCCGACACTGGCATCGGTACGGAATGGAACGTAACCCTCTGTAATCTCCTCTCCTGTCTGTACCATGATTTTATCCATTAAAGTCTTGACATCTTCTACCTCATCCGGTGCAGCCTCGGCATAGAGGGCATCGTGAACGAGATTAACAATGAAGATTCCTTCCTTAGTGCACCGAGCGGCAGCCTCCAAACCGATATCACTGGCCGTTGATTGAGGCAGAAATGCCATTGCTTCGTTCTCAACGTCACGTTGGTTTGTTGACGTAATGAGATAGAAGCGACGATGTCTTCCGAACGGATTAACAAGAGGCTCGCCTCTGTGAATCCTCGCGACAACTTCCGCTTGGAACTTTTTAATTTGAGGGATGCGAGCATTGAACGAATCCATTTGAACGCGGGCTTCGGCGACCGTCATATGGAAGTCTGGATCTGCGGCAATACCTTCGGCCGTTCGACCATACGATACGCCATACACTAGAGTCTTGATAAGAGTACGAATTCTCTTCTTCTCATCAGCGTCTAGGTTTGGAAACTCAGAGAAGATTTGAATACATATTTCAGTGAAGAGATCCTTCGAGGGATCGCGGAAGATATCTCGAAGAAGTTCCTCATGTGCTAGCCAACAAAGAACCCGAAGCTCAGCTTGAGCATAATCAAGACCAATAAGAAGCCGATTTGGGTCAGAGACAAATTGTTCTTTAATCGGTCCAGAACGAGGTATGTTCTGTAGGTTAGGGCCACGAGAAGAGAGACGGCCAGTAGTAGTACCATGAATAAGGTATGAAGAATGAATCCTATTGTCAGCAGTAACCTTCGCAGAGGGACCAGTAACATAAGTACCCTTCAGCTTAGATACTGCACGACATTTTAGGATAAGTCTAATAGTGTCTTTAACTTCAGAGGGTACCCGATGGTCAGATAGCTCAAGCAATACCTTGAGATGAGCTTCATCTGTGCTATCAGTGAGAACCTTATGACTAGCTAGATATTCCTTGACCTGTTGCCACGAACGAGGATTGAGTTGCTGCTCTACAATCTCATCCTTTTCCTCCACCTCAATGAAGGGAAGGTCTAGCTCTAGTTCTGCAATCTCTTCGGCTAGCTGCGCTTCGATTTGGTTCGAGCGATGGTGGTCCCACCCCATTCCATTACGCTCAACGAGTGTGAGCATGGGAGAGACTGTTCTAGTAAGCCACGTAAGAAAATTGCCAAGTCCTTTTCGCTCCACGAGGTCGGCAAGATAAGCTCGGAGGAGCCTGGTCGCGTGAACATCGAAAGCATTATACTTATACAATATAGGTCGAGGGATCGCGCCATATCCCTCATCTTTTGTGACATAGGGCTTGACGACATCTTTCCAGTCGGGCGCCCCGAGAAGTTCCTGTCCCATATAATCGAGGCCGTGGATGCCTCCAACCTCATAGAGGGCATAACTCGCGAGCATAGTGTCAAAGAGTAACGGGAAGGGAATGGCGCAGTTAAGGAAAGCCATGAGGACGCCGACATCGTACTTTCCATTCTGCGCAATGACTCCGCAGGTAAGGAGTAGTTCGACCATCTTTTGTTTGTTAATGATGGAGTAGTCATCGATGGTAACTTGGTCGAATCCGAAACAGGAATCGGCAAAGATGTAGACATGGTGCTCATGAGAGACGTCCATTGGTCCGATGCCAATGCAGAGCACTCGTCCAAATAGACCATCATCCCGTCCAAAGGAGACATCTTTGTCTCTCCCCGATTCCGTATCGACAACTACACCATGGCCCCGATTGAGGGCAATGATTTCCTGCATCTTAGCGTAAGCATGGCGAGGTTCGGTGATAACCTCAAAGGTAGGCTCATACCAGCGAGAGATTTGCTTCTTATTAATAGCCTTGCCGATGTCACTCAGCATGAGAGGGAACATCCCATGAGAGCGCAGACAATAGGCAGGGTGGAAGGTAGGAACCAATTCGATAGGGATAGAATTTTCGAGAGCTACAATCTTCGGAGGACCTACCCGGAGCTTGGTAATTCCTTTCTTAGTTTGTTCCTTGGGAAGCAGTGGCGCTACCGCTGAGTTACCCATTGCCACAACAGTGTGAATGCTGGCGTACTCTAGCTCGGCAATCAGACGCGGGCGGCAAGCCTCAATAGCTTCTTTGGGAAGTTCCTTCATCGAGTCAGGATAATGACAACTTGCCGCGTTAGTGAGAAGCGCACTTCCACGGTTAACGCCGTATTTATTGAGGACCGCATTAAGAAGCTGGCCAGATGCGCCCACAAAAGGTTCCCCGGCTCGGATCTCATGACGAGCTGGCGCTTCCCCGATGAAAGCCAACCCTGAAGATACTCCTGGATGGGTTGGAAATTTTGAGGGTACGTACCTTCCTCTACGGCCCAAAGGGCACCGCTCGCAGTTTGCCAGAGGATGCTTTCTTTCGTCAATGCTGAGAGGAGCACGGTTATCAACCATTCTCTTCAGGGCGCGCTTTGGTTTCGTCGGGTTTTGCGGTGGGTCGACGGATTCTAATGGGACCGGAGGCTCCCCCTTCTTTCTCATCCTCCCTGACAACGTATGAATCCTCTCGACTCGCGCCCTTAGCTGCTAAGAAACTATCGGGAACATAATACCAAATCTTAGTCCCCGGCGTCTTATTCGATGCTGGGTGTGGTTTAATGTAGACCATACCACGACGCATCAGGGTTTCTTCAATATCTGAGATTTCACTCTTGCGGATACGGAACTTTTGCATCACCTCTGTTTGACTGTGCGGAGTGGGGTACTCCATCTTGATCCAGTTAGCAATCTTTTCAATCTTCTTCTCAAACCTGTTCATATCAGGCTTTTGCTCTACGGCGAGAGCAAACTGCATAGCATTCTGAAGCCACTCTTCCCCATAGTGAATGGCCTTCTGCAAATCCTCAGCCGTGATCTTATCCCTGAGGTCTGCCCCGCAGATAAGAATCGCTACCTTAATGATGGAGTTCTTGAGACGATCACAAAGAGCACCATAGAGGACGGGATCGGAAGTGTTGAGTCCCATGGCGACAGAGTCACGGTCGAGCTGTTCCAAGCGAGTCCAGAATTCGGGAGTCCCTTGTAGCTTGACGCGCTTAGCCTTAGGCTTCATGACAGCGCTAGGAGCACCCGAAAGCTTGATACTAATGACACCGTCATCCCCGACACCGGTGACTCTATCTTCGGTGGTAGGTTCGGGCGCATTATAAAAGTGCTTAATCTGCCAGAGCATATCGACAATTGCCTGTCGAGGACTTTCACCCAGCTCCATCATGACATCATCGTCAAGAGGAGGACCGAGCGGTCGCATTTGCTCGGGAGTAGTAGTCCCCGTGACGAATATGAAACGTGGAATGAAACCAGTACGGATGTGCTCCATACTGATAATCTCTTCCATGCGTGATTTGATCCCACCTGACATAATGACCAGGTAAGGGTTTTTGATTTCGATCTTCTCACGTCTGAGAATCCGAGTCTGAGGCTGTCCATCATACAGACGAGTCAAGTTCTCAATTGTACCCGCCATGTAATCTTTGTGGATGATGGCATCCATAAAGCCGGTGATCTCATCGCGGTGGAATAGAGAGACCTTGCCATCCCTAGTCGACAACTCTGTGAGGAGACCTTCCGGTGATCCATCATTCGCTAATAGATAATCATCTAATACGTCGTCAAGTAACTGCCGAGCCATATCAAGGGAGGTAGACTTGCGGGTCACCGTTGTGCCCGCTAGTATCATAATCCAGATGTTGGGAACAAAGGTCGCTTGTTGAGTGGGCAGGCAAATATGCGGAGCCATCGTCGCTGAGAGGATCGAGACTCCGATTGCTTTATGATATTGTACGGGAGCATCCGTAACGGTATGCGCCCACTCCGCGTAGGCATCTATAAATGTCTTCGGGAGTTCTTCTTCGGGTGGGTCGTCAGGCCTGATGAAAGTAACCACCCTGAATTACCCCCTCTAAAAGCTCTGCTCAAAAGGAAGTCCCAGGGTCCGGGGGACGTCATGATGAGAACATAACGGGGAGTGTCCTCCACAAAGAAGGACACTCCCCGAATCTTACGAAGGAATCACACCTTCGCCTCTTCCGGCTTTTCCTCCTTGGTGGACTTAGCCTTTGCCTTCCTCTCTTCAGCAACGGGTGCCTCTTCGGCGACCGGTGCCTCGGTGTCTTCCTCGGAATCAGGCAGCGGGAGGAACTTGTTCACCTTGTTGCGAGCGTTGTACCACTCGCCGGTTTCCTTGTTCTTCCTGCGAGGCTGAACACCCACCTGGACCATCAGTCGCTCACCGACCAATTGCTCCGGGTAAATGTTGATGTCCCCTTCGGTTTCGTAGCCCATTGCCTCCATAAACTGCATAACACGCGGAAGCATTTCCTCAACGAAGACCATACGCTCGAAGATGCGGCGACCCTCAATCTTAATGGTCTCCGTGGACGTCTTGTTCGTTTCCGGACTACGAACGCGCCCGGTGTAGTAGTCGTCCCCATCCTCAGTGGACTCGACAGTAAACGTCCAGTTCACCATCGGAGCGTGGGGGTTCTTAGCCGTCTCGCTGGTCCTTTCCTTCTCGAAATCAGTGATCTCGACAATCACGTTGACCCCCGCAGGAAGGAGGAAGAAATCCCTCTGCGGTTCGACGTCGGAAAAGTTAACGTGGATCGGCTGGTCGTCGTCATCGACTGGCATTGTTCTCTCTTCTCAGGTTCAGATTCAGATTCAGTGCAGGGTCACTTCTTTTTCTTCATCATGGGTTGTTGAGCCTGGCTGCTAGTACCTGTAGATGAAGTGACAACCGTGGAGTTGTCGAAATCTACAGTGGATTGACCAGGGTTTCGCACCATGACGTCGTACATGTACTTCATTGTCGGATTCTCAATCTTGATTCCAACACCGGGAGTCCGACACTTGGCAGTGATACGATCGTCCCTATCCATCAGGGCAAATCGCACATTGCCTCCCCCACGTCGTTGCACATAGAGATATGCAACGAAATCGAAGAACGCGGGGGAATCCGACCGAAGTTTCTTGCTGACGTTCGGCCGGATAAGCCATGCGGGGTTATCTCTTGTACCCTTTGAGGGGTCAGCATCTTCATAGACTGTTGCTGTGAAGATGGTGTTCATACGTAGGTCTCGGAAGGCGCGGAAGAATCTACGCATCTCAGCAGTAGTTTCATTCCACTCTTCAAACTTGGGGAGCGAAGCGTCTAGCTCAACCTTTGTGGAATAACCTGCGAGCTTCGCCATATTGAGAGCTTGAGCTTCGGTAATACTGTCGACAACTACTGTCTTATAGGGATGCCGTCCCCTAAACAGTTCATTGTAGACAGCCTGTAGGTCATCCCATTTCTCAGGCTGATAGATATCGATCAGCTCAAGAGCCTCGGGAGGAAGGTGGTCAAGCGTTCTCGTTCCCGCTTCCATATCAATAAACAGAACGGGAGACAATTCCTCTACAAGGGCGGCCTGTGCAGCAAGTAGAGTCTTTCCTGCCCCTGACTCTCCATAGAGGAGAGCATTCAACCATCGCTGAGTTCTATCGGATGCTTTCCTTGTCTTAAGACGACCCAAGGTTTGAGATGTCAAACGTTGAGGAACGTCCAGCTCAGTCGAAACTACTTCATCGACAACAGTGCCGTCTACAATAGTGGCATCGACAATTTGATCTACTTCATCAACTCCTGACGGAGTCATTCAACGACCTCCACTCCTCGTTCGGTTCTTTCCTCTTCCATCCAATGACGTCGATCCGTTTGGATGAAGCTGTTCTTCCACAAATACGTAAGTTCTTCACCTCGGAAAGTCGCAATGCAAGGCTGACGATACTTGCAGCCTCCACAATGGAATCGACTGACGTTCGGATAGACACGAGGACTACGGACCATATCGGCCGACTCAACCGCGATGTTACGGCCGATATTGATTAGCTCATCCTCTGACTTCAGAACGACGAAACGCTGAGCGAAAATCATAGTGTCCGAGGAGCGAAGCCATTCAAGGTAATCGTCATAGCAACCGTCAACATACGCTTGAGGATCGTGCTGGGCTACGTAAGGTTCAAACACGTCAATGTTTGTCGCCTGCGTCTTTGAGGTAGAGAATGCGCAGCCCTTTTGAATCCGTTTGAGGGCACGCGGAGGTCGGGGGAAATCCTTCCGCGTCTCAGCGTAGATGAACCCATTGACGTTAAGGTTGAGAGCAACACGCAATGCCCACGTATATCCGCCAACCTGGTCGTCCAACTCTAGGAATTCATCATTCTTAGAGATAACTCCCGCTGACTTCCAGTCGAAGATGTAATAGTCACCATCGGTTAAATCTTCGCAAAGCGCATCTACCCGACCCCCATAGACAACAATAGAGTCATCGTCGTTGGGGTCATTTGAATGGTTCTGTCCACAGGCAGGAGAGTTAAGGCACCGGAGAAACTGACCAGGATTGTCAGGATCTTCGAGAGGAACCTCGAAAGGAATCTCGACTGCAATAGGACGGAACCAACCGTCGAACTTCGGGTGGATATACCTAGCGTGATAGGTCAGCATTCCTACACCGAGGTCAAGCTTATCCTCGAAGTCGGATTGCATTTCCAAAGGTAGTTCCTTGAGCCTGTGACTCTCAAGGTATCGCTTACGTTGCTTCTCAGCCTCTACAAGGAATGCCTGAATAGCACCGGCTAGCTTTTCATCATCGTCGGTAGTGTCCCACGTAGCAGGATTGTAGAAGACCTGCATTCCACAGTGAAAACAAATGCCGAAATCAAGCCTATCCTCAGGCTCAATTGGCACGTAACCATCTACGTAAGCCCAATGATGCCTGCGACGACAGCTTCTGAATGACCTACGTTCGGAGTTGTGCACCTCATGGGGCATTCAGTAGCCTCTTTCTTTCTTGACGCCTTCGATGCCTCTTACCATTCATTCTTCTACAAATTCTACACTGTCTACGTCCACCGTTAGGTGACCTATACGTGTTTTCAATAGTAAATAAGTGACCTCTCCAACAAGAGTCAAACTGGTAAAAATACCTACGAGCATTCTCTTTACTAGTAACAGGTTCCAAGTGGTCTGGATTCACACACAAGGTGTTAGTACAACGAGGGAACACGTGGTCCAATACCATCTTGGGAGGAATAGGACCCTTAACTAATCGATACGAAATTCTATGAGCCATATAACTCTTATTGCCTATTGTGAAGTGCCCATACCATTTCGCATTTTTAGTATTGCTTTTTGATTTACACCCCGTCCAGATCCAACAGGTTTCGGTTTTATTTACGTAAGACCAAAACCTCTCTAGCGTCGCGGGACTGAGCACGGGTCAACCGTACCACCAAAAGATCCACACCGCAAGGTCAACAACTGAATTACCCACATGTAGTTCGATGTGGATCTACGCGGTACGACCCACCCTAGGATAGTCGGTAAGAGTCTCGTTAGCCACGCTAGGACCAGGGTTGCCGCCAAGCGCAGCGAGCAAGCATTTCACGAGTGAGAGGATGGCTGCTCCTAGGGCAGGCCCTAGCGTGAGTATCCAGTTCCACGTAAAGACGTTAAAGTCAATAGTTGAGAAAAGAAAAACACCAAAGTAACACTCAAGGAACGTGAAGAGAACGCGCTCAATCGTGGCCTTCCAGAACGACCACGTCCAAATAGGATGAGGAGCATTAGGGTTCGTCATCTAATTCCTCTTGTCTAAGCGTTTCAACGTCCGCGTGCAAGACATGCCACATAGCGGCAGCGTCACGGAGACGATTAATGAGAAGGGTTAAAGCACCCGTAGCAAGAACAAGAATGATAAAGTAAGTCATCAAGTCTTCGATGAACGGAAAGACACTGCTAAGAATAGCAGGCAGGAAGAAGCCCAACAGGACAAGCGCAAAGAGGTTAGCCTCTAGCTTGCCATGTGAATTAAAGTTGCGCTCCGTCATTCCTTTGCCTCTCCGTTGACCTCTAGCATAGAGTGATGTGGAGAAGGCATTGGATCTGATCCCACAGGTAGTGAGATCGAATCATACCAACGAATCACCGCTCTACCCCATCTAAGGAACATCTCTACGCGACGTTCCAGGAGGGCAATTCTATCACCCTGTTGCGTGATCTCCTCACTCTGAGACTGATTCTCATGTTGCAGGTTGCGGACCAAGGTGTCATAGCCTGTGACTACAGTGGACTGTTGATTTGCCTTTCGAGCTTGCAAGGCAGTATAGATTCCGCCTACTACAGTTAACACACCTAAAACTGACGTGACTATAATTTGAGCATCTGTCATTGTCACCCATTTCTCATGTACCTCGCCAAGTAGAGGATGAGAACGACAAATGTGCCAGTGATTAGGAAACCAACGAACGGAGCGAATCCCCCACCATAAATAATGGTGATAATATAAGCAGCCATCCACACAAAAGGTGGCGCGAAGAGGAGACCATAACCTACCTCTTCGGCCACCTTTTTGGTTCCACTAGCCAGCATGGCTATTACCGCTAGGAAGCCTGCTATTATCCACAACCAGCCGAATAGCGCGGTTGCTATAGCTTCCACAGACGGGGCAAGGTTTTGACCTGTGCCATTGTTGTAAAGAATTCCTAAGCCAAAAGCGACAAAGGGTACACCCATGAGTCCAAGGATCACCCGCCGCTCCCCAATGCGACGCTTCATCGGACTCGCTTTTCAGATTAGGAAAGTCTAAGACGTTGTCCTGGGTAGATCCTGTTTGGGTTGTGAACAGTTGCCCGGTTAAGTTGCCACACCGTTCTCCAATGGGTGCCTGCAATTCGAGCCAAGGTGTCTCCGCGCTTGACCACGTGCACGGCACCAGGCGTGACGCGCGCCACAGATGGCTTTGTTTGAGGCTTTGGCTTAACGGGTACTGGCTTTGCGGCGATGACTGCCCTTTGTTTAGTTGGACCAGCGTTAGGGAGCTGGACGGTAAGCTTTTTCTTCCCACTGGCCCAACAACTTCGGGACGCATTCCAGTCGGAGAGGCTGGGATTTCTCCTGAAGATGTTGTTAGCGACGATCTTTTGTTCAGCGAACGACGCACCCATTGCGGTAGCGGCAAATTGGCCGCCGCCATTGCGGAGCCAAGTGCCATTGGTAATCTGGAAAAAACCGCTAGCGGTGAAGGGTCCGGAAATTGCGGTGTGAATGTTCTTGCCTCCGCTTTCGCAGGCAATGATCGATTCCCAGCCCCCGGGAGGGTCCGCCGCCGCGCGCCCATAACTCACAGACGATAGTGCCGTGGCGGAAAGTAGGGCAAGGGCCAACGAGATACGATGGTCCCTTTCCTGGAATTGTCTATGCTTTCCCTTATAGGTGTAATCAGTCAGCAGGCTCATAACATTCCTCAACGGACCCGCACTTCAACACAACAAACGTGGTCGGTGTTAAAGTGCCTGGTTGTCCCGGCTTGGTCAACAAATGTTAATCCCCGCGAGGGGGATAGGGTTTCAAATGCTGAGCGAACAAGTACGTGGATGCTTTCCACCTGAGCCTTAGTGCAGAAGCCCAGCTCTATCGGAAACGTATGGTGAGTATCACTGTAGACGGAGATGGAAACTCGCAGCGGAGTTTCTTCTTCGGATTCCTGAGCATCTTTGTTCAGGTCAACTTCATCCACGGAAGGACACTAGCACGGACAACCAAGTGAGTCGAGACGTGAATTGCCATTAACTACAATACACCAGTCAACAGCTTGGAAAAGGTCCTAAAGTCATAGGGGTCGGGTTGAGTGTCATTTCCTCGATAAATCGAGGCCAACTTTGCCAGGTCATTAAACGCGCTTTTGAGAACGGCTACTTCCTGGGAAGTGTAGTTGTACGGAGGACTAGTTAAATCAGCGTCAGGAGTCGCCAGCAAGAAGGCTTGGAATGAGTCAACCTCTTGGAAAATGTTACGCAATGACACACAAATAGTTCCCGACCGTTCGTCAACCTCAGACTTGCCCTTTGGATAACCGACACTCATGAAGACTCCTACGTAAGCTTGGTACGTTTTCCGGTTGAGGTAACTACCCACAGGTTCCCATTGCTCTCATAAAGCAATGCTCCCGAGGTAGGAGGCTGAGGAGGAACAGACATAGAGTCGACTACTAAACCGTGGGGTGATCCTCCGGTGACTCCCCGAGGTGTCCTGAGAGAAGCGTGGTCGGAAAGCATAATTTCATCACGTAGGGCATTCCACATGATACCTAAAGTGTCATTTGTCCCGAGAAGTAGACCACCTTCGATGGTATCGTCCACCTTGACTATCTCAGGAAAGACAGATGCTGCGTCTTCAGCGATCAAACCAATGTGAGGTCTAACGGCCTGTACTTCAGCACCCGTTTGAATATTGTCCTCATACAGCGTCTTACCATCTTCGGAGAGAATGGCACGACCCTTCTCATCCCGTGCAATCTCAGGAGTATTCCACGTCGGAGCTGGGGGACGTTCACCAGTACCATCCCACTCACCCTGATAGTTCCACGACATAGCGGTGAGTTCTGTTATACCTGCACGGTGAGTAGAAGTACCGCGAAGAACAACTTCCTTCTCATTCTTCTTTACGGTTCGGCTGGACACCGTAAATGCAGAAGCAATGATAGGTTTGTAGGCAGCCGGGGAAAGACCCTGAACCAAAATTCCATTCGAGTCCCATACGATACCGACATCCAAAGCGGGATTGTAAAGTATAGGCTCAGTGGTACCGCCCACCACGGCCTGAAGCTTTAAATCACAGCCAGGATAGACACTATTATCGTACTTACGGCGACGGAAAAGAACATCTCCCGACCCGTATCCTTCCCGGGCATCTAAGGTGATAGTACCACCCCATGTCGTGGCAGCATTAGAGGTAGCGTCAAATGCGGACCAAGTCTCTCCTGCGACGTGATCTGTCCACGTGCAAAAGCCTTCAGCGTCATAGACACCCACCTTACCAGTCTGCGTAAATCCACCCTTCATGAATACACCTACACCGACACCGGCAGGGTCAGCGAAGATAGATCCGTATTGGGTACTGTTTCCATAGAGACGCATGGTATCAGCGTTGGTGCCGTTAGGGTTAAGAACGATTCGAGTACCAGAGAAAGCTGTAGAGATACTACCAACGGCAGTGAAGTTACCCGTTGATGCGTCAATCCAAAACGTACGGGTAGAGCCATCCGCACGAAAGGCTTGAAGACCTGCCGTAGGATGCAGCTCCACGCGGGCGCCTGTAGGAGTACCAACAATGATACGGGAAGCGAGAACTAAATTAGCTTCGAGCTTGGTAGCCGTGACGGAACCGGCCGCTATTTTAGTAGCGGTAACCGAGTTGGCTGCGAGATCGGGGCCTGCTACCTGAGTAGGGGTACCTGTGCTTCCTACGGAAAAAGCACTTTCGGTACCACCCATATTAACTGCGGTAACGGTGACAACATAACTGATATAATCCAGATCACTAACAACAAACTCACCAGGAACAGGGTTGATAGTACCAACGAACGTACGGACTCCAGGAGTGCTAGCACTAGCAACGTAAACATTGAGATGACTAAAATCTGCCGGATTAGCTGACCCAAAAACATTATCACCTGCATGGGAAACAACGAGGCAACCCATTGCGGGTGTCACCTGAGGTGGCCGGGGAACGGGGGGAGCTTGAGGATTGACACTCGTTACTGCGGTGGTTCCATCATCGTGAAAACCAATCATACCTCGATAGTGACCATCACTATCATACATAGCAATTCCTGCACCCTCTAGCGAGGAATTGCT
>Ga0068864_100001457_pt1 | contig 19505 bp, 17 predicted proteins | sample KBSSwiS72_FD_66586 | JGI IMG/M metagenome (GOLD analysis project Ga0068864, IMG submission 66586) | Switchgrass rhizosphere microbial communities from Kellogg Biological Station, Michigan, USA - KBS Switchgrass S7-2 | ecosystem: Host-associated > Plants > Roots > Rhizosphere > Soil ... | reverse complement strand
GGTCGGCGAGAGGAGGGGATAGAGGGCGATCTCCTGGGGCACCCATCCGCGAGCGGACCGCGCCTCGTCGCGCTCCGGCTCCATGCCGAAGATCCGGAGGGTTCCGCCGTCCGGCCGGACGCGCCCGGCGACGCTTCGGACCAGGGTCGTCTTGCCCGCCCCGTTCGGTCCGAGAAGGCCGACGATCTCCCCCGGCGAGAGCGACAGCTGCACGCCGTCGAGGGCGGGGCGGCTCCCGAAGCTCTTGGAGAGCTCGCGGATCTCGAGGGGAAGGGCGAAGGTCGGCATCGGCGCGGAGGATCGTGTCCCGGAGCGGGCCGGAAGTCCAGACAGGAGTAAACAGTAAGCGGTCGGCGCAACGCAGATCCACGGCGAGACGCGCCGGCTTGGCCCTTACGGCCTCCCGCTCACGGTGAACTTCGATCGCCGTAACGGCCGTCTCTGATTTGAGTTATCCTGCGCCGCTCATCCCGAGTGGACAGATGAACTCCGTCACGTTCGTACTGCTCGTCGTGGCCGGCAGTGTCGGCATGCTCCTGTCGTTCGCGCAGGCGCGCTCGAGAGCCGTCTTCGCCGAGGACGGCTTCGACGAGCCGGGCCGGCGCGCGGTCGCCGTCGGGCTGCTCGCCGGGGTTCTTCTCCTGACCGTCGCCATTCCGTTCGCGGGCGGGCTCGTGGGCAATCAGCCGGAGGCGAAGGAGCTCTCGCTCGTCTCCGTGTTCGCGGTCCACGCGATCCTCCTCTTCTTCCTGGCGTGCTACTACGCGCTCTCGGGCCGCCGCTCGCTGCGCGATTTCCTCGGCCTCCGCAGCGAGCGCCCGGCGCACGACGCCGCGGCGGGGGTCCTGATCGGGCTCGCGGGCTGGATCCTGACGATCATCGCCGCCATGGTCCTCCTCGGCGTCTGGTACGTGGTGTCGAAGCGGTTCCGCACGGCCTCGGGAGGCGGCGGCATCTCGCCGATGATCGTGTGGCTCGTCTCGCAGCCGCTCTGGGTCAAGCTCTCGATCGTCGTTTCGGCGATGGTCGTCGAGGAGCTCTTCTTCCGATCGTTCCTGCAGACGCGCGTCGGGCCCGTGGCGGCGACGCTCATGTTCACGGCGGCGCACGGCGTCTACGGCCAGCCGCTCGTGCTCGTCGGGATCCTGGTCATCTCGACGGTGCTCTCCATCACGTACGCGACCTATCGCAACGTGCTGCCGTGCATGGTCGCGCACGGCGTCTTCGACGCCATCCAGATGTTCGTGATCATCCCCGCCGCTTTGAAGATTCCCCTCGGCCAGTAGCCGCCGGGCGGCCGTCCGGTTGCCGGTTCCGGCGTCCCTGTCCGTTTGGCCACTCGACTCCGGCGCGCTCCGAGGCGTCCTTTTCGGCCGTCCGCCCTGCTAGAATCTTCCGTGGCCTCATTGCGGCTCTCCCCGCGGAGCGTCGAGGCTGTTCGCCGCGGGGCGGTCGCGTTCCTCCTGCTCCTCCTCTCCGCGCGCGCCTCCGCGCTCGATCCGCGCAAGTCCATCACCCAGTACGCGCTCCAGGTCTGGAAGACGGAGAACGGCCTCCCGCAGAACGCGATCCAGGCGATCGCGCAGACGCGCGACGGATACCTGTGGCTGGGGACGGAACGCGGCCTCGTCCGTTTCGACGGCGTGCAGTTCACCGTCTTCGACAAGGGCAACACCCCCGGGATGCTCAACAGCAACACGCAGGCCCTGTTCGAGGATCACGAGGGCAACTTCTGGGTCGGCACGTGGGGCGGCCTCTACCAGATGAAGGACGGGAGGATCGTCTCCTCCTGGACGACGCACGACGGCCTGCGCAGCAATCGCGTCATCGTGATCTGCGAGGACCGGCACGGAGCGATCTGGGTCGGCACGTCGGGAGGCGGCATCTCGCGCGTCGCGCACGGAAAAATCGAGGCCACGTACACGACGCGCGAGGGACTCTCGAGCGACCGCGTCTGGTCGATCGTCGAGGATCGCGACGGATCGCTCTGGATCGGGACCGACGGCGGCGGCCTGAACCGTTTTCGCGACGGCCGGTTCACCGTCTACCGCGAGCCCGAAGGCGTGCCGCCGATCGTCCAGTCCCTCTTCGTGGACAGCGGAGGAGATCTCTGGATCGGCAGCGACGGGGGAGGGCTCCTCCGGCGCCGCGGGGAGACCTTCCGGGTCTTCGGAGCGCGGGACGGCCTCCCCAACGAGACCGTCGGGACGCTGCAGGAGGACCGGGACGGGAACATCTGGATCGGCACCCAGGGCGGCCTCTCCCGCCTCGCGGACGACCGCATCACCTCGTTCGTCCCCGCAGACGGACTCTCGGACGACACGGTGCTCTCGATCTGCGAGGACGGCGAGGGAAGCCTCTGGGTCGGGACCGCGACGGGCGGGCTGGACCGCCTGAAGGACGGGAAGTTCACCGCGTACACGAAGAAGGAAGGCCTCTCGAGCGACCGGATCCGCACGATCTACGAGGACGCGGAGGGCGCTGTGTGGCTGGGCACCCGCGGCGCGGGCGTCAACCGCTTCTTCAACGGCGTCTTCTCGTCGTTCACGTCGAAGGACGGACTGTCCGGCGACTTCGTGCGGTCCGTGTTCGAAGACGGCGCCGGGCACCTGTGGATCGGCACCTGGGCCGACGGTCTCTCCGAGCGGATCGGAGGGAAGTTCCGCGCGTTCCGCCACAAGGACGGGCTTCCCAGCGACATCGTCCGATCGATGTATCGCGACCGTGCCGGCACCCTCTGGGTCGGCACCGACGACGGCGGGCTCGTGGCCGTGCGCGGCGGGCGGTTCCAGGTGTACGGCCGCCGCGAGGGTCTCTCGGGGAACACGGTGCTCGCGATCCTCCAGGATCACGCCGGCGCGTTGTGGGTCGGCACCGAGGGAGGGGGCCTCAACCGGTTCGAGGACGGCCGCTTCCGCGCCTATACGACCGCGGACGGCCTCTCCGACGACACCGTCGTCTCGCTCTACGAGGACTCGGACGGCTGCCTCTGGATCGGGACCGACGGCGGAGGGCTCAACCGCTTCAAGGACGGCCGCTTCACCCACTTCACCCGCAAGACGGGCCTCTTCGACGACGTCCAGTACGAGATCCTCGAGGACGGCCGCGGCAACCTCTGGATGAGCTGCAGCCGCGGGATCTTCCGCGTTCGCCGGTCGGACCTCGAAGACGTGGCGGAGGGCCGCCGCTCGACGGTGACCTCGGTCTCCTTCGGGCGCGCGGACGGAATGCGCTCCGCGGAGTGCAGCGGCTTCACGCAGCCCGCCGGCTGGAAGGCCCGGGACGGGCGGCTGTGGTTTCCCACCGTCGAGGGCGCCGTGGTCATCGACCCCGATCGCATCAAGACGAACACGCGGCCGCCGCCGGTCGTGATCGAGCAGGTCCGCGTCGACCACGTCGCCGTGCCGAAGTCGGACGAGTCCGAGGTCGTGCCCGGCCGCGGCGATCTCGAGTTCCACTACACGGCGCTCTCGTTCGTCGATCCCGACCGGGTCTTGTTCCGGTACATGCTCGAGGGCTTCGACCGGGAGTGGGTGGACGCCGGGACGCGGCGGACGGCGTTCTACACGAACATCCCTCCCGGGAAATACCGGTTTCGCGTCGCGGCCTGCAACAACGACGGCGTCTGGAATCTCGACGGCGACTCGGTCCGCTTCCGCCTCAGGCCGAGCTTCCGACAGACGCCGTGGTTCTGGGCCGTTTGCGCGGCCGCGGCGGCCATCGTGGGACTGGCGATGTCGCGGTTGCACGCGGCGCGGGTCCGCGCGCGCGAGCGCGAGCTCGAGCAGCTCGTCGCCGACCGCACGCTGCAGCTCGAGGAGGCCAACGAGAAGCTGCAGCACCTCTCCGAGCTGGACGACCTGACCGGGATCGCGAACCGCCGACGCTTCGAGAAGATGCTGGACGCCGAGTGGCGCCGGGCGCTGCGCGACGCGCGTCCGCTGTCGCTGATCATGATCGACATCGACTACTTCAAGGACTTCAACGACACGCAGGGGCACCAGTCGGGGGACCGCTGCCTCCAGCGTGTCGCCACGGAGATCCGCGAGGCGCTGACGCGTCCCGGCGATCTCGTCGCCCGGTACGGCGGAGAGGAATTCGCGGCCATCCTGCCGTCGACTCCCATGAAGGGCGCCCTCGCCGTCGCCGAGGTCCTCCGGGCGCGCGTCGAGTCGATCGCGACCCGGCATCCGTCGGCGCCGCGGGGGATCGTCACGATCAGCCTGGGCGTCGCAACGACCACGGGGTCGACCACGGCGCCGGAGGATCTCGTGGCCTCCGCCGACGAGGCGCTCTACCGGGCGAAGCGGGCCGGCAAGAACCGGGTCGAGGCGGCGGACGGCGAGGACGAGGAGGTCCTGAAGGAAGCCTGAGGCGGGCGGAGGGGGCGGAGAAACCGGAAGCGGGAACCGGAAGCGGGAGTCAGGGTCGCGCGGAACCCGCCTTCCCGGCCTCGGAGCCGCCCGCCGCCGTCTCGACGATCACGTCGGAGGCGCTCCTGCGGATCGTCTCCGCCGAGGGCGCCGGACGTTTCGCGCGCGCCGACCGCAGCGCGGCCTCGAAACGGGCCGCGGAGGACGGGCCGTCGAATCGGATCCGCCAGACGTACGACGTCTGCCGGCCTCCGGCGAAGAACGCGATGCGGTCGCCGCGCCAGCCCTCCGCCGCCCGCTCGGCCTCCTCCTTCGGGAGCGCGCGGCCCAGCAGGAAGCGCAGCGTCCACTCGCCCAGCGTGTCCACGTAGGAGAGACGCTGCCCGGACGGAGGGCGGCGCTCGTCCTCCGGCAGGACGTCGGTCGCCGGCGGCGGGTACGGCGTTCCGTGCAGGATCTCGGCGGTCGAGAGCGGCGGGTTGCGCCAGAGCCGGTCGACCTCGGCCCAACCGCCTTTCTTGAGCGCGGTCCGCACGAACTCGGTGCCGTCGACGTAGGGGAAGAAGAGCTGGTCGACGAAGTAGTCGGGCACGTCCTTCGGAACGCCGGACCGCTCGAGGGAGCCCGCGGTCAGCAGCGGAGCGAGCTGGTCTTCGATCGAGTCGTCGGCGCCGGGCATCTCCTTGAGGGCCACCCGCACCATGACGACGGTCGCCTCGCCCTCGAGCAGGCACTGGAGCGCGGTACCGCGATCGCTGTCGTCCTTGAGCTCCTTCATCCGGGCGTCGAGGTGGATCGACTCGTCCTGGAGGGCGTGCATGAGCTCGTGCGAGAAGATCAGGTTCTTCGCGAGCCCCTCGTCCCCCCCGGTCTGGCCCTCGGCCCCCTTCACGACGAAGAACCGGCGCGGCTGCGGGTCGTAGAAGGCGATCACCTGGGAGGAGTAGAAGTCGACGAGGCGGTCGAGGAGGTTGGGCGCCGGATCGATCAGTCCGAGGGCGACGAGCGAGGCCATGTAGTCCTCGGGGGAGGCCGGGACGCCCTCGCTGATCTTTGCCCGGAGGATCCGCTTGAGCTCCTCGGGCTCCAGCTCCGAGGCCGGTACGGCACGCTGGAACTTGCGGCCCCGGACCTCCTCGACCTGCCGCGAAACGTCCGCCATCCGCTCCGGCAGCAGGTCGGCGGCGGCCGTCGCCAGGACCGCCGCGAGGCCCATTCCGAGCGCTCCGGCGGCGCGTTTCCCGAGCATGGCCGAGGGTAGCACGCAGCCCCGGCGGTCACCGGTGACGGGTCGAGGGGCGCGGGTCGTCGGCAGGGGGGAAAGCGGCGGGACCCGCCCGGCGCCGGCCGCCGATCGGCGACGGCCTCGCCCCGGTCAACCCTGCTAAGATCCGCCGCGACTTCAAAGTCCTTGCATGAGCGCAGTGCGACCTTCCCACAAGCCCGGCCCGATCCGGATGTCGTTGTCCTCGAGATTCGAGAACATCGAGATGGTGCAGCATCTCTGCACCAAGCTCCTCGAGGGCCGCAACGTGCCCGAGGAGACGCGCCACTGGATCCTGATGGCACTCCGGGAGGGGATGGCGAACGCGATCAAGCACGGGAACCAGCAGGACCTCGCCAAGCACGTTCACCTCGAGATGGACGTGGTCGACGACACCCTCGTGATCGCGATTCGGGACGAGGGCGTCGGCTTCGACCCGGACGCCGTCGGCGACCCGCTCGCCCCGGAGAATCGGTTGAAGACGTCGGGCCGCGGCATCTTCTACATGCGCACCTTCATGGACGACGTGCGCTTCGATCGTCACCCCGCGGGTGGCATGGAAATTGTTTTGAAAAAGAACCTGGGCACGATAAAAGAGAGGGAGGAGAATCCGGCATGAAAACCAACGTGCGCGACGTCGGCGGCGTGCAGATCGTCGAACTGAAGGGCAAAATCACCATCGGTTCGGGAGACGTTCAGCTCCGCGAGACGATCAACAAGCTCGTCGACTCGGGCAAGAAGAACATCCTCGTCGACATGAACGAGGTGACCACGATCGACTCCTCCGGGATCGGAGAGCTCGTCGGCTGCTACACGTCGGTGACGAACAAGGGCGGGAAGCTGAAGCTTCTCCACCTTCCTCCGAAGATCAACGACGTGCTGACGGTGACCCAGCTGATCACCGTCTTCGACGTCTACGAGAACGAGTCGGAGGCCCTCGGAAGCTTCCGCAGCTAGCGGGAGCGTCCTGACGGATCCCGCCGCGGGGCGCGGGGCGTTCGAGCGCTTCGCGGCCTCGGAGCGCCCTCTCCTGGAAGACGCGCTCGCGCGCCACCTTCCGCCGGCGGCGGTGGGAGCGGCCGGCCTCTCCCGCGCGATCGAGGAGGCGGTCCTCTCTCCGGGGAAGCGCCTTCGCCCGCTGGCGACGCTCGCGGCGGCGGGCGCGGCGCGCGGCTCGACGGGCGCGGCGATGGACGTCGCGGTGGCCGTCGAGTACGTCCACGCCGCCTCGCTCGTGCTCGACGACCTGCCCTCGATGGACGACGCCGCGCGCCGGCGGGGGCGCCCCGCCCTCCACCTCGTCCACGGCGTCGCCACGGCCGAGCTGACCGCGGTCGCGCTGCTGGCCCGCGCATTCGAGATCGTGGCAGGCTCCGCCAAGCTCTCCGCCTCGGCACGCCTGCGCGCCACGTCGGAGCTCGCCCGAGCGGTCGGCGCCGCCGGCTGCTGCGGCGGGCAGGCGGCCGATCTGGCGGCCGAGCCCGCGGCGACCGGCCTCGACGGACTGGAGTCGATCCACGCCCGGAAGACGGGCGCCCTCTTCGTCGCCGCGGTGCGCGGCGGCGCTCTCGCCGGAGGGGCCTCCGAGGCGACGATCTCGTCGCTGGCGGCCTATGCCCGAAACCTGGGCCTCGCGTTCCAGATCACCGACGACCTCCTCGACCTCGAGGGCGACCCCGCGGCGATGGGAAAGGACGTCGCGCGGGACGCGCACCGGGCCAACTTCGCGACCATCCTCGGGCCGGACTCCTGCCGCCGCCTGGTCGACGAGCTGCTGGACGCCTCGCTCGCGGCGCTGCGGCCGCTCGGGCGCCGCGCGGAGGTGCTGTCGGACCTCGCGCGCGTCGTGCGGGAGCGCCGCTCGTGAGCCCCGCCGCGTCGTCTTCCGCTTCCGCTTCCGGTTCCGGTCGCCCCACGCTGGAGGAGGCGCGGTCTCGCCTCCGGGAGCTCGGCTATCTCGACGCCCCCGTCGAGCGGCTGCTCTTCCGAACGGTCTTCTCCGGCCGGGGCGGCGCGTTCTTCCCGGCGGTGCTGATCGGGGCCTTCGCCGCCGCCCTCTCCGCGGTCGCCGCGATCGCGGCCGGCGAGCCGGGGGTCGCGGGATCGCCGAGGACCGTCGCCGCCGTGTTTCTCCACGTCTTCGCGGCGGACCTCGTTCCCGCGGGCGCCCTGGCCTTCCTCCTGTCGCGCCTCGCGGAGCGCAGCCGGACTCCGGGGCTCTCGGCGACCCTCGCCGGGTTCGGCGCGGCGCTCGTCATCTTCGCGCTGTGGAGCGTCGGGACGTACGGGCTCGCCCGGGGCCTCTCGGCGGCCGCGCTTCTCTGGGCCCTGCCCGTGGGCCTCGCCGCGCTGCTGCTCGCGTCCGCGGTCCGCCTCGCGTTCATCGCGCACGCGTTCGCGCGCTCCGGCGCCCTGCCGCGCCGCGCCAACCGCCGCGTGTTCCTCGCCGCCGCGGCGCTCGGGCTGCTCACGGCGATCCTCCTCTTCTTCTCCCGGCGCGAGATGGCCGCCGTCGCGCCGCCGCAGCCGTCGCCGCGGCCCGCGCCGATGGTCGTCGCGGCGGTCGACGGCCTGGCCCTCGACGGGTCCCTCGGCTCCCCGGCACTGGTCGCGCTGCTCGGGCGGGGCGCCTCGGGGTGGTGGCCCGCCGAGCGCGTCTCTCCGCCGGAGATCTGGACGACGCTGGCGACCGGAGTGTCGTCGCGGCGGCACGGCGTCCGCGCGCTCTCGCGGGTCCGGCCGCTCGGCGCGGTCCGGGCCGTGCGCGCGCCGTGGGGGACGGGGTGGTGGTTGCGCCGCGTCGAGCCCGCTCTCGGGCTCGCGGTGCATGCCCCGGTCTCCAGCGCCGACCGGCAGGCGCTCGCCTTCTGGGAGGTCGCCGCGTCCGCGGGCCTCCGCAGCCTGTCCGTCGGCTGGTGGGCGGCGGGCGCGTGGCCGGGCGCGGTCGTGATCGACAACCGCGCGGTCCTGGGCGCCGCGACCGGCGGAGAGGCCGCCGACCGCGCCGCGCTGCAGGCGTTCGACCGCGAGCGCGCGGCCGGCTTCGCGCTGGCGACCGTGTACCTGCCGGGCTGCGACATCGAGCGGGACGCGCCGGAGAACCGCGCACGTGCCGTGGCCCGGGTCGCCGGGTGGCTGGCGCCGCTGGTGGAGCAGGCCTCGCGCGGAGAGATCGTCCTCGTCGTCGTGGCCGCCGACAGCCATCCGGCGCCCGCCGCCCTGGGACGGATGGTCGTGTTCGATGGAGCGGTCGCGCCGCGGACGGTGCGGATCCGTCCGGTCGACGCGTCGCCGTCGATCCTCGCGCGGCTCGGGGTTCCGCGGGCGGCGGACCTCGAGGGTGCGCCCGTCGCGTCCCTCTTCGCACCGGCCACAGTGGAGGAGACGTCCGTGCCGAGCTACGGGGCGCGCGTCGCGCCGGCGGGCTCGGTCGCGCCGGAGAGCGACCGGGAGTATCTGGAGAAGCTGAGAAGCCTGGGGTATCTGAAGTGAGAGCGGTTCCGTGTCCCGGGTTCCGTGTTCCGGGCTTTCCACCTCGGAACCCGGGATACGAAACGCGTAGCAGTATGGGGAAGGGCAGATGAAGGCAGCTTTCTTCGAACAGCACGGCGGGCCCGAAGTCCTCCGGTACGGCGACCGTCCCGATCCCGAGCCCGGTCCCGGCGAGGTGAGGGTGGCGATCCGCGCGGCGGCGCTCAATCGCCTCGACGTCTTCGTCCGAAACGGGATCCCCGACGTGCCGCTTCCGCAGATCCCCGGGGGCGACGGAGCGGGGATCGTCGAGCGCCTCGGCGAAGGCGTCTCGGGGCTGACCCCGGGAGACCGGGTTCTCATCCAGCCCGGTCTCTACTGCGGAGCCTGCGAGTTCTGTCTCGGAGGGGAGCAGAGCCTCTGCGTCCGCTACCGGATCCTCGGCGAGCACGTCGCCGGCACGTTCGCCGGGCTCGTCGTCGTTCCGTCGCGCAACCTGTTTCGGGTTCCCGAGGGGATGTCGTTCGTGCGCGCGTGCGCGTTTCCGCTCGCCTACCAGACCGCCTGGCGCATGATCATCGGGCGCGCGCGCGTGCGTCCGGGAGAGACGGTCCTCATCCACGGCGCGGGAGGGGGAGTCGCGGGAGCGGCGCTCGAGATCGCGCGCCTCGCCGGGGCGAGGGTGATCGCCACGACCTCGGGCGAGGAGAAGTCCGGGTGGCTGCGCGAGGCGGGGGCCGAGCTGGTCGTCGACTACGCGAAAGAAGACGTCGGGGCGGTCGTGCGGCGCCACACGAGCAAGCGCGGAGTCGACGTCGTCGTCGACGTGACCGGTGAAGCGACGTGGATGACGTCGCTCCGCAGCGCCGCCAAGGGCGGACGGATCGTCACGTGCGGCGCGACGACCGGGCCCAACCCGAAGGAGGAGATCCGTCTCATCTTCTGGAAGCAGCTCTCGATCCTCGGCTCGACGATGGCCAACGAGCGCGAGTTCCGCGCGCTCCTCCACGCCGTCACGGCCGGCCGCCTGCGCCCGAGGATCGACTCCGTGCACCCGCTGTCGCGCGCCGCCGACGCGTACGCGCGGATGGAATCCGGGAGACAGCACGGAAAGATCGTGCTCGTGCCGGATGGCGTCGAGGTGGAGTGGCCGGACGGGGACTGAGTGAGGTTCGGTGGCGGGTGGCTGCTGCCGTCAGCGGTCACCTTCTCCCGAAGAGCCACATCAGCAGAGACAGCACCACCGAGATCACGATGCACGTGACGATCGGGAAGGCGAACGTGAAGTGGCCGCGGCGCACGACGACGTCGCCGGGCAGCCGCCCCAGGTAGCGCGAGAGCCACGGCCAGGCCAGGCCGGCTCCCAGGAGCACGATTCCGGCGGCGATCAGGAGGCCGCGCCAGGGCGTCTGGACGAGTCCGCTCATCCCGTGCGATTATGACGGTCGTCCCGTCCTCATCGGGGGTTCCCGACGCGCGGCTTCTCCGCCGGCGCGCAAACCCATGACCGAACCCTCTTCGAGACCCGTGTTTCGCATGCGAGACCTGCCTGCCGACGAGCGGCCGCGCGAGAGGCTGCTTCGCCTGGGCCCGTCGGCGCTGACCCACGAGGAGCTCGTCTCGCTCCTCCTGCGCACCGGGACCCCGGCGGAGAGCGCCCTCGAGCGCTCGCGGACGCTGCTGGCGGCCCACGGCGGCCTCTCGGGGCTCGCCGGAGCCTCTCCCGAGGAGCTGTCCCGAGAGCCCGGCGTCGGCCCGGTGCGGGCGGCGACGATCGCCGCGGCGATCGAGATCGCGCGTCGCCTTCCCGCCGAGACGCTGGCGGGCCGCGATCTCCTGAACGAGCCGAGGCTCGTGAAGGAATACCTGCGACAGGCCCAGTCCGACGACTCCCAGGAGCGCACGGGAGCGCTCTTCCTGAATGCGCGGAACCGGCTTCTCAAGAACGACCCCGAGATCTACCGCGGCACCCTCGACCGCGCCGTCGTCGAGCCGCGCGAGATCCTGCGCCGCGCGCTGATCGGGCGGGCCGCGGGCGTGATCCTGTACCACAACCATCCGTCCGGCGATCCGACGCCGTCGCGCGAGGACCGGGAGTTCACGCGCCGCCTGGCGTCGGCGAGCGAGGCGGTCGGTGTGCGCCTCCTGGACCACATCGTCGTGGGGCGCGAGGGCTGCGTGTCGTTCCGGGAGGCGGGCCTGATGTGAGCCGTCCACTGACGTGAGACCGTCCTGATATCTTCCGTCCCTCCGAATGAAGACCTTCTACGCGACGACCCCGATCTACTACGTCAACGACCTGCCCCACATCGGGCACATCTACTCCACGGTCGTGACGGATGCGTTGACGCGCTACCGGCGCCTCGTCGGCGAGAAGACGCGCTTCCTGACCGGAACGGACGAGCACGGTCAGAACATCGAGAAGGCCGCCGCCGCGCAGGGGATCGCCCCGATCGAGCTCGCGAACCGGGTCGTCGAGCGCTACCACCAGCTCTACCGCACGTTCGAGGTCGAGAACGACGACTTCATCCGCACGACCGAGCCGCGGCACCGCCGCGGGGTCGAGGCGCTCATCGCCCGGATCGCCGCCGCGGGCGACTTCTACACGGCGCGCCACGAGGGCTGGTACTGCTCGAGCTGCGAGGCCTTCTACACGGAGAAGGAGCTCGACGCGGAGCGCAACTGCCCCGTCCACGGCCGCCCGACCGTCTGGGAGTCCGAGGAGAACGTCTTCTTCCGGCTCTCCAAGTACGCCGAGCCGCTCCTGGCGCACTACGCGGCACACCCCGACTTCGTCCGCCCCGAGACCCGCCTCGCCGAGGTGGTCTCGTTCGTGCGCTCGGGGCTGAACGACCTCTCCGTCTCCAGGTCGAAGGTGAAGTGGGGCATCCCGTTTCCCGGCCATCCGGGGCACGTCGTCTACGTCTGGCTCGACGCCCTCGCCAACTACATCACCGCCCTGGGATACGGCGGCCCGGCCGGCTCCGACTCTCTTTACCGCGAGTTCTGGGCGCACGAGGGCGCGGAGCGCGTCCACGTGATCGGCAAGGACATCCTGCGGTTCCACGCGGTCTACTGGCCCGCGTTCCTTCTCTCCGCGGGCGAGCCGCTGCCGACCACGGTGTGGGCACACGGCTGGTGGCTGCGCGACGCGAAGAAGGTCTCGAAATCCGTCGGCAACGTCGTCCGTCCCGATCACCTCGTCTCCGAGTTCGGCGCCGACGCGCTGCGCTACTTCCTGCTCCGCGAGATGGCGTTCGGCCAGGATGCCAGCTTCTCGGACGAGGCCTTCCTGACGCGCTACAACGCGGACCTCGCGAACGACCTCGGCAACACCGTCTCGCGCGTGGCGTCGCTGTGCCGCCAGTCCTTCGGCGGGACGCCGCGGGAGATCTGCACCGACAACGAGGTGCTCGCGGCCTTCTCGGAGTCGGAGCGGGAGTGGCGCGCCGCGATGCGCGACTGCCAGTTTCACCGCGCCATCGAGGCGGTCTGGAAGCTCCTGACCGCCGTCAACGGCTACGTCGTCGCCAAGGAGCCGTGGAAGATCCGCAAGGCGGAGGGGACCGCCTCGGACCGGCTGCACCGCGTCCTCTCGGCGGCGGCCGAAGGCGTCCGGCTCGCGGCGGTGATGCTCTCGCCCTTCGTGCCGGCCACGAGCCGGAAGATCTTCGCGGCGTTCGGCCTTCCCGCGGAGGATCCCCGTCCCGAGGACCTCGCGTGGGGACGGCTGCCGGTCTCGACACCGATGCCCGAGGCGCCGCCGCTCTTCCCCCGCGCGGACGCCGAGGCCTACTTCGAACGAAAGGACAACTCCATGAGCTCGACTCCCGAGAATCCCGCCGGCGGCGCTCCGGCCGCTCCGAGCCCCGCGCCCGCGGACGACTCGATCACCATCGACGACTTCCGCCGCGTCCGCCTGCGCACGGCGCGGATCGTCGAAGCGGAGCGGGTGCCGAAGTCGAACAAGCTGATGCGGCTCCAGGTCGAGATCGGCGGCGAGCGCCGGCAGATCGTGGCGGGGATCGCCGCCCACTACGAGCCCGAGGCGCTCGTCGGACGCGGAGTGGTCGTGGTCGCCAACTTGAAGCCCGCGAAGCTCATGGGCGTCGAGTCGAACGGCATGGTGCTCGCGGCGGCCGTCGGCGAGGATGGAAGGCCGGTGCTCGTGGACGTGCCGGCGGAGGTCCCGAGCGGCAGCATCGTGAAGTGATCCTCTCCGACTCTCACTGCCACCTCCACATGACCCCCGAGCCCGATGCGCAGCTCGCGCGCGCGCTCGCCGCCGGGGTCGGGCGATTCCTCGTCCCGGGTACGACGCTCGCCGACTCCGAGGCGGCGGCGGATCTGGCCGCGTCGCGCGAGGGCGACGGGGTACACGCGGCGGTCGGCGTGCACCCGCACGAGGCGAAGGACTTCGACCCCGCGCGCGACGGCGACGGCTTCGAGCGCCTCGCGCGGCGGCCCGGCGTCGCCGCGATCGGCGAGATCGGGCTCGACTTCCACTACGACCACTCCCCGCGCGAGAAGCAGATCGAGGTGCTGGAGTGGATGCTCGACTGCGCCGAACGGCTCGGACTGCCCGTTCTCCTGCACAACCGCAACAGCGGCGCCGAGATGATGGCCCTGCTCGAGCGCCGGGGGGCGCGCGACGGCGCCGGCGTCTTCCACTCGTTCACGGAGGACGCCGCGTACGGGAGGCGGGCGATCGAGCTGGGCTATCTCGTGTCCTTCTCCGGCATGATCACCTTCCGCGCGGCGGAGAACATCCGCGAGGCGGCGGCCGGCCTCCCGCTGGAGGCGATGCTCGTCGAGACGGACACGCCGTACCTCGCGCCCGTGCCGCACCGCGGCAAGCCGTGCGAGCCGGCGTACGTCGTCGAGACCGCGAAGAAGCTTGCCGAGGTGAAGAAGACGAGCCTGGAAGCCGTCGCGGAAACGGCGACGCGCAACTTCGAGCGCCTCTTCGGCCGGCGAGCGGGAACCTAGAAACCAGGGACCAGCCCGGTGTCCTCCCGCCGCATCACCCCCGAGCAATTCGAGTCGTACGTCGAGGAGGCGCTCGCCTCGGTCCCGGCGCCGTTCCGCCGCTACCTCGAGAACGTCGTCGTCTCCGTCGAGGAGGAGCCGGCCGACGAGGACTACGACGAGACGGACACGCCCGACGACGAGGAGCTCTTCGGGATCTTCCGCGGGATCTCGTACTTCGACCGCGGATCCGTCGTCTCGAACCTGCCCGCGCAGATCGCGATCTTCCGGGGCCCGATCCTCCGGACGTGCGAGACTCGCGCCGAGGCGGTGCGCGAGATCCGCGACACCGTCGTCCACGAGGTCGGCCACATGCTCGGCCTCGGCGACGAGGAGATGCCGTACTAGGCGCCCAGTCGCGGTTTCTCCTCGTATAGCCTCGCGCCTATACGAGAAGGAGGAACCAATGGGTCACTTTCGTCGTCGTCTCTGGCTCCCGGTCGTCCTCGCTTTCTGCTTCCTCTTCCCCGGGTTCGCGCAGGCCGGGCAGCGTCACCCGAAAGCGGCGCCGCAGCCGGCGTCCACGTCGAGGCCGCAGACGTTCGGGATCGACGACTACTCGATCACCTCGCTGTCGGACCTCGCGTTCACGCCCTTCGACAGCTCGGTCACGTACAACGCGGGTGACGCGGACTACTTCCGGTACGTCACGAGCAGCGGCGGCGGCTCGCTCGTCACGGGCGCCGTTCTGCCGGCCGGCGCGGTCATCGACTACATCGGGCTCGGCACCTGCGACACCGTCGGCCTCTCTTTTACGGTGATGAGCTGGGAGGTCGACGCCTTCGGGACCTTCCAACCCATCGGGTCGCTCGCGAGCACCGCTCACGATGCCGGTGTTCCCTGCCAGACGGACTACAACGCCACCGCGCTCGGCTACCAGGTGCTCTACAACTCCCAGCGCACGATCCAGATCGAGGTCGCGCAGAGCTCCCTGGCTCCGACGGACGGCAGCGTGCGGTTCTCGGGGGTCGAGATCTGGTGGCACCGCGCCGTCAGCCCGGCGCCGGCCGTGGCCACCTTCAACGACGTGCCGACCGACCATCCGTTCTTCCAGTACATCGAGGCGCTCGCCGCGTCCGGGATCACGGGGGGATGCGGCTCCGGCAACTACTGTCCGGACGCACCGCTGACGCGCGGGCAGATGGCGGTCTTCCTCGCAAAGGCTCTCGGGCTGCATTTCCCGAGCGTCCAGCCGCCGGACTGACGGTCGTCACGATTCGCGGTTCTGCTAAATTCGACGCGATGCGGTTCTTCATTCGCGCGCTCCGTATCGCCGTCCTCGCCGCCGTCCTCCCGGCCGGCGCTGCCCCGGCCGGCGCGACCGGCGTCGAGATCGCGCGCAACGAGGCGGAGAACAACGCGAAGTCGCCCGCGGGAAAACGCTACGAGGGGACCCTGCTCGGCAAGGTCTACGAGTGGCTGCGCCCGGCGGTCGAGAAGTGCGCGAAGGAGGCGCCGCCCGAGGAGCGGATCTCCTTCGACGCCCTCGTCCGTGTCGGGGCCGAAGGGAAGGCGGAGGAGGTCCTGTTCGGGCCCGATACGGCGATCGCGAAGTGCGTCGCGCCGACCTTCCAGGACCAGGCGTATCCGAGGCCGCCGGAGCCCTCGTGGTGGGTCAAGCTCGAGGTGCGGATGAAGTGATCAATTCGGCCGTCGTACGCGACGGCCGAATTGTCATCCCGAGCGAGGCGAGGGATCCCTTTCCAGGTCCGTCACGCCCTCACGTCGGCTCGTCTCGAGCAGAGTGGCCCGAAAAAGGGGTCCCTCGTCGCTGCGCTCCTCGGGATGACAGGGCGCGGACCGGGGCAAACACAAACGGCGCGGCGTTTCCGCCGCGCCGTTTGATGACTCAGCTCGAGAGCGAAACTAGCCCCGCTTCGGTCCCCTCGGCCCCCGGTGGTCCCGATTGAAGTGGCCGCGGTGCTCGCCCGGGCCCTGTCCGCCGCGCGGGAACTCGCCCCGGCCCTCGTCCTCGCCGGGCGCGCCGACGGGAGCCAGCGCCATCTCCTGCTCGGTCTCCTCCTTCGACAGGGCCTGCTTGCGGGACAGCTTGATCTTGCCCATCGGGTCGACGGCGATGATCTTGACGGTGACCTCGTCGCCCTCCTTGACCACGTCCGTCGTCTGGCGGACGCGGTACGGAGCGAGCTCCGAGATGTGGACGAGCCCGTCCTGCCCGGGGAGGATCTCGACGAACGCGCCGTACGCCTCGACGCGGCGGACCTTGCCGCGGTAGACCTTGCCGATCTCCGGCTCCTGCGTCAGGCCCTCGATGATCTCGATCGCCTTCATCGCGGCCGCCTCGTCGGAGGACGCGATGGAAACCTTGCCCGAGTCCTCGACGTCGATCTTGCAGCCCGTCTCCTCGATGATGGACCGGATCGTCTTACCGCCCGAGCCGATCACGTCGCGGATGCGGTCCTTCGGGATCTGGATCGTGAAGATGCGCGGCGCGAAGCGGGAGATGTTCGCGCGCGGAGAGTCGAGCGCGGCGGCCATCTTCTCGAGGATGTGAAGCCGGCCGTCGCGGGCCTGGGCGAGCGCCTTCTCGAGGATGTCGCGGCGCAGGCCCTTGATCTTGATGTCCATCTGCAGCGCGGTGATGCCCTCTCGGGATCCCGCGACCTTGAAGTCCATGTCGCCGTAGTGGTCCTCCTGGCCGGCGATGTCCGTCAGGATGGCGAACTGGCCGCCCTCGGAGACCAGTCCCATCGCCACGCCGGCCACCGGCGCCTTGATCGGGACGCCCGCGTCCATGAGCGCGAGCGTTCCGCCGCATACGGTCGCCATCGAGGAGGAGCCGTTCGACTCCAGGATGTCGGAGACCACGCGCACGGTGTACGGGAAGGCGTCCTCGGACGGCAGCATCGGCGACAGCGACCGCCGCGCGAGGTTTCCGTGGCCGATGTCGCGTCGCGAGGGACCCCGCATGAACTTCGCCTCGCCGACCGAGAAGGGCGGGAAGTTGTAGTGGAGGAGGAACGTGTGCTCGCTCTCGCCCTCGTACTCCTCGATGATCTGCGCGTCGTCGGACGTGCCGAGCGTGGCCGTCACGAGCGCCTGCGTTTCGCCTCGCGTGAAGAGCGCCGAGCCGTGCGTGCGCGGCAGGAGGCCGACCTCGCAGGTGATCGGGCGGATCTGGTCGAACCCGCGTCCGTCGAGCCGCTTGCCGGAGAGGATCGTCTCGCGCGTCAGCACCTTCACGAGGTCGTCCATCGCCTTGGCGACCGACTTGCGCTTGTCCGCCTCGGCCTCGGGCACCATGGAGACCGCGGCCTTCTTCACGGCCTTGATCTCGTTGTAGGAGGAGATCTTGTTCGGCAGCGTCATGGCCGCCATCATCGGCTCCTGCCACGCGCGGCGGATCTCGGCGAAGAGGCCGGCGGGGTACGCCTCGGGCGCCTGCCAGGACGGCTTCTGGAACCCGCCGCGGCGCTGGAGCTGGAGCTGGGCCCCGACGATCTGGCGCACGGCTTCGTGCCCGAAGAGGATCGCGTCGATCAGCGTCTGCTCGGACACCTCGCGGGCGCCGCCCTCGACCATGACGACCGCGTCGTCGGTGCCGCAGACGATCAGGTCGAGATCGGCCTTGTCGCGCTCGGCGTTGGTCGGGTTCAGGATGAAGTTGCCGTCGAGGCGGCCGACGCGGACGGCGCCGACCGGCGCGTAGAAGGGGGCGGAGGAGCAGGTCAGGGCGACCGACGCGCCGTTGATCGCGAGCACGTCCGGATCGTTCTGGCCGTCGGCCGAGAGCACGAACGCGATGATCTGCGTCTCGTGGTTGAAGCCCTTCGGAAAGAGGGGCCGCATCGGGCGGTCGATCAGGCGGGAGGTCAGGATCTCCTTCTCGGTCGGGCGACCCTCGCGCTTGAACCAGCCGCCGGGGATCCGGCCGGCCGCGTAGGTGTTCTCGCGGTAGTCCACGGTGAGAGGGAAGAACTCGGCGTTCTCCTTCGGCTCCTTGCTGAAGACGGCCGTCGCGAGGACGACCGTGTCGCCGAAGCGCACGACGGCCGAGCCGTCGGCCTGCTTGGCGAGCTTGCCGATCTGGATGTCGAGGGACTTCGAGCCGACGGGAATGGAGATCTGGTCGATCATGGTCTTTACCCTTCTGTTCTCAATGGCGCCTGGACCGTTCGCCTCGGCGGACGACCCGGCTCGATCCGCGGGAAGCGGGAAGCGGAAGCGGAAGCGCCGCGACTCGGGCGCTCCGGCGCCGGGACGTGGTTACTTCCGGAGGCCGAGCCGTTCGATCAGCTTGTGATACCGGTCGCGGTCCTCGCTCCGGAGGTACTCCAGGAGACGACGGCGGCGGCCGACGAGCTGCAGCAACCCGCGACGCGAATGGTGGTCCTTCGCGTGGGACTGGAAATGCTCGGTCAGGTAGGTGATCCGGGTCGTCAGGAGCGCCACCTGCACTTCCGGCGAACCCGTGTCCGTATCGTGGGTCCGGTACTGCTTGACGATGTCCGGCTTGGCGGACTCGAATTCCGTGACGTTCACTCAGCCTCCAAATGCCTCTATCTACTCACTCTTTTTCTATAAGCGGGGGAGAGTACCACAGGAAGGGGATGGGTGGTAGGTGCCACCCATGTCGCCCGACACCCGGCACGGACCCCGCTCTCCCGGGGCTCCTAGGGCTCGAGCACGATCTTCGGCCGGATCAGCGCCACGCCCCGATTCCCGATCGGGTTGACCTGGCCCAGGGCGAGCATGTCGTTGGTCGGCCCGACCAGGGCGACCCAGTCGCCCTCCGCCGCGTCGACCCCCCGCGCCGGGACGGCCTGGCCGCGCCGGATCTTCCAAGCCTCCAGCGAAGCCAGCTGGACCCTCGGGAACGGGAAGGGGACGCGCGCGAGCGGGATCGCGTGCGGCGCGGCGAGCCGGTCGGCGTCCGCGAGGCCCTCGAAACGCTCGAGGGGCATCGCGTCGTCGGCGGAGAAGGTCCCGATCCGCGTCCGCCGCAGCGTCTCCAGGTGCGCGCCGCAGCCGAGACGCTCGCCCAGATCGTGCGCGATCGAGCGGATGTAGGTCCCGGAAGAGCAGGAGATCGAAAACGGCAGGGCGCCGTCCGCGAGGGGCCCGAACTCGAGCCGCGAGACGCGAACGGTCTTCGGCGCCGAGGGGACGCTCTCGCCCTTGCGCGCCATCTCGTAGAACTTCCGTCCGCCGACCTTCTTCGCCGAGTACGGGGGCGGCGACTGGAGGAACTCGCCGCGGAACACCGAGGACGCCTCGGCGATCCCCGAGTCGTCGACGCCCGACGCGTCCCGGTCCGGCCCGAGCGCGTCGCCCTCGCGGTCGTAGGTCGTCGTGGCGCGTCCGAGCCGGATCGCGCCCTCGTAGGTCTTGTCCATCAGCGTGAAGAA
>Ga0068864_100001456_pt1 | contig 19511 bp, 20 predicted proteins | sample KBSSwiS72_FD_66586 | JGI IMG/M metagenome (GOLD analysis project Ga0068864, IMG submission 66586) | Switchgrass rhizosphere microbial communities from Kellogg Biological Station, Michigan, USA - KBS Switchgrass S7-2 | ecosystem: Host-associated > Plants > Roots > Rhizosphere > Soil ... | reverse complement strand
GCACGAACGCCCTCGAACGCGCCGCAGCCGTAGTGCAGGGTGTGCGTGAGGACGTGGATCTTCGCGTCGCGCCACTCGACCAACGTGCCGTCCATCCAGATCTTGCCGTCGCGGTCGGCCATCGACATGGCGCTCTCCATCGCTGCTATCGGGGCGCTGATTCTAGGTCGGTGGCCGGGTCGGCAGCGCGCTCGAGCTGCCAGCGCGCGAGCCGGCCGCGCTCGAAGTGGAGGACGACGGCGGCACCGCCGTCGTCGCTCCAGCGCCAGTCGTCGTCGCTGCCTGCGATCTTCTTGCCCAGGCTCTTGGTTTTTGTGACGATCTGGAGCATCGACATCCCGTGCGCCAGGCCGGCATGGAACATCACCGCGCTGGCGACGTGGCCCACCGGCGAACCGGCGGCGTTCTTCATCACCCGGACGGCGCGGTTGAACTGCAGCAGCAGCCAGAACACGATCGCGCTCGCGGCGAAGGCGAGGCCGGCCCATTCGTAGGCGCGCCAGGCGGCGAACGCGAACAGCGCGGCCAGAAACCAGCCGAGTCGAAGGTTCACTGCGGCCTCACAGGGTCCGGACGAGGTTGATCGCCTCCTCGATGCGCTCGACCGGGTGGATCGTCAGACCTTCGAACGCCTTGGCCGCCGCGCCTTTCGGGGCGTTGGCCTTGGGAACGATGGCGATCGCGAAGCCGAGCTTGGCCGCTTCGCGCAGTCGCTCCTGGCCCCGCGGCGCCGGCCGCACCTCGCCGGCGAGACCGACCTCGCCGAAGGCGATGAAGCCGCGCGGCAGGGCCTTGCCGCGCAGGCTCGACTGGATCGCCAGCATCACCGCGAGGTCGGCCGCGGGCTCGCTGATGCGAACGCCGCCGACGGCGTTGACGAACACGTCCTGATCGACCGCCGAGATCCCGGCATGGCGATGCAGCACCGCCAGCATCATCGCCAGGCGATCGCGCTCGAGCCCGACCGAGAGCCGGCGCGGGCTCGGGCCGCCGGCGTCGACCAACGCCTGCACCTCGACCAGCATCGGCCGCGTTCCTTCGAGCGTCACCAGCACGCACGATCCCGGCACCGGCTCGCCGTGCGTCGACAGGAAAATCGCGCTCGGATTGCTGACGCCCTTCAGCCCCTTCTCGGTCATCGCGAAGACGCCGATCTCGTTGACCGCACCGAAGCGGTTCTTGATCGCGCGCACGAGGCGAAAGCTCGAATGCGTGTCGCCTTCGAAATAGAGCACGGTGTCGACGATGTGCTCCATCACGCGCGGCCCGGCGAGGGCGCCATCCTTGGTGACGTGGCCGACCAGGACGATCGTCGTCGCGCTCGCCTTGGCAAAACGGGTCAGCTGGGCCGCGCACTCGCGCACCTGCGCGACCGAGCCCGGCGCCGACGTCAGCGCCTCGCTGTAGACGGTCTGGATCGAATCGATCACCGCGACCGCCGGCTGCTCGACCTCGAGCGTCGCCAGGATCTTCTCGAGTTGGATCTCCGCGAGCACGCGCACCGGGCTGGCGCCGAGGCCGAGCCGACGCGAGCGCAGCGCGACCTGCGCCCCACTCTCCTCGCCGGTGACGTAGAGCACCTTCACCGTCCGCGCCAGCGCGTCGAGCGCCTGCAGCAGAAGCGTCGACTTGCCGATCCCCGGGTCGCCGCCGATCAGCACCACGCCACCGGCGACGATGCCGCCGCCGAGAGCGCGATCGAACTCCTCGATGCCGGTCGGCTGGCGCTCGGCGTCCGTGGCATCGATCTCGGCCAGAGTTGCCACTGCCTCGGCCGGCAGCAGGCCGCGCCCGGCGGCGTAGCGCGGCTTGACGGCACTCTCGGCGACCGACTCGACGAGCGTGTTCCAGGCCGCGCACGCGGGGCACTTGCCGAGCCACTTCGGGCTCGTGCCGCCGCATTCGGTGCAGACATAGATCGATTTTTCCTTGGCCATCGATCGACTGTAGCCGGCACGTCGAGGCGTTCGCGGCGCTCCGACAGCGTCCTTCGGGCAGGAGCATCGACCTATCATTCGAGTCATGTCCTGGCCGCTCTGGCTCGCCTTCTTCGCCGCCTCGTGGGCGATCAGCATCTCGCCCGGGCCGGGCGCCGTGGCGGTGATGAGCGCGTCGCTGAACCACGGCTTCGCCCGCGGCTACTTCGCGACCTTCGGCCTGGTCCTCGGCATGTGGACCCAGCTCGTCGTCGTCGCCGCCGGCCTCGGTGCGGTGATCGCCACCTCCGCGCTCGCCTTTGCCGTCGTCAAGTGGCTCGGCGTCGCCTACCTCGTCTGGCTCGGCGTGCGCCAGTGGCGCGCGCCGGCGCGGCCGATGACGATCGATGCCGGCACCGCAGCGCCGACCACACGGCGCCGCATCGTCGCCGAGGCGTGGCTCCTCAATGCCGCCAATCCCAAGGGCACGGCGTTCATGCTCGCCGTCGTGCCGCAGTTCCTGACTCCGGGCGAGCCGCTGGTGCCGCAGTACCTGGCGATCGGCGCGACGATCGCCTTCACCGATCTCGTCGTCAACGCCGGCTACGCCGCACTCGCCGCGCGCCTGCTCGGCCTGCTGCGCACGCCGGCGCGGATGCGCGCCGTCAACCGCGTCTTCGGCAGCCTGTTCGTCGCCCTCGGCGTCGCCCTCGCGACCTTCAAGCGCGCCTGATCCGCGCGCCGCTCAGGCGGCGCTGAAGTTGCCGTGAAAGCCGAGCGGCAGCCAGTAGGGCAGCGCCGCCTGCGCGACCGGGCCGGCGTCGACCGCACGCGCATCGATGACGTTGACGAGCGTCACCTTGCGCCTGGCATCGAAGGTCGTGCCGACCAGCCACGCGTCGCGTTCGCCGCTCGCGCCCGGCTTGGGCACGACGATGTGCTCCTCGACGGCGACGTGCTCGCCGTAGTCGTAGCGGTCGACGTTGCCGGTCTGCAGGTCGCGCAGCGCAACCCCGTGGAAGAGCGTGCTGCCGCGCCTGGGATAGCGCTTCCAGCTGGCGGCGGCAGCCAAGAAGCGGGCCGGCGTACCGATCCGGCGCGGGTCGATGCGAGGGAACTCGATCGCTCCGCTGATCGCCTCGCTGCTGGCGCGGCCGCTGCGCATGTCGAGCACCGTCGATTGCAGCGACGCACCAGTGCCATTGTCGGCTTGGCCGGCGACGAGGCCGACGGCGCCGTGGACGAGGAACTCGTCGTCGGCCGAGGCGACGAAGCTGAGGGCGATGTTGCCGTCGCGACGCTCGTAGGCGTTGCCGACGTGGAAGACCATCTGCGCCGGCAGCTCGAAGACGCGGCGCTCGGTGATGTCGTCCTTCTTCATGACCAGGATCCGCAGCGGCTGCCCGCGCTCGAACACGAACGCCTGCTCGGGCGTCGCGCCGCGGGCGATCGCGGCGAAGTTCAGCTTGATCGGCGGCAGCGGCAGAACGATGTAGCGCTCGGTGATCGCGACGTCGTGCGCCATCCCGTTCGGATACGGCGACTCGCCGGTCTGCACGCTCGCGAGCTTGCCCGCGGCGTCGATGTGCCAGACGACCAGCTTGTCGGCGAAGGTACCGATGTTCCAGAGGTGGCCGTGGCGGTCGAGCTTCGGGTGGGCCGAGAACGGCACCTGCTCGAAGCCTTCCTTCCAGGTCACCGGGCCGCGCGTCGCGAGGTCGTTCGGGTCGAGCGCGAACGCCGAGCCGCCTTCCCACAGCGCCAGAACGCGGCCGGCGTGCTCGATGGCGTTGGTGTTGGCGACGTTGATCGAATCGGGGCCTTGGATCGGCGCCTCGCTGGCGATCGTGGTGCCGAACGTCGGGAAGAGAAAACGGCCGGCGTCGCGCTCGGCGGCGAGCTTGGGCGTTCGGACCAGCCGGCCGATGTGAGCGACGCCGCGATCGGAGAACGTGAACTGCTGCACCATGCCGTCACCGTCGAACCAGTGGTGGTAGCGCTGACCGGCGCGCTCGAACAGCGCCGGTCCGTTGCGATAGAAGCGGCCGCGCAGCGCCGCCGGCCAGCGGCCGGTGACGGCGAGCGACTCGCAGCGCAGGTCGCCCTGGGCCCGGCCGGCGTCGCTGACGCCCTTGAACGGCGCGATCAGCGGCAGCCGGGCCGCGGCAGCGTCGAACGCGGCGCCTTCGCTTGCGTCGCCGGCGCGGCCCAGCTCCGGCCAGGCCAAGGCGGCGCCGCCGCTACCGAGCGCGCGCAAGACGTCGCGGCGATTCATGGTGAGGCGGTCGTTGATCGCGTTCTCCCCGGTGCGGCGATTCATTTCGAGAGCCTGACGACGACCGTCGAGCCGTCGAGCGCAACGACGCTGCTCTCCCAGCTCGGCGCGGTCATCGCCGCGGGCTTGCCCGAGGCGCCCCAGGGCTCGCTCGGAACGCCGAGCGCGTTGGCGTCGAGCCTGCCGTTGCCATTCAGATCCTGGTAGAGCGTCAACGCCACCGACGATCCGCTCAGGCCGCAGAGGGCGAAGCTCATCGTCGCCGCGCCGGCGCGGATCTGCGTCGCCACGAGTGGCGCCTTGTTGAAGCTGGCGGCGTCACCGTAGGCGGCGACCATCAGCGTGCCCTGCTCGGTGCGGACGTTCTGCACCTCGAGCTGGACGCAGCCGGCAGGCATCGCGCCTTGCGCCTGCGCCGGTGCGGCGACGATCGCCGCCGCAGAGAAGACCGAGAACACGAGTACCGTCGTGAAGGGCAGGGAACGCAATGTCATGGCGACCTCCGGTGGGAATGACGCCACTCTAGGAATCGCCCGCCCGTCGAGCGAGCGCGAAGCGACGAACTGCCGCGGGGCGGCGCGAACCGGCGCGAGAACGCGCGAGCGGCAGGCCGCGCGACCGCGATCGGGTCAGTCGACGACCTTGGCGCGCCCCGCCTTGACCTCGGCCCGGACGCTCTTGCCCTCGAGGCGACGCTCGCGCGACGCGCGCGTGGGCCGGGTCGGCTTGCGCGCCGTCGGCACCGCGGCAGCGCGGGCGACGAGCTCGTTCAGGCGTGCCAGCGCGTCGCGCCGGTTGAGCTCCTGGCTGCGGTGACGTTGCGCCTTGATGACGATGACGCCTTCGTCGCTGAGGCGCCGGTCGGCGCGGCCGAGCAGACGCGCCTTGACGGCATCGGGCAGCGACGACGCGCCGACGTCGAACCGCAGGTGGATCGCGCTCGAGACCTTGTTGACGTTCTGGCCACCCGCGCCTTGGGCGCGCACGGCCGTGATCTCGACCTCGGACTCGTCGACGACGACGACGACCGGCGGCATCACGCCACCGCGAGCACCGGCACGCGCGGCGCGCGTGCGCACATCAGCTCGTAGCCGACGGTCCCCGCTGCCGCCGCGACCTCGTCGATCGGCAGCACGGTGCCGTTCGACGCCCGGCCCCACAGGACGACTTCGCTGCCGATGCCGGCGTCGGCGATCCCGTCCAGGTCGACCGTGATCATGTCCATCGACACCCGGCCGACGAGGCGGGTGCGAACTCCGGCGACGAGGACCGGCGCGCCGCGTTCGTTGCCGCCCGGAGCGACGCGCGGGTAGCCGTCGGCGTAGCCGCACGCGGCGACGCCGATGCGCATCGCGCGATCGGCAGTGAAGCTGCTGCCGTAGCCGATCGTCGCGCCGGGCGCGAGCGTCTGCGTCGCGATCAGTCGCGTCCGCAACGTCATCGCCGGCGCCAGGCCCCAGTCCGCGGCGCTGTGCAGCGGATGGTCGGGCGACGAGCCGTAGAGCGCGATTCCCGGCCGCACCCAGGCGCTGCCGGCGGCGAGGCGCGCGCCCAGGCGCAGCGTCGCGGCGCTGTTGGCCACCGAGCGATCACCGGGCAAGTCGCGCGTCGCGGCGTCGAACGAGGCCAGCGCCGGCTCGACGCTGGCCTCGTCGGCCGCATCGGCATTGGCGAGGTGGGTCATCAGCGTGATCTCGCCGACCTGCGCCAGCGCATCGAGACGCAGCCAGGCGGCGCGCAGGCTCTCGGGCGTGAAGCCGAGCCGGTTCATGCCGCTGTTCATCTTCAGGAAGACGTGCTGCGGCCGGTCGGTCTTGAGCGCCGCCAGCAGATCGATCTGCGCCGTGCAGTGAACCACGTGCCAGAGATGCAGGCTCGCGCAGGTCTCGAGATCGCGGCCGTCGAACGCACCCTCGAGCAGCAGGATCGGGCCGCGCCAGCCGAGCTCGCGCAGCCTCTGGGCCTCGGCGATGTCGAGCAGCGCGAAGCCGTCGGCGGCCTGCAGCGCGGAATAGACATGGGCGATGCCGTGCCCGTAAGCATCCGCCTTGACCACGGCCCAGACGCGGGCGCCGGCAGCGGCAGCGCGCGCGACGGCGAGGTTGGCAGCGAGGGCGTCGCGATGGATCAGCGCTTCGATCGGCCGCGGCATGGCGGAATTCTGCCAGCCGTGCCGCTCGTCCGGAGACCTCACTGCGTGCGAAAACCCGCGTGCTATAAACCCCGCCGCAGGGAGACAAGTCGGACGCCAGTTCCGACCACAAAGCGCCGGGAAGCGAATGAAAAAAGGCTTCTACACCATCATGTCGGCGCAGTTCTTCAGCTCGCTGGCCGACAACGCTTTGTTGGTGGCCGCGATCGAATTGCTCCGAACGAGTGGTGCTCCCTCGTGGCACGTGCCGGCGCTGACGCCGATGTTCGCGCTCTTCTACGTCATCCTCGCGCCAGGCGTGGGTGCCTTCGCCGACGCCGTGCCGAAGGGCACGGTGATGCTGATCTCGAACACGATCAAGGTCATCGGCTGCCTGCTGATGCTGTTCGGCGCCAATCCGCTGCTGGCCTACGGCATCGTCGGCCTCGGCGCTGCCGCGTACTCGCCGGCCAAGTACGGCATCCTGACCGAGCTGCTGCCGAACTCGCAACTGGTCAAGGCCAACGGCTGGATCGAGGGGCTGACGATCCTGTCGATCATCTTCGGCGTGCTGCTCGGCGGCCAGCTGCTCGGCCACGTCGTGTCGCAGCACCTGCTCGCCTTCGACGTGCCGATGTTCGACACCGGCATCAGCACCGCCCCCGAGGCGGCGGTCGCGGTGATCGTCACGCTCTACGTCATCGCCGCGCTCTTCAACCTGCGCATCCCGCGCACCGAAGCGCCGCTGCAGCCGCTGCCGCGCAGCGTCGCCGTGCTGGTGCGCGACTTCTCGAACTGCAACGCGCGCCTCTGGAACGACAAGCTGGGCCAGATCTCGCTCGCGACGACGACGCTGTTCTGGGGTGTCTCGGGCAACCTGCGCGTGATCGTCTTCGCCTGGGCCGCAGCCGCGCTCGGCTACACGACGACGCAGGCCTCGGCGCTCGTCGGCGTGGTCGCGATCGGCACCGCCGCGGGCGCGATCGTCGCCTCGATGCGGATGCGCCTCGATCAGGCGACCGGCGTCATTCCGTACGGCATCGCCATGGGCATTCTCGTCGTCGGCCTCAACGTCATCACCAACGTCTGGCTGGCGGCGCCGTTCCTGATCGTGCTCGGCGCGATCGGCGGCTACCTCGTGGTGCCGATGAACGCGTTGCTGCAGCATCGCGGCGCCAACCTGATGGGCGCCGGCCGCTCGATCGCGGTGCAGAACTTCAACGAGCAGGCGTGCATCCTCGGCCTGGGCGCCTTCTACACCGGCATGACGCGCTTCGGCCTCTCGGCGTTCGCCTCGATCGGCGTCTTCGGTGTCCTGGTCGCGACGACGATGTGGCTGATCCGTGCCTGGCACCGCAGCAATTGCCAGCACCACCGCGGCGAGGTCGAGCACCTGCTCGCGATCGCCCGGCGCGACAAGCATTGACGGCCATCGCCGGCGCGCGCACGACGCGCCTGGCCGCGCTCGCGCTGGTCGGCAACGCGTTCGTCTGGGGCACGTCGTGGTGGCCGCTGCGCCAGCTCCAGGCACAGGGACTGCACCCGCTCTGGGCCAGCGCGATCGTCTTCACGCTCGCCTCCCTCGTCATCGCCGCCCTGCGGCCGAGGGCCTTGGGACAGGTGCTGCGGACGCCGGCCCTGTGGCTGCTGGTGGTCGCCGCCGGGCTGACCAACGCCGCCTTCAACTGGGGCGTCGTGATCGGCGACGTCGTGCGGGTCGTCCTGCTCTTCTACCTGATGCCGCTCTGGACCGTGCTCCTGGCGCGCCTCGTCCTCGGCGAACGGCTGACCCGCGCGGCAGCGCTGCGCATCGTCCTCGGTGTCGTGGGCGCGGCCATCGTCCTCTGGCCGACGGGAAGCAGGGCGGACGCGGGGCTGGCGGCGCGACTGCCGTTGCCCGCGACGCTCGCCGACTGGCTCGGCCTCGTCGGCGGCGCCTCGTTCGCATTCAACAACGTGATGCTGCGGCGGGAAGCCGATCGCCCCGAGGAAGGCCGGGCGATGGCGATGTTCGCCGGTGCCGCGATCGTCTGCGGCGCGCTCGCGGCGGCCCTCACGACAGGCGGCGCGATTGCTTCGCCGCCGGTCGTCGTCGGCGCATGGCTGCTCTGGACCGCGGGACTGACCGTCCTCTTCCTCGCCGGCAACCTGGCGCTGCAGTACGGCGCGGCGCGCCTGCCGGCGAACCGGACCGCGGTCGTGATGCTGAGCGAGGTGCTGTTCGCGTCGCTCTCGGCGCTCGCCCTCGGCGGCGGCACGCTCAGCGTGCAGCTGGTCGCCGGCGGCGCCTTCATCGTCGCCGGCGCGCTCCTGGCGGCGCTCGCACCGGCGCCGCATGGGTAGCGCCACGGGCGCGGCGCTACCATCGGCAGCATCGAGCAACGCCGAGGGCAGCATGGCCAAGACCGCAGCCAAGAGCATCTACGACTTCGAGGCCGTATCGATCACCGGCGAGCGCGCCGAGCTCGCGAGCCAGCGCGGCAAGGTGCTCCTGATCGTCAACACAGCGAGCAAGTGCGGCTTCACGCCGCAGTTCGCCGGCCTCGAGGAACTGTGGAAGACGTACCGCGACCAGGGGCTCGTCATCGTCGGCTTTCCGAGCAACCAGTTCGGCGCCCAGGACCCGGGCGCCAACGACGAGATCGCGTCGTTCTGCCAGCTCAACTACGGCGTCAGCTTTCCGATGATGGGCAAGGTCGACGTCAACGGCGACAACGCCCATCCGCTCTGGAAGTGGCTGACCGCCGAGGCGCCGGGAATCCTCGGCACCCACTCGGTCAAGTGGAACTTCACCAAGTTCCTGGTGGGCAAGGACGGCAAGGTGATCAAGCGCTACGCGCCGAATGACACGCCGCAGTCGCTGCGCGGCGACATCGAGAAGGCGCTCGCCGCATGATCCGCCGGGCCGCTCCCCAGCCGAATGCCGCAGCACGCGGCGCAAAGGTGTTCCCATGAGCCTGTTCGGCCACGTCGAGCCGTTCGCGGGCGATCCCATCCTGAGCCTGAACGAGGACTTCCAGAAGGACCCGCGGCGGCACAAGATCAACCTTTCGATCGGCATCTACTTCGACGACCAGGGCAAGATTCCGGTGCTCGATTCGGTACGACGCGCCGAGCAGCAAGTGGTCGCGCGGGACGCCGCCAAGCCGTACCTACCGATCGAAGGCGCGGCCAATTTCCGTAGCGCGGTGCAGGCGCTCCTGTTCGGCGCCGACCACGAAGCGCTCGGCGCCGCGCGGGTGGCGACGATCCAGTCGGTGGGCTCGAGCGGCGGCCTCAAGGTGGGCGCCGACTTCATCGCCCGCTGGTTGCCGGGGAGCGCCGTCTGGGTCAGCGATCCGAGCTGGGAGAACCATCGCTCGATGTTCGAAGGCGCCGGCCTCGCGGTCCACAATTATCCGTACTACGACACCGCGAGCGGCGGGCTCGCGTTCGATGCGATGTGCGCGACCCTCTCGCGACTGCCGGCCAAGAGCATCGTGCTGCTGCACGCGTGCTGCCACAACCCGACCGGCGTCGACCTGACGCGCGCCCAGTGGGACACGCTGGTGCCGATCCTGGCCGAGCGCGAGCTTGTTCCCTATCTCGACCTCGCCTACCAGGGCTTCGGCGACGGCATCGTCGAGGACGCCTACGCGCTGCGCGCGCTCGCTGCCGCCCGCGGCAGCGACGGCCGGCCGCTCGCCTTCTTCGTCGCCAATTCGTTCTCGAAGAGCATGAGCCTGTACGGCGAGCGCTGCGGCGCGCTCAGCGTCGTCTGCGCCGATGCCGGCGAGGCGAGCAACGTCCTCGGCCAGCTCAAGTTCACGGTCCGGCGCAACTACTCGAGCCCGCCGATCCACGGCGGCCAGATCGTCGCCGCGGTGCTGAGCGAGCCAGATCTGCGGCATGCCTGGGAAGCCGAGCTCGGGGCGATGCGCGAGCGCATCCAGGCGATGAGGAAGGTGCTCCATGGCGTGCTCGCGGCCAAGGTCCCCGGGCGCGACTTCGGCTACTTCCTGAGCCAGCACGGCATGTTCAGCTACACCGGATTGACGCCACAGCAGGTCGACCGCCTGCGCGAGGAGTTCGCGGTCTACCTGGTTCGCTCGGGGCGGATGTGCGTCGCCGGTCTGAACCGCGGCAACGTCGAGCCGACAGCTCAGGCGATGGCGGCCGTCCTCGCCGCCTGACTGCTGGGCGCGGCGCCGATTCAGCGGCGCCGCCGGCCGGCGAAGCGTCGTTGCGCGAACAGCGCCAGGCCGGTGGCGACGCTGGCGAAGCGATCACCGCGAACCAGCCGCGCGCCGGGGAACGCGCGGTGCAGCCGCTCGCTCAGCATGTCGAGCCCGGTCGAGCCGCCGGTGAGATAGAGCGCGTCGACGGCATCGGCGGCGAGGCCGGCCTGCGCCACCGTCGCTTTCGCCGCGGCGACGATGCGCTCGAGGTCGGCGTCGAGGGCGCCCAGCGCATCGCTCGCGGCGAGCTCGGCAGCGAGGCCGGGATCGACGTGATCGAGATCGATCGTTGCCGTGCCACCCGTCGCCACGGCGATCTTCGCGTCCTCGGCACGGGCAACGAGGTCGTGGCCGAGGTGCTCGCTCACCACCGTCATCAGACGCCGGTGCTGCGCCGGGTCGGCGTAGAACGAGCGCATGCCGCGCAGCTCGGCGACGCGCTGCGGGTTGTAGACGGTGTTGATCAGGTGCCAGGTGGCGAGGTCGAAGTAGACGCCGCTGGGTACTTCGCGCGCCGGCGCGCCGTCGAGCTCGGGACCGAACGCGCCGTAACCGAACAGCGGCAGGATGGTCGCGAGCTCGACCCGGCGGTCGAAGTCGGTGCCGGCGATGTGGACGCCGTGGTTGGCGAGGATGTCGCCCTTGCGATCGGTGCGCGCCATCCGTTCCGGGCCGACGCGCACGAGCGAGAAGTCAGACGTGCCGCCACCGATGTCGGCGACCAGCACCTTCTCTTCGCGCACGACGCCCTGCTCGTGGTCGAAAGCGGCGGCGATCGGCTCGTACTGGAACTCGATCTCGGCGAAGCCGGCGCTCGCGGCGGCGCTGCGCAGCGCCGCTTCGGCCTGGGCGTCTCGCTCCGGATCGTCGTCGACGAAGAAGACCGGCCGGCCGAGCACCGCGCGCTCGACCGGTGCTTTGGTCGCCGCCTCCGCCCGCCGACGCAGGTGGCGCAGGTAGGTCGCGACGACGTCGAGGTAGCGAACGCCGCGGCCGCCGCCGACGTCGGTCGTCTGCTGCGCCAGCGAGCTGCCGAGGATGCTCTTCATCGAGCGCATCAGGCGGCCGTCGATGCCGTCAACGTAGGCGGCGATCGCGGCGCGGCCGAACTCGCAGGGCGGCGGGCCGGCGAGCGCGAGCGCTGCACCTTCACCGGGGTAGAACACCGCCGTCGGCATGGTGCGAAAGCCGGGCTCGAGCTCGATCAGGCGCATTGCCGCGCCCTCGGCCACGGCGACGGCTGAATTCGAGGTGCCGAAATCGATCGCGCAGAAGGCAGACTCGGGCATCGCGTCGCAGCGCCGCTGGCGCGGCGGCGGGGCAGGCAAAGGGGCGCGATTCTAGGGCTGCTCGTGCGCGCTCGTGAACTCGCCGGGTTGCCGGCGCTATCCTGTGCGGCGCCTGTGCCATCTCATCGAGGAGCTGCCATGAAACTCACTTCTTTGCGCCTGGTCGTCGCGTCGCTGCTGCTGGCGGCCGGCACCAGCTTCGCCGCCGACCTGTCGCCGAAGGCTCCCGACAAGCTGACGCCGGCGCGAACGCTGATCGAGCAGAAGAAGTGGACCGCCGCCGTCGACGAGCTGAAAAAGATCAACGACCCGGCGAGCGCCGACTGGAACAACCTCATGGGCTACAGCCTGCGCAAGGCCGACGCGGGTAACGCCGCCGAGGCCGAGAAGTTCTACAGCGAGGCGCTGCGGATCGATCCCAAGCATCGCGGCGCGCTCGAGTACTCGGGCGAGCTGTACCTGATGACCGGCAACCTGCCGATGGCCGAGGAGCGCCTGGCGGTGCTCAACAAGGCGTGCTTCCTGCCGTGCGAGGAATACAGCGACCTCAAGCGCGCCGTCGCGCGTTACAAGGCGAACGGCAACAAGTACGTCGCCGAGTAACCGCGCCGACAAGTCGCGTGGCGCTGTCGCCACGCGTTTCGCTGCGGACGCCAAATGCGACCGCTCCGCCCCGTGTTCCGGGGATGCTTGTTGGCGCGCAGACGCCGATACTGGTTGCACACCTTCAGCGCCTCGGACCATGAACCTGATCGCCCGCGCCCGCCGCTACCTGTCGACCTCGCGTCGCACGGCGCGGCGCGTGGACGACGACGATCCGGCCGACATGGGCACCGCCTTCGGCCTCGACGCGATCACGACGATCCAGCCCGAATCGCCCGCCGAAGCCGCGGCAGCACGGGAGCGCGCCCTGCCTGCCAGCCGCATGCAGTACCGGCTGCACCGGCGCTCGACCTTCTGAAGCATTGCCGGCACGTGCCGGCCTGATCACACCTCGAGCACGAGCAGCGGCCGATGCGCCTCGGCCTCGCCGCGGCGCTCGTGGCCGCGCGCGTTGCAGACGACGCGGGTCGGGCCGCCGGCACGCTCCACCCGGTAGTCGTGAACGCAGTGGACATGACCGTGCAGCCAGAGGTCGGCGAACGGCAGCAGATCGTCGTCGGCGTTGCAGAAGCTCGCCGTGCCGCTGCGCGCGCCGTAGCGCGGGTCGGCGCTCCGCACGCTCGGCGCGAAATGGGTGACGACGACCGTCTTGTCCCAGCCTTCGCGCCGCCGCTTCAGCTCGCCTTCGAGCCAGGCGCGGCAGGCGAGCGCCTCGGCGCGGATCGCATCGACGTCGAACGGCCGGCCGTCGCGCGTCGCCTGCATCAAGTCGGTGAAGTAAGCGCCGGCACGCATCGCCTTGGCGCGGCCGAGCACGCCGAACAGGTCGAAGTCGCTCCAGCGGGTCGTGCCGACGATGCGGATGCGCGCCCCGTCGCTGTCGGCGACGACGATGCTCTCGCGCTCGAGCATGGTGATGCCGAGTTCGGCGCAGCGCGCGCGCAGCGCTGGAGTCGCCTGGCTCAGGTCGCGGCCGTCGAACTCGTGGTTGCCGGCAACGAAGACGACCGGTCGCGGCCAGCCGCGAAAGCGATCGAGGCCTTCCCAGCGGCTGTCGATGTCGCCGGCCAGGACGAGCAGCTCGGCTCCGGGAGCCGGCGCGGGGTCGTACGGCTCGGTCTCGAGGTGCAGGTCCGAAAGCAGCTGCAGCCGCATCAGGCCTTGGCCGCGCCGGCGGCGCCGTGGCACTGCTTGAACTTCCTGCCGCTGCCGCACGGGCAGGGATCGTTGCGACCGACCTTGGGTGCGTCGCGCCGGACCACATCGACCTTGTAGCGCAGCGGCTCGGTCAGCTGGTACAGGTCGGCGACGCAGGCGACGATCTCGGCGATCGCCTCGTCGAGCGAGCCGAGCGGCCGCTCGCGCTCGACGACGGCGAAGATGCCGTGCGGGTCGTCGTCGCTTTCGGGGAGGAAGCGGAACAGGCGCGCCAGGATCGACGTGATCGCGCGATCGTCGAGGTCGGCCAGGCCCGGAAGCAGGTGCAGGGCCTGCTCGAAGCCGGCCACCCAGGGCAGCAGCACGGCGCCGATCGGGTCGGCCGGCGCCGCGGGCTCGACGGCGCGGCCTTCGGGTTCCGACGCGGGTTCGGCGTCCGGTTCGGGCTCGGCGTCGGTCAGCGTATCGGCCGCGAACGGCTCGAGCACGAACGGGTCGAAGGCGCCGAATTCAGCCAGGGACCGGTTCAGGGCGGCATGACGGCGCAGGATGAGAGCGCGCGCTTGCATCTGCTCGGGCGAAGGCTCGGCCTCACCCCAGCGGTGACCGCCTGCGTCGAACACGAACGGCATCCAGTCGTCGACGGCGACGATCTCGGGCTGGACCAGAACACCGCAGAGAAAGCCGTCGAGCATGACCGCGTCGAGCGGCTCGAGCGGCTCGGGAACCCCGGCGAGAAGATCGTCGAGCTCGGCGAACTCGGCATCGCTCAGATCCTGCTCCGACGCAGCAACGGCACCGCGCGATGGCGGTGCGGACAAGGGCTGGCTCATGGCAGGAACCGGAAGCGCGGCCGGAGGGGCCGGCGCAACGTCAACCAGCCAGGCGCGTGGCCAGGCGCTGCCGCACCTCGGGCAGCTCGCTCGGCAGGTGATGCGCGAGCTGGCGGAACAGCTCGTCGTGCAACTCGAGCTCCTGGCGCCAGGCAGCAGGGTCGACGCTCGCGACCAGCGCGTAGCGCTCCGGATCGAAGTCGAGCCCCGACCAGTCGAGATCCTGGTAGCGCGGCGTCAGGCCGAAGGCGTTGAGCTCGCCGGCGGCCTTGCCCTCGATGCGCTCGACGATCCAGCGCAGCACGCGCATGTTCTCGCCGTAGCCGGGCCAGACGAACTTGCCGTCCGGGCCCTTCCTGAACCAGTTGACGCAGAAGATCCTGGGCAGCGCGGCGCCCGAGCGATCGAGGATCGCGCCGAGGTTCAGCCAGTGCTGGAAGTAGTCGCTCATGTTGTAGCCCATGAACGGCAGCATGGCGAACGGATCGCGGCGGACGACGCCCTGGGCGCCGGCGGCGGCGGCGGTGGTCTCGGAGCCCATCGTTGCCGCCATGTAGACGCCTTCGGTCCAGTCGCGCGCTTCGGCGACGAGCGGCACCGTCGTCGAGCGTCGGCCGCCGAAGATGAAGGCATCGATCGGCACGCCTGACGGCGAATCCCAGGCTGGGTCCAGGGCTGGATTGTTGGTCGCGGCGACGGTGAAGCGCGCGTTCGGATGCGCCGCCTTGGCGCCGCTTTCCTGAGCCAGCGCGGGGGTCCAGTCGCGGCCCTGCCAATCGATCAGGTGCGCCGGCGGAACGTCGGTCATGCCTTCCCACCAGACGTCGCCGTCGTCGGTGAGCGCGACATTGGTGAAGATCGCGTCGTGGCCGACGCTCGCCATGCAATTCGGGTTCGTCTTCTCGTTGGTCCCGGGGGCCACGCCGAAGTAGCCGGCCTCGGGGTTGATCGCGCGGAGCTTGCCGTCCTTGCCCGGTTTGATCCAGGCGATGTCGTCGCCGATCGTCGTCACGCTCCAGCCCGAAAGCGTCGGCGGCGGAATCAGCATCGCGAAGTTGGTCTTGCCGCAGGCACTCGGGAAGGCGGCTGCGACGTGGTGCTTCCTGCCCTCGGGCGAGGTCACGCCGAGGATGAGCATGTGCTCGGCGAGCCAGCCCGGCTGGCCGCGCTCGGGACGCGCCGCGGCGCGTCCCATGGTCGAGGCAATGCGCAACGCGAAGCACTTCTTGCCCAGCAGCGCATTGCCGCCGTAGCCGGAGCCGTAGCTCCAGATCTCCTGCGTCTCGGGATAGTGGACGATGTACTTGACCGGGTTGCAAGGCCAAGACACGTCCTTCTCGCCCGGCGCCAGCGGCGCGCCGACCGAGTGCATGCAGGGCACGAAGTGACCGTCGCTGCCGAGCACCTCGAGCACGGCGCGGCCCATGCGGGTCATGATCTTCATGCTCACCGCAACGTAGGCGCTGTCGGTCAGCTCGACGCCGATGTGCGAGATGTCGGAGCCGAGCGGGCCCATCGAGAACGGCACGACGTACATCGTCCGGCCGCGCATGCAGCCGCGAAAGAGCGGTGGCGTGCCATCGGCGAGGCCGGTCTGGAGCAGCGCCCGCATCTCGGCCGGTGCCTTCCAGTTGTTGGTCGGGCCGGCGTCTTCCTCGCGCTCGCTGCAGATGAAGGTGCGGTCCTCGACCCGGGCGACGTCGCTCGGGCTGCTGCGCGCGAGATAGCTGCGCGGCCGCAGCGTCGGGTCGAGCTTCAGAAAGGTTCCGGCGGCGCAGAGCTGGGCCGCGAGCCGCTCGTACTCGGCTTCACTGCCATCGCACCAGTAGACGTCCTTCGCTTCGGTCAGGGCCGCCATCTCGGCGACCCAGGCGGCGAGCTTGGCGTGGCGCACCTGGGTCGGCGCGCGCCCGGGCCCGCCCTGCGGTGGAAGGCGGTTCATCGGCGATGCAATCATGGAAGGCTTTAGGGGATGACGGATTCGATGCGGAGTCGCTTGCTCGGGCAAGGGCAAATGCGGGGCCCGTGGCGCGCGCAGTTGCCGCTGCCGATCGATCGCCGGCTGCGGCGAGGAGGGAGCGGTAGGCGACTCTGAAAAAGGGGGCTCGGGCAGCGCCGGCGGGGCGCGCGGGGTGGCGATTCGCCAGTGTAGCCCCGGCCCCCGGCCGCTTCGACCGGTCGTCAGTCCCGCACCCCCCGCAATAATGGGTGATGGTTACCCGGCGCCACCTTCTCGCCGCGCTGGCGTCGACACCCGCCGGCGCGGTGCTCGCCCAGGCGCCCAAGCCGAGCGAACGCGGCGGGCCGCTGCGGCTCGGCGCCGACCGGGCGCTGGTCGAGTCGGGACTCGCGCGCAGCCTGCAGCACGCGTTCGGCGCCGATACCGGAATTGCCGTCCTGCTCGTTCCCGGACCGGCGCTCGCCGTGCTCGATGCGCTCCGCGAGGGCGAAGTCGACGCCGCCCTCCTGAACGTCCCGGACGCCGAGCAGGCGCTTGCCACGCAGGGGCTGGTCCACGACCGCAGACCCATCAGCCAAAGCGAATTCATCCTGGTCGGCCCGGCACCGCCGAAGCCGGCGCGCGGCCGCCCGCCGCCGCCCGGCAAGAGCGGCGTCGAGGCGCTCGACAAGATCCGCGTCCAGGCCTACGCCGACCCGTCCAGCCTGGTGTTCCTGACCGCCGGCGACGGCTCCGGCGCGCACGTCGCCGAGCAGGCGCTCTGGCGTGCGGCGAAGATCGCCCCCTCAGCGCCGTGGTACGTCGCCGCCGATCCGAAGCAGCCGTTCATCGCCCAGGTGCGCGCGAAGGGCGCCTATGCGGTGGTCGACCGCGGCGCCTGGGCGGCGCTCGGCGGGGCGCCGCTAGCGGTCGTCGTCGACGGCGATCCGCAGCTGGTCGAGTACGTGCACGCGATGCGCTCGTTTCGCGTCAGCCATCCGGCCGGCAAGATCTTCCTCGCCTGGATCGCCGGAGGCCGCGGTCGTGCCGCGGTCGCCGCGCACGGCGGCGCGCGCTCGCGCTGACGCATCGCGCGATGGCACGATCGGGCCGGCTGCTGAGCCTCAACGTCGCCCGCGCGAGCGCGGTCGCGATCAACGGCCGGCGCGTCATGACCGCGATCGGCAAGCGTGCGGTCGAAGGGCCGCGCGACGTCGGGCAACTCGGCATCGCCGGTGACGAGCAGGCCGACCTGTCGGTGCACGGCGGCCCGGCCAAGGCGGTGTACGCGTATCCGAGCGAGCACTACGCTTTCTGGCAGACGGTGCGGGCGCAGGCCGGCGTCTCGCTGTGGGACGAGCCGATGCCGCCGGGATCGCTGGGCGAGAACCTCACCGTCGCCGGCGTCCAGGAGAACGAGCTCTGGATCGGCGACGTGATGCGCTTCCCGAACTGCGCGCTGGCGGTGAGCGAGCCGCGCTATCCCTGCTTCAAGTTCAACGCCGCGATGGGCTTCCCCCACGCCGCCAAGCTGATGGTGCAAAGCGCCTGGTGCGGCTGGTACCTCGCGGTGCGCGAAGGCGGGACGATCGCCGCCGGAGAGGCGTTCGAGGTCGTCGCCGGCCCGCGCGAGGTCGGCATCGCCGAGCTGTTCCGCGCCCGCACCGGAAAGGCCGCCTGATGCTCGCGTACCGGCACGCGTTTCATGCCGGCAATCACGCCGACGTCCTGAAGCACCTGGTGCTGATGCTCGTCCTCGGCCACATGAACGCGAAGGACAAGCCCTATCGCCTGGTCGACACCCACGCCGGCGCCGGCGGCTACTCGCTGCTCGGCCGCTACGCCAGGAAGAAGGGCGAGTACGAGCGCGGCGTCGGCCTGCTCTGGACGCGCGACGACCTGCCGGCACCGCTGGCCGAATACGTCGCGCTGGTGCGCCGCTTCAATCCCGACGGCGTGCTGGCGCAGTACCCCGGCTCGCCGTCGCTGGCGCAGATGCTGCTGCGCCCGCACGACGAGCTGCGCGCCTTCGAGCTTCATCCGACCGAGCAGAAGATCCTGCGCGCGACGCTCGCCGGCGACCGGCGCGCCACCACCTACGACGGCGACGGCTTCATCGGCTTGCGCGCGCAGCTGCCGCCGCCGACACGTCGCGGCGTGGTCCTCATCGACCCAAGCTACGAGGGCAACGGCGACTACGCCAAGGTCGTCGCCGCGCTGCGCGAGGCGCTCGGCCGGTTCGCCGAGGGCGTCTACGTCGTCTGGTATCCGCAGGTCTCGAAGGTCGAGGCGGCGCAGCTGCCGCGTCGGCTGACGGCGCTCGCGCCCAAGGGCTGGCTGCACGTTCGGTTGTCGGTGCAGGAGCCCGACGCGCAAGGATTCGGCCTGGCCGGCAGCGGTGTCTTCGTCCTCAACCCGCCGCACACGCTGCACGCGCCGCTGGCGGCGTCGATGCCGTATCTGGTCGACACGCTCGGCCAGTACGCCGGTGCCAACTTCGTGATCGATCGCGTCGACGGCTGAACGCCTCGGTGCGGTTCGCGCTCAGGGCGGCGGCACGCGCTTCAGGTCGCGGAAGGCGGCGAACAGCCAGGTCCGCATGCCGACCAGGAGCGTATAGGGAGTCCGCTCGTCCTCCGGCAGGCGCTGCTCGGCGACATGCGCCTGCGCGAAATCCTGGCCGACGCGCTGCAGTCGCTCGACCAGCGACGCGGCGAGGTTTGGCGTGATCTCGCCGTGCACGAGCATCAACAGCTCGCCGTCGCCGTCGAAGCCGCCGCTCAGGTAGTCGGCGGCGACGTGCTCGCGGAAGTAGGTCATCACCGGGCCGTGCGGCAGCCAGCGAAAGCCCTTCGCGACCTTGAGCCGGTAGCGGTTCAGCGGCTTCAGCTCGATGATGCCGAGCCGGTCGAGCCGGGTCAGGTAGCCGATGCATTCGGCGTCGCTGAACTTGTAGTCGCGCGTCATCGCCTCGAACGTCCACTGGCTGAGGCAGCAGATCGCGAGCAGGAGCAGCCTGCGGTCGGCGACGACGGCGGCCTCCTGCTCCTCGGTCAGCTGGCGCCGCAGCGGCTGCGCGTCGGCGACCTTCCTGGCGAGCTCGGCGAAATCCATCTTCAGCACGCGCAGCATCTCGTCGACGCGCGAGAG
>Ga0068864_100001454_pt1 | contig 19517 bp, 25 predicted proteins | sample KBSSwiS72_FD_66586 | JGI IMG/M metagenome (GOLD analysis project Ga0068864, IMG submission 66586) | Switchgrass rhizosphere microbial communities from Kellogg Biological Station, Michigan, USA - KBS Switchgrass S7-2 | ecosystem: Host-associated > Plants > Roots > Rhizosphere > Soil ... | reverse complement strand
AGCCGGGTGAGCCAATCCTGCGCGATGTTGTCCGGGATACGCGCCGCCAGCCAGGCATCCTTGCCCTTGCCGTCGCTCTCCAAGTGGTAGGATTTGTTGGCGTCGATGGCCGGCTGCACGTCGGCCCATCTTCTAATAATTATGTCGCCGGTGTCTTCGTTGTACTCAAAGGTCTCATAGATGCCGGTCGCGATGTCGCGGTTGAGCAGGTATTCGGTCATCGTCCCATCTCTGAGAAGATTGCAAAAAGGTCAGCATTTCTGAGATAATGCGGCAGCAGGGCGGTGTATCAGCACCGGCCCCGCCACCTGACCACCCCCAGCGATGGAGCGCTGACGATGGCTAAGTCCACTCTATCCCCCGAAGAACGCCTTGCGAAGCGGCGTGTCGATGATCGCGAACGTAGCCGTATATATTATATTGAGCACAAGGCTGAGAGGCTTAAATATCAAAAACAATATGCCGAAGAAAACAAAGAAGCTGTTCGCGCATACAAGAAAGAATGGAAACTAAAAACCAAAGTTGCACGCCGCCCCTATAACCGCGAGTGGGCGCGCCGTAACCGCCAGGAAAACCCCGAAAGAAGCCGTGCCGCCGGGCTAAAACAAGCCAGACGGTGGCGGCAAGCCAACCTGGAAAAGGCCCGCGCCTATAACCGCGAGCAATCAAAAGCCTGGGCCAAAGCCAACCTCGACATTCGGGCCGCCCAAGCCGCGCTGCGCCGCGCGCAGGTACGGCAAGCTGCTCCTTCCTGGGTGGATCAAACCGAACTGCTCGAAGTCTACAGAAACTGCCCCACTGGCCTGCACATCGACCACATCGTGCCGCTTCGAGGCTTCACCTTTGATGGTTACCGGGTCAGCGGGCTGCATGTGCCTTGGAACCTGCAACGCCTGACAGAGCTTGAAAATGTCCGCAAAAATAACCGAATGAGATTAGAGGACCACGTCGCCGCCGACGCTCCAGTAGGGCCGCCGCTCCAGCTAAATCTGTTTTAGCAAAGAAAAGCCGGCCAGAAATAATTTCTGGCCGGCTCTATATATTACGTTACGGCGCGGTCAGATCGAAAATTCCGCCATTTCCAGCTTCATTATTTGATCTGAGCGTCCACTCTCCCACGAGCATACGCTTCTCCGCATCGCCTGTCTTCGCTAATTCGAACTGCCGAATTGGGCGAAGCCAATCCACACTCCACAAGCTCCAGTTAAGGAGCAAGGCATCCCTCACCCGCATGAAGCGGTTCGGGATAATCCTGACCGTGCTGACAAGATGTTCCGACAGGCTCGCTACACCTGCCGCAGCCCTTGCGGGCTGCTGCATGTTTCCATGCAGTTCAGACTATATCATCACCCCCTGCCTTCGCAGGGGGGCTGGGCGCTTCCGGCCGCTTGGCCGTACTCCCTTGCGGGATAGTCGTTGAACCTTCCGTCTGATACCGGCTCGGCTGCTGATTGCCCTCGACTTTACGTTAGGGTTTTCCAGCAATTCACCCAGTTCTTCGAGGCAACTTACGCCGCCAAGGACCCCATTGAGTCGCCAACGTACACGTCAATCGTAGTAACCAGCTTGCGATCCGACACGTCGTATGTCTTCTGCGCGCCGCCGGCAAAGCCGCTGGCGACCGCCTTGTTCGAGGCGCCGACCATCAGCACGTCGAGGTCTTCCGAGCTGTTGGTGTAGACCGACGCCATTACTGTTTTGAGCATCGCCTCAGTGAAAGCTCTTGGCGTGCCGTCGACCCTGGCGTCAGTACCATCCCCCGTGGGATTTGTGCCCACGTGCGAGACGTTAGTCTTGATCCAAGATAATACCGAAGCAGCTTTGGGTGCTGTCGCCGCCGCGCCAACTACTTTGGCTTGGTTACTAAGCATTATTGCTTCGATATCGATCTTCAGTTCTTTTGCTCTTTTGGTTAACTGGTAAGCCAGCTCGGTGCGTCTGCCTGCTTTATTTACCGCATCAAGTGTTGCACTGATTATTACTTCTTTTCTGCTGATCTGAGTTCTGTTTCCAAGTCTAGTCGTTACTGATGCGGCAGTAAAAGTCGCGATATCGTCGCCCTGGAACTGCGCGTTAGCAGTATTCGGAGCAGCTAGACTGTCGGTTTGCCACTCGTGGTAAACAGCGTCTGCCGTTCCTCTTCCAACATTGGAAGTAAACGGCGTGTCCGAAGGCGACAAGTTGTAGATCATGTCTGAGAGGTCTTCTCTCAGACCTTGCATTCCCGGACTGCCCGCAAAGGTAGTCGCGGTTCCACTGATAATTGCCATGAGAAGAGGGCTCCATCAAAGGGAATGCCGGCGTCTCTCGACGCTGGCGGGGCTGCTTGCCTAAGGCGGCTTTAGGGCATTAATTCAGAGGATCTCCATCAGATAGCCGATCGCGTCTTTTTCACTGCCGCTACGCTTTAGCGCTGCCATTTTTTCATTGCGGCGTTGGGCCGCCCGACTGTCCGGCCTCTGACGTGAAGCACCGGGCGGTTGGACGGGAGTGCCATTGCCGTTGCTGCGCTTCTGCTGGGCCTCCCGGCGGATCACTTTCTGCCGGTCGGCCTGCATCGCCTCCTCGACCACAAGCAGCACCCGGTGATCCACCACCTGGCTGATTTCCTGGTCGGCAAAGCCTTTTTTCTGAAGCCACTGCCGCATCTCCGCAATTTTCCGTGGCCCCTTCTCGGGGTCGGCAAATTCCGGGATGGCCTCGCGCAGCTTCTGTTGCTCGGCCTGCACGGTCTGCTGAAATTGCCACGCCTGAGCTTGCTGGCTCTGCGCCGCAACCCGTTGCAGTTCCTGCTGGATACCGCCGATGCGACCTCTGAGAGCGTCGCGTTCGGCAGAGAGCCGGACATAGTCGGCCGGCTGTTCCTGGGCCAGTCGCTGCCAATCGATCTCTTGGAACTTCTGAGCCTCGGGGGCAGCGACAAACAACAGTTGTTGCAGATTGTTAGCGTAGGCTTCGCGCTCCTGCTGGACAGTGAGAAAAGTGCTTTCGAGTGCTTTGCGATGTTCGGCTATCTCTTGGGTCTTCTGGGTAAAGGCCTTGTTCTGCTCGCTCTCCCGCCGGGCGATAACCGCCTGTGCTTCGGGTGGGAGCGCTCGGAACACTTCCTTGTCTTCTCTACTCCAACTGTTTGGCGGCTCGATCCCTTGATGGTCCGACCCGTCCTCGCCCTCTTGGGCGGGTTCGAGGTCGGGTTCGTAGGCTTCGTCCTCCTCCTCCTCATCACTGGGGGCCGGATCTTCCGGTCCAGGCAACGGGTCTTGACCCGTCTGCTCCGTCTCCGCGGGGCGGTCCTCCGGTAGTGGCCGGGTCTCCAGCGTCCGCGGTTGTCTCTTTTTCGGTTTGTCGTCTAGCAAGCCTTCGATGCCCTCCATAACCTGCGCTTCGGTCATGGCGCGGCTGTCGCTCGGCAGCACAGATACGTCGCCGCCCACAGTGGGGGCGTTGTCGCTCATCTGGTTTGTCCTATGAAAAAGCCCGGCTCAAGGCCGGGCGGTTCAGATTTTCTTGCTCGGCTTCAGCTTGGCCAAGCTCTCGGGCTTTTTGTTCCTGACCACTTCGCCGAGCGCGGCGCGGGCAAGATCGAGAGTGGCGTCCGACACCAAGCCTCCCTTAAACCCGGGCAACTTGGTGTTGTCGGCATCCCGCAACACCTGCTGCAAAGCTTTGACCAGCAATTGCCGATTTGTCAGGCCCTCGACGTTCACGGCTCTTCCGGCGGCGCCAAGAGACCGCGCAGGCGAGGGCGTAAGACCTGCTGGGTCTCACCGCCTCGGTCCATAAATTGGTGCAGCAGCCCATAACGATAATCGGCCGTCTCGGCATTGCCGTAAGACGGCCAATGTTGCCAACCCTGCTGCGCCGCTCGGGCAATCGCCTCGTCCACGGTCAGCGGCTGGGCATCCCACACCGTCGGGATCGAGTATTGCCGGCCACCCGGACCCGGCACCACCGCTTGTAACATGGTCGATACGTCACCCGCCGGCGACACGTAGCTGTCGGGCCGGCGCAGATTGCCCAGATGGTGCCACCACAGGTTCAACTCTTGCGGGCTGAAATCGGGATAGGTCGGGTAATCAGGCATTTCGATCTTCGGCGCGCTGCCACGCTGCTATGCCGGCATTAGCGATCATCACCTGGAGCTGCCCACGAAACCGCTGCATCCCCTGATACACCGCGAAAACCGTCTCGCGGCCCTCGTTGTCGGCTGGCTCGCTACGCTTCCAGGTTTCGATCAGGGCGCGCTCCACCCGGTCCATTGCCTCGTGCAAGACCGGGTTGTCGAGGAGCTTCCTAGCCTCCTCGCCCAACTCGCCCTGGCTTTGCGGCACCGGTTGGGTAGAGCGCCAGGGCTTCTTAACCTCCGCCAGAAATCGGGCAAACCGACCCCAGATCATGCTATAGCCGGACCCGACGGCGGATAGGGCGCGGCCGACCCGACAAGCACTGGTGTAGTCAGGCTTCCGTCCGTCACCGTATTAAGCAGGCTCATCCGCTTCCGCCACCACCAGCGACCACTGCCCCTTCATCGTGTTCGCAAAGGCGTTGCACGCCTGGCACTGGATGCTGCCATCCTCATACAGCCAAAACGCCTCGCACTCGCAGTTGCAGACCCAGATCCGGGGTTTTGGCGGTTCCTTCTTGGCGAAAGCGATGACGGTCACGGCCCGCCTTGCCCGTTCGGCGGGCCGACCGGGCGCTGGTCGTAAGCCCCGGCGGCGTATTTCAGCTCGATCTCGCGCTGCTTTGCTTCGCCGGCGATCTTTACCTTGGCCATGCCGACCGCCAGGTTGTTCTCGGCCTTCTGCCGCTCCAGCTCCTTTTCGTACTCGGCCTTGAGGAGCCCCATCTCCTTTTCGTGCTGCAGCTTCTGCTGCTGGATCGCCGCGTCGGCCTGGGCTTTCTCGTTGAGCAGCCGTTCCTCAGCCTGCGCCTTGATGACGATCGCCTGAGAGTTGGCCTGCGCCTGCATCTGCTCCTGTTGGATCTTGGCCTGCGCCTTCAGCATCTCTGGGTCAGGCGGTTTCGGCGGCGGCGGCGGGCTGCCCGGTGGCGGGCCTTGTCTGGGATCAGCGAAGAAACTGCTCTTAAAGCCCGCATTTTCCTGCAAGGCCTTCAGCGCGTCGTAGACATTCTGCGGGTACACCAAAGGCCCGCCGACACCGCCCTGCTGCTGCACGATGGTGCCCTGCAGTTGGATCACCTGCATCAAATGCTGCAATATCTGGTCGCGGTTACCGGTGCCAAGCCCTACCGACACCGTCACCGGCATCTCTTGTCGCCACTCTCTGGGGTCAACATTCAGCCAGCCGCCGGTCACCCGGATGATACGTTCCTGCTGCTGATTTTTCCGAATGAGGCGCATCACCCCACGCATCAACTCTTCCACCCCGTGGGCGAAAATCCGGGCGAACAACTCCACCCGCTGCGCCGCCGATTGCTGCAACATAGCGATCGAGGCAGCGGCGGTGTTGTTCAGCGCGTCCGGGCTGATCATCTGGCCTTGAGATGATATGCCCGTCCTGAGCTGGGCGATCTCGTCCAGGTATTGGACTAATGGAAAGCTCTTATCCGCAGTGAACGGGATCATCATCGGCTGGACGCCGCCCAGCCTTCTGGTCCTGACGATCCCGCCGGGCCGGAGAGTTAGAAGATCGTCGTAAGTATTCTCATTGACACTATCGTCACCGACCTCGATGCGGGGCCAGTTGGACAGGAAAGCGTTGTCAATCATCTGCCGGATCAAGGTCGACTTGATCAATTGCAGATCCATCGTCAGATCGGCGAGAGACTGCCCGACCAACTTATGAGAGGCGGGGATCGGGCAGATGCTGATAAACGGCACCTCGTCGACGCACTCGACCGCCGCCTTGCCGTCTTTCGTTAGAATGACCATGCCGTTACCGGCGGTCATCACCCGGTAGAGTTCAGATGTCTTGCCGCCTTCGTCGAACTCCTCGACCGCTAATTTGCAGTAGTTCTCCTCGACCCAGATCTCCCTGCGGCTGCCCTTGGCGTTGCCATGCGGCCAGTCCTGCTCCTCGCTATGCCGCTCCACCCGCTCCATACTGAACTCGGCACTATCGTCCATCGGCACCAGGTCGAGGCACTCCTGGTCGTAGCCCTGCTGGACGAGATCGCTATAAGTCCATCTGCGCCGGTGGGACAGGAACGGGATATCGCCGCGTTTGGCCCGGCGGGAGAATAGGATCTCCTCCGGCGGCACGTTCTGGATGCGCACAACACCGTGCTCGCGGGTAACCCGCAGAGTACAGTCGTACAACTCAACCGGCGGAGGCGGCAGTGGCGGAGCCAGCGGCATCGGCGGCATCATACCTGGAGGCGGCCCGGCAGCACCTGGGGGCGGCAGTGGCGGCCCTGGCATCGATCCCGACGGCAGCGGACCACTCCCGTGTCCGCCCATCATTCCCCCCATACCAACCCCACCTGGCAGAGGCCCTGAAGGCGGTGGCACGGGCATTGGAGGAGGTGGCGGCGGCACAAAAGGCCGGTCCATCGTGAACTCGTCCGCGTCCTGGGTGTATTTCGTCAGCTTGACGACTTCGATGTCTTCGTCATCGCCCAAGAGCGCGTCATATTGCTCCTTGGTGAGGCCGGTATAAGTATAAGTCTCGGTGGTCTTCTGGGTGTCCCAATAATATTTGACCCAACCCAAGCGTTCCAGTAGAGCATCCTTAAACCAATCATGGAGCAACATAAACCCGTTATTGTCACTCATCAGGGTATAATTGAGAAAATCCGTTGCTTGCCTGGCAATATTTTCCATACCAGGCCGCGGCGGCTCGACAATGCAGAGCTTGTCTGATGCCGTGAAGATCCGGATAAGTGCCGGAATTACCCACTCCACCGCCTCCAGCACGGTGCGCATGACGACTTGTGATCGATCGTCCACCTCGTTGCCGAACAATTCGCCGTTGTAATACCGCATCGCTTGCATACGGTCATGGCTGAGCTGCCCGCCATCCTTGCCTAAGGCACTGTCCAACTCTTCCTGGATGATGCTCTTGACGTTCTCCTCGTCCAGCTCGTCTAAATCGAGACCCTGGACAATCTCCTCCTGGCGTTCCGGCTGCTGTCTGCCGCCAGGGCGCATGCTGCCCGGCAGATCGTCGCCGGCAAAAGCCGAGCCGCGTGTCGCGTAACCGTCGCTCATCGCTTGCGACTTGCTCCTTTAGCGGCTTTCTTGCCCTTAGCCGTGACCTTGCTGCCCTGCATCAGGCCGATCTTGTTCAGGGTCGCGTAAACCCGCGGATCGCCCTTGCCATAGCGTGAGGCAAGCTTGTCCTCGACATCGGCCACCGCGGTCTTTTTGCCGGTCGGGGTTCGGCGCGGCATCAGCGCGCTCCGGGCGGCCGACCCGGCCCCCGGCGGGCCTCGCGCTCTTCGGTGTGGTTGACCTCCGGGCCGTAGAGATCGCCATGCAGGTCCTTGCCCTGGACGCGCTCGACCAATTCCGCGACGGTCTTCTCCAGCTTCTCGATCCGCTCCGTCAGGCCCTGCAGCATCGCACTGTCGCTCGCACTCATCTCTGCTCCTGAAAAGGAGAGGGCGCCTCGCGGCGCCCTCTTATGCCCTCTTATGCCCTACCGCTTGGGTTCAGCGGTCGGCGGCAACGTATTGTCCGGCCGCGGCGGCGCGCCTTGCCCGGGCGGGCGGTTGGCCGGGTGACCGGGTTGTCCCGGGAGAGAGTTATCCGGCCGTGCACCAGAACCCGGCAAGCTGTTGTCCGGCCGCAGGTTCAGATCAACGCAGACATAACGCCACCCCACCCCGGGGATGCCGACCACCACCCAGAACTCGCCGTCCGGCAACTCCTCGCCCAGCGGCGGCCATACCGTCCCCGGCGGCGGCTTGGTAGAGGCGTCCGGCGGGATCGGCAACCACGGGTGCCCCGGGCTGGCCGGCGGCCAGATCCCCGGCGGCGGCTCGGGAAGAGAGTTGTCAATCTGCCCGCCAGGCGGTAGGCCATGGCTCGGATAGCCCCCTCCGGGGAGAGAATTGTCGGGACGCCCGGGATCGCCCTGGCCAAACCCAGGATCGACCGGCCCGGTCTGGCGTACCCGGATCGGGCTGTTTGATACTGCGACGTAAGCCATTGTTACTTCTCCTGTTGGGGTCTCTTATGATAAAATGCGGGCGGCGCCAATGTTACTAGCATTCGCGCCGCCCTTGACACCGCCGGCTTAGGAGAGCCAGACGATGCCCAAACGTATACGTAGTGCGGCCGAGGCGGAGAAAGACCGCGAATATGCCCGTCGCAGGCGAATGGACCCAGATTTTTACGAATTATCATTAAAACGCGCGCGCGAGTACAACGCCACACCGGCCGCGAAAGCCCGTCGCCGCGAGCGCGAAAGCGATCCCGTTCAAAAGAAATTACTCCGCGAGCAGCAAAAACAATGGCTAAGCAACCCAGAAAATAGAGAACGAGCACGCGAAGTCGTCCGTAAACGCCGACGTGATCCGATCAAGCGCGCAGCAGAACTAGAAGCGCAACGTAATCGTCGCAACGATCCTTCCAATATAGAAACCGTTCGCAAGATTGGTCGCGAGTATCAAAGCAAACGCAGAAACGATCCAATAATAGGCCCAAAAATACGCGACCATGCCCGTGAAGCCGGTAACCAATATCGAAACGACCCCTCCAACAAAGCGCGAATACAAGAAAATGGCCGCAAATATAGAAGTAGACCAGAGTTCAAAAAGCAAAGGCAGGAATACGATAACAAATGGCTAAATAACCCAGATAACAAAGAAAAATTACGCGATATCGTCCGCACTCAAAAGCATCACCGCCGAGCCCGGCTGGCAAACGTTGAGAACACCTTCACTCGGAAGGACTGGCAAACGCTCCTATCTCACTCAAAACACTGCCATTGGTGCAAAACTCCATTCACCACCAAATTGCGACCAACCCACGATCACGTTATTCCGCTTGCCAAAGGCGGGGCAAACACGCTCGCTAACAGTTGTTGCGCCTGCAAGCCGTGCAACAGCAAGAAACACGCTTGGGCGCACAATCCGATAACTGGACAACTATTATTAATCTAAACTATGCCCATTTCTCTATATTTAAGTTTCATCGGCCTGCCTTGTGGCATCTCATATGCAACCGCCATCAATCCTGCGGCGTCCGCCGAATGACTTGACCAGTCATGTTCAGGACCTAATCCTATGCTTCGCGAGTCATCGGAAGAACGCTCATGATACCAGCCAAGCGCATCTCGCCCCGCTTCGGTGGTTTCTTCATTGAACCAAATGCTGGGGAATAGACGCCGCAAAGCCTCGATCCGCATGCGGGCAGCGCCTCTACCTTGATTTGGGATCACCTCGACCGGAAACCCGGCGCTTCGGAACGCACTCTCGAAACTCACATCGTAAATTCGGTCGTGCGTCGCCCCGTCATGCGGCAGGTAAACATTCGCCTTACCCCAACCGCTATCACGCATCCATTGGATGTGCACCGCCAACGGTTCACCGATCGTCTCATAGTGATCCAAAATTCTGATCTCGCGACCGACAAACTGGCAAATCCACATCGCGAAGGCATCTGCCTTGGACCCTGTCCCTCCCAAATCGCAGTAAGCGCGGATCGTAAGAAGCGGATCTCGCATCACCCTGGAAATACGACCTTCCCGTTGCGCTTCACTCAGCAAAGCAGCAAAATACGCACCGGCATGTGCCGTCGCATAGCCGCCTTCCCAAATATGCTCGTATTGCTCTGGTCTTTTCTCCTGGTCCTCCCGGCGGATCTGATCCAATACCTTGGGAAACCAAGGATTATCACGCCAGTTTACCTCGACTATCTTACTGTTCTGCGGAGGGTTAATCCTAAACCTTAGATTTGTCGCGGAGTTGCGCCTCTCCGGGTTGTAACTGACCCAGATTTCTGCATTTTCCTCGCGAACAGTCGGGATAGCCTTTTGCCAAGCGACCTCGGAGACAGGTTCGGCTTCATCAACCCAAAGGAGCCTAATTCGTGCCGTGGACTTGACGCTCTCGATATTTCTTCTAAGTCCGACAAAAGTGAAATCAATACGTCTGTCTTTAGTCCTGATGTACTTTTCCCCAATCTCGTAATTCTTCGCCAGCCACGGCTCACTCTCAATTGCTTGCTTAACCTCCGCCATGCTTGACTCATCAAGCGAGTTTTGAAATTCTCGACCACAAACAATAACCCCGCTCTCCTTCGCCTGGGCGCAGCGTAATCCATAAACAGCAGCCATCTTGGCGAAGCTTCGACTTTTGGCACTACCCCGACCACCATAGGCACCACGGTACAAGGCTTCACCTGAGAATACCTCAACCAACTTCTCCGGCAGTTCGATCTGGCCGCTATTCGACGAACGCATTAACTTTCCCGTGTCCAACCCATGCTGGACCTGGCTCCCGGCAAGGTCGCAGGCCTGGGCGGCAAACGTCCCAGGTCGGGGCCCTCCTCGATGTTGTCGGCAAAGCAGTCGGGCGGCAATTCTACGGGATCGTATCGGGGCCAGTTCGGCACCGGCTGCGATTTGACCCGCTCCAAGGCCAGCCAGCGGTCGCAGGGCTCGGTTACCCGCTCGCCGCACAGCTTGCAAAACGGCAATGGCTTGGCCCAGAACTTCGGCTTGGTCATCCGGTCCCGCCGAGGATGTAGCCGGCAATAGCCGACAGTGCCGCCAACGCCGCCTCGCCCGATATCCGATCCTGCACGCACAGGATAGCGATCGTCGGCACCACCAGAAACAGCACGATCGCCCGGCTGACGATCTTGCCCTCGATCATCGTCTTCACCGTCGCTTCACTGGCGAACAGCGTGCCGAACGCCACCGTGCTAATGGTCATAACGACCAGAAGCCCCAGCACCGCCAGGACCGGCCACAGCGCCCGGTCAATCGGTCCCGTCCATCAATGCGCTTCCCAGGTGCCAGCACCGCCGTTGCACATCACCAAGGCCGGCGTACCGCCACCGCCGACGATCGCAGCGCGGTAAGTCGGCGTGACGGCGTCCGAAACCGTCGCGATCGTCCAGGTATTTGGCACATTACACGCCGGCAAGGCCGCCACCGTGACCGGCTCGATGTGAACACCGGTGGTCCCCAGGCACAGCCGGCCACCGCTGCACACTGTCGTCGTGCCGATCAGCCAGCGGCCGGTGCCCCCCGCGCCGTCGATCCTGCCGCGCTCAGTTGCGCCCGTTGCAAAAATTATCGGGGCACCGCCATTGGTGCCGACAACGCCGCCGCTGGTGTTGCTGAACCATAAATAGCCCAAATTAGCATTTGGTACGCCGGCCATAAAATTGCCGGTCACGCCGCTGCCTTCATACCCCAAAGCCGCCGAGCTATACGACGGCGTCGTCAGAAAATCATGGGCATACACGCCCCAAGCACCAGTCCCAGCCGCTGTCGCCGGCTGGATGATACCGCTCATATTGTTGCCCCAGACGTAGAGCGGATTAGTATCAAAAGGCGACAACCGGCCTAACGCCAAGCTACCGGTCTGTCGGTAGTTTGCATAAGGCGGGAACACCATCCGGCCGTTGTAGTCTAGCGTTGTCAGATTGCCGTGCCCAGGCCGCTCCGCGATCACCGGCACGCTGTTCGCCTGGTCAAAGCCCGCTATGATCACGTTCCCCGGCGGCGTCGCACTGGTCTCTAAACCACGGATCACCGAAGACGATGAAATCCCCTGAAAATATCCGGAGGATGCTTGGTTGTTGTCGCCCGCACCATAAACCGGCCCCGAAATATCCATGCCGTAGACGCGCTGGGTACCTCGCTGGAAGAAATGCACGCCCTCGACCTGAACATTGTCCAGCGGCACCAACTGCAGCATCGGGGCCGACTGAAACACCCCGAAAAGGTTGCGTATCCGGCCGTAATCGCTGTCCTGACCCCCCGTCGACTTGCTGCCGTAGTACAATCCTACACCGTCACTGTAGTTGGCGTTCTGGAACACAAGGTCATGGATCTGGGCGTGCTGAAAGTTACCGCTGTCCAGACCGTCCGTGTAAAAATCGTATTTAGTGCAGCCGTCAAAGGTGAGCCAACCATATTCCGGCGTTTCTTGCGCCCTGGCATCCAGCCCCACCGCAGCCAGCGGTATCGGCCATCGCGGGAAAATGCCACTCGGCACGCCGCAACTGAACCCGATCCCCAGCATCTTGTTATAAATCGGCCACGCCCCCTGCGGCCGGTCCTGCCACATCGTACCGCCGACCGCACCCAGCCACTGCAAGGTCGACCCTGTCGGCGGCATACCGGTCGCCAAAGCTGCAGCAGTACCCCGCACCTCGACACTGGCGGCCGACCGCGTCACCGTCGAAAACAGCCCGCAGGGCCGCTCCGGCACCTCGATCACTGCTCCGGACTGCGGTTCGGCCCAAAACTGCGGGTTCATCGCCGCGTTAAAAGCCGCGCTGTCGTCAGTGCCGTAGACCATGCCGTAGCTGTTGTAGGCCGGCATCGGGTCGAAGGTCGCACCCGTGCCACTGCCAGCGGTCGAGGCTTGGGTAAAACTTGCCGGCACGCCGCCATTGTCGTAGACCCCTGGCGTCGAGGGGTAGATCAGATCCACGTCCATCGTCAGGCTGAGCGTCGCCCCCGCAGGCAGCGTCACCCCGGGCGCTACCGTTGCCATTGTAGCCGGCACAGTCGGGTTGGAAGTATAATGCCCGCCATCGGTGATCGAAATACCGCTTGCCGCGCCCCCTGCCACCGTCAAGTTGCCGACAAAACGCATGCCATTACCGGTGGTGCCGTAGACCTCCCAGGTGCCGTTAGTGCCGCCGGAGCCAGCCGCCGCAATCGCGGCACTGCGAGCGTAGGTCTGCTGCACCGCCCCGATCGTCGGCGTGCCGCCGGTAGGTCCTAAAGTGCCGCCAGCCATCGTGATTGTGTCCCCAGGCGCATAGCCGGCGCCGGTTCCCTTGGACAACAAGCCGGTGACCATCATTCGCAGCGGTGTCCCCGGCACGCTTGGCGCTCCCAAAGTCGCCGTCGTTTCGCTGATCGGGGTCAGCGTTGTCACTAAAGGCAAACCGCCCGCGGCATGGCCGCTGAGGACCGCCCGCTTCACCGCGCCAATATCGCGGAACTTGAGCTTCGCCGTGATCGTCGTCGAGCCCACACTCTGGCTCGGGCTCACCGTGTACGTCCCGGCATTACCGTTCGCCGTGCCATAACCGGTGATTACCGTCCCCGAGGCAATACCGGTGCCAGACAAACCCATGCCGGTCTGAAACGGTCCCCCGGCGGTCACCGTCAAGATATTGCCGGCGATCGAGCCGGTGCCGCTCGACGCCGACAACGTCATCGTGGTCCCACCAGCCGGTATCGTGTAATCGGCAAATACATACTGGACATCGCACTTTGCGCCGAAATCCTCGACGCTTTTGACGATGCCGAGGTTGTTCTTCGCCGCCGGCAGTTTCGCGTTCGAGGCGTCCTGGTACATATCGGCGCGCGCCGTCGTAACCGTCAGCAGCAGAGCCAGTAGTCCAACCAGCTTCCGCATCAGAAACCCCAAAACGATTGCTGGTTCGCGTTCAGCACCGCGCGCTCGCCCGCCGTCAACGCATAATTGTCCCAGACCAACGCCTCGGTGTAATCACAGGTAACTCCCCCAGCCCCACCAATCGCCCCCTGGATCGGGTTCGCCGTCAGGTTCCCAGTCAGCGATCCCGTCGTTTCGGTGGCATCAATCCGCAAAACAGTGCCGGCGCCGTTGATCACCCCAGTGCCGCTGTGCCACACCCCATCCGCCGCGACGCCTGTCAGGCCGGTGCCAACCGCGATCACCCAAGTGTTGGCCGCTTCGGTGCGCAACGTGTTCAAATTACCGTCCGCTATCAGATAACAGACATCGGCGCTGCCAGTGCGCCGCGCCACCCCGTTCAAGGTCATCACCGCCGACGGTGTCACGCTGCCCACCGTCGCAACCCGAACCGCGGCACTCCCCACCGACCGCATGCACGGCAACCCGTTGCCGCAGTCGGCCACGTATTGCGGCTGATTTGCCGTGGTCGCCTGCACCATGTGCCGCGCACCGCCCGACTGGTCGTACCAGGTGTCGAGGAAGCACGTCGTCGCATTGCAAAACGCCGCCGCCGCCGCAGTGTCTATGGGGGCGCCGGTGAAGCCGGTGAAGGACAGGAAATTGATGTCCTGCTCGGCATTGTCGCTGGCCCGCCTGAGGCGGATCGCCGGCCCGCTGTAAGATGATTTCAGCCGACGCATGCTGTAGGCGCCGGCCGGGGTGGCGAAGGTGTCGAGCGGGAGGGGCGCGTAGTAATTCTGCTGGTTGGTGGCCAGCGCCAGCCGCTCCGATGCGGTCAGCCCGTAACCGCTCCAAAGCAATGCCTCGGTTTGATAGCAAACACTCGTCGCGCCGATCTTGCGCGCTAGCCATATCGCCCCCGCCGTCGTGCTGCCGACAGCCGAGCCGGTGGTCTCGTTACTGTCCAAGCGGATTACGCTCGATGCACCGTTAATCACCCCCGCCGCCGCGTGCCATCCGCCATCAGGCGCCGGCGGCACGAGAAATCCCGCGCCATCGGTCAATGCCCATTCCTGCGTGCCGGAATTGATAAAAATATCATTGCCCAGCGTCGCGTTGGTGCCAAGCAGGTGACAATAGGTCGCCGACATCACGTCGCGTTTCGCCACGCCGCTGATGCTCACCGGCAATACCGGCGTAAAACTCGCCGTCGCCAACAGCGGCGCGCTCTCCGTGCTCGTCGTCATGCACGGCAAGCCGTTGCCGCAATTCGCCAGATAAGTCGGCTGCGCCGTCGTGGTCGCCTGGGTGGCGTTGCGCGTGTTGCCCGACTGGTCGTACCAGGTGTCGATAAAACAGGTGGTGGCAGCGCAGAAGGCTGTTGCTGCGGCGACGTCGAAGTCGCCTTGGGCGGTAAAGCCGATGTCCTGGGTGCCGCCCGTGGTCCGTCTGAGCTTTACCGCACTGCCGGCGTAGGCCGACCTGACCTTGCGGAAGCTGTAGGCCGCCGACAGGCTGGTCGCCATCGTGTCAGTGACGGCCGACCCCTGCAGCCGATGGTGCGCCCCCTGGCCGGCGACGTTCGGGCCGGCCTTTAGATAGGCCGACGCGGGCGAGGCGAGGAAGACGCCGACCAGCGCGCCGACCAACCACCTCATAAGCCACCCGCCATCTCGCTGCGCTCGACCGGGATCACAAGCCATTACCCGGGGTCAGGTAAACCGTGGCCGCGGTGCCGGCGCTGATCCCCGCCACATAGGTCTGACCGCAGCGGATCACCTCGACCGTACCCGGCGCTACCGGCATGCTGGTAGCCGCTACCGCCACCACCGCGACATCGCCGCAGGAGAGGAACACCGGCACCGTGCCGCTGTTGTAAACCCGCACATTGTCATTACCCGGCGGGCTCGCCTGGATCTGCACCCGCGCAGTCGACCCCGTCACGCTTAACGTCACCGTGTTGCCACCCGGCTGAAAAGCCGCCTGCTGGGCCGACGCGATCGATAATGTCAAATCGGACATTATGAATAATGCTAGCAATACCAAGGCTTTACGGAACATCTAGCACTCCATTTCTACCTTGGCGTTCATGTCAGTTACCTTCACCACGCTGTTTCAGGCTAAATGCGAACGGTTCGCAGGGATTTAGTAAGCGTGGCTTACTATTTTATACTTAGCGAATACTTTCTGGCCCGCTAGATCAACAAAAAAAATATGTTGTTCAGATTACGGGCGGTTTAGAAAAAAATATCAGGGACTTAGCAAAAAAAAAGATGGGAAAACACGGGAACATCGCACAAACGAGCGGGCGGACCGGGGCCACCGCAGCCGCGATGGGAACCCATTTTTTCGGGGGTCCGAGGGGGGGGCTTCGAAGCTGGAGAGGGTCGGAAGCGGCCGGCCTGGCCCGCTGAGCTGTGGGGGTCATCGAACCCGCCGGCCGCTGCCTCGCCCGGGCCGAAGTAGGGGCTCTCATCCCCGGGCGTGGGATGGCTTATCGCACGTCCCCTCGCGCGCGTATATATAAGGCAACGACGGTAACCAGCCTGGCAACCGCTGTGATGGCGGTTGCTCCGTAGACGAAACCCTAGAGTTTCAGCCGTTTTCTCGTTCCCTTTGGGGTTCGGGCTTCCGCCGGGCTACCGTTAACGCTGTCGTCGTGCTCGATCGTGCGCGGCCGAGCCGCGACAGGAACAAGCTCAATTCGCGTGATCAACGGCGCGCCATCCTCGCCGGTGACCTCCGTGGTGACCTTGTCGCCGTAGCGCTTGGGCTGCATCTTCGAGAGTAGCCACTTCCGATTGTCGCTCAGCAGCCTCAGCCGCTGGATCTCGCCGTTATCGACGAAGCCGTCCGGCCCTCTGTAATCGTTAAGTCCAAATCCAAGTATTTGCTCGGCTATACTTTCGTATCCAAGTTCCCGCGCACGTGCGTATTGCGGAACAAACTCTGGCGCGCGTTCTTCATCCATTGCCCACAGTCTAACAGCTTTCTCGTCTGGCATATCCGGGTCGCGACAGATTTCGCGCAATGTCTCTCCGGTAGCCAGGCGGGCGCAGATCCTTTCCCCGAGTTCCTGGGTATAGAGCGAGGGGCGGCCTCGGGTGCGCGGCGGCTCGTTTGCCTGCTGTTCCGGCCGTTGCATCGCCTTGGCTAATTCCCGGCGCGCCACCATGCCGCCATCTCTTCCGCACAATTCGGACACAAATCGGCGCGGGACGGCAGCATGGTCTCATCGCTGCTGCTGGTCAGTCGCGACAGCCGCGCCTCCCACCAGCCGGTCCACGCCTCCGGCGTCGCCATCAATTCGACCTCCCGGCCGCAACGATCGCAGGCCCGGGTCTCATACTTTCTGAGCGCCATCGTTGCGCCACCGCGCGATAGCGAAGCCCGCCAGACCGCCTGAAAGCTTTTTGGCTATGGTGGTAGCCGAGGAACCTCTCCGCCCATCTGGCGGCCTTCCCTGGCGATCTATCGGGCATTTCACGGTGCCAACCCCCTCGCCCGCGGCAGCGTGCCGTTCAGCTTCGACAGGATACGCGCTTCCGCATCGCCCTTGATGTTCTGAAGTTGCCGTTGCCCGCGGCCTTTGCCGTGATTGGTTTGGTGATCACAATAGCTGATCCGACGCCACGGCATCCGCTCCGCCTCCCTCGCCCACAGCACCATGCGTTGGGTCGGGCTGAGCATATGCAGCCAGGCCAGCACCTCGTCCAATCGGGTAATCGCCTGCGGTGTCGGGGCGGCGCGTTTGACCCTGGTCCTGACATCGCCGTAAGCCAGCCAGTCCCTGAGCATATCCGGCCAGGCCGCCTGCAAGGATCGTTCGAGACCTGGCGGCTTTGGCAAACGCCGCAGCGTATCGCCGGCATCGGCCAACCGATCCCGCAATTCGTCGACCGTCAAAAGGCGGTTTTCGAGCCTTTTGGGCGATCTCATCCAGGCCCGCGCATCCTCGCGGAGTGCTTGGCCGGGGATGGCCCCCGAGAGCATAGCGTTTTTTCATAACAAATCAGCGCAACATGCAAGACCAATCTACATCTAGTCGCGAATTTTCTCCCGCACACTGGTTACGGTAGCGCCGAGGAAGACCTGTTTTGTCCGCTCGATCTCCTCGTCCTCCATCCGCTTGAGCGCCGCCGCCCAGCCGCGGCGCATCGCTGCCTGGTGCTCCGCCAGCATGCTTTCCTGATCGAGCAGCGCCTCGTGCAATTCCGGATCGATCTGTTTTAGGTCGTCCAGATCCCACCGGCTCATAAATAATTCCCGGCTCATCGTACAAATATCCTACGTTTTATCGTCGACTGACTATAACGCTTCGGCGGCTCCGGCAAACCCCAGGCAATTAGTGCTTTCATGCCTTTCTTGAATTTCTGCAATTCTTTTGTCGCATCATCATAAAACCATTCTTGTTTATTCCATTTAACCCATTCCTTACGATCCGCCGGCAGCACAACGCCATCCGGCAACCGTTGCCAGATCGGCTCGTAAAACCGATTGAACAACACTTCTCTTCCGTCATCGCAAGTCCATTTCCCATACGCGCAATCATCCATTCGGCGCATCTCGTGACCAGTACAAAACCACTCGCGCCCGGTTACGCTTAAAAACTTTCCGGCTGGCATAGCCCACCTTTCTTTCTTATTTCCTTTGTTAATTTACCGGCATATTCGAGAATATATTCTCCCATACCAGTCTTTGTGTGGCAGTGCGCTATCCGATGACCGGGTTCCGCTCCATGAAAATGCCAACGCCGACAAGCTGGGCAGTACACCGCCCACTGGCTCCCGCCCGCCGTCTCGAACGCCGGCAGCACCGAGATCGCCTTCTTCGCCATTGCTACCTCTTTTGGTTGCGCGCGCGCCGACTGCCGACGAGGACGCTTGGGACAGATGGGACAGATTTTCCCTTTCCTACGTATGCGAGAATGAAAATATATGTGTAACATAAGGGAGGGACTGTCCCATCTGTCCCTTATGTCCCCTCGGCTTTGCCCTCGTCGGGCTCCTTCGGCGGCACCCCAGTCTCGGTTGCCGTTCGCCATTTCTCTTTTAAATCAAGGCGTTTTCGTAATCTTGACGAACCGCTCTTGCTGGCCGGGTACCCGCGCTCCTCCAGGTTGGCACCAAAGGCCTTTTTCGAGAGCACCTCCTCTTCGTGCACGCCGCACCAGATTTCATACGCCGCATACAGATCTTTGAACGCGCAAGTCAGTCCGTGGGACAGATCGCAACATTCGTCGATGTAGCCCTGGACGCTGTCCTGAGACGCCCGATAGACCGCCGCAGCCTCGGTCATTGCAACCGCAGGTGGTAACCCTGACCGCTGCCATTCGGTGCATCCGCGCACCATCCAGGCCAGGATGCCGGGCAGTTCCAGCAGCAATTTATCCATCAAATCGTTGTCGCGGACTTTCTGCCCCTCGATCAATTCCTCTTTTGGTACGAACTTGATATTAAACGGCAGCAACCTGATCCGATCCCACACCGCCCCATCGGAGCCGCTGACTTTTGGCTTGTTGTTGGTCGCGATCCACAATTTGCATTGCGGTGTAAACTCGAAAAAATCACGATACATTTTACGCGCGCTTACCTTGTCCCCGCCGGTTATCTGTTTCACCAACCCGGCCCGCAGACTATGATTTTTTTCGGTCTCGTTTGTTGTCACAAACCGCGCCCCGGGTAAGGCAGCAACATCATTGCTGGCAGCCCCGGGTGGTTTTTCCGCCCAGGTATCGGCGGGGGTCGACATCATGTAGTCGCCGAGCACGTGCGCCGCCGCCTCCAACAACTTTGATTTACCGTTCTTGCCAGTGCCGTGCAGGATAAAGAATACATTTTCCTTGACCGCGCCGGTCAGCGAATAACCCAGCGCATACTGCACGAACCGGATCATTTCCTGGTCGCCATTAAAGATCTCGACGAGGAAGCGCTCCCAGCGCGGGCAGCGGGCGTTAGGGTCGTAGGCCGTGCCGCAAATTTTGGTGATCAGATCGGCAGGGCTGTGCGGTCGGA
>Ga0068864_100001452_pt1 | contig 19523 bp, 19 predicted proteins | sample KBSSwiS72_FD_66586 | JGI IMG/M metagenome (GOLD analysis project Ga0068864, IMG submission 66586) | Switchgrass rhizosphere microbial communities from Kellogg Biological Station, Michigan, USA - KBS Switchgrass S7-2 | ecosystem: Host-associated > Plants > Roots > Rhizosphere > Soil ... | reverse complement strand
CCCGCCCCGCCACAGATCCTGGACCCAGTAGACGAGGCTGTTCGCCATGACGTCCTGGGTCATCTCCATCTTCTTGCGGTCGACGCCGGCCTTGGGGTCCTCGGAGAGGAACGGCACGAGCGAGCCGAAGGCGAGCGAGTGCATCACGACCCTGACATAGGGCTCGCGACCTTCGCTCCTCGATCGCTCGAACCGGTCTCGGAGCGCCGCCAGCGCGGAGGCCCGTTTCTCGTCATCGGCCGCGTTCATGTTGATGTAGAGGGCCTCGGAACCTGCGGCCTCGATCCCGGTCTTGATCTCCTCGACGTGGGCCAGACCCGCACGGAAGTCAAGGTGGATGCCGCAGATCTTGTAACCCGCCTTCGCCAGCGTCAGGGCCGTCGCCTCCCCCATGCCGGAGGACGCGCCGAGGATCAGCGCCCAGCGCTCGCGGTCGTCGGTCATATCGGGCGGGCCTCCAGTGGGGGACGGGTCGGGGCCGGCCGAGTCTAGCAGCGGGTCAGGCGCCGACGACCCAGACGCGTGCAGGGTTGCACGGCTGGGTGGTGGCGCTGTCGCGAGGATGCTGGGTCAGCGCGCTCCGGCGAGCCGGAGCGGCGCGAGCGCCTTGGTGAAGAAGTAGCCGACGAGCCTGCGGGGCGTGCCGGGCCTCGGGGTCTCTTCCTCGGACGACGTGCCGTCAAGGCTCACCGCGGTGCGCCGATGGGAATGCTCCATCGACACATCGACGATGAGGAGCGGCAGGAACGCGACGGTCTGCTCGGGATGGAACGACATCAGGTACCTCCTGGGCCGCCACGTGAGCAACGACCGGTTCGGATCGGGACCGCCTCACCGTACGGTCACAGGAGGGCCAGGCGTAGGTACGAACGACCGGAAACGCGTATGGACGGATGTCGAGGTCAGACCGCGCCGGTCTCCCGCAGGTGGGCGATCTCGTCACCGCTGTACCCGAGCTCGTCGAGGATCTCGTCCGTGTGCTCGCCGAGGAGCGGCGGCGCAGTCCTGATCGCACCCGGCGTCGCCGCGAAGGCGAGCGGGATCCCCGCCTGGCGGATCACGCCCATCGACGGGTGCTCGACCTCGGCCGCCATGCGCAGCGCGGCTGCCTCCGGCGACGCGAAGGCCTCGAGCACATCGGCGACGGCCCCGTTCGGGACATCGGCCTGATCGAGGACCGCTGCCCATTCGACGCTCGACCGGGTCGCCAGCCGCTTCGCGATCAGCGGGCGAAGCGCCTCCCGATGGACGACCCGATCGCCGTTCGTCGCGAAGCGCGGATCCGCGGCAAGCTCCGGGGCGCCGATCGCCTCGCAGAAGCGCGGCCACTGGCGCTCCGACCCCACGCCCACGGCAACCTCGCCATCGGCCGTCGCGAACGTCTCGTACGGAACGATGTTCGGGTGGGCGTTGCCGAGGCGGCCAGGAGCGCGACCCGTGACGAATGCGTTCTGGGCCTGGTTGACGAGGACGGCGAGCGTCGACCCGAGCAGCGATACGTCGACGCGCTGTCCTCCCGACTCGCCACGGCCGATCAACGCCGCGAGGATGCCGATCGCGGCGTACAGCCCGGTGACGACATCGCTGATCGCGACGCCGACCTTCGTGGGACGTCCGCCGTCGGCGTCTCGCTCACCGGTTATCGACATGAGGCCGCCGACGGCCTGGATGACGAAGTCGTAGCCGGGACGGCCGGCTGCGGGACCCGTCGTGCCGTACCCGCTGATCGCGAGGTGGATGAGCCGCGGGTTGAGGCCGTGGAGCGTCGCCTCGCCGAACCCCATCCGGTCGAGCGACCCCGCGCGCAGGTTCTCCACGAGGACATCGCCCTCGATCAGGAGCCGGCGAAGGACCTCGCTGCCTTCGGGTGCCTTGAGGTCGAGTCGGAGCGACCGCTTGTTGCGGTTGACCGCGAGGTAGTAGGCCGCGGTTCGCGACGGACCGTCACCGACCCATGGCGGGCCCCAGCCGCGTGTCGAGTCTCCGTCAGGAGGCTCTACCTTGATGACGTCCGCTCCGAGGTCGGCGAGGACCATCGTCGCGTACGGACCTGCGAGGACCGTGGAGAGGTCGACGACCCGGATCCCGGCCAGCGGGCCGTGCGTCGGGTGGGGATCGGCGGGCATCGCGGCGATGGTAGCGCCGCGCACCCGCGCTACAAGGGGCTGCCCGCGGGATCCACGAGCTGTGGAGCGACCGGGTCGGGAACGCTGAGATCGTGCTCAGGCGTCTCGACGATGTGGTCGATGGCCATGCGATTGACGATGAGCGTGCCGACCCTGACACGCTGCCACTCCGCGCCGATCGGGTAGTCGATGACGGCGTCGGTCAGCGGCACCATCGGACCGCGCCGACGGAGTGCCATCAGCGCGTCGAGGAAGGGCGCGGTGTGGAGACAACCGCGGACCTTGTACGGCCCGGTCGTGATCTCGACATGCGTCGGGCGAGTCCGGGTCCGTCGCGCCTGGTCGCCTCGCGGTCCGGTCGCGTGGACGAGCAGCAGTTCGTCGCGCGGGACAACGACCTCATGAGCCTCGGCGGCCTCGCGGCCTGCGAGCGACTGCACGAGTACGTCGATGAGCTGCAATTCGGCGTGGTCGTTGAGCATGTCGGTCAGCCGGTCGGACCGGAGCCGGATGCGGCCGGACAGCGTGTAGTCGTCGGCATACGCGACGAAGTCCACCAGAGGAGGAAGGACCGCGGCGCCGGGTGGCGTGGCCCCGGTCAGGTCAGGGCCCTCGGCGCCGCGGTCGAAGATCAGGCTGAGACGTTGTCCAAGACTCTGGATCATGTCGTGGATGGTCGGCCGATGGTCCGGGCTCGGGGCTGACCCGGAGGTACCGTCACGGTCGGCGCGTTGCCCGCCGGCAACGGTGCGCCGATGCACGTCCCACGCGCGGCATGACCCGAAAGTACCGGCTCCCCGTTCCGCGCTAGCATCGCGCCCATGAGCACTGCCCACGTCCCGACGCTGATGACCGTCCATGCCCACCCCGATGACGAGACGATCGGCACGGGAGGAACGATGGCGAAAGCCGTCACGGCGGGGCGTCGCGTCGTCCTCGTCACCTGTACCCGCGGGGAGATGGGCGAGATCGTCGTGGCGGACATGGACACGCCCGACAACCACCGCCGGCTCGGCGAGCTGCGCGCCGCAGAGCTGGAACGGGCCATGGGCCGGCTCGGCGTGACCGAGTGGGAGAACCTCGGCTACCACGACTCCGACATGATGGGCCGCGCCGGTAATCGCGACCCGCGCTCCTTCTGGCAGGCGGACCTCGACGAGGCCGCCCGGCGTCTCGTCTGGTTCATCCGTCGCTACCAGCCCGACGTCATCACGACCTACAACGACTTCGGAGGGTACGGGCACCCGGACCACATCCGGACGCACGACGTCACGGTCCGCGCGTTCCCGCGCGCCGGGGACGTCGCCTGGTACCCGGAGCAGATCGCGCCCGAGCACGGCGGCACCGGGCCCTCGGTCGAGGACGGTGGCCTGGCGCCGTGGACCCCGTCGAAGCTCTACGAGCAGGCGATCCCGGCGTCGGTCCGGAACGCGATCCGCGACGCGATGGAGACGCAGGACAAGCCCAACCCGTGGTCACCACCGCCGGACGCGACCCCGGAGCAGCTGGCCGAGTTCGAAGCCTTCCAGGCCAGGATGCTCGTGCCGGACGAGCTGGTGACGACGTGGGTCGATGTCTCTGGCCGCCCGGTCGACCAGAAGTGGCAAGCGATGCAGGAGCACGTGACCCAGATCGCCGCGGACTCACCGTTCATGGCCTTCGGGCTGGATGGGTGGCGCGAGTTCTGGGCGAAAGAGGCCTACATCCTGCGCGAGTCGACGGTCGAGACACCGAAGCCCGAAGACGATCTCTTCGCCGGCCTTAGCTGACCGGCTCGTCCCTCAGTAGGGCAGGAGCCCCTTCGACGCGTCGTAGATCGGGCCGAGCACGAACCGGCCGTCCTTGGCCGGATCCATGAAGTTCGGCTGCGCCTTGTCGAGGATGATGTGCGGCCGCATCCGGATCTGCTGGAGCTCGGCCCCCTGGAACGTCAGCTCGAGCGAGATGCCTTCCATGGTCGGTTCCGACCAGGTCTGGTCGAACACGAAGTTGCCGAGCGCGTACCAGATCGGCTTGCCCTTGTAGACCTCGACCGCCGCGGCGTAGTGCGCATGGTTCCCGATGATCATGTCCGCCCCCGCATCGATGATCTGGCGGGCGAGCCGTTGCTGGTTCTGGAACGGGCTGTAGCGGTACTCGGTGCCCCAATGCGGGAACACGATGACGACCTTGGCCCCGGCCTTGCGAGCGGCCTTCACGCCGGCCTGGACGGCCTTGATCGTCAGCTTCGAGCTCCCGGGCTCCCCCCTCGCGGCGTGATAGCCGGGCGCGATCGCGTCATAGGCCAGGATCGCGACCTTCGTGCCGTTCGCATCGAGGATCGCCGGCCTCTGGGCGGCGGCGAGGTCCTTGCCTGCGCCCGAGTACTTGAGGCCGCGCTTCTTGAGGTTCGCGATCGTCTGCAGGATCCCGTTGTTGCCGGCGTCCCCGATGTGGTTGTTGGCGATCCCCACGTAGTCGATGCCGGCCTTGACCAAGCCGTCGATCAGCGTCGGGTCCGCGGTGAAGACCGTCTTCGCCTTGTGCCAGGTGAAGCGATTCGGCGCCGGGTTCTCGAAGTTCGCCATCGCGATGTCGGCGCCCGAGATGACCTCGCGGACCGCCCCCGCGTTGCCGGTCCGCCGCGTCCGCGGCAGGTCCCAGCCGAGCGGGGAACAGTTCCTGCAGCGCGACGTGATCTCGGCGGTGCCGCCGGCGAACGGGAAGTTGGGCCCGCGACCCTTGACGCGAAGCGTCTCGTAGACGCCCCGGTCGAGCAGGATGTCGCCCCCGGCGAAGAGCGTCCACGTAGCGCTCGGATCGAAGGCTGGCTCGTCCGCCCGTCGAGGCAGCTCCGCGTTGAGCCGCCAATCCGCGGCCTTCTTCACCCGATCGACCCCGAACAGCGATCGGTCGCCCCACGCGAGCGCACGAACGGCCGGCGTCACGTCCTCCGCACGGATGAACCCCAGGCGCTTGCGGTGCTTGGCAAGGTCACGCGACAGCGAGGCGGCGTCCTTCGCGAGCACGAGTCGGGCCGGGTCGGACGGTCGCGAGACACCGAGGGCGGCAAGGATCGCGTCGGCCTGATCGTCGACGAGCGTCAGCGCTTCGTAGCGGCTGCTGGTCCCGGCCAGGACCGTGGCGACTTCCGCGCGGTTGGTCGCCGTGACCGGCGAACGGAACTGCGTGACAGGCACGATCGCGGTCTCGGCGAGCGTCGCGGTGGGCGCGGGTGACGATGGGCCGGGCGTCGCTGTCGGCGCCACGGACGGTGACGCGGAGCCACCAGCAGGTGGCGTCGCGGCGGCGACCGCGGAACCCGAGGGCGACGGTCCGGTCGACGGAGATGCGCTGGATGCCGCGCCGAACCCGAGTTCCCCCTCGCTGATCGGCACGGCGAGGCCGATGGCCAGCAGGCCGGCCACGACCAGGAGCGGGAGGCGATTCATCGGGGGACGCCGCATCGGCGGCATTCTGCCAGAGCGACCGCGGACAGAAGGACGCCCCGTCCGGGCGGGCGGACGGGGCGTAGGTGGATTCGGTGATGGCGGACCCGACCGGATTCGAACCGGCGATCTCCAGCGTGACAGGCTGGCATGTTGGGCCGCTACACCACGGGTCCGTTCGGCGGCGATGGCGGAGCATAGCAGAGGCTTCCCCCATTGTCAGACGAGCGAGCGGTCCCCGCACACTCGCGCGCCTATACTCGCCGCCCATGCGAGAGCGACCGATCGACCTTCGAAGCGACACCGTCACCCGCCCGACGGACGCGATGCGTCGGGCCATGGCGGACGCCGACGTCGGCGATGACGTGTTCGGCGACGACCCGACGGTCATCGCGCTCGAGGAACGCGCCGCGGACCTGCTCGGCAAGGATGCCGGCCTGTTCGTCGCGTCCGGCACGATGGGCAACCTCGTCTCGATGATGGCCCACCTCAGCCGCGGCCAGGAGGTGATCGCCGGTAGGGAACACCATTTGGTCATCGACGAGGCCGCCGGTCACGCGGTGATCGTCGGTGCGAGCGCACGCTCGCTCGAGGATCAGCCCGATGGGACGCTCGACCTGGATGCGATCGACGCCGCGTTCCGGGACCCCAACGATGTCCACGAGCCGCTGTCGGGGCTCGTCACGCTCGAGAACACGCACGCGCATTCGATGGGCCGGCCGCTGACGCCGTCGTACGAGCGCGAGGTGGCGACGATCGCCCGACGTCATGGCGTTCCTCTACATGTCGATGGGGCGCGCTTCTGGAATGCGGTCGTCGCGCAGCGCGAGAACGGCGTAACCGGGCGTGATCTGGCGGATCCGGCCGACTCGGTCACGTTCTGCCTGTCGAAAGCGCTCGGTTGTCCGGTAGGGTCCGTCGTCGTCGGGTCGCGCGACTTCATCGCCCGCGCGCGCCGCGCTCGGAAGATGGTCGGCGGCGGGATGCGCCAGGCCGGGATCCTGGCCGCCGCGGGACTCGTCGCCCTGTCAGATGGACCCGACGGCATGATCGACCGGCTGGCGGACGATCACACCAACGCTCGTCGTCTCGCCGAGGCGCTCGCGGACATGCCCGGCATCGAGAGCGCGGGTGGGATCGCGCAGCCCACACCCGGCCGTCTCGACCCGCGACGTGTCACATCCAACTTCGTGCTGTTCAAGATCGATCGCGACCGCCGCGCCTTCCTCGACGCCCTCGCCGCGCGCGGTGTCTGGATGGTCGAGTACTCGCACGGACAGGTACGCGCGGTGACCCACCACGACGTCTCCGCCGCCGATATCGACACGGTGATCGAGGCGACGCGCGGGGCGTTGGCCGATACCGCAACGCTCGCGCTGGGTCATCGCTCGCCGGAACCGGTCGGCGCGAGCGCTTGAGCCACACCGGGCCGCTTGCGCCGAGGCGCACGGTCCCACCCAGGAGCACACCCGTTTGACGGTCACCCACGGAACCGCGGAACCGACGCTGCCGCGTCCGGCACCCTCGCCGATGCCCGGCAACCTCGACACCCGGTTCTATGACCTTGTCGAGGGAAGATTCCGGCGGCTCGTCGCCAGCGAGCCCATCGCCGCTACGTATTTCGGCATCCACGGCTACGACGATCGACTCGGCGACGGTGGTCGCGACACGATCCTCGCCGACATCGCGGCCGACCGCGAGCACCTTGCGGCGATCGAGGCCTTGGACGACGCGGCGCTCTCATCTTCCGTCCGGTTCGAGCGCGATCTCGAGGTGCACAACGTCCGTCGGTCGATCTTCGAAGCGGACGAGCTGCGGATCTGGGAGCGGCGTTCGCTCGCTCTGGACACGATCGGTGACGGGCTATTCCTGCTCTTCGCCCGAGACCACGCGCCGCTCGCCGAGCGGCTCGACGCGATCACCAGCCGGCTGGAGGGCGTCCCCACGCACCTCGAGGAGGCGCGGCACCGTTCCAGCGTCCCGCAGGTCCGGCTCTGGCAGCGCATCGAGATCGAGTCGGCCGGGCAACTGCCCGCGTTCTTCGACGAGCTCGTCGCCGCCGGTCGCGGCGTCCTCGGGCAGCCGGAGCAACGCCGCCTCGAACGCGCCGCCTCGACGGCGGCCGTTTCAGTCGACCTGTTCACCACGTGGCTCGAAGGCACGATCGCCGACGGGATCGACGCGTCCGGCGTCGGTCGCGAGCTCCACGATCGGATGGTCGAGCTGCGGGCATTCGACGGCCTCGACGCCGACGCGATCCTCGACCTCGGCGAGCAGAAGCTGGCCGAGGAGATCGAGGCGCGCCGGGCGGCCGCCAGGGAGATCGACCCGGACGCCGATGTCAACGACGTCGTCGCGCGGGTGAAGTCGGACCACGCGGCGTCCTTCGATGCGGCGCTCGAGCAATACCGCGACGCGATGCGTCGGGCGCGGACCTATCTCATCGAGAAGGACCTCGCCTCGGTCCCGGGCGACGAGCGGATCGACGTGATCGAGACGCCCGAGTACCTGCGCAACGTCATCCCGTTCGCGGCGTACTTCTCGCCGGCCGCGTTCGATCGGGACTCGAAGGGCATCTACATCGTCACGCCGTCGGTCCACGGCGACCCCAATGCGATGCGCGAGCACAACCGCGCTTCGATCAGCAACACGAGCATCCACGAGGCCTACCCGGGCCATCACCTCCAGCTCGACGCCGCGCGGCGCCACCCGTCGCTGACGCGGCTGCTCGCCGATGCGCCGGAGTTCGTCGAGGGCTGGGGGATGTATTCGGAGCTGATGATGCGCGAGCACGGCTTCGACGACGGTCCGGAATACCGGGTCATGCTCCATACCGACGCGATCTGGCGAGCCTGCCGGATCATCCTGGATGTCCGCCTGCACCGCGGCGAGATCGGCGTCGATGAGGCCGTCGACTTCATGGTCGAGCAGACCCGCTTCGAGCGCGACAACGCCCGATCGGAGGTCGAGTGGTACACGTACCGCCCGACGTATCCGCTGTCCTACCTGGTGGGTCGGACGCTGCTGCTGGAGTTGCGGGCGAGCGAAGAACGGCGACTCGGCGCCGACTTCTCGATCCGCGCGTTCCACGACACGTTGCTGCGGAACGGCTCGTTGCCGATCAGCTTCCATCGACGGCTCCTCGCGGGCGAGGGCGCCTGACCGGGTGTTGGTGATCCCGTCGATCGACCTCGATTCCGGTCGATCCCGCGTCGTGTATTGGCCAGGCGCCGCCGCCGGCATCGGCGCCCCCACCGACCGTCCCGAACGCATCGTCGAGCAGCTCGTCGGCCAGGGCGCGAAGCTGATCCACCTGATCGATTTCGACGGGGCGCGAAGCGGGGCGCCCGCGAATCTGGAGGCGGTCGGCGCGGTCGCGTCACGCTCCGCGGTGCCACTCCAGCTCGCCGGCGGGGTCGATTCGCCCGAGGCGATCCAGCTGGCGTTCGCCGCCGGCGCGACCCGGGTCGTCCTTACGACTGCTATCGCCGACCGTCCGGACGATCTTCGCGCGTGTCTCGCCGTCGCTGGCGATTGGCTGGCGGTGGGGCTGGACCCGCGCCCGGATCGATTGGCGGCCTTCCCCTGGCGACGTGCCGCACCGCCGACCGTCGAGACGCTCGTCGGCGAGCTCATCGGGGCGGGCGTCATTCGATTCGTGCTCGCGCACGGCGGCACCGACCCGGATCTCGAACGAGTGCGGTCGGTCGTTCGGTCGTACGATGCCGAGGTCCTCGTCGCGGGCGGCGTCCGCGATCTCGACGCCGTTCGCCGCGTACGCGACACGGGCGCCACCGGGTTGATCCTCGGGGAGGCGCTCCTGTCCGGCGCCATCGATCTACCGACCGCCCTGGAGGCCGCTGCATGATCCCTCGCCAGATCCGTCCGCTCGCCCTGCTCGCGGCCATGGCCGTCGCGACCCTCGGCTGTTCGATGCTCCCCGGAGCGACGACGCCACCGACGCCCGCTCCCGTTGCGTCGGAGGCCGGCGGTGGCGGGACGGGCTCGTGCCCGACGGCGCAACCCGCGGCACTCCCGGCAGGCGAGACGAGGACGGTCACGATCGCGACGGATCTCGGCGACATGAAGCTCAAGATCCAGGGCGACCTGTCGCCGATCGCGGCGGGCAACTTCGTGGCGCTGGCCGAGTGCGGCTTCTACGACGGCGTCGTCTTCCACCGCGTCGTGCCCCAGTTCGTCATCCAGGGCGGCGATCCGACCGGCACCGGCTCGGGCGGCCCGGGCTACACGATCCAGGATGAGCCGGTCACGACGCAGTACTCCCGCGGGACCGTCGCGATGGCCCGGACGCAGGCACCGAACTCGGTCGGGTCGCAGTTCTTCATCGTCCTCGACGACGGAGCCCGCGACTCGCTCGCGGCGGCGAACACCTATCAGATCATCGGATCCGTCGCCGAGGGCATGGAGACCGCGGACAAGATCGCGGCCGCGGCCGACGCGGAACTGCCCAGTGACCCAGTCGCGATGAACGACGTCAGCGTCAGCAACCCGTAATGCTCGAAAGGAGTCTGCCCATGACCCGCGCCACCATCGCCACCGACATCGGCGACATCGAGGTCGACCTGTACGACCAGGCCGCACCGAAGGCGACGAAGAACTTCATCGACCTGGCCAACAAGGGCTTCTACGACGATGTGATCTTCCATCGCGTGATCCCGGGCTTCGTCATCCAGGGCGGTGACGGGCAATTCGGCAAGAAGGCGGCCCTCGAGCGGTCACGTGTCGGCACCGGTGGCCCCGGCTACAAGTTCGAGGACGAGCCGGTCCAGGGCGAGTACGCGCGTGGTTCGCTGGCGATGGCCAACTCCGGCCCGAACACGAACGGCAGCCAGTTCTTCATCTGCACGGACGACCTGAGCGGCCGCCTGCCGAAGAACTACACACTGTTCGGACAGGTCACCAAGGGCCTCGACGTCGTCGACCGGATCGTCTCGGCGCCGCGCGACGCGCGCGACCTGCCGAACGAGCCCGTCGCGATGACGTCAGTGACGATCCACCCGGAGCAGGGCTAGCCCGCCCGCTCCGCCCGGACGGCCTCGACCGCGGCGAGGATCGCCGACACAGAGCGGTCCGCGTCCGCCTCGGTCGTGTTCCAACCGGACACCGAGATGCGCAGCGCCGGCGTGCCGTGGAACGTCGTCGCCCCGAGCCAGAGGACACCGTCGGTCTGGATCCGGTCCACGACGGCTGCGGTCGTGGCGCCGTCGCCGACGGCGACCAGGACCTGGTTGAGCACGACCTCGTTGACGATCCGGACCTCCGGATGGTTCGCCAGCTGGCGGGCCATCCGCGCGGCGATGTCGCAGCAACGCTCGACCATATCGGCGATCCCGGTGGCGCCCAGCGACCGGATCGCCGCATAGATCGGGAAGCCCCTCGCGCGACGCGACATCTCCGGCACGTAGTCGAACGGGTCGCGCTCCTGACCGGGAGCCGGTGGCAGGTACGCCGCGGCGATCCCCATCGCCGCCCGGTGGGCGGCCGCGTCGCGCACGAACACGAGGCCGGCGTCGTACGGCACGTTGAGCCACTTGTGCGCGTCGGTTCCCCAGGAATCCGCGCCCTCGATACCGCGGACGAGATGGCGGAGACGCGGGCTCGCGCCCGCCCATAGACCGAAGGCGCCATCGACGTGGAGCCAGGCATTCGGGTGCTCGCGAACGATCGGCACGATTCGCTCCAGTGGGTCGAAGGCCCCACTGTTCACCTCGCCCGCCTGCGCGCAGACGATGGTCGGGTCATCCCGGCCGCGAAGCGCCTCGGCGAGCGCGGCACCGTCCATCCGTCCCTCGTCGTCGGTAGGGATCCGCTCGACCCGACCGCGACCCAGCCCGACGAAGCGCAAGGCGTTGAAGAGCGAGACGTGGCCGTCGGCTCCGGCGATGACCCTGACCTGTGGGGCGCCTTGCAGTCCCTGCTCCTCGACGTCCCAACCCGCCGAGCGCAGGACGGCATGACGGGCGGCAGCCATGGCCGTGAAGTTCGCCATCGTGGCGCCGCTGACGAACCCGACCGTCGTGCCGGTCGGGAGCCCGAAGAGCTCGACGAGCCAATCGGCGACGACCTCCTCGACGACCGCGGCCGACGGCGTCCCGAGATACAGACCGACGTTCTGGTCCCACACGGATGTAAGCCAGTCTGCGGCGAGTGCGGCCGGTACCGAGCCGCCGATGACGAACCCGAAGTAGCGCGGCCCGCTCATCGCCACGAGGCCCTGGTCGACGCCGCTCGCGAGGTCATCGATGACGGTTCGCGGGTCCGTGCCGGAGACCGGCAGCGGACCACCGAGGCGCGCGCGGAGGTCGTCCGCGGTCGTCCCTGGTTCGATACCGACACGCCGTTCCGGCAGCCCGCGACGATAGTCGATCGCGATCTCTGCGGCATGCCGGAGGAGGTCCGCCGTAGCGCTGTCGCGGTCATCGTCGAGCCGATCGGGTGCGGGATCGTCCGCTCGGGTGGTCATGCGCTTGCAACCCCTCTAGGACCCTCGCACCGCACGAAGGTTAAGGAATTTACACAGTTCCGTATGCCAAAACCCTTGGAAAGATGGGCCTCGACGGGTACGATACCGACGCTGCTCAGTCAGCCAAGCTGCCCCAGCGCCAAGGCCATGGGTAGGTAGGGTCAGGGTAGTCGGTACAGCCGACGTGATAGATGCTCTTGACGCGTGGCAGAAGTGTCCGCCCTCGTGACGGACTCTTTCACCGGGACAGCATCGAGGCGGCTCCTTCGGGAGCCGCCTCGTTCTATGTCCGGATCACTGGACCGTGAGCGTGCCCTTCATCCCGCCCGTGAAGTGGTCCGGGAACGTGCACAGGAACGTGTACGTGCCGGCTTCCGGCGCGTCGAATCTGACCTTGTCGGAGTCGTCGCCCTCGATCAGCTTGCTCGCCGCGATGATCCCGGGGTCCTCCTTGTCGAGCCAGTCGCGGTCATCGCCGGCGGCATTCGCGCTGGCCAGGACGCTGTCCTCCTGGCCAGGCTTCACCAAGACCCAGTTGTGGCCGACCTCGTCGTCGGGATTCGTCTTGTTGCTGAACGTCAGGGTGATCTTTGCTCCCGCGGGGGCCGACAACGTGTCAGTGGCGTAGTGGAAGTCGTCGGCGCCCTTGGCGGTATCGATGGACAGCGCGAGCTCGACCGGGGACGGCGCCGCGGTCGGCGTCGGCTGCCCCGACTCGACCGGTCCCGGCGTCGGTGTCGCGGGCTCGGGCGTGGGGGTCGGCTCGGGAGTCGGCGTTGCCGGCGGCGGGGTGATGGGAACGAGCGTGGTCCCGCTGCAGGCCGTCACCAGTCCCATCGCCAGGAGCAGGGCCATGGTCGCGACCACGCGCCGCGAAGCGCTGCGCATCAGGCTGCGGCCGCGGGCTCGCTGGCTCGACCGCGGTCTCGTCGCCAGTAGCGGCGCAGGAGGAACGCGACGACGATGAGCGCGATCGGCATGCCGATCGCCACGGGCAGGACACCGGATGGGTTCGTGTCCTGGAATGCCGCCACCGTCAGATGGATGCCAGGGCTCGTGATCGGAAGGGTCGTCTGCTCCGGCGTGCCTGGCTTCACGATGGCGGTGAGATAGACCATGTAGTTGCCGTCCAGTACGGCCTCGACCGACCACGACTGCTCGGCGGACTCGCCTGGCTGGAGCGGATCAACGGATTGGGTCCGTTGGGGTGACCAGTCCTCCGGGTCGACCGGGTCACTCTTGCCGAGATTGATGATGTTCATCGCGACCACCATCGGGGGCGTCGCGACCGCGTCGGCGTTCGTGACCGTCGTGGTGAATTCGACCTCGTCGCCGACGTTCATCGTCTCGGCGTCCTTGTCGATCTCGATCTCGATCTTGGGCGTCTCGGCGAGTGCGGGATAGCCCGCGGCACGCACGGCCAGCGGGGCCGCTACCAGAGCACCCAGCAGGAGGCCGACGGCCAGCAAGGCCGTCATCGCCGTCGAGGCCGCGCTGCGGGCTCCTCTCAGTCGAGGGATCCCGCCCTCGAGCTGCAGCCGTGGCGCCGCGTAGATGAACAGCAAGCCGACCGTGACCGCGGCCCACAGGATCGATGTCACCAGGTAGCTGAAACGGGAGCTCGGCGGCTGGTTGTTCACGATGAACTTCTCCAGGAACTCGCTGGTGGCCTGCAGCGGATCGAGCTGCTGGATCGTGTACCCGAGCGGTCCCTTCTGCGCCTCGCCCGGAAGCTGTGTCGGAAGCAAGAACAGGAGATAGACGAGGAGGCAAACGAAGAGGCTCGTGCGATTCGATCGCGACCACATGCTCACGAGAACGCCGAAGGCCGCGAACGCCATGGACAGGAGCGTCCCGATGGCCAACGTCCAGAGCATGCCGGGGACGATGACCGAGTCGCCCTGACCGAGCACGACGACGTACGGGATCGACAACAGGAACGCGGCCGGCCACGGCGAGACCGCGGCGACGAACTTCGCGAGCACGATCCGGCGACGACTCACCGGGGAGAGGAGCAGGGGTTCGAACGTGCCGCGCTCACGGTCGCCGCTGATGCTGTCGGCGCCGACGACGAGACAGAGCAGCACGCCGAAGGAAAGCGCCGAGAGGACCGTCAGGAACACCATCTCGGGCGGCGGGATGAGGTTCGCCTCGTTCTCGAGCTCGCGCATCACCGAGGTGATCGACATCAGGATCGTGAACAGGACGAGGAGCAGCACGAGTCGACCGCCGAGCCACAGCTCGGTCAACTCCTTGCGGAGGATCGGCCACCACGTCGAGCCGGAGAGTTCGCCCGTCGGGGCTGCTGCGGGACGTGTCGTGCTTGTCATCTCACGCCTCGCTTCCGGCGCCGCGCCGTGATCGTGTGGGGCCGCCCTCGAGGCCGAGTCGTGGGGCCGCATAGAGGAACAGGACGCCGAGGATCCCGATCGTGACGGCGATCGGCGCGTACAACAGCGGCCACAACTCGTCGACGATCTTGACGTCGATGAATCCCTGCTGGAGGAACTGCCGTGCGGCCTCCAGCGGGTCGATCGCCTGCACGACCGCGCCGGCCGTGGTCGCGAGGAACTCACCTGGCAGCTGCGGCGGAAGCTGGGCGACGATGTAGATCAGCAACCCGACGAACAGGCTCGTCCGGCTGCTCGTCGACCACAGGCTCACGAGCATCCCGATGCCGGTGAACGCGATGGCGGTCAGGGTCCCGAGAATGGCGCCCCAGGCGAGAGCGGGCCATAGGGCCAGGTCGCCCTGTGCGAGCGTGATGACGTACGGGATCGTGTACAGGTACGCGATCGGCCACGGCGATAGCGCCGCCAGGTATTTGCCGAACACGATCTGACGGTGATCCGCCGGAGCGAGCAGGAGCGGCTCGAGCGTCGCCCGCTCGCGTTCGCCACTGATGCTCTCCGATGCGATGACAAGGCCGATGAACAGACCGAACGTCATCGACGTGTGGATCATCACGATGATCATCGTCCGAGGTGGAGTGAGGCTCAGCTCACTGTTGGTCGCGAGCAGGAACGCCGTGATCGAGATGAGGATGCCGAACAGGATCAGCAGGTAGAGGGCCTTGCCTCCGACCCACAGCTCTTCGAGCTCCTGGCGGAAGACGAGCCACCAGGCGGGTCGATCCGAGCGGTCATCAGCAACGGCTCGCTCGGCCGGTGCGGCGGTCGCGGTCATGCGATCGCCTCCGCGGTCAGCTGCAGGAACACGTCCTGGAGCCGTCCACCGGCCACCTCGAACCCGAGGATCGGGATCCCGCTGGCGATGAGCGTCTCGAGGACCCGGTTGCGATCGGCATCGGTCGCTGACGCCGCACTCGAGCCGACCTGGACCGAGACCCAGCCGCGCGGGTCGAGATCCGTGACGGTCGCGCCATCCATCGCCGCGATCCGCGCCGCCGCGGCATCGACCTGATCGACCGGCACGCGGACGCGCACCGTCCGTTCCGTCGTGCCGTCGGACGCCGCCTGGCCGAGGACGTCAGTGACACTGCCTTTGGCCACGATCTGACCCTGGTTCATGATCACGACGTCGTCGCAGATGCCCTCGATCTCCGAGAGCAGGTGGCTGCTGAGGACGACACCCGCATCGCGCTCCTGAGCGATCGTGCGGATCATCTCGAGCAGCTCTTGTTGGCCGCGTGGATCGAGGCCGAGCGTCGGTTCGTCGAGGAAGACGACCCGTGGATCGTTCACGAGCGCTCTGGCGATGCCAAGCCGCTGGCGCATGCCGTGGCTGTACGTCTCGATGAGTGAGTCGCCCCGCGCGGACATACCGACCATCTCGAGCAGCTCGCGGGAGACTTGCCGCGCATCAGCCTGGCGGCGGCCGAACAACTGGCCGTAGTAGGTGAGGTACTCCGCGCCGCTCGTGTGACGGGGGAAGCCGAGGCCCTCCGGCAGCACGCCGATGCGGCGACGGATGCGGATCGGTTCCTCGGAGCCGATCCCGTCGACCTCGAAGCGCCCGGACGTCGGCTCGAGGACGGTCGTCAACACACGGATCGCCGTGGTCTTCCCCGCCCCGTTCGGTCCCAGGAACCCAAGGACCCGGCCAGAGGCGAGCGTGAACGACAGGGCTCGCAACGCGCGCCTCGTGCCATACGAACGGTAGATGTCGCTGGCGACCAGGATCGGGCGTGCCGACGCTCGATCAGCCGCTCCATCGGCCGGGTGCATGGACCCCTCCCTACCCGCGTGCGACGGACCGCCTACCCGCATGGGCCCTAGACCACCCCTGACGGGACCGGAGCGTAACAAACCGTTAACAGCGGGAGAGGGGCCAGATGACCAACCGGCGCGCCGACGCACCACATCGGTCGCCTCCGCGGAGGCTCGCAATCTACCTGCTACTTGACAGTAGCTCGTTTATGTCGCATATTCTTGCTACCGGCAGATAGCAAGTACCGGTAAGCGACAGGAGGCCGACGATGGCCGTTCTCACGCTCCCGCAGCGCTCGATCCGACCCGCGGTCGTCATCCTCCGCGTCGAGATCGTGGCCCTTACCCTCGCGACTGCCTGGATCCACGCGACCCTCGGCAGCACGCTCTTCCTCCTCAATGCGATCGGCTACACGGTGCTCGCCGTCGCGATGGTCCTGCCCGGGCCGATCGGACGCGTCCGCTGGCTGGTCCGCTACGCGCTGATGGCGTTCGCGGCGACGACGATCGCCGCCTGGTTCGCCTTCGGCGCCCGTTTCGAGCTCGCGTACCTCAGCAAGGCGATCGAGCTCGCACTGATCGGGCTGCTGCTGGTCGACTCGTGGGTCGTCGACGGGGGACCGCTCGTCGTGGTGCGTCGGCTCGAGCGGATCGCCGCCTCCGCGATCCGCTGACGCATCTGCTCTGATCGACCGCCGGCTGCCCCGGCGGTCGACCCGTGTCAGGTCAGCCCGTCGAGTTCATCCGCCAGCCGCGTCTCGGCGATCTGGATCGCGAGACGCAGGTCGGTCGTCGTCGACGAGCCGGCCCACCCGATGCCGATCCTGACGAGGTCCGACGTGCCGAGCTGGTACTCACAGGCGGCGCGGACCCGCTCGACGATGTTGATCGCGGCGATCTCGTCGGTCTCGGTGAGCAGCAGCCCGAAGCGCGTCCGTTCGACGCGCGCCATATGGTCGCTCGAGCGGACATTCACGGCCATCGTCCGGGCTAGTTGCACGAACAGTCGCTCCGCGACATCGATCCCCCACGAGCGCGCGTACCGGTCGAGCCCGTTGATCTCGATCAACGCCACCGTCACCGGTCGTCGATAGCGACTGACCCGGGCGACCTCACTCGAGACGGTCCGATCCCAGAGTCGCGGTCCGTCAGTCCCGGTAAGGGCGTCGGTCCAACCGGACGGGACGCCGGGCAGGAGGTTCGGCTGTATGCCGCTGTCGCCGATCTCGATCTCGAGCGGTCCCTCTTCCTGCGTCACGCGACCTCCTGCTCACCCGTGCCGAGGACTGGGTCGGTCCTGGGTGACGGAGGGATGGTGGCCTCCAGAACGCCCGTCGGGACCGGGCGGAGTGGTACCGGCGCGACAGGCTGAAGGTCCGGGTGCATCCCGGTGTTCCCTCCGTCGCCGCGGGGCGCTAGCCTGTGCACGAGGTCGATCGATCAGGAGGGTCCGAGATGGCGACGATGCACGAAGCGCTCGAGCAGGCGATGGGGCATCACTTCGAGCCCGGCACCGTGGACCGGATCCACCAAGAGGGGATGGCGATCGGCAATGTGGACACGATGAGCCAGGCCATCCACGACGTGTACTGCGGGATCATGGCCGACCACACCGACCCGAACGACAAGGACCGCGAGCAGGCAGCCGCGATGATCGCCGCCCTCCAGAAGGCCTCTTCCTGACGCCCTGATCTCGCCCGTGGCCGGGCCAGCCGTCAGCTGACGCTGCGGAGATCCAGCACCCGGCCCCAGTGGAACACACGGACGGAGAAGAGCACACCAAGCGCCGCGAGCACGAGGATCGCCGCGGCCGCGATCGACGCGTCGAGGTCCCCCGCCTGGAACTCGCTATACACGACGAGCGGTAGCGTCTGTGTACGGCCTTCGACGTTGCCGGCAAACATGATCGTCGCCCCGAACTCGCCGAGCGCCCGAGCCCAGCTCATGACCAGCCCCGCAGCCAGCGTCGCGCCCGCGAGCGGCACCGTCATCGTCCGGAAGACCTGACGCTCATTCGCTCCGTCGACGCGGGCGGCATCCTCGAGGTCGCGGTCGACGCCGGCGATCCCAGCGCGCGCCGCACGGACGAAGAACGGCGCGGACACGAAGGTCTGGGCGAGGATGACCGCGATCGTGGTGAACGCGATGTCGAGACCCGCGACCTGGAGTGGCGCCGACAGCAGCCCGCGCCGACCGAACACCAACAGAAGGGCGAGCCCGGCGACCGCCGGCGGCAGCACGATGGGGATGTCGACCAATGCCTCGACGAACCACTTGCCGCGGAAGGTGCGTCGTGCGAGGACGAGCGCCAGTGGCAGGCCGATCGCGACCGTCAGGACGACACTGACCGCCGTCGTCGTGAGACTCAGTGCAAGCGCCGCCAGGACCGGGGAAGTGCCGGCGATCTGGACGAGCGACCCATCGAGGATCGCACGCGCGATCAGCGTGATGATCGGAAGCCCGAGGAAGATGGCGAACAGCCCTGCCAGGACGAGGACACTCGGCCCACCCGAGCCGGCGGCCGACGCGGTCGAGGTCCCGCGGCGGCTGGGCGGACTGTCCGATCGGACGGCCGCGGTCATGACGCCGGCGGCAGGAACCCGGACTCCTGCAGGATCGCCTGGCCGTCCGGCCCTGCGAGCCAGTCGAGGAATGCCTTCGCAGCCTCAGCATCGTGCGAGGCCTTCAACACGACACCCGCGTAGGTCGCAGGCACGTTCGCGCCATCGGGGATCGGCACGGTATCGACATCGGTCGACGCCGTCGCATCGGTGACGTAGACGATGCCCGCATCACCTTCGCCGAGCCCGACCTTCGCGACGACCGACTTGACGTTGTCCTCCTTCGACACCACGTTCCTGGCGTATCCGGCCTCGAAGTCGGCCGGATAGCCGGACACCTTCGCAAGGTTCTTCACCAGCTGGCTGGCGTATTTGGTGATCGGGACCTCGTCCCCAGCCGCGACGACCTTGACGCCGCTCCTGGCAAGGTCGGCCGGCGACGAGACCTTTCCCGGGTTCCCCTTCGGCACGATGATCGTCAGCTCGTTCCCTGCGAAGTCGATGGCATCGCCTGCTGCGAACCCGCCATCGACGAGCTTCTTCGGGTTCGTGGTGTCCGCCGCGAGGAAGATGTCCGCGGGGGCGCCTTGCTCGATCTGCGTTTCGAGCGCCGCGGAGGAATCGGTCGAGATCGTCAGCATCGAGCCCGGGTTGGCGGTCTCGTATGCCGCCTTCGCAGCATCGAGCACGCCGGCGAGCGATGCAGCTCCGTATATCGTCAGATCCGCTCCAAGGGCACTTGCGGTCGCAGGTGC
>Ga0068864_100001450_pt1 | contig 19553 bp, 23 predicted proteins | sample KBSSwiS72_FD_66586 | JGI IMG/M metagenome (GOLD analysis project Ga0068864, IMG submission 66586) | Switchgrass rhizosphere microbial communities from Kellogg Biological Station, Michigan, USA - KBS Switchgrass S7-2 | ecosystem: Host-associated > Plants > Roots > Rhizosphere > Soil ... | reverse complement strand
GTATGAGGCGCTTGCGGACGAGACGGAGGGCGTGACCTTCGTCGGACGCCTGGCGACCTACCGTTATTACAACATGGACCAGATCGTCGGGCAGGCGCTCGCGACCTTCCGGCGCATGGACGAGCGGAGAACGCGCCTGGGGGAACTGCCGGCGGCGATTGCCGCCGAGTAACCGACGAATTGGCACAATCCTGACGCTCATGCTTTGAGCGGGCGAGGAGGATTGCCGCCGATGCGCCAGAACTGGCCGGAACGATTGTGGCTGGTCCGGCACGGACAGAGCCAGGGCAATGTCGCGCGCGACGCCGCCGATGAGGCGGGTGCGCATCAGATCGACATCGAGATGCGCGACGTTGACGTCCCGTTGTCGGAGCTCGGGCAACAGCAGGCGCACGCCGCCGGGCGCTGGTTCGCGTCGCTCGCGGACGATGAGCGGCCGGAGCTTATCCTCTCCTCGCCCTATGTCCGAGCCAAGCAGACCGCCGAGATCATCTGCGGCGAGGGTGCGCTTTCCGGCGGACCTTCGAAAAGCATCGTCGACGAGCGCCTCCGCGAGCGCGAGTTCGGCATCTTCGACCGGCTGACGACGCTCGGCATCCGCGACCGTTTCCCGGAGGAGGCCGCGCACCGCCGCCGTCTCGGCAAATTCTATCACCGGCCGCCCGGCGGCGAGAGCTGGGCCGACGTGATCCTGCGCCTGCGCTCGATGCTCAACACGATCAACCTGCATTACTGCAACCGGCGCGTGATGATCGTCTGCCACCAGGTCGTGGTGCTCTGCTTCCGCTACATTCTCGAGGAGCTCGACGAAGCGCAGATCCTCGGCATCGACAAGCAATCCGAGGTGCTGAATTGCGGGATCGCCGAATATCGCTTCGAGCCCGATGCGAAGGGGCTTTGCGTCCCCGACCTCAGCCGCTGGAATTACGGAGTGCCGCTCGAAAGCGAAGGCGCGCCCAAGACCTCCGCTCCTGACGCGATGACGGGCACGCGATGAGCGGTGGAACGCCGCTCGACCGTGCTGCGCTCGAACAACATTCGCTGCCGCCGGTGAAGGATGGCGACAAGGAATCGAAAGGCCGGATCCTCGTCATCGCCGGAAGCCGCGAAGTCCCCGGCGCCGCGCTTCTCTGCGCGACTGCCGCGATGCGGGCCGGCGCGGGCAAACTGAGTATAGCGACCGATGAGACCGTATCGGACCAGATCGCGATCGCAATGCCCGAGGCGAAGGTGGTGGCGTTGTCCGACGCGGACTTCGACGCCGATGCCATCGTCGCGGGCCCCGGGATGTCGAGCGAGCAGGATTGCGCGCGCATCGCCGCCGCGCTCCTCGCGACCTATACGCCGCTCGCGCTCGACGCCGCGCTTCTCCACGCAATGGAGCCGCCCGACGCGCAGCGCGCATCGCCACCGATCCTCCTCCCGCACGCCGGCGAACTCGCCTCCCTGCTGGACTGCGACGAAGAGGAGATCGGGCGCGATCCGATCGGCTGCGGTCTTCGCGCCGCCGAGCGCTATCGTTCCATCGTCCTCGTAAAAGGCGTGACCAGCCACGTCGTCACGCCCGCCGGCGAATGCTGGACTTACGACGGCGGCGCTCCGGGCCTCGGCGTATCGGGCAGCGGCGATGTGCTCGCGGGGATCGTCGGCGGTCTGCTCGCGCGGGGTGCTGAGCCGCTCAATGCACTGCTGTGGTCGGTCTGGCTTCACGGAGAAGCGGGCGCCCTCCTCGCCGCGAAGGTCGGCCCGATCGGCTTCCTCGCCCGCGAAATCGCCGACGAGATCCCCGCCTTAATGCGCCGCTGAACCGCCGGCGGCGTGGTGGCGCTCGAGCTCGTCGCCGATCAGCCGCACGACATGGAGCACGTTGGTCGATCCCGCCGTCCCGAATGGGATGCCCGCCATCAGCACGATGCGGTCACCGCCCTTCGCGATGCGGTGGCGGAGCGCCATGCGCTTGCCCTTCTCGACCATCTCCTCGAAGCTCGCGACGTCGCGGGAATGGACCGCGTAAACGCCCCACAGCAGGCCCATCCGCCGCGCCGTGTGCTGCGACGGGCTCATTGCCAGCAGCGGCACCGACGGTCGTTCGCGCGCGATCCTTCGCGCCGTCGCCCCGGAGCTCGTGTAGCAGACCATCGCCGTCGCCGTGACGGTCTGGGCGATCTGCCGCGCCGACCCCGCCAGCGCGTCCGCGGTCGTCGGCTCGAGCCGTGTCTGCGTGAAGTGGATGCGCGCCGAATAGGATGGATCGCGCTCCACGCTATTCGCGATCCGGTCCATCATCTGCACCGCTTCGCATGGATATTGGCCGGACGCGCTCTCCGCCGAGAGCATGACGGCATCGGCGCCATCGTAGATTGCCGTCGCGACGTCGCTGACCTCGGCGCGAGTGGGTGTCGGCGACGTCACCATCGATTCGAGCATCTGGGTCGCGACCACCACTGGCTTGCCGAACTGGCGGGCCGTAGCGACGATCTTGTTCTGAAGCGGCGGCACCTGCTCCGGAGGAAGCTCCACCCCGAGGTCGCCGCGCGCGACCATCACCGCATCCGAGAGCGCGATGATGTCGTTCAGCCGGTCGATCGCCGCGGGCTTCTCGATCTTTGCCAGCAAGGCCGCGCGATCACCGATCAGTGAGCGCGCTTCGGCGACGTCCTCGGGCCGCTGCACGAAGGACAGCGCGATCCAGTCGGCGCGCTGGTCGAGCGCGAACTGGAGGTCGTCGCGGTCCTTTTCGGTCAGCGCCGGGATCGGCACCACGACGTCGGGCACGTTGACGCCCTTGTTGTTCGACACCACGCCGCCGACCTTCACTTCGCTGACGATCTGATCGCCGTCGGCTTCGAGGACGTTGAGGCGCACCTTGCCGTCGTCGATCAGGATCTTCGTGCCCGCCTTCACCGACTCGAACAGCTCGGCGTGCGGGAGCTGCACGCGCTTGCTGTCGCCAGCCGCCTCCTCGCGGTCGAAGATGAAGCGCTGGCCCTTCTCAAGCATGGTTCGGCCGCCCTGGAAATGCCCGACCCGGAGCTTCGGGCCCTGCAGGTCGAACAGGATCGTCGTCGGCCGGTGGAATTCCTTTTCGAGCGCCCGGATATGCTCGACGAGCTGCGCCTTCGTCTTCTGGTCGCCGTGGCTCATGTTGATTCGGAAGGCGTCGGCGCCGACCTCCATCAGCCTGCGAATGATGTCGGGGTCGCTCGACGCGGGGCCGAGCGTCGCGAGGATCTTCACCTTGCGCGAGCGGGGGGCGAGAGTTTCGGTCACCCGGCAGCCCTTACGCGCTTGATATGATGGTTCAACCCGCTAGAGCCGCCGGCTCAACGACGAAATCGGAGTTTGCAAAGAATGGCGGAGGGCACCGTCGCGGCCGACCAGCTGCGTCTTTTCATCGAGCGCGTGGAACGCCTGGAAGAGGAAAAGAAGGGAATCGCGGACGATATCCGCGACGTCTACGCCGAGGCGAAGGCGAACGGCTACGACGCCAAGATCATGCGAATGATCGTCCGCCTGCGCAAAATGGAGACCCACGCCCGCCAGGAGCAGGACGCGATTCTCGATACCTATCGACAGGCGCTCGGGCTGGAGTAATCAGCAGCCATGGCTGGCCATTCCAAATTCAAGAACATCATGTACCGGAAGGGGGCGCAGGATAAGAAGCGCTCCGCCCTCTTCTCCAAGCTCAGTCGCGAAATCACCGTCGCGGCAAAGATGGGATTGCCGGACCCCGACGCGAACGCGCGCCTTCGTGCCGCCATCATCGCCGCGCGCGCCCAGTCGATGCCCAAGGACAATATCCAGCGCGCTATCGACAAGGCGTCCGGCTCCGACGCGGAGAATTACGAGGAGATCCGCTACGAGGGCTTCGGGCCTGCCGGAGTCGCGATCATCGTCGAGGCGCTGACCGACAACCGCAACCGCACCGCGACCAACGTCCGCACGGCCTTTTCCAAGAACGGCGGCAACCTCGGCTCGAGCGGCAGCGTCAGTCACGGCTTCGAGCGGCTCGGCCTGATCGAATATCCGGCAAGCGCGGGCGACGCCGACAAGGTTCTGGAAGCGGCGATCGAAGCCGGCGCCGACGACGTCGAGAGCGACGAGGACGGCCACCGCATTTGGACCAGCGTCGACAGCCTCCACGAGGTCGCCCGCGCGCTCGAGCCGATGCTCGGCGAGGGCGAAGGCGCGAAGCTCGCGTGGAAGCCCTCGACCGAAGTCGAGGTCCACGGCGACGACGCGCAGACGCTTATGAAGCTCATCGACACCCTCGAGGAGGACGACGACGTCCAGACCGTCTGGGGCAATGAGAAGATCCCCGACGAGGAGTTGGAGAAGCTGGCCTGAGGATCCTCGGTCTCGACCCCGGTCTCGGCACCACCGGCTGGGGCTTGATCGAAGCCGAGGGAAACCGCCTGCGCCATATCGCCAACGGTCAGCTCAAGACCGACAGCTCGGCACTGCTGCCGCGACGGCTCTCGCATCTCGCGGACCAGCTCGACGCGCTCATCTCCGACCAGCGGCCGGAAACGGCGGCGGTCGAGGAGGTGTTCGTCAACAAGAACCCGCAGTCGACGCTGAAGCTGGGGCAGGCCCGCGGCGTCGTGATCATGGTCGCTGCGCGCGGCGGGCTCGACGTCGGCGAATATGCGGCACGGCTGGTCAAGAAGGCGGTGGTCGGCATCGGCAATGCCGAGAAGGCGCAGGTGCATGCCATGGTCTCGCGCCTCCTCCCCGGAGCGAAGATCGCTGGTCCCGATGCCGCCGACGCGCTCGCCGTCGCGATTACCCACGCGCATCATCTGGCCTCCAACAAAGCTCTTCAAAACCGTTCGGGCTGAGCTTGTCGAAGCCCTGTGCTCCTCTAAAGTGGAAAGCAGCCCTTCGACAGGCTCAGGGCGAACGGTGGGGCGAAAACGTTGATAGCCAGACTCTCCGGCATCCTTGCTGAAACCAGCGCCGACAGCGCCGTGATCGACGTCGGGGGCGTCGGCTATCTCGTGCACCTCAGCGGCAAGACGCTCGCCGCAATCGGCGCCGTTGGCAACGCCGTCGTGATCCCGACCGAGCTCCAGGTCCGCGAGGAGGCCTGGACCCTGTTCGGCTTCGGCTCCCCCGCAGAACGCGACGCATTCCGCGCGCTGACGAGCATCCAGGGCGTCGGCGGCCGCCTCGCGCTTGCGATCCTCTCCGTCCTCGACCCCGACGAGCTCGCCCGAGCCGTCTCGCACGAGGACAAGGCGATGATCGGCCGCGCAAACGGCGTGGGTCCTAAGCTCGCCGCCCGCATTGCCAACGAGCTGAAGGGCAAGCTCGGAATCACAAGCCTCGGCGGAGCAGCCCCTTCCCCACGCGGCGGAGCCGCCGCTGACGCCCTCTCCGCCCTCGCCAACCTCGGCTTCAAGCCCGCCGAAGCCAGCGCCGCCGTCAACGCCGCGCAGGACGAGCTGGGCGCAGACGCTTCGCTCGACGCCCTGGTGCGGCTGGCGCTTAGGAAAGCGGCTAAGTGACGAGGTCGAGTCGCATCATCGCCATTTCACTCGTAAGCGTTGCTGTTATCGCCCTCGCCCTGTGGATCAGGTACGGTGAGTACTGGAACATCGATGCATGCCTCGATAGCGGCGGCGCCTGGGACTATTCGGCGAAGGACTGCAGACATTGACCACCCGCGCTGCGTCTTGCCGTTGTGGTCAGCTCTGCGCGACCGTGACGGGCGAACCCGTCCGGGTGTCGGTCTGCCATTGCCTCGACTGCAAGAAACGTAGCGGCGGAGCCTTCGCGGTGCAGGCGCGCTGGCCTGCGGAACAGGTTGCGATCGAAGGCACATCGAAGTCCTTCTCCAAGTTGGCGGACAGCGGCAACCGCATCACCTTCCACTTCTGCCCCCAATGCGGATCCGACGTTCATTACGAGATCAACGGCAAGTTCGACGATCTCATTGCGATCCCGCTCGGCGCGTTCGACGACCCCCATTTCGCGAGTCCGCGCTTTTCGGTCTGGGAGGCGCGGAAGAACGACTGGGTTGAGATTCTCGGCGACGAGGTCGAACACTCGCACTGATGGCCACTGACCCCGCCCGAATCACGACGCCCGAGCGCACCTCCGAGGACGCCGATGCGGCGCTTCGGCCGAAGAGCCTCGACGACTTCATCGGCCAGCAGGCAGCGCGCGAGAACCTCCGCGTCTTCGTCAGCGCCGCGAAGAGCCGTGGCGAGGCGCTCGACCATGTGCTGCTTCACGGGCCGCCTGGGCTCGGCAAGACGACGCTCGCCGGGATTCTTGCCCGCGAAATGGGTGTCGGCTTCCGCGCCACCTCGGGTCCGGTGATCGCCAAGTCGGGCGACCTTGCCGCGCTCCTCACCAACCTCGAGGACTGCGACGTCCTCTTCATCGACGAGATCCACCGGCTCAATCCCGCGGTCGAGGAGGTGCTCTATCCCGCGATGGAGGACCGTGCGCTCGACATCATGATCGGCGAGGGGCCGTCCGCGCGCTCGGTCCGGATCGACCTTCCCAAGTTCACGCTGGTGGGCGCGACGACTCGTCAGGGCCTTCTCACCACGCCGCTGCGCGACCGCTTCGGCATTCCGGTGCGGCTCAACTTCTACACGATCGAGGAGCTGGAGCAGGTCGTCCGCCGGGCCGCCCGGCTGCTGAATGTCGGCCTTACCGACGACGGCTCCCGCGAGATCGCCCGGCGCTCACGCGGGACGCCGCGCATCGCGGGCCGGCTGCTTCGGCGAGTCCGCGACTTCGCCCATGCGGCGGGTTCCGACACGGTCGACGCGAAGGCCGCCGACGCCGCTCTGTCGCGGCTCGAGATCGACAGCCTCGGCCTCGACGCCATGGACCGCCGCTATTTGACCATGATCGCTGACCTCTACGGCGGCGGCCCGGTCGGCGTGGAGACGCTCGCCGCCGGCCTCAGCGAGCCCCGCGACACGATCGAGGACGTGATCGAGCCCTATCTCATTCAGCTCGGCCTCATCGCCCGCACCGCACGAGGGCGCTGCCTCAACGGCCGCGGCTATGCCCATCTCGGTTTGCCGGTGCCGCAGGGGAACCAGGGCGGATTGTTCGATAGCGGAGCGTCACAGAAGTAATGCGTCATCTGATTCTGATGGCCGCCGCGCTTTGCGTGGCCGCGCCGCTCTCTGCCCAGACGAATGCGCCAGCCGGAGAGCCCGATTACTCGAAGGACTCCTCCTGGCTCTGCCTGCCGGGCCGCGGCGACACCTGCTCGACGCCGCTCCCGACAACCGCGCTCAACCCGAACGGCTATGGATCCGTCGGCAAGAGCGAGGTGGCCAAGGACCCGCCGATTGACTGCTTCTACGTCTATCCAACCGTCTCCACCGATCGCGGACTGAACAGTGATATGGTCGCCGGCCGCGAGGAGAAGCTCGCCGCCGAGACTCAGTTCGCGCGCTTCGCCTCGGTGTGCCGGCCGTTCGCACCCGTCTACCGGCAAATGACGCTGGCCTCGGTCGTCGCTTACTCGGCCGGCGCCGACATCGCCGACGCGGCCAAGATGGCCTATGGCGACGTGCGCGCCGCCTGGCGGAACTATATCCGCACCCGGAACGGGGGGCGTCCGGTCGTGCTGATCGGTCACAGCCAGGGCAGCCTCATGCTCCAGCAGCTGATCGCGCACGAGATCGAGACCAACCCGGCGGTCGCGGCGAGGATGAAGCTGGCGATCATCCCCGGCTTCAACGTGCTCGTCCCGCAAGGGAAGCTCGTGGGCGGCACGTTCAAAAAGACGCCGCTCTGCAGCCGCGCGGGGGAGACGGGCTGCGTCCTCGCGTGGAGCAGCTTCCGCGAGAAGAACGCCCCGCCCGAAGGCGCGATGTTCGGTTATGCTCCCCGCCCGGGGATGACTGTCGGCTGCGTAAACCCGGCGCTTCCGGGCTCACGCGACTGGGTGAAGCTCGACAGCTACTGGTTCACCCGCTCGACTCTTCCCGTCCCGGGCGGCCCGGTCAGCTGGTCGAGCGAAGGTCAGCCCGCGACGCCATATGTCCGCACCGACGGCCTCGCGTCGGCACGGTGCGTCAGCGACGGCCCGCGCGGCTATTTGTCGATCCGCACCAACCATGCAGCCGGCGAGAAATGGACCGACCATATCGGCGGGGAGGTCGCGGTTTTCGGCATGTTCCTGCCGAGCTGGGGCATGCATCTTGCCGACATGGCCGAGGCGCAAGGCGATCTCGTCCGACAGGTCGGCGAGATCAGCGATGCTCCTCGATCCAGAACAGCTGCTCGACGGTGAGATCGAGCGCCTCTGCGAGCTTGAGCGCGAGGATCGTCGACGGCGTAAAGACGCCATTTTCGACGGTGTTCACGGTCTTGCGCGTCACACCCACGCTTTCGGCGAGACCGGCCTGTGTGATCTCAAGCTCGGCGCGCCGTTCCTTGATGCGGTTGCGGAGCTGCTCAGCCATTCCGCAGGGCGCGCCGCTCGAGCATGCCGAAGTTGAGCAGCGCCGTTGCGACGGCCGCGGTGACGATGATGTGCACCGCGTCCCGGCCGCTCACCGGCTCGAACATGTTGACGATGTAGATTCCGAGCGCCGTGCCCATTGCCGCCCAGAAGCCGTAGACGTAACCCGTCTGGCGATGCGCCCGCGTGCTCTCGTCGTTGAGCAGGTCCCGCACGGCGCGAGACCGGAACCATCCGCCTCCAGTCGCAAGGCCGGCGAGGAGGACGATCGTGAGGACGAGCCACGCGCTGACCTTCAGGTGATCGACCGGCCGCACTGCATGCTCGGGCATGCTGAGGAAGCTCGCCTGCTGGGCGAGGAAGATGATGCCGAGCGCCGGCAGCGCGCGCGCCCGCCGCATGCTCAGTCTCTCGGCTTCTTCGGAAATAGTACGCTGGTTCATGTCTTGCCCCTTTGTAACCTGTAGGTGATATGTAACCTTTGCGTTACATCTAGGTCAAGCGGGGCTTACGGCCGAAGTCTGCCCTCGCTACAGCGGCCTGCATGGAGCGCTCCCACCTCGACACGCCCTACCGCGGCGGCTTCGTCGGCAACGAGCACCGCTTCGCGCTCACCGTCTATTTCGAGGACACCGACACCGCCGGCGTCGTTTATTACGCCAACTATCTGAAATTCATGGAGCGGGCGCGGTCCGACATGCTCCGCGCCGTCGGCATCGACCAGCAGGAGATGCTGAGCGGCGACGGCAGCGCTTATTATGTCGCCCACGTCGACATCCGCTATCGCAAGCCCGCCCGGCTCGGCGACGAGCTTCGGGTGGTCAGCACTGTCGAACAGGTCCGCGCATCGTCGGTGCGTATTCAGCAGCGAGTCATGCGAGGGGACGAACTGTTGGCCGACGCATCCGTCACTGCCGCGTTCCTGGACCATGAGGCCCGGCCGCGGCGCCAGCCAAGAGAGTGGGTCGAAAAATTCTCGAAGATCGTCGCGCCGGGGCAATGAGGGCAATTCAATTCGCAGCTGTGGCGCTGGGCGCTTCGCCCCTCGGCAGCCCGGCTGCCGCGCAGGAGCCGGCCGTCACGGTCGTCGCGCTTCCGCCGATGACTTCGCCCGACAGCGGCACGCAAGGCAATGAATCGCTCGGCGTGGCGTGGGAGGCGACGCAGCTGATCGAAACCGATCTGCGGCAGACCGCGGAGCTGATGCCGCTCTCGCCCAACCGGAAGGACTATTATTCCTATCCCGAGGTGACGGCGCCGACCTTTTCCAAATGGCGCGATCGCGGCGCGAAGGGGCTGGTCACCGGCTTCGTCCAGCAGCGCTCCGACGGCCGCTACACGATCGGCTGCTACGTCTACGACACCGAGAAAGGGCGCGAACTCGGTCGAATCGGCTTCGTCGCGGCACGCAACGATCTGCGGCGCGCGGCCCACAAATGTTCCGGGCTGGCCTACAAGGCGCTCACCGGTTCGCCGGGCATGTTCGACACCCGCATCGCGTATGTCGCCGAGACCGGCCCGCCGAGCGCGCGGGTCAAGCGCATCGCAGTGATGGATAGCGACGGCTACGACCACGGCTATATGACCGCGGGCGACACGACTGTGCTGACGCCTCGGCTCTCGCCCAAGGGCGGGCGGCTCGCTTACGTCACCTTCCAGGGCGGAACCCCGCAAGTGCGCGTCGTCGACCTCGGATCGAGTCAGCAGCGGCCGCTCGTTCCCGGCAACGCGATGACCTTCGCGCCGCGCTATTCGCCCGACGGATCGCAGATCGTCTTCTCGATGATGCTCGGCGCCAACAGCGACATCTATGTCGTCGGCGCGAACGGCGGCATGCCGCGGCGTCTGACCACCGCGCCGGGGATCGACACGGACGCCAGCTTCTCCCCCGACGGGAGGAATATCGTGTTCGAGAGCGATCGCTCTGGATCACAGCAGCTTTACGTGATGAACACCGACGGCTCGCAGCAGCGCCGGATCACTTTCAGCCAGGCCGCGTACAGCGCGCCCGAATGGAGTCCCGACGGCAATCTTATCGCGTTCACCTGGCGCTTCGGCGACACGCGGCGAATCGGGGTCATCGGCCCTGACGGCACTCATGAAAAGCAGCTGACGGCCGGCCCGGCTGACGAAGGGCCAAGCTGGGCCGCGAGCAGCCGTGAGTTGGTCTTCCAGCGCACCGACGCATCCGGCCGACCGGGCATTTACCGGGTCAGCCTGGACGGCAGCGCGCCGCGCAAGATGACCATTCCCCAAGACGGATCCGACCCCAATTGGTCGGGAGCGATGGACTGAGCCGATGCGGAAACAGATTCTTCTTCTCGCCGCCTTGCTCGCCGCTCCGGCTTGGGCGCAGCTTCCCGGATTGAGGGCACGGCAGCCCGCTCCGCCGGCGATGGTGCAGAATCCGCTCGACCTGCTTCGCGCCGACTTTGCGGTCCAGTCAGGCGGGACGACGATTTATTTCACGCCGGGAAGCGTGGGCCTGACGCAGCAGGCGCGCACGATCCTGGCGGCGCAGGCGATGTGGCTTCGGCAGCATCCCGAGGTCGCGGTCAGGATCGAGGGACGCGGAGACCCGACCGACACCCGCGATCACGCGCTTGCCATGGGGGCCGAACGCTCGGCGCAGGTCCGCGATTATCTGGTGCTGCTCGGCATCCCTTCCGCGCAGGTCACCGCAATGACCTGGGGCAAGGAGCGCCCGGGGCCGCCGAGCGCAACGACGACTCTTCAGGAACTAAGCGGCCCGGCGCTGATACCCGCAGCTGGATAGCCAGGCGCGCGCCTGGCGTTGAGCCTCGGCGATCTCGCGCGCCGTCATCTCGAGCGCGATCTCGGCGCGGCATTCCTGACCGCGGGTCGAGCCCGACAGCGCGGCGAGGTTGAACCATTTGTGCGCTTCGATGAGGTCGACGGAAATCCCGCCGCGCCCGGTCGAAAATGTTATCCCGAGCTCGAACAAGGCATCGACGTCGCCATTCTCGGCATCGGCAAGACGGCTGCGAAGCAGGAACTCCGCGCTCTTCTGACTGATGGCACCCATTTCAAATTCCCCTTCCCTGTTGAGGGGGAGAATTCCGCGTTGAACGGAAAGAAATGGTTAACGCCGCTAAACCACGTTTTGTTCAGAGAGCGAGATTGTCAATCAGTCGGGTCGTTCCAACCACCGCAGCAGCGATCAGCCGCATCTCGCCGGCGGGAGCATCGAGCGGTTCCAGCGTGGACGCATCGACAAGGACGAAATAGTCGATTCGAGAGAAGCCGGCGTCGATCAGCGACTTGCGCGCGGTGTCGAGAACCATCTGAACCGGCTTGCCCTCGCCGATCGCGGCCCGCGCATATTCGAGCGCTCGCGGCAATGCGACGGCGCGAGCGCGCTCTTCCTCGGAAAGATACGCGTTACGTGACGACAGAGCCAGGCCGTCCTCTTCGCGAACGGTCGGCACTGCGACGATCTCGGTCGGAATGTTGAGGTCGGCAGCGAGGCGCCGGATCACCGCGAGCTGCTGAAAATCCTTTTCGCCGAATAATGCGACGTCGGGCCGCATCGAAATCAGCAGCTTCGCGACGACCGTCGCCACGCCGTTGAAATGACCCGGCCGAGCCTCGCCTTCCCAGCGCCTGGACACGCTAGCGACGTGAACGGTCGTCGAGAAGCCCTGCGGATAGATGTCGGCGACTGACGGCATCCAGAGGAGGTCGCAGCCCGTATCCTCGAGCATGCGAGCGTCCTCGCCTTCGCGGCGCGGGTAGCGACTGAAGTCCTCGGTCGGTCCGAATTGCGCCGGGTTGACGAAAATCGATGCAGCGACGGTATCAGCCCGGCGCTTCGCCTCCTCCACCAGCGCCATATGCCCGGGGTGGAGCGCCCCCATAGTGGGAACGAGCGCGAGGCGGCCACCGACGGCGGTTCGCGCCCGCGCCAATTCTTCACTGTTACGAACGATTTGCACGCCGCTAGCGCCTCGGTTAATCTTTCGAACGGGCGGCGCCTTGCACACGCGTCGGGGGAAAGATCAAGCATGAGTCAGCCGCATTTCATCGTCTTCGCCAACGAAAAGGGCGGGACCGGCAAGTCGACCACAGCCGTCCACACCGCGATCGCGCTCGCGGCGTCCGGCCACCGCGTCGGCGCGCTCGACCTCGACAGCCGCCAGCGGACGATGACCCGCTATCTCGAGAACCGCGACGCAACCATGCGCCGGCTCGAGAAGCCGCTGCCGCAGGCAAGCTACGAAGTCCTTCAGGACCACAGCGAAGCCGGCCTCAATGCCGCCGTCGACCGGCTTTCGGCCGCTACCGATGTGATCGTCATCGACACTCCCGGCCGCGACGACGAAATCGCCAAGGCAGCGATCCTCCGCGCGGACACACTCGTGACGCCGATGAACGACAGCTTCGTCGACCTCGACCTCATCGGCCAGGTCCACCCGGAAAATTACAAGATCACGCGCCCGAGCTTCTATGCCGAGCTGATCTGGAACAGCCGCACCGCGCGGGCGAAGCAGACCGGCAAGAGCGTAGACTGGGTGGTTCTCAGGAACCGCCTCCAGCACATCGATTCGCACAATTTGAAGCGCGTCGGCGCCGCGCTCGATGAGCTTGCCCGCCGCGTCGGGTTCCGGGTCATCCCGGGCCTCGGCGAGCGCGTCATCTACCGCGAGCTGTTCCCGAAGGGCCTCACCCTCCTCGACCTCCAGCAGCTCGGCGAGGTGGGAATCGCGCATATCGCGGCGCGGCAGGAGCTTCGCGAGATGATCGCCGGCCTCGGCATCCCCGGACAGGAAGAGCAGAAGCTGGCCGCTGCCGGTTGAACCAATGCGGCGACGCTGCGTAAGGCAGCGCGATGACCCACAAATTCAATCGCACCATCCTCCGCGAATATGACATTCGCGGAATCGTCGGCGACACCCTGACCGAAGCCGACGCTTATGCACTCGGCCGGACCTATGCGGCGCTCGCCACAGACGAAGGCACGAAGCGGATCGCCGTCGGACGTGACGGACGCACGCACTCGGGGATGCTCGAAGCGGCGCTGATCCGCGGCCTCACCGAGAGCGGCATCGACGTCATGCAGATCGGCATGGGTCCTTCGCCCATGCTCTACTTCGCGACCCATTATCTCGACGTCGACGGCGGTATCCAGGTGACTGGAAGCCACAACCCGGCCAATTACAACGGCTTCAAGCTGCTGCTGAAAGGCCGCTCGGTCTTCGGCGAGGAGATCCAGGGGATCGGCCGGCGTTCGGCTGCCGGCGATTGGAAAGACGGTCGAGGCAGCGTCGAGGAAGTCGACATCCGCGAAGCTTATGCCAACCGCCTGCTCGAAGGTTTTTCGGGCAAGCCGTTCCGGATCGGCTGGGACGCCGGGAACGGTGCCGCTGGCCCGATCCTCGACATGCTGGTCGAGCGGCTGCCCGGCCAGAACTATACGATCTTCACCAAGGTCGACGGTACCTTCCCGAACCACCATCCGGATCCGACGGTCGAGAAGAACCTCGCCCACCTCAAACAGCTCGTGGCCGACAAGGGCCTCGACTTCGGAATTGCTTTCGACGGCGACGGCGACCGCATCGGCGCAGTCGACGGGGAAGGACGCGTGATCTGGGGCGACCAGCTGCTCTCGATCCTTGCCGAGCCGGTGCTTAAGGAGCAGCCGGGCGCGACGATCATCGCCGACGTGAAGGCCAGCCAAGTGCTTTTCGACCGCGTCGCCGAGCTCGGCGGCCAGCCTTTGATGTGGAAGACCGGCCATAGCCTCATCAAGTCGAAGATGAAGGAGACCGGTGCGCCGCTCGCGGGCGAGATGAGCGGCCACGTCTTCTTCAAGCACCGCTGGTACGGCTTCGACGACGCGCTCTATGCGGCCATTCGCCTGATCGAAGCCGTGTCGCAGTCGGGCAAGAGCCTGACCGAGATCATGGACTCGATGCCCAAGACCACCGCCACGCCGGAGATGCGCTTCCAAGTCGATGAATCGCGCAAGTTCGCGATCGTCGAGGAAGTGCGCGATCGCCTCGCCGCCGACGGATCGAAGGTCGACGCGACCGACGGCGTGCGCGTCAGCACCGATGACGGCTGGTGGCTCCTCCGCGCTTCGAACACGCAGGACGTGCTCGTTGCCCGCGCCGAAGCGGCGGATCAGGCGGGCGTCGAGCGCCTGGTCGCGCAGATCGACGACCAGCTCGCGAAGTCAGGCGTGACGCGAACCGAAACGGCGCACTGACGTTCCACGGCGCGGTGACGCCCCACCGCGCTTGTTGTATGACGACTCCATGCTGGACCAGCTGTCCGCATGCCGCAGCGAGCATCAACGGCTCGACCTCATGTTCGAGCAGGCGCCCGGCTTCATGCTCCTGCTCGAAGGGCCAGATCAGAAGATAGCCGTCGCAAACGACGCATTTACGAAGCTGGTCGGCAGGCGCGGGCTCGTCGGCAAGCCGTTCGCCGAGGCGCTTCCCGAGCTCACCGAGCAGGGCGTTGACGAAATTCTTGCCGGAGTCTCGCGATCGGGCGAGGCGTTCGTCGGCCGCGGCATGTCGCTGAGCCTGGAAAGACCGGACGGGACCGCGGAGGAATTGCTCGTCGACCTCGTTTTCCAGCCCGTGCCGCCTGGTGATGGTCGGCCAGCCAGCGTCTTTATCCAGGGCAACGATGTCACCGGCGACCGTCGCAATGAGGCGCTTCGCGAAGCGCACAGCAAGATTCTCGAGCTCGCCATCGCGGACGCGCCGCTTGCGACCACGCTCACCGAGCTGATCCGGATCGTCGAATCGACGTCGCACACAGGGGTGCTCGGCTCGATCCTGCTGCTCGACCCGGACGGAAAACATTTGCGCCAGGGGGCGGCCCCGAGCCTGCCGAGTGCCTACAGCGCCGCCATCGACGGCGCCGAGATCGGCGCTTGCGCAGGCTCGTGTGGCACTGCTGCCTACCTTGGAGCGGCGGTGTTCGTATCGGATATCGCCACCGACCCTCTATGGGCCGACTACAAGCAAATCGCCCTGCCTCATGGCCTGCGGGCCTGCTGGTCGATCCCGATCTTGACGAGCGGGCGCAAGGTGCTCGGTACCTTCGCCATGTACCACCGCCAACCGCGGGAACCGACGGTCCGCGACCTCCTCATTGTCGATCTCGTCACCCAGACCGCGACACTAGTCATCGACCGCGAGCGGGCGAAGGCGGAGCTGAAGCGGCTTGCCGAGAAGGCTGGAGAACCGCTGCCGGCCTAGCCTTTAAGACAGGAAGGCAGCGTGCCATCGGCGATCTCGCGCGCCTTTTCGTTTTGACGAGCTTGCGGCTTTACGACGGCAACGACGCATGCCGGATATTCGAGCCGTGCAACCGCCAGATTGCGGTTCGCCCTGACGATCAGCGCAGTCGGACGTCCCGGCACCGCACCACGCCACTCAGCCGTGGCACCCAACTTCGTCAGATCGAGGTCCGAACGGCGCCCGTCGGGCGCGACAATCGTCAGCCCGCGCGCTCTTTTTTCCAACGCATAACCCGCCGATCCGTCGCAGCGGTGGCCGGCCTTTCCCTCCAATGCCGTGCACGATGCCGGTTCCAGCGAAGTGTAGCTGCTGCCCGGCGGGATCGGCGCGCCAGCCGGCGGCAGGTTCACGGTCACCGAGTCATTTGCGGGGCTGTCAGCCTGACCGCAGGCGGCAAGCAGTAGCAGGCATGCCGATGCCCAGGCGAATGGGCACTTCATCATGCCCATGCCTATACGCGAGCCTGGGCGCGGACGCGAACGCCTCAATCATCCTCATCCTCATAGCCGACGAGATTTAGCTCGCGGGCCTTGATCTGGTGCGTCATGCACCAGTGCTTGAGCGCTTCCTCGCGGCCGTGGGTGATCCAGACCTCCGCCGGTTTCAGCTCGCGTATCGTCATGGTGAGCTCGTCCCAGTCGGCGTGGTCGGAGATCACCAGCGGGAGCTCGACATTCCGCTGGCGGGCACGCTGGCGGACTCGCATCCAGCCCGATGCCATGGCGGTTACGGGGTCCGGAAGCCGCCGCGACCAGCGGTCGTTGAGTGCGCCCGGCGGAGCGATAACGACATGTCCCGCCATCTCCTGCTTGGTGGCGCCGCCGGTGTGGCGAAGCTCGCCGAGCGAGACGCCGAAGCTCTCGTAGAGCTGGTTCAGCCGTTCGATCGCCCCGTGAAAATAGATCGGATCATTGTGCCCGCGACCGCGAAGCTCGCAGATGATCCGCTGCGCCTTACCCAGCGCATAAGCCCCGACGAGAATGCACCGGCTGGGATCCACGTGGAGACGATGCAGCAAGCGGTCGATCTCGCTCCCGGTGTCGGGATGACGGAACACCGGAAGGCCGAACGTAGCCTCGGTGACGAACACGTCGCACGGCACCGGTACGAAGCAAGGACAGGTCGGATCGGGTCGGCGCTTGTAGTCGCCGGACACCACGATCCGCTCGCCCTTGTGCTCCATGACGATCTGGGCGGAGCCGAGCACGTGGCCGGCCGGGACGAAGCGGACGTCGACGTCGCCGACGCGGATGGTCTCGTCATAAGCGATCGGCTGACCGCTCTGGGAACCGTAGCGCACTTCCATGATCGCCAGCGTCTCGGGCGTCGCGAGCACCGCGCCATGGCCGCCGCGCGCGTGATCGCCGTGGCCGTGAGTCACCCAGGCGCGCTGCTTCGGCTGCGAAGGGTCGATCCACGCGTCCGCCGGACGCACGTAGATGCCCTCCGGGCGGGACTCGATCCAGGAACCCAAACGCGCCATCGGAGCTATATAGGGTGAAAGGCCCGGGAGTTCCTTCAAGCCGGGCAGGAGGACCGAATGGATTTTGCACACGCGCAATGGTGGGTGATCGACATACTTGGCCCGGCGATCCTGCTGATCGTCCTCATCTGGCTGGTGATGCGCAACCGTTCGAACCGCACCGACGATCGCACCGAGGCGGGCACGCGCGACCTCTACCGGGAAGAAGAGAGCCGCCGGCGCGAGGGGACCGACGACCTCTGAGCGACCTCCCGCCAGTCGTTGAACGCTGGTTTGAGTCCAAGGGCTGGCGCCCGCGGCGGCACCAGCTCGAAATGCTGGAGCTTGGGCGGCGAGGCCGGAGCGGATTGCTCGTCGCGGCAACCGGAGCCGGAAAGACGCTTGCGGGCTTCCTGCCGACCATCTGCGAGCTCGCCGAGCAGCCGACCGAAGGTCTGCACACGCTCTACGTTTCGCCGCTGAAGGCGCTCGCCGTTGACGTCCAGCGCAACCTAATCGGGCCGATCGAGGAAATGGGGCTCCCGATCCGGGTCGAGACCCGCACCGGCGACACGCCGTCCGACCGCAAGGCTCGACAGCGGTTGAAGCCGCCGCAGGTACTCCTAACGACTCCAGAATCGCTCAGCCTGCTACTTAGCTATTCCGAATCTGCGCAGATGTTCGAGAATTTGCGGACAATCGTCGTCGACGAACTCCACGGCTTCGCGAAGGAAAAGCGCGGCGATCTTCTCTCGCTGTCGATGTCGCGGCTCCGGAAGCTCGCGCCCGGGCTTCGGCGGGTGGGGCTGTCGGCGACGATCAGCGACCCCGACGCCTATCGCTCATGGCTAGCGCCCGACGCGGACATGGACCTCGTCGACCTGGTGCGCGGCGACCCCGGTGCCGATCCGGACCTCTCCATCCTGATCCCCGAGAACAAGATCCCGTGGGGCGGACATTCGGGCCGTCACGCCGCGCGCGAAGTCATGGAACTCATTGAGCAGCACAAGACCACGCTCATCTTCTGCAACACGCGAAGCCTCGCCGAGCTGATCTTCCAGGACCTGTGGGCCGTGAACGACAAGGCGCTGCCGATCGGCATCCACCACGGCAGTCTTGCCGTGGAGGCGCGTCGGAAGGTCGAGGCGGCAATGGCTGCGGGCAAGCTCCGCGGGCTGGTCGCGACGGCGAGCCTCGACCTCGGCATCGACTGGGGCGACGTCGACCTCGTCGTGCAGATGGGAGCGCCCAAAGGCAGCTCGCGCCTGCTCCAGCGCATCGGCCGCGCCAACCACCGGCTCGACGAGCCGTCCACGGGCATCATCGTCCCCGGCAACCGCTTCGAATATCTCGAAGCGCGCGCGGCGCTCGATGCGATCGACGATGGCGAGCTCGACCCCGAGGTCTTCCGTCCGGGCGCGCTCGACGTCCTCGCCCAGCATATCCTCGCCATGGCGGTGGCCGCGCCGTTCCAGCAGGACGATCTGCTTACCGAGGTGCGCGCCGCCGCACCCTATGCCGGCCTCAAGCAGGAGACCTTCGAGGAAATCCTCAACTTTATCGCGACCGGCGGCTATTCGCTGAAAGCCTACGACCGCTTCCGCCGCCTCGTACCCGAGCCGGGCGGCATGTGGCGAATCGCCCGGCCGCAGATCGCTCAGCAGCATCGCCTCAACGCCGGCGTCATCGTCGAGCAGCCCCTGCTCACGGTCCGCTTCCGCAACGGCCGCAAACTCGGAACGATCGAGGAAGGCTATGCTTCGACGCTGGCCCCAGGCGACCGTTTCTTTTTCTCGGGCCTCAGCCTCGAGGTCGAGCAATTCAAGGACACGGACATCATCGTCCATGCTTCGTCAAAGCAGGCGCGGATCGTGACCTACGGCGGCCAGCGCATGTCGATGTCGACCCATCTCGCCAACCGCGTCCGGCACATGCTGTGCGACCGCAACGACTGGCAGCGCTTCCCCGACGACGTGCGCGAATGGCTGGAGATCCAGTCCGAGCGGTCGGTGCTGCCCGAACCGCACCAGTTGCTGGTCGAGACCTTCCCGCACGAAGGCCAGCATTTCATGGTCGCCTACAGCTTCGAAGGCTGGAACGCGCACCAGTCGCTCGGCATGCTGATCACCCGCCGCATGGAGAGCGCGGGCCTGAAGCCGCTCGGCTTCGTCGCCAACGATTATGCGCTTGCCTGCTACGGGCTCGAGCCGATCACGGACCCCAAGTCGCTCTTCTCCGCTGACATCCTCGAGCAGGAGTTCATCGACTGGGTCGAAAGCTCCTATCTGCTCAAGACCGCGTTCCGCGAGGTGGCCGTGATCGGCGGCCTCGTCGAGCGCCACCATCCAGGGAAGAAAAAGTCCGGGCGCCA
>Ga0068864_100001446_pt1 | contig 19579 bp, 27 predicted proteins | sample KBSSwiS72_FD_66586 | JGI IMG/M metagenome (GOLD analysis project Ga0068864, IMG submission 66586) | Switchgrass rhizosphere microbial communities from Kellogg Biological Station, Michigan, USA - KBS Switchgrass S7-2 | ecosystem: Host-associated > Plants > Roots > Rhizosphere > Soil ... | reverse complement strand
CGGCCGCCCGCGGAGCGCGCCGACGCTCCGTGGTCAGCCACTGAACAATGCTCGGCGCAAGGATTTTCTGCGCCTTGCCGCCGACGATCGTCCCGATGTGCCCGCCCGGCACACCGAGCTCGGCGTAGTCGCTCGTGCCGAATCGCCCCTGCATGCCCCGCGAGCACGAGTTCGGCACGACCACGTCGCTCTCGGCGTAGATGTTGAGCACCGGCAGCGTGATGCGCTTGAGATCCACGGTGCGCCCGTCGAGCACGAGCTGGTTCTTGATCAGCTTGTTGGCCTGGTACAGGTCCTTGAACCGTTGGCGAACGACTCGAAGTTGAAATCGGCTCGAACGACGTTGTTCATCTCGTGCCTTTCACCCATCAGTGCATGCACCAAGGGCGTTTGTACGAGATGCGATTCGAGGGTCGGTCAGGACTATCCCTAGACTTGCACGAACAGACAAGCGCTCTGCACAAAGTGGCAACTGTGGCGCTTCGTCCTCGCCGCTCGGTGTAAATACCCTGGTCTCTTGTTCAAGCGCGAGCTTTCGGCCATCCTCGCCCCATGCAAGACCCTACCGACCGCGAATCACTCGCCGACGCCACCAACCCGCTGGGGCTGGATGGCATCGAGTTCATCGAGTTCAGCACTTCCAAGCCGCAGGCATTGGGTCAGGTGCTGGAGATGATGGGATTTCATCCGGTGGCGCGACACCGCTCGCGCGAAGTGCTGCTGTATCGCCAGGGCGAGATGAACATCGTCATCAACGCGCACGCCACCGGCCGGACACGCAGCGTGCAGCCGACCGATACGCCGATGATCGCCGCCATCGCGCTGCGCGTGCGCGACGCGGCGGCGGCGTACCGCCATGCGCTCGACCGCGGCGCGTGGGCCGTGCCAACCCACGTCGAGGTCATGGAGCTCAACATCCCGGCGATTCATGGCGTGGACAAGAGCCGGATCTACTTCGTCGACCGCTACCGCGATTTCTCGATCTACGACGTCGACTTCACGCTGATCCCGACCGTCGACGCCAAGCCGCCCGCTCTCACCGGCCTGCACTGGTTCGGCGTCGTGCAATACATCGGCAACGACCGCATGGAAGACTGGACCGCGTTCTACGGCGAGCTGTTCGGCTTCAGGCCCGTGCCCGACGAGGAACGCTTCGGCATCTTGCCCAAGGGCCGCGTGCTGCGCAGTCCGTGCGGCAAGTTCTACCTGCAACTGATCGAACCCGAACCGGGCATCCTGGACCTGGAGGGCGACGAATCGCTGCAACGCGTCGCCTTCGGCACGCCCGATGTCCTGGGTTCGGTCAAGGTGCTGAGAGAGCGCGGCATGGGCTTCGTCGAGTCGCAGGGCGTGCACTCCGAGACGCGCGGCGCGCTCACGCGCAGCTATCTCGGCGGCACGATGTTCGAGCTGGTGCACCATGAGCAGTGAAGCCCTCGCCATCGCCGATTTCGGCATGGACACGATCTCGCTCGCCGGTACGCTGCCCCAAAAGCTCGCCGCGATCCGGGGCGCCGGCTTCTTGCAGGTGATGCTGATGGCGCGCGATCTGGTCGGCCACGCCGAAGGCATCGAAGACGCGGTGCGCGCCGTCAAGGCCAGCGGGCTGCGCGTAACGGGCTTCCAGGTCCTGCGCGACTTCGAAGGCCTGGCGGGTCACCTGCACGAGTACAAGATCGACGTCGCCAAATCGATGCTCGAGATGTGCCATGCCGTCGGGGCCAAGGTGCTGCTCGTGTGCTCCTCGACCTCGACGCACGCGAGCAGCGACGCGGACTTGCTCGCCCGCGATCTTCGCAAGCTCGCGATGCTGGCGCTGCCGCTCGGCATCCGCGTCGCCTACGAGGGCCTGTCGTGGGGCCGCACGATCAACGAGTTCACGACCGCTTGGGACATCGTCTGCCGCGCCGATGCGCCCAACCTCGGCATCGGCATCGATTCGTTCCACGCCTTCGCGACCAAGACTTCGCTCGAGGACCTGGACATGCTCGACCCGGACAAGATCTTCCTGGTCCAACTTGCCGACTTCATGTGGAATGAGATCCCCTCTGTCGAAGAGCGCATCAACACCGCGCGCCACTTTCGCGTCTTCCCCGGCGAGGGCGTGCACAGCGAAGCGCTGGCCGAGCTCGTGACGCGGCTCGACCAGCTCGGCTACCGCGGCGACTACAGCTTCGAGGTTTTCAACGACGACTACCAGCAGATGCCTTTGCCGGCCGTCGCGGAGCGCGCACGGCGCTCGGCCGTGTGGCTGGGGGAAGATGTGCTGCGCCGCTCGATGCCGTTGCCGGGGAGGATGCGCTTGCGGACGGTGGGAGCCGGGTAAGCCAGGGGGTAAACGAGGTAAGCGAGGCGTGCGATGATCTCGGCTGCAACTCGGCACAGACCACAACACTGAAATCATGACCAACATTGCATCCCTGCTGAAAAACGAAATCTCCCGCGTCGCACGAAAAGAACTTCGTGCCGAGACCGCGACTCTCAAAAAAGCCGTCAGCGCTTATCGCTCGGAGATCGCCGCACTGAAACGCCGTGCGCAAGCTCTGGAGTCCGAAGTGCGGCGCCTCGGCAAGGGCAAGGCGAAGGCTGCCCCCCCGATCTCCCCTGAAGACCTCGACACTTCCAAGTTGCGATTCAGCGCAAAGGGCCTCGCGTCGCAGCGCCAACGGCTGGGACTCTCGGCCCACGATTGCGGGCTGCTGGTGGGAACGACCTCGCAGTCCATCTACAACTGGGAAGACGGCAAAGCCAAACCGCGCGCAAAGTATCTGCCCGCCATCGCGACGCTGCGGACGATGGGCAAGAAGGAAGCCGCGGCGCGGCTCGAGGCGCTGCGCAAGACGGATTGATCGCGGCGGACGCCCGCGCGAGATCTGCCCGGCGCGGCCTACTTCATCGAATGAAGGCCGACCATGTTGCCTTCAGTGTCGATGACGAGCGAGATGAATCCATGCTCGCCGATCGCGGTCTTGTTCTTCTGAATCCGGCCGCCTGCCTTGACGGCTCTGGCGGCTTCCTTCGCACAGTCCTCGCAGACGAAGTAGATCAGCACGCTGTTCGCGCCCGACGAAAATCCCGGCATCTTGACCAGGGCTCCCGTTGCGCCGCTGCCTTCGCGCTGCATCGGGAACGTCATCATGTCCATGCCGGGGCTGTCCATCCTCGACAACTCGACTCCGAGCATGGCCTCGTAGAAGCTCTTTGCGCGAGCCATGTCCTGAACATAGATCTCGAACCAGCCGACGGGGTTGTCCATGTGATTTCCTTTCGATCGCAAGAAGAGAGAAGATGCGGCCGAACGCCGCCGCATCGATCGAATTTAGGATGAGGGGCCGGTGCCCGAAAGCCGAATGCGCCCACAAGGGATGTAGTTGATCTCCTACGCCTACGCGCGAAGGTGCTGCCGTCTGACGGCGATTCCGCGGCCTCGCGGCAAAGATCTCGCCCATGACACCTGATGCGACATGAACGCGTCCGCCGCAGCCGTGGTCGCAATTGCGCTGATGCCCGGCTTCGTCGCCGTGAGCGAGGCGCAGGACGCGAATCCCGCGCCACGGGCAACCGTTCCTGGCGAAAGCGACAAGAGCTATTGGATACCGGCCGCCGAGATCCTCGGCTTCGATCTCCTCCTGAACCAGTACGGGCGACACTTCAGCGGTACATCGGACTACGACGTGACCTGGTCCTCGATCCGCCGCAATCTGCGCGGACCCTGGGTCACCGACAACGACCCGTTCAAGATCAACCAGTTCGCGCACCCCTACCAGGGGTCGATCTATCACGGCGCTGCGCGCTCGGCCGGTCTGAACTACTGGGAAGCTTCGGCCTACACGTTCGCCGGCAGCGTGGGGTGGGAGATCGCCGGCGAGCAGACCCCACCCGCGCGCAACGATCAAGTCGCCAGTGGCATCGCCGGCAGCTTTCTCGGTGAACCGCTCTATCGCATGGCCCGCCTCGTGTTGAATCGGCAGAGCGACGTCGCCTACGTGTGGCGCGAATGGGCCGCCGCCGCCATCTCGCCCTCCTATGGCTTCAACCGGCTGCTGTATGGATCGCGCTTCGAAGGCGCCTTCTCCGACCACGACCCGATCTACTACGGTCGACTCCGGCTCGGCAACAGCCGCATGGTCGGGCCCGCGGCCAGCTCTGCTTCTGTCGACGTCAAGCGCAACGAGGCGCAGCTCGACTTCGCGATGGACTACGGCTTGCCAGGCAAGCCTGGCTACACCTACGACCGGCCGTTCGACTACTTCGCCTTCCGCGCCGGACTCTCGAGCGCCAACGGCGTCGAGATCCTGAGCACGCGCGGTTCGCTCTACGCAACGGACTACGCGCTCGGCAACGACTATCGCGGCATCGCGGGCCTCTACGGCACCTACGACTACATCGCGCCGCAGATCTTTCACGTGTCGGCCACGGCGCTCTCGCTCGGGACGACCGCGCAGTGGTGGGCAACACGCGACCTCGCCGTGCAAGGGACCGTCCTGGCGGGCGTCGGTTACGCCGCCGCGAGCACCTCGCACCCGTCGGCAGACGACCGCAACTATCACTACGGCCTGGCGCCTCGTCTCGCTGCGTCGATCCGCGTGATCGCCGGTGCGAGGGCATCGTTCGACATCGATGCGCAAAGCTACTTCCTCGGCCGGATCACGAATCGCGCCGCGGGGCGCGACGACGTGGCGCGCGTCGATACGGCCTTCACGTGGCGCGTGAAGGGTCGCCACGCGATCGGCGTCAAATACACCTGGTCTCACCGGAGCACGGGCAACGATGGGCCCGCAGCAGGGAGTCCGCGCACGCTCTCCGGCGTCGGCATCTACTACACCTTGCTCGGGCTCGACACCTTCGGTACGGTCGATTGGCCGGAGGCTCCGACGAGGTGACGCATCCAGTCAGTTCGGGTGGCAGATGTCACAGCCCGCCCATGGCCACAGGCATGGCACGCGATCTGCTGGTGTGACACGGTCGGTTCCCCATCGTCCATCTCGAAAGCGGGCCACTCATGCACTACGTCTACGGTTACTTCGTCGTCTGTGTCGTCATGATTGTCTGGATGGGTTACGCCGCCGAACGCGGCCCCGTCGCCGACGCAGTGGTCGAGTGATGCGCCACTCCGGTGCGGACGCACCATCCGATCCGCCCGCAGGCGACGTCCGAATCGCGTTGCTGCCCATGTTCGAGCGGTTCATCCCGGTTGCGGACGTGGTCGAGTTGGGTGCCCGAGAGGGGTGGGCGGCGTTCGTCGCGGCGGTGCGCGATGGCGACAGGACGAGCTTGCCGACTCGCGACACCGCGACGTAAGAAGCGCACCGCTGCCCGCGACTCACCGCTGGTGCTGGCGCCGGCAGCCAAAACGCCGTTCAATCCGGTTTTCGAGGCGCGTGCCCAAGTTTCGCGCGCCCGCGTGATCACCGGAGGTGCCCCATGAGCGATTCCAGACTTGCAGACATCGAGACCTTTCGCGCCAGCTTCGCCGGCACGCTGTGGACACCCGGACAACCCGGGTACGACACCGGGCGCGCGATCTGGAACGGAAGCATCGATCGACGGCCAGCGCTCATTGCGAGCTGCGGGACCGCCCAGCAAGTCGCCGAGGCCATACGCTACGCGCGCGAACATCGCCTCGAACTGTCGGTCCGCGGCGGCGGTCACAACTATGCCGGATACGCGGTCTGCGACGGCGGGATGATGATTCATCTCGGCGCGATGAACGGCGTGTCGGTCGATCCGGTCGCGCGGCGCGCCGTCTGCGGCGGCGGCGCGACCTGGGCCGACGTCGATGCCGCGACGCAGCAGCACGGGCTCGCGACGCCGGGCGGATTCATCAGCCACACCGGCATCGCCGGTCTCACGCTGGGCGGCGGCATCGGCTGGCTCACCTCGATGGCCGGCCTGTCTTGTGACAACCTCGTCAGCGCCGAGGTGGTCACGGCGGACTCGCGCATCGTCCATGCATCGACGACGCAGAACACCGATCTCTATTGGGCGCTGCGCGGCGGCGGTGGCAATTTCGGCGTTGTCACCTCGTTCGAGTTCGCGCTGCACCCGGTGGGACCGATGATCAATCTCGGACTCTTCTTCTTCGGCCTCGACAACGGCGCCGAGGCGTTGAAGTTCGCGCGCGAGTACGTGAAGCAGACGCCTGCCGGCGCGATCTCATTTCTTGCCATAGGGCTGAGCGCTCCGCCCGCGCCATTCGTCCCGGAAGAGCACCGCGGACGCATCGGGCACGCACTGCTGGTGGTGGGCTTCGGTTCGCCCGAGGCGCATCAGGAGATCGTGGCCCCGATACGCCTGGCCGTCACGCCGCTCTTCGAGCTGGTCACGCCGATGCCGTTTGTCGCGCTGCAGCAGATGTTCAATCAATTCGCGACCTGGGGCACGCTGGGCTACGAGAAGGCGCTCTATCTGGACGAGTTGTCGGACGCCGCGATCGAGGTGATCGGAGCGCACGTGCCGCGCAAGACCTCGCCGCTGTCGTTCTGCCCGACCTTCAGCTTGTCCGGCGCTTACCGCAATGCAGGGGATGGCGACACGGCCTTCGGCGGCTCGCGCGCGGCTCGCTACGTCTTCAATGTCGAGGCGGCCGCCTCCGATCAAACGACCTACGAAGCCGATCGCACCTGGGTACGCGACTTCTGGGATGCGATGAGGCCGCACGCGACGGGCTCGGGTGGCTATGTGAACTTCATGGCCGAAGCCGACGAGGACCGCGTTCGGGCATCCTATGGCAAGGAGAAGTACGAGCGGCTCGCGCGCATCAAGGCTCAGTACGATCCCGACAACGTCTTCCACCTCAACGCCAATATCAAACCGATGTGACGACGGGCATGGCGGCCCGCTCGAGTCTGGATGGATATACAGTATGCGCCGCGCCCCGTGCGGCGCATAACTTCCGTGCCCTCGATCGATGCCCGACCCGCTTGCCGCGCCCACGCTGACGTCCTCCCGTCGCGACGACCCGTTCGCGACACTGAATCCGCAACAGCGTGCGGCGGTCGAGCACGGGCTGGAGGCACCACGCGGGATCGCCGGGCCGCTGCTGGTGATCGCAGGCGCCGGCTCGGGCAAGACGATGACCTTGGCGGCACGCGTGGCTCGGCTCGTGCTCGCGGGGGCCGACCCGAACCGCATCCTGCTGCTGACCTTCTCGCGCCGTGCAGCGGTCGAGATGGAACGGCGCGTCGGCCGCCTGCTTCACCAGGCACTCGGCCTGCGCTCGACGCAACGGCCGCCGGCGCTGCGCTGGTCCGGCACGTTTCATGGCATCGGCGCCCGGCTGATCCGCGAGTTGGCGCCGCGGTTGGGCCTGGCGGAGAACTTCACGATCCACGATCGGAGCGATTCCGAAGACCTGATGGGCGTGGTGCGCCACACGCTGCAACTCGATTCGACGCACAAGCGCTTCCCCTTGAAGGGCACGTGTCTGGCGATCTGCTCGCGTGTCATCAACAGTCGCGCACCGCTCGCGACCGTGCTGCGCGAGGTCTATCCCTGGTGCGCCGACTGGGAAGTCGAACTCAAGCGGCTCTTCCGGGCCTACGTCGCCGAGAAGCAGGCCCAGCAGGTGCTCGACTACGACGACCTGCTGCTGCACTGGGCGCATGCGCTCGAAGACACGGCGCTCGCCCGCGAAACGGGCGCGCGCTTCGACCACGTGCTGGTCGACGAGTACCAGGACACCAACCATCTGCAGGCGACGATCCTGCAGGCGCTGAAGCCCGATGGTCGCGGGCTTACCGTGGTCGGCGACGACGCGCAGGCGATCTACTCGTTTCGGGCCGCATCGGTCCGCAATATCCTCGACTTCCCGCAGCAGTTCATGCCGGCGGCGCGTGTCGTCACGTTGGAGCGCAACTACCGCTCGACGCAGACCATACTCGAGGCGTCGAATGCAGTGATCGCATTGGCGGCCGAGCGCTACAGCAAGCAATTGTGGAGCGATAGCGCATCAAGCATACGGCCCGCGCTCGTGACGATCGCCGACGAGGGAGCACAGGCGAGCTGGGTCACCGACGAAGTGCTACGCCAGCGCGAAGCCGGCCTGGCGTTGAAGCAGCAGGCCGTGCTGTTTCGAGCCAGCCATCACAGCAGTGCGCTCGAGCTGGAGCTGACGCGGCGCAACGTGCCTTTCGTCAAGTTCGGCGGGCTGCGCTTCCTCGAGGCGGCCCATGTCAAGGACGTGCTGTCGGTGCTGCGCTGGGCCCAGAACCCGCGTGGCCGGCTGGCGGGCTTGCGCGTCGCGCAGCTCGTGCCGGGGATTGGTGCGGCCAGCGCCATGCGGCTCGTCGATGCGCTGGCCAGAGAACGCGACGTCGATGCCGCGCTCGATGCGTTCGAGCCTCCGCGCGGCGCACGGGACGACTGGCCTGCGTTCCTTGCCCTCTATCGCGCGCTGCGCGCGAGCAGCACGAGCTGGCCCGGTGACATCGAGATCGTGAACCGCTGGTATCTGCCCCACCTGAGACGACGTCATGACGACGCTGCCGTGCGCGAGGCCGATCTGCGGCAGCTGGCTCGTCTGGCCGAAGGGTACGCGTCCCGCGAGCGCTTCCTGACCGAACTGACGCTCGATCCGCCAGAGGCAACGAGCGACGAGTCAGGCGAACCGCACCGGGACGAGGACTATCTGATTCTCTCGACGCTGCACTCGGCGAAGGGGCAGGAGTGGCGCGCCGTGCACATCCTCAATGTCGTCGATGGCTGCATCCCCTCGGACATGGCGACGGGCAACGCGGCGGAAATCGAAGAGGAGCGTCGGCTGCTGTACGTCGGTATGACGCGTGCGCGTCAACACCTGCACCTGATGGTCCCGCAGCGGTTCTACGTGACGCAGCAGCCGGGCCGCGGCGATCAGCACCTGTATGGATCGCTGACGCGCTTCATTCCGCCGGAGATTGCCGAGGTGCACTTCGAGCGCATCACGCCGGAGGCGGATTCCGGCGCGACCGCGCAATGCGCCCTCGCAGACGGCGCTGCCGTCGTCGACGTGGCAAGCAGGGCGCGGGATATCTGGGGCTGAACTGCGCTCGCAGCCCGTCACGCTCACGCGCGCAGGAACTCGAGCCCGTACTTGGTCGCAACAGCCGCTGCTTCCGCTGAGCTCTGACGCGTCGGGCTGCCGGTATCAAGCATCGTGACTTCCGCGATCAAGGCATCGAAGACGCCACCGGGAGAACTGATGATGATCTGGCGCCCAACCTCCGGACCCATGCTCACAAAACCGTGAGGCGTACCCCTCGGCACGAACACCACGTCGCCAGGCCCGAGTTTCAGCACCTTGCCGTCAAGGCGAAAGTCGTAGTGCCCCTCGCAGATGATGAAGGTCTCGTCGTAGGTCGGGTGACGGTGATATCCCGCGCCGGACTCCGGGGGCTCGACGGCTTCGCAGACCGTGTAGGCACTCCAGCCATTTTCCGCCGTGGTCTTGAAGGTCATGGTCATCCGGCCGACCTTGAATGTCTTGCCCTCGCCCGGCGGGAAGTGCCTGGGCTGCATCGCGCCGCTGTCCATCTACTTGGCGGCCTCGCGGGTGGCGACAAGGGCGATGTCGCTGCCCTTCTCGGCCTTGCTGACGTGGATCTGCAGCATGGTCTTGGTCTTTTCATCGATCAGGCTCAGAGACGAGCCGTCGTTCTGGCTCATGTCCATGAACTGCTTGCCCTCGGACATCGACTTGAGCTTCTCGCGATAGAAAGCGGCGACCTTGTCGTGCGTGTCGTCGCTGTGCATCGCGAGCTGCAAGGCCGTGTTGCCGCCGTTGACGATGCGCATCGACGACCCCTCCGTCGCCGACGCGCCGGGATAGAACGGGAGCCCGAGCTCCGCCTCGCTGATCTTGGCGTTGCCCATCTCCATCTGCGTCGCCTTGCCGGAGGCGTCGGTCGTGGTGACCTTCAGGCCACCGTCGGACATGTTGACTTTGGCCTGCGTGCCATCTTTGGACAGAGACGACTCGATGGCCTTCTCCGCCGCCTTTTCGGCGGCCTTTTCCTGCACTTTGCCGCAAGCGCCGAGCGTGAGGGCGAGGACGATGACAACCAGCGTGACCAAGTGGTTCATGGCGATCCTTCAGCAACGCGAGAAAGCAATATTGCGCTCGGCGGCGAAAGGCGTCCATCCCTGTATGCACCGGCACGCCGAACAAGTCGGAGCCCGTCGCGATCGGCTCCGATCGATTGACGCGCGACATGTCGAGGCGTACCGTCTTCGCGTCCGTGAGGGCCCACAGTGCAAACCCCGGTCACCAATCGTCGAATCGCTTGCCTCGCGCTGTTTGCGTCGTCGCAAACGATCCTGGCTCAACCGATTGGACGGAAGGCGCGCATCGGATTCCTGGCCGAACCGCCTCTCGATGCGCCCATCCGACGAGGCGTCGTCGACCCGTTTCGTCAAGGATTGCGCGAACTCGGGTACACCGAGGGCCAGAACATCGTCATCGAGTTTCGCTGGGCCGACGGCAAGCATGAGCGCTTGCGCGATCTGGTCGGCGAGTTGTTGCAACTTCAACTCGACGTTCTGGTCACGGCATTCCCGGCGTCGGCGCTGGCTGCCAAGAATGCAACCCGCACCCTGCCCGTGGTCGCCGCAAGCGTCGACAACCCGGTGGACATGGGGCTGGCTGTGACGATGGCGCGCCCCGGCGGCAACATCACCGGCATCAGCTCGTGGGCACAGGAACTGGTGGCCAAGCGCCTGCAACTCGTGCGACAACTCGTGCCTACGGCAAGAGTGATCGGGATTTTGGCCAACCCCAACGCCGGGCCGGCCACCCTCGACAGGGAAATCGGCAACTGGGAGCGTGTGATCGGTGCCCGGATCCTTATGTACCGAGCGCGCGGACCGGATGAGTTCGAGGCAGCGTTTGCTGCGATGGCGCGCGATGGAGTTGAAGGCCTGGTCGTGCTCGCCGATGGCAACACGTACACGCATCGAGTCCGCCTCAACGAGATGTGCCTCCAGCGGCGCATGCCCTCGGTGTGGGGCGGCCGCGATTTCCTGACCGGTGGCGGCCTGGCTTCATATCAGTCGGATCTCCCCGCCATTTTCAGGCGTGCAGCGACGCTGGTCGACAAGATCCTGAACGGAGAGAAGCCGGCCGAGATTCCGTTCGAGCAGTCCACCAAACTTGAACTGGTGATCGACAAGAGGTCGATCAAGGCGCTCGGAATCGTTGTGCCGCAGGCGCTCCTGCTCGCGGCTGACGAGGTTATTGAATGAGGCGGCAATCCTGCGAGGACGTCGGACCGCCCGCCGAGGATCACCCGCCGCCTTCGGGCTTCGCCTTCCACGGGATCTTGCCGCCGTCCAGCCATTGCCTGGCCGCCGCCCACCCCGCGTTGAGCGCCTCTTCGGCAATCTTGCGATAGCACTCGGGACCGCAGGGCACGACGAACGGCAGCGCGTCCCCGTCCTCGCGATCGATGGTGACCCGCGGCTCCCAGAGTTGGACGTCGGACAAGTAGGTCACGACGCCGGAGATCACGAACCGGCCGACCTTCTCCACCCGGTCTGCCCTGCTGCCCTCGTCTGCTGTCGTCATGCCGTGGCATCCTGAATCTGGCCAGCCACAGTATGCGCGCAGCCGAACCGACCCCTATGATGCGTGCGTGCCGACCCGAGTTCCCGCCCGCGTTCTCGCAATGAGCGTCGCCACGCTGCTCTCGGCGTGCGTCTATGTGCCGCGAACGACGCAGATCTACGACCCCGAATGCCGGGTCATGGCCAACCACATGGTTCTGGAAGGCGGTCAGGTCGCGGCGATCCAGCGTTGCGAGAACCAGGGCTGCCTCGCACTCGTCGTCGGAGCGAGCGTCGTGACGGCAGCGACATTGATCGTGTCGGGAAGCATCGTGATCATTGGCAACGTGGCCTATTGGCTCGAGCGCAAGCAGCAGTGTCAGCCCGCCACGTAGCCCACCGCCTCAGCCCGGGGGCTTGATCCTTTCCATGATGACGGTCTGCGGCTCCGCGCTCATCTCGGCGGCGAAGAGGCGCTCGTCGGTCGCGCGCAGCCGGCGACACACCTCGCGCCCCATGTTCATCTGGATGAGCGCGAACTGCTCCACGTCGAGCTCGAACAGCCGCATCAGGTGCTCGGGCCGCAACTCGATCGCGCGGCAGTCCTCCAGTGCCTTGACCGAGGCACTCCGTGGCATCAGGTCCATGAGCGCCATCTCGCCGAAACAGTCGCCACGGCGGAACTCGTGCAGCTTGTACTTTCGGCCCTGCCAGTTCTTCAGGACCGCGACGCTTCCGGCCTCGAGAACGAACATGCCTTGCGCTTCATCGCCTTCGCGGAAGAAGTACTTGCCGGCCGCGACCGTGACGACTTTCGATTGCTCGATCAGGAGCCGCAGCACGTCCTCGCGGATGGCGCCGAAGATCGCCATGCCTTGCAAGAGTTCGATTCGAGTTGCCTGCATCGCACGCCTCCCGTGTCGGCTTGACTGGGACTGAACCGATCAGGTCGCCCTGAATCCGGCAGTGTGGAAGAACACATTCGGCTTGCGATAGACGGCAAGCAGCAAGCAGCCCTCGTCAGAATGGGTCTCATGCATCGAGCCGGGAGTGCGATAGACATACTGGCCGGCGCGGCAGATGCCGTCGTGATCATAGAAGGAGCCCTCGAGCACATAGCTCTGCTCGATCTCGGGATGCTTGTGGAACGGCAGCGAGGCGCCGGGTTCCCATCGCAGCAGGACGGTCATCTCGCCTTCCGCCTCATTGCGATACAGCACCTTCATCCAGATCTTGTCGAATTGCGACTTCTGCCAATCCATCCTGGCCGGATCGACGTACACCGAGCCACCCGGAGTGGGCTGCAATTTCCCGGACAGACGTTGGGCGGTATGAGCGGTCTCGGTCGGCATGATGATCCCCTGCGTCGAATCGACAGGATACCCGGCACGCAACGGGAGTTCACTACCGTCCACGCGGACTCGTCATCTGCGATTCGATGCACCCGGCGCGCGACCAGTCCTTCGGCACCGGAGGACGGCCGCCTTGCAGGGACTCGATCACGCTGAAATGCAGTGCTCATGACTACAGCGTAGTCAGTCGAACGGCGTTTCGCTCCCCTTCATCGAGGCGCTGCCCGCAAGGTCGGGGTCGCGCGCAGAACTCGAGCCGAGCAGGCCCAGCGGGCTCAGCGAGAGGGTCGGAAAAAGTGCTGAAACACGCCTTCCTCGAAGACCTCGCGCGCTGCCAAGCCGGGCAGCGCCTCTCGGAACGGCTGAGGAGCGGGAGCAGGATCGAACGGCGCCGGCATGGTGTTGTCCCACGGCGACGCGATCGGTGCGATGAAGGACGAATCGTTCGCTCCGCGCGGTTGCGAAGCGTGGGCCGGACCGCTTCCGCGGTGCACGAGCCGCTGCGAGAGCGAGCTCGCAAACGACGGCAGTTCTTCCCACTCGAGCGCATCGGCATGGGCGACGACGCGCTGCGTGGCTGCAAGGTATTGCCGGGGTCGAGCGTGAATCATTTGGCTATCCTGTTGGGGACGTACGTGCTGAATATCGACACCTCGCTGCGACACATGAATCGAAAAAGCGATGCCTCTGGGTGTCAGTTCCGCCGGTCGGCAGGACAGCCGGCGTCGACACCGAAGGCTTGACCCCTTTGCGCTTCCTGACGCATAGTGATTCGAGGACCCCATCGATTCAGGCCGTCTCAGAAGTCAGAAGTGAAGTCACCCGTCCTCTTTGCAGTCGGTGTCATTGCGCTGGTGGGCGCGATCGGCGCAGGGCTTTGGTACCTGACCAAGGCCTCGGCTCCTGCGCCGATCGCATTGCGGCCAACGGCTCCCGCATCTGCCCCGGCCATCGCATCGGTGCCACCCGACGCCACCGCGTCGGCGCCGGCAATCGCCAATCCGATCGACGCACCGGCCGCCTCCGACACCGCACCGCTGGACGTCAACACCGCGATGACGGATCTGTTCGGCCGCCAGGCGGTGTTGTCGCTGTTTCAGTTGAGTGACTTTCCTCGACGCGTCGCCGCGACCGTCGACAACCTCGGCCGCGGGCATGCGCCGTCGTCGCTGTGGCCGGTCAATGCCGCGAGCGGCCGAATCATCGTCACGACGACGAATGGTGCGACCACGCTCAGCCCGGACAACGGTTTGCGCTATACACCCTACCTGCTGCTCGTCGAAAGTGTCGACATGCGCCAGGCGGCGGCCACCTACGTGCGCCTGTATCCGCTCATCCAGCGTGCCTACGAGGAGATCGGGTTCCCGGGCCGCTACTTCAACGATCGCCTGGTCGAGGTCATCGACCAGCTTCTGGCCACGCCGGAGCCGAATGCTCCGCTAGGCGTGCACTTGCCCACCATCAACGGCCCCGTGCGGCCGCAGCGCCCGTGGGTGCTGTACGAGTTCGACGACCCGGCGTTGCAGTCCTTGACCGCGGGGCAAAGGATCATGCTGCGCATGGGACCGGTGAACGAGCGGCGTATGAAGATGCGGATCGCTGATTTCCGCCGCTTCATCGCGCGCCCTGCGGGTACCGCTTCCGCGCGCTGACTCTCGCCCGCACCCGCCGCGCGCGCCGAGCGCGCCGAGCGCGCACGCTCTCGCGTCGCATCGAATCGCGTGGCCATTTTTGTTGAACCTCGATCTCGCCGGCTGCAACCCACCGGCACAAACCGAGGATCACACCATGCCCCCACGCCACTGGATCGAACGCACCTTGCTCCTCGTCGGGGGGCTGCTGCTCACGCTGCACCACGGCCCTCTTCGAGCGCAAGGCACGACGACGACCATGCAGGCAACGGTGTCCAGCGCCGCGCTGTCGTCCTCGTCCAGCTACCGCAACAGCGCTGCGCAACACATCTACTCGACCTACGCAGCGAGCATCTACAAAGGCACCTTGCCGCCGCTCGTGCATGCCATTGTCGTGATCGACACCGAGGTCGATGGACGCGGCAACGTACGCGACGTGCGCGTCGTTCGCGCCCCGAGCCACGCGCCCGAGGTGACGCAGGATGTCGAGCGCATGATCCGTCGGGCGTCACCGTTCCCGGCACCGAGCGCCGAGCGCACGCGGTTCACCGAAGTCTGGCTGGTCGACGACAGTGGCCGCTTCCAACTTCACACATTGACCGAAGGCCAGCGAGACCACTGATCCGACTCGCTGCGAACGTGACCAACGCAGTCAACGCTCCTTCGGCGGAACATAGATCGGGACGACCTTCACGTCGGCGATTCCTTGCCTCGGCGTGATGCCGACCTCGCGGGCCGTCGCCGGGGATAGATCGACGATGCGACCCTTGACGTACGGACCGCGGTCCTTGATCGTCACGAGCGCACTCAGCCCGTTCTCGAGATTGATGACCTTGGCGATGGTGCCCAGCGGCAACGTCTTGCTCGCCGCGTTGTCGCCCTGCAGGTTCATGGGCGTTCCGTCTGCCATCTTGCGGCCACCGAAGCGACTTGCGTAGAACGAGGCTTTGCCGACGCGCTGCTCACCGCTGCGATCCAAGGCATGGGGTTCGCTCGCGATCGCGATCGACGGACCCAACATTGCCGCGGCGATCAATGTCGCGCACCACCCTTCATGAAGCTGCGATGACCGTCGCCGGGATGTTCCTGAGTGCATATGCATATCTTGGGCAACGCTGGGCTTCGGGTCGCTAGGAGTGCTTCGCTTTGGGCTGTCAGCCGCGGCCCACAAGGCGGATCTGGCGAGAGCCGCTCGGCGGCTGGCCCCAGCGGCTACAGTGATGCCAGCGGTCGATGCCGACCCATGGAGCCTATGCACTCACTGTCCCCTGCACTGCTGCGCCGTCTCTTGCGCGCGAAGGACCGGATGGATGCCGCGTCGCACGAGAAGTGGCCCGTGCGGCGGCTGGCGCGCGTGAGCGGCGTTTCCGAGGCCCATTTCGCCCGATCGTTCAAGTTGGCCTTCGGGATCCCGCCGCACCGCTACCTGCTCGCGCGACGCATCGAGCGGGCGACGACGCTGCTCCGCGACTCCGAGCTGTCGATCACGGAGATCGCCTTCCACACCGGCTGGGAGAGTCTGGGCACCTTCGGACGCACCTTTCGGGAGGTCACCGGTGACAGCCCGGGCGAATTCCGGACGCACGCGAGGGCCACGGCGCACGCGCTCGATCGCGTGCCCGCCTGCTTCCTCCGCGCTGTGCACCGGCCCAACCTCACGATCGCAGTTTCGGAGAAGCGTCGCCGGGCGGCGGCAGGTACAAACGGCCCTGAACAAAAGGAGGTCCGATGAGCCACGGTGTCGAAGTCATGGGTCTTTACGTGCGAGATCAGGACGAGGCGCTCGCGTTCTACGTCGAGAAGCTGGGCTTTCGCGTCCACACGGATGTGCGCAACGGTGACTATCGCTGGCTCACGGTGCAGCACCCGGACCAGCCGTCATTCCAACTCGGGCTGTTCACGCCAGGCCCGCCGGCGCTCGACGCGGAGACAGCGCAATCGCTGCGTGCGATCGTGGCCAAAGGCGGGATGCCACCGCTCGTCCTGGCCGTGGACGACTGCCGCGCCGCCTACGCGCGGCTGCACGCCCGCGGGGTGGAGTTCACACAGGAGCCCGTCGACCGCTACGGCAGCGTGGACGCAGGCTTTCGTGATCCGTCGGGGAATGGCTGGAAGCTGATCGAGGCGCGCCGCTGAGACTACGCCCGACTTGTCTCTCCCCCGACGACCGAGGTGTCGCGCGGGGCCACGCTGGGCGGAGATCCGTTACGGGGTGGCCGGTCGAAGAGGGGTCGGTCCCAGAGCGCGACTGCCAGGGTCTCGGCGTCCAGGGCGGGTATCCGCGGATCACGAATGCGAATCAGCCGGGAAGCCTGGTCAACCCACAAACTCTTTGCATCGATCGCAGCGCCCACAGCTCAATCTCCCATGTGCGTCCCGAACGGCTAGTCTCGCCGGCAACAAATAACAATACTCGGCCGCCAGACGATTTCAAGGTGGTTGACGCGTTTCCCGCCAGACGTTTCCGACACCGGAACAAGACGAGTACCGATAGTCGGCCTGTCTGCACCTGAGGACCATTCCTGTACACGCGCCTTCCCGAGGCGCTTCAGGAGGTGCAAGTGGCGAAGTACGGCGAGAAGGCGAAGGAAAGGGTGGGCGCGGCGCTGCATGAAGAGAAGCGCGGCACCCTGAAGAGCGGCAGGTCCGGCAAAACGGTGACCAGCCGCAAGCAAGCCATTGCAATCGGCTTGTCGGAAGCACGCAAGGAAGGCGGCAAGGTGCCCAAACCCACCGGAGCCAGCCGTTCCAGCGGCACGCGCTCCGGCGGTCGCGGCAGCACGAGCCATGAATGATCGTGGCAAACCCGCAGCGGATTCGTCCAAGACGACGGCCGTTCAAAACCCGAACGACAAATTCCCAAAGCCACCTTTCGCGGCACAGCACCAGCCGCGCCCAGGGCTCGCGAGTCGGATGCGGCCCAGACCGGATCACGGCGAAGACAGCTACCGAGGGTCAGGTCGACTCGAAGGTCGCAAAGCCCTGATCACGGGCGGGGACTCGGGCATTGGTCGAGCGGTGGCGATCGCCTTTGCGCGCGAAGGTGCCGATGTCGCGTTCGGCTACCTTCCCGAGGAAGAGGAAGACGCCCGCGAGGTGATCGATCTGATCAGGGCCGAGGGAAGAAAGGCGATCCCGCTTCCCGGTGACATTTGCGACGAGGTGTTCTGTCGAAAGCTGGTGTCGGACGCTGTCGCCCGGCTCGGAGGCCTCGATATTCTGGTCAACAACGCCGGCTATCAGCAAGCGCAAGACTCGATCGCGGACATCAGCAACGAGCAGTTCGACGCGACGTTCAAGACGAACGTCTACGCGCTCTTCTGGATCACGAAGGCAGCCCTGCCGCACTTGCGGCCCGGTTCGACGATCGTGAACACCGCATCGATCAACACCTACGATCCGTCGGAGGACTTGTTCGATTACGCGGCCACCAAAGCTGCGATCGGGTCTTTCACGAAGTGCCTGGCCAAGCAGCTGGCATCGAAGGGCATCAGGGTCAATGCGGTGGCGCCGGGTCCCTTCTGGACGCCACTGCAGCCCAGCGGCGGACAGAAGCCTGATAAGCTTAAAGTGTTTGGAGCTCACACGCCGATGGGCCGACCCGGCCAACCGGTGGAGATCGCGCCGCTGTATGTCCTGCTCGCCTCGAACGAGGCGACCTTTGTGAGCGGCGACATCTTCGCCAGTACCGGCGGCAGGCCAGCGAGCTAGGGCTCCGGTTGGGATCGCTCGGAGATTGCCCGTGTCTCGAAGTCGTCGGAGGCCCTATGCCAAACCGTCAGATCGCCGAAGCCGAATGGGTCGATCGCTTTCTCAATCGGCTCGGCACCATTGCGCCCAGCGTCCACACCGCAGGTGCCAATGAGCGCGCCTTCCAGACGTACGCCGATGCGGGAGACCTGGGGCCGGAGGAGGCTGCAGAGATCTACGCACTGGAGCTGCCGCCCGGCGGCACGAGCACGCCTGAAACCTGAGCGTCCTTAGGCGCTCCCCTAAAGCATGGGGTCGAACCGTGCCCCAGCGAAGCTTATAAGTTGAGTCGCAGAGAAGGGGGTAAGCATGAACGAAGCCCACGAATCGGCCAGGTTGCCGGCCTCGGACTGGCTTGCACGTTGCGTGCAGCAGATCAGGCGCGTCGAGACCGAGCTCAGCGACGAAGAAGCCACGGAGATCGCGCAGCACCTCCTCTCCTTCGAGCGAACCGGGTCCATGCCGCCGGAAGCGGCGGTCGAATTCGTCGTCGCCGAGTTCGCGAAGACCAAACCCCGCTTCGAGCGCCGGGCGCAAGCGAGGCCGGCCAAGGGCTCCTGACGCGCGGCGCCCGTGTAGGTCACCGCCTACGCTCCATTCCGCCGATCGCCATATCGCGAATTCAACCCAAGGCCTAGGCTCCATGCAGTTCACTGGAGGCTCGACATGCACATCGACGCAGCGACCCACGAGCATGGGGCCAACGCCAAGATCTACACGTACGAAGCGGACTTCGACGTTGGCGACGATGCGATCACGTGGAAGGCCTCAGTCAGCCGGGACGAGACCCCGTTGACCACGTTATCTGGCTCGATTCCCCTCGTTTCTCCCGCACTACCGGCGCTGGCAGAAGAAGCGGTTCGAGACGAGATCATCAGGCGCATCGACAAACTGGAAGACAGGTAGCGGCTCGCCGCGAGCCGTCATGTCCGGGCGCATCATTCGGACTTGCGCCATGGCAATGGCGCCGCTTTGTCTGCCGCTGCCGGCACATGCGCAAGCCTCGCTGCCGTACACGCCGACCTGGGCGGCGCGACACTCGCTGGCGAGATTGTCGGACGAAGCGGGGTTGTTGCTGCCGTTGTCGCAATGGCCTTTGCCAAGCGCCGCAGTGCGCTCCGCGCTGAATGCGCTGCCGGCCGACCTGCCGGAAGCGCTTGCCCGGGCGCGCGACGACGTGCACGCCGATCTGGACCGGGCCGATCGCCCTCTCCTCACGGCCCGTATCAAGACACGGAGTGAAGCCCCGGTGGGCTTCGATGACGATTACGTTCCCGGATCGAGTCTGGCGCTGCGCTCGGGTCCGATCGTCGCCGCCAATGCGGC
>Ga0068864_100001443_pt1 | contig 19589 bp, 14 predicted proteins | sample KBSSwiS72_FD_66586 | JGI IMG/M metagenome (GOLD analysis project Ga0068864, IMG submission 66586) | Switchgrass rhizosphere microbial communities from Kellogg Biological Station, Michigan, USA - KBS Switchgrass S7-2 | ecosystem: Host-associated > Plants > Roots > Rhizosphere > Soil ... | reverse complement strand
GTTGCTCATTTCGGTGAAACATACACAACAGAACAAGTGTCAGACATTGACCTTGGAGATGAAGTGTATCTTGGTCTTTTTGTTTGTGCCCATAATAAAGACATTACTGAAACGGCGTCTTTTGATAATGTAAGGATTATAACTCCTGTAAAAGCTGACTATGTCCCTTATCGTGACTATATAGGCAGCCACATCGAAACAATGGATGTATCAACCGGTCAGCGTGAAATCATTTACACTTCGCCTATATCATTGCAGGCTCCAAACTATATGATAGATGGTAAGTCACTTATTTATAACAGCAACGGACTTATTTATAAACTCGATCTTAAAAAACGTGTTCCTGAAGTATTGAATACCGACACAGTGAAAAAAAATAATAATGATCATGTTCTTTCTTTCGATGGCAAGATGCTGGGCTTAAGCAGCAGCGGTGGAAAATATAATTCAGTGGTCTATACAGTTGCTTCCACGGGTGGAGTTCCCAAACAAATCACCCCTGTGGGTCCGTCTTATTTACATGGCTGGTCCCCTGATAAAAAATTTCTTGTTTATACCGCTGAACGCGGTAACGGTAATTTTGATATTTATAAAATTCCTTCCGCAGGTGGCGAGGAAGTTCGTTTGACCACTGCAGACGGCCTTGATGATGGTCCCGAATACAGTCCCGACGGAAAATATATTTATTTTAACTCGGTGCGCGGGGGCAATATGCAAATATGGAGAATGAACAACGATGGCACCAACCAGGTGCAATTGACCTCTGATGAATACAACAACTGGTTCGCACACATTTCACCCGATGGCAAATGGATGGTTTTTATCAGCTATCCAAAGGAAGTGAAACCGTCCGATCATCCTTTTTACAAACATGTGTATTTGCGTATGATGCCTGTTGGTTATGGTCAGCCAAAAGTAATTGCGTATGTATACGGAGGGCAGGGAACCATAAATACACCTTCGTGGTCTCCTGACGGGAAAAAAATTGCATTTGTCAGTAATTCAGAAATAAAATAAAGAAAGATCTTCTAATGCATTATTTGTTTTAAGAACTTGTCACCTATTATAAAACCAAATTGCTTATTATGAAATTGACTAAATCATTTGCATGCCTGCTTTCATTGGGACTTTTAGTGAATAATGTGATCGCACAAACTGCATCACAGCTCAATCCTTCGATTGAATCCAAAGTAGACCGGTTGTTAAAACAAATGACACTGGAAGAAAAAGTGGGACAAATGGCCCAGGTGTCGATTGAATCGCTCGGCGGTTCCAACGGACAGGTTTTTACTTTTTCTGATAAAATGAAAGACGCTGTTGTCAACTATAAGTTGGGTTCGATATTGAATAGTCCCGGCCCGTTACAAACTCCCCAGGATTGGAACAGGCTTATTAGTGAAATACAGGACGCTGCCAAACAAACAAGATTAAAAATTCCGGTCCTTTACGGTCTCGATGATATACACGGTGTAAGCTATGCTGCAGGTTCAACACTTTTGCCGCAGGAGATAGGCCAGGCCGCAACATGGAATCGTCAGCTCGTCCACGATGGGGCAGTCATCACAGCTTATGAAGCAAGGGCGGTGGGAGCACCCTGGACATTTTCGCCAACGCTTGACCTGGGAACAAATCCTCAGTGGCCGCGTATCTGGGAAGACTATGGCGAAGATCCTTACTTGTCTGGTGAATTGGGAGTTCAATTTGTGAAAGGTGTACAGGAACCTTTGGGAAGTAAGGAGAAGCTGGCCGTGAGTTTGAAACATTTTATGGATTATTCGGATCCAAAATCAGGACAGGATAGAACTGACTCATGGATACCTGAACATTATTTGCGTGAATATCATTTACCTCCTTATGTTGCGGCAGTCAAGGCTGGAGCAAGAACAGTGATGATCAATTCAGGTTTGATCAATGGAATACCTACTCATATCAATAAACATATTCTAACTGATATTCTAAAAGGTGAGTTACATTTTACCGGTTTTGTCGTCAGTGACTGGCAGGATATCGAAAACGTTTACCGTCGTGATAAATTAACTAAGGATGTAAAGGGGGCGATCATGCTTGCTGTTAATGCTGGTATTGATATGTCAATGATTCCTTATAACTATAAAGGATTTTGCTCGGACCTGATCGCTTTGGTAAAAGAAGGTAAGGTTTCACAGGCAAGAATTGATGACGCAGTAAGAAGAATTTTGAGAGTGAAATATGAGCTTGATCTTTTTAACACTCCTGTTACGTTATTAAAAGATTATCCAAAATTTGCAAGCGCGGAATTTCAAAAAGCAGCGTATAATACAGCAGCAGAATCGATCACTTTATTGAAAAACACAAATAATACCTTACCACTCTCGAAGAATGCAAAAATTTTGGTAACTGGTCCGAATGCGAATTCCATGCGCAGTTTAAATGGCGGGTGGACGTACACATGGCAGGGTAATATAACAAATGAAATTGCCCAACAGTATAACACTATTCTTGAAGCAGTGATAAACAAATTCGGAAAAGACAATGTTACCTATGAGCAGGGAGTTGCTTACAAAGAGAAAGGTCAATACTATGAGGATACGGTTATGGGAATTGATGCAGCTGCACAGGCAGCAGCCAACGCAGACTATGTTTTGCTTTGCATTGGGGAAAACAGTTACACTGAAACTCCCGGAAATTTGGTTGACCTCAGTTTATCAGATAATCAATTGGCCTTGGCGAACGCAATAATAAAAACAGGCAAGCCTGTGATCTTTGTGCTTAACGAAGGAAGGCCGAGGATTATCAATAGAATTGAACCGGGTGCAGCCGCCGTGCTTAACGTTTATCTGCCCGGTAACTACGGAGCTGATGCCTTGGCCGACATTCTAACGGGCGATGTAAACCCATCAGGCAAATTGCCGATAACTTATCCGCGTTATACAAATGCACTCGTGAGTTATATTCACAAACCTTCCGAAGGAGACAATAATCCGCAAGGCGGAGCATTCAAACCACAGTGGCCTTTTGGTTTTGGTTTATCTTATACAAGTTTTGCTTTCAGTAATCTTACCATCAATAAAAATAGCTTTGGTCCTGACGAAGCCGCAGCCATTTCAGTAACAGTAAAAAATACTGGCAGCAAGGAGGGGAAAGAAGTTGTGCAATTATTTATTTCAGACCTGCTTGCTTCCTTTACGCCTGATGTAAAAAGACTAAGGGGATTTGAAAAAGTTGATCTGAAAGCAGGTGAGTCGAAGACAGTAAGTTTTAAGATTCCAATGAAAGACCTTGCTTATATCGCACCCGATAATAAAAAACACCTTGAAGAAGGAGAGTTTAAGATTCAAGTTGCTGATCAGTCGGCAACATTTAATGTAACAAAGACGGTTATTTTCTGATCTATGAAATATTTTATAAAAACGATCGCAGGGATTTTTTTCTACCTCATATTCACTGGACGCATCTATGCCCAGGTTGAAAAGTTGAATGACGGGGTAGTGATCCATTTAGAACGGGCAAATGCTAAGGCGATAAAATTAGAAGTTGTTTCAGACAGAATCATTCACGTGATCACAAGCCCTGTCGCATCGATCAAGGCAGATACCAGCCTAATGGTTATCGCGGGTAATAAAAAAACCGAATGGTCTGTTGACACAAAGAATAATGAAACGACGTTGGTCACATCTCTCCTGAAAGTAATTGTAGAATTGCCCACAGGTAGGATAAAGTTTCATGATTTGAAGGACCAGCCTTTGTTGGAGGAGGAGAGCAATGGAAGCTCGTTTACTGCGACCACAATTGACGGGGGTCCCTCCTGGCAGATCAGGCAAACATTTCTTTCGCCAAAGGATGAAGCGTTTTATGGACTAGGGCAGCATCAGCAGGGCATTATGAATTACAAAGGGGAGCTCGTTGAACTACTGCAAAACAACACAGAGGTTGCCGTTCCTTTTTTAGTTTCAAATAATGATTACGGTATACTTTGGGAGAATTATTCGATCACACAATTTGGAGATGGAAGAAACTATCAGCCGTTAAGTGAATTAAATCTGTACGATGAGAAAGGCAACCCCGGAGGATTAACCGCGAAATACGTTTTTAAAAAAGACAGCTCCAAAATATTTACAACAAGAACCGAGCGGGATATTTCTTATGATTTCCTTTCATCACTTTTAAAATTTCCCAACGGTTTTTCATTGGGTGATGGCAAAGTTACCTGGCAAGGCTCTATTGAATCTTCATTGACCGGCATGCATAAATTTTCTGTAAGGTATGGCGGATATATGAAAGTTTGGGTTAATGGAAAACTGCAGCTAGATGCATGGCGGCAATGCTGGAACCCCGCTACCAATATTATTCCAGTTAGTATGCAGGCGGGCAAAAAATGTCCTGTCAAAATAGAATGGACACCCGATGGAGGTGAATCGTACGCTGGGATCAACTGGATGAAGCCGGCAACTTCGTATAACAAAACTCATTTTGGGATAAGCTCTGAAGCGGCCAACAATATCAACTATTATTTTGTTTACGGAACAAGTATAGATGAAATCATAAGTGGTTATCGTTACCTCACCGGAAAGGCACCTATCGTACCTAAATGGGCTTTGGGTTTCTGGCAAAGTCGTGAGCGGTATAGAACACAAAATGAAATTCTTTCGACCGTAAAAACTTTCCGAGAGAAAAATATTCCTCTTGATAATATTGTTATGGACTGGCAATACTGGAAACCCGATGAATGGGGCAGCCAGGAATTTGATCCGTCAAGATTTCCCGATCCCAAAGGAATGATCGATACACTTCACAAAATTTTTCATGCTCATTTTATGATTTCGGTGTGGCCAAAATTTTATTCCGGAGTAAAGAATTACGACCTGATGAACAGTAAAGGGTTTTTGCTGACGAAGAATATCCAGGAAAATCGTAAAGACTGGCTTGGCTATGTGTCCACTTTTTACGACGCATTTAATCCAGCAGCGGGGAAATTCTTCTGGCAACTGATAAAAGAAAGCTTGTATGCAAAAGGTATCGATGCCTGGTGGATGGATGCGCCGGAACCGGATATTCATTCAAATCTTTCCATTGAGAAACGTAAAGATCTTATGTTCCCGAATGCCCTGGGCTCTGCAACAAAATATTTTAATGCCTATCCGTTAGCCAATGCCAGGACGATCTATGAAGGACAACGCTCAGCTGATCCAAATAAAAGAGTTTTCATTCTGACCAGGTCAGCCTACGGTGGTTTGCAACATTATGGAGCGGCTGTATGGAGCGGAGATATTGGTTCAAGATGGCTGGATATGAAAAACCAGGTTTCAGCCGGAGTAAATTTTTCCATGTCAGGGCTTCCTTATTGGACCATGGATATCGGCGGTTTTGCAGTTGAAAACAGGTATGCGAATGCAAAAGGCGAAGTCGCGAATGAGTGGAAAGAGTTAATGACTCGATGGTACCAGTTCGGTACTTTTTGTCCTTTGTTCCGTTCTCATGGACAATATCCGTATCGTGAAATATTTAATACAGCTCAACCAACTGATACCGCATATCAAAGCATTTTGTCCTATGATAAACTGCGATACAGGTTGCTGCCATACATCTATTCGATAGCTGCTAAAACCTATCAAAATGATTATACGATCATGCGCGGCCTGGTGATGGATTTTCCGAATGACAAGAATGTTCTCACTATCAATGATGAATATCTTTTTGGCCCTTCACTGTTGATCAACCCGGTTTATAACTATCATCAAAGAACCAGAAATGTTTATTTACCTAATGGACAAGGTTGGTATTATCTGCATACCGGGAAATTTTTCAATGGGGGGCAAAACATTAAAACCGACGCCCCCTATGATCGCTTGCCTGTTTTTGTGAAAGAGGGATCAATCATTCCCGTCGGTCCAGATCTGCAATATGCGTCTCAAAAACCTGCGGATACGATCACTTTGTTTATCTACACCGGCAACAACGCTTCGTTTAAATTGTATGAAGACGAGGACACCAATTACAACTATGAGAAAGGAATGTTTGCTACGATACAAATAGATTACAGCGAGCAGGAACGATCTCTAACGATCTATGATAGGAAAGGAGAGTTTCCTGGGATGCTGCAAAAAAGAGTGTTTAACGTGATATGGATCACAAGAAATATAATGAAGAGTTTCGATCCTGATCAAGCACCCGATGAGCGGGTTTTATACGGAGGAAAAAAGCAGGTATTAAAACTGAAATAAGTATCAACATGATAAAACTATCAAATATTCTTTTGTTATTTCTCTTAAGTGTTAAAGTGTACGGGCAAAAATTTGAAGGACTTGCACTCACTCCGCCAATGGGCTGGAATAGCTGGAATACTTTTCAAACCGATATCAGCGAAGAACTTGTAAAGGGGATTGCTGATGTAATGGTTTCATCAGGAATGAAAAATGCGGGGTACAGTTATATTGTGCTGGATGATGGATGGATGACTATGGAAAGAGATCCAAAAACAGGTGATCTTGTGGCTGATCCGAAGAAATTTCCCCATGGTATGAAGTCGCTTGCTGATTACGTGCATTCAAAGGGCCTGAAATTCGGATTATACAATTGTGCAGGAACAAAGACGTGTGCCGGTTATCCTGGCACGAGAGGATATGAGTACCAGGACGCCCGATTGTATGCTTCGTGGGATGTTGATTATTTGAAATTTGATTGGTGCAATACTGAAGGAATAAATTCACAAGAAGCATATACAACGATGAGCAAGGCCCTGAAGGCGGCGGGACACCCGATTGTTTTTAGTTTATGTGAATGGGGAACAAATAAACCCTGGCAATGGGCTACACCAGTTGGACATTTGTGGAGAACGACCGGGGACATTTCTAATCTTTTTGACGGTGTTCTGGATCATGGTAACTGGCAGCAACAAGGGATCATGAGGATCGTCGATTCGCAGGATACGATACGTCAATATGCAGGCCCCGGTCATTGGAACGATCCCGATATGCTGGAAGTGGGAAACGGACTGACAATCGCTGAGAACAGAACACATTTTTCTATTTGGTGTATGCTGGCTGCACCATTAATTGCTGGCAACGACATGCGAAAAATGAACGAAAGCACTAAAGACATTTTGACCAATAAAGAAGTAATTGCTGTGAACCAGGACGCACTCGGCATCGAAGCCCTTAAATACAGTGATAAGGATAGCTTACAAATTTGGTTCAAACCTTTATCGAATGATGGATGGGCAGTTTGTTTTTTGAACCGTAGTGGTAAATCAAAACAAATAGATTTCATCTGGCAAAATGAGATGGTTAATGATCAGCTTTCAAAAAGAGAATTGAATGCAACAACAACTACCTATAAGCTACGCGACCTTTGGTTAAAGAAAGATGTGGGCGATACTAGAAAATCTTTGAAAGCAACGATTGCTCCCCATGATGTTCTGGTGTTGAAATTGAACAAATAATTTCAATCTCGAAGGAGAAATTTTATCAGGAATACAAGTTTGCGAACAGTAACGAAAGAAATTGATTTTGCTCTTTAAGATTTCATTGGCGATTTTGGAATTCCACTGATGTAGAATATCAGGATTGGTAAGGTTATAAGCTGGATATAAAATTGCCGGAGCTATGCAAAAGCAATGACTCAGTAATGCCCGCGAATAAAAGGTTTTATCTTTTTATCATACAAATTTCGCAATTCTTGATGGACTGATTTATTCAGCGGCGGTAGATCAGATGCGGCCATGTTTTTTTTAACCTGCTCAACTTTTGTAGCTCCTGGAATGACCGTTGTTACCCGGACATGATCGAGTATCCAGCGAATGGCCCACTGGGATAAACGGTCATCGGGTAACAATGAAGAGATTTCTTTTGACAGTGTCAGGCCTTGTGAAAATTCAATGCCGGAAAAAGTTTCTCCCGCATTAAATGATTCTCCGTTTGCATTAAAATTCCTGTGATCAGTTAACGCAAATTTTGTTTGTTCATTGAATTTATTGGCAAGTAAACCGCTTGCCAACGGCACTCGGACGATAAGAGCGACATTTTTTTCTTCCGCCTTTCCGAACACTTCATCTGCTACGTGCTGCCGGAATAAATTAAAGATGATCTGCAGTGAAGCAAGTCCTTCCTGTTCGAGACAAATTAGGGCTTCTTCATTCGTTTCCACGCTTGCGCCCCAAAATTTTATAAGCCCTTCGTTCTGCAGTTTTCTAAGATGATCAAACACTTTTCCTTCACGTAATTGTTCTGTTGGTATGCAATGCAGTTGTTCCAAGAACAGTTGAGACAGCTTAAGATTTTTCAATGAATTTTCAATGTGTTGCTTCATCACCTCATATGTAAAATTTTGAGGCCAACCATATTGTCCATCGTGCCTGCGGCCGAGCTTGGTGGCAACAAAAATTTTCTTGCCGGATGATTTTAAAAAATTTCCGATTGTTCTTTCGCTTACGCCGAGTCCGTACACGTCGGAAGTGTCAATAAAATTTCCCCCAGCTTCGGAAAACGCTTGCAAAATTTCAAGTGCTTCATTACCTTTGACTTGGCCCCAATCGGCATTTCCCAGTTGCCAGGTGCCCAATCCGACCTCTGAAATTTTAAGTCCCTTGAATAAACGGTATTCCATGAGCAAAGCTTTTGATATTCCTTGTAAGAACTATTGGATTCTGCAAAGTTTGACCATCCTTTGAAAAATACGCACCACGAGAGTTTTAATAATTCCTTGAAAAACCAGGTTGCAAATACAAAAGGGTTTTTAGTAATAAGGAATAATAATGAACAATCGGAACTTGCTTGCTCAAAGTTGTGCATTCCTGTTTAGAAAGCGGACAAAATCTTTCTTGCTTTTGTTTGTTTTCCTCTTCTTCCGGTCTATTGTAATTGGCCAGAATGATCCGATCAGGCTCAACCAAATCGGATACTATCCAAATTCAACAAAACTGGCAATTGTAACTGGCAAGGTGCGATCCCCACTTTTTTGCATCGTTACAAGTGATGGGAAAGATACGTTGTATGAGGGATCATTAAGTCTCGAAAAAAAATCCACTTTTTCGCGTACGATTACAAGGATAGCCGACTTCACAGATTTCCAGCAAACCGGGTGTTTCGTTTTGCGCATCGATGGCATCACTCAATCTTATCCTTTTGAGATCAAAAGTGAGGTTTACCATGAACTGGGCAAGGCCGTTTTAAAAGGGTTTTATTTTCAGCGTTCTTCGATCCCGCTTGATGAGAAGTATGCAGGCAAGTGGCAAAGAGGCGCTATTTACCCGGATAATGTCGTTCTTATACACCCTTCAGCCGGTGATGATGATCGCCCCGCGGGAACCGTTATTTCCTCACCGGGTGGTTGGTATGATGGCAGTGATTGTAACAAGTATATTGTGAACAGTGCCATTACGCTGAACACACTGCTTGGTGCATACGAGGACTTTTCAAAATATTTTGATTCGCTTACGATAAATATTCCCGAGAGTGATGATAAAATTCCTGATATTTTAAACGAGGCTTTATATAATATCCGATGGATGTTTACCATGCAGGATCCTTCTGATGGAGGTATTTATCATAAGTGTACAAATGCCGGACCTGGCAATATGCTGATGAACGTTGTTGCTAAGGAGCCGCGATACGTGGTGCAGAAAAGTACAGCCGCAACGCTTGATTTTGCTGCAGTGATGGCCCAGGCGGGGAGAGTATTTCAAAGAATGAAGCTTCAACTTCCGGGATTGGCAGATAGTTGTCTTAAAGCTTCTGCAAAAGCGTGGTTCTGGGCTTTGAAAAATCCAAAGGTGGAGTATGACCAGGAAAAATTAGACAAGCAATATAAACCCGCAGTAACAACCAGTGCTTACTCAGATGGAGAACTTGATGATGAATGGATGTGGGCATCGACAGAAATGTTCGTTACGTCAAAGAACAGGATGTATTTCGATGCAATGGAACAAAACATTGACGACTCAGTATCTCTTCCTTCATGGAGTAATGTTAGGATGCTGGCCTACTACACCATGTTGCGTTACCAGGATAATTTGCCGAAATATACAGCTGACATCGTTGAAAAGATGAAAGAACGTTTATTGCGTATTGCCGACAATTATCTTCGTCACATCGCCAGGAACGCTTTTGTTACGGTAATGGGCCAGTCAAAAAGAGACTTTACCTGGGGTAGCAATGGAATAGCCGCTAACCAGGGAGTTTTATTAATCAACGCTTTTTTAGTTACGGGGGATCAAAAATACATAGAGGGATCAGTGAGCAATCTCGATTATTTGCTAGGGAGAAATGCAACTGGGTATTGTTTTGTTACGGGTTGCTTCGGAACAAAATCACCGATGAATCCGTCTAATCATTCGTTCATGGGATACAAGATCAATGAACCGGTGCCTGGGCTTTTAGTTGGAGGCCCTAATATCGAGAGAAAAGACAAATGCCGCTATCCTTCGACCGACCCTGAAACTTCTTACGTTGATGATGAGGGTGCTTTCGCAAGCAATGAAGTTGCGATCGATTGGAATGCATCAATGGTATATTTAGTGAACGCGATGGAGGCAATGCAATATGGGCTAGGTTATTCAACGCAAAATAATACTTCAACGACGCGTAAATAAATTAATAGGCCTATCATGATGGGTATAAAAAAACTCCGGTGATCAACCGGAGTTTTTTGTTAATAAGTTTGATTCAATACAAATAGTTCAATGCTGTTACGTCGTTTGAATTAAATGGGCGATTTTGTCCCGCACTGACACAGGAAAGCATCCATGAATTTGGATCAGGGCCAGCAGGCGTTCCGGGAATCTGGATGGCTCCGACATTTGAAGCTCCCTCGTTAACGGCTGAACCGCCGCAACTATAAGAGCGGTTCATATAATCCGTATGACGAAAACCAATGCAATGACCAACTTCATGAGCGAATATGGAAGTGGCAAATCCTAAAAACGTAGTCGAATTACTGTATTGTGTAATTGCAGATGTATTTACGTTCACTGTTGGATAAGGACTGCCCGTTGAACTGGGAAAACCGGACGATGCAAGATAGCTGCCGTGAGCAACTTTGAAAACGATCTGTCCTCCTGAAGAAACCTTTGTAAAATGAATTTGCAGGTTTAATGCATTGTATCGGTCGACCATTGCTTGTAACACAGGGCCATATGCTGATGGGATTCTCTGGTCAAGACTTACGGTGATTGTTCTTGGCAAACTTTTTACAAGGTTTGTGGTGCGATACTGTTCTTCATCCCCGACGCGGAGAAACTGTGATTGGGGTGAGCTGTTCAATAATTCAGGAGTAATGATGATGTCCCCTTCTACGAGATATCCTTCATCTATTTTTTGAGCATTAGCAGACGTAAAACCCAGGGCCGTGATCTGATCTTTAACTGACTGAGGGACTTGTTGTGAGATAGGTTGTCCTTCCTTTTTGCAAGAGAAAAGAGCGACGATGCCGATAAGGAGTACGATGCAAATAGTTTTCATCATGTGTTGCATAATCTGATTTTTTTTGATTTAAAAAATTGAATTGTAATTGTGGGTCAATTACAGTTTAACCAGGTGGAGTCGTGTAAGATACTCAAACTTTTTTTTTAAGAAGAGAAACTTATGATTTTTTTATGCGGACTGAAAGGAATCGGATATTTCCCATTCCAAGAGGAAAAGTACGATCGACCTTTACTGCTTAAGAAGACTGCCGACTTAATTTAATACATTTGGAAATGCGATCTGTTCCTTGGATAAACTGCGTGTTTGCATCGAAAATTGGGTTGCTGCTCTTTGTTTTCGTTGTCCCTCAGTTCCTTTTTTCGCAACCGACAGAGCCACAACTAAAAAAGTTTTCTCCAGTTCTTCAAAAGGAGTGGAAAACAAAATCGCTAAAGCAGACTTCCAATTATACCATAGCCGTCAATAATTTCTCGCTTTTTAAAGGTGATATTGAAAAGAATTCCCATGTAAAAATTGTTTTTGAGTACAAAAGCGCAAATGTTTTTTTGGTAAGGACTGACTGGAATGAGCTAATAAAATCTATTTTGCCCAGGAACGAAGTCTTATTTGTAGATGAACAACGGAAGGCAAAGGAGGAGTTGGCTGTTAGCAATCTTGATCTCAGTGCAAATAAGGTCAACGTTCTCTTTTCAAAATTTCCATCTGACAACGGAAATGGACTTGTTGTTTCAGTGAAGGAAAACCGGCCAGATACTTCGGACATTGACTTTCACGGCAGGTTCATGTTAACAGATTTGAGCTCGACCTCTTTTAGCACTCATGCCAGCGATATGGCTACCATTATTGGAGGTGGCGGCAATACATATTATGAGGGAAAAGGAGCAGCGCCAGGTTGTACCGTTAGTTCTTCAAGTTTTGCAGTTCTACTACCGGATGCCGATGATGCCTACGAGCGATATAATATCTCAGTGCAAAATCATTCTTACGGTACCGGCGTTGAAAATTTTTATGGAGCAGACGCTGCAGCCTATGACGCCAGTGTAACTGCCAGACCTTTTTTGATGCATGTTTTTTCTGCGGGCAATTCAGGAATGGAGACAAGCGTAAGCGGACCATATGCAAATGTGCCTGAATTTGCCAACATCACCGGGAGCTTCAAAATGGCGAAGAATATCATCACGGTCGGACATGCAGATTCTTTAGGAAACGTTTTATCACCTAGTTCAAGAGGACCGGCTTATGATGGAAGAATAAAGCCCGAGCTGGTTGCTTTTGCTGAAGATGGAAGCTCGGGTGCCGCCGCTATTGTATCGGGCATATCGTTGGTATTACAACAAGCGTACAAGGAGTTAAATGGAAATCTTCCTTCCGCCGCACTTATTAAAGCGATTTTATTAAACAGCGCTGACGATGTGGGCACCAAAGGGATCGACTTTGTTTCAGGATTTGGTGCGGTCAATGCTTATAAGGCGCTGCTGGATGTAATACATGCGCAATTTTTCAATGGAAGCATTTCAAACGAAACTGCCGACAGTTTTGATCTTAATGTGCCTTCCAACATCAGTCAACTAAAAATTAGTTTAGCCTGGAGCGACCCGCCTGCTTCCGCGAATGCTTCAAAAGCGCTCATAAATGATCTTGATCTCGAGTTGTCTTTGCCTTCAACGGGAGAAAAATGGCAGCCATGGACATTAAACCATTTTGCCAATGCCGATTCATTGCGACTCTTGCCTTTGAGAAAAAGGGACAGCCTGAATAATGTTGAGCAGATTTCGATTGATGATCCCGTTGCCGGTAATTATAAAATCACCGTAAAAGGATTTAGCTTGTCTTCCCCTTCACAATCATATTCGATCGCTTACCGGTATGATACGGCGGATAGATTCAACTGGTATTATCCGACAAGCTCTGATAATATTTTTAATGAAAGAACAAACACAATTCGATGGGGATCGACGTATGCACATACGACCGCACAATTGGAGTACAGCCTGGATGACGGGAACACCTGGCAGTTAATTAATGATGCGGTTGATCTTACAAAGGGCTATTACAAGTGGACACCACCGGACAGTTTTGTAACGGCTATTTTGAGAATGAATTTCGCGTCGCAACATTTTGCGTCGGATACATTTACCATTTCTAAAAGATTTGACGTAAACATTGGGTTTAACTGCCCCGATTCATTTATGCTTTACTGGAATAAAATTGCCGGCATACACAATTACCAGGTCTACAGCTTAGGAGATAAGTATATGCAGCCTTTATCCATTGCAGCCGATACAGCCATTGTTCTAAACAAGCAAGTAAACGCGTCATTGGTCTATGCCGTTGCTCCATTGATCAATAATAAAACAGGTGTAAGAAGTTACGCGTATGATTATAGCATGCAAGGGATAGGTTGTTATATTAAGACATTTTTTGGACAACTGGTCAACAGCTCCTCTGAGCTTGACCTTGAACTGGGAACCAACTATAACGTAAAGGTGATCACATGGGAAAGACTTACAATAAATGGCTACGTGCCTTTATCGGCAATTGATTCAATCCAGGGCCTTGATTTTCGTTATACGGATGCGGTTCCCAGGCACGGTCTAAATACTTATCGCGCAAAAATCGAATTATTGAATGGAGGTATCATTTACAGTGAACCGACAACGTTATATTACGCCGAAGAGCCCTACCTTGTTTATCCCAATCCAGTTCCCCAGTATCATGATGTAACTATTGTCAATAATAACCCCGATGTCGCTCAGCTGGAGATATTTAATTCTACCGGTATGAAAGTGTTCGAGCAAACACTCAGCGACTGGAGCAATATAATTTCAACGAATAAGCTCGGCAAAGGGATCTACTTACTTCGTGTAGTCAAAGACAGCAAAATACAAAAAACACTAAAGCTTATCGTTTATTGAAAATACCCCATAAAGTGGTATTGCCCGGTCAACCCGAGTTCCTTAATATTGTTATGGTTTTTCATAGGATATTGGATTTTAACACCGGGTCGAATTTCTATTCGACCCTTTTAATTATATGGTTAATTTTAGAGAAGAAATGTTTTAGTATGGCAGTCTCAGAATTTTATATTGTATTAAATGTTAAATCAGGTAAAGATTTTCAAACATATGGAAAATTTTTCCTGGGCAGCAGCAGGAAGTTTGCAGACAGCATTTTTAAAAAGCTGAAAGGGAATAAGAAAGTAACTGCTGCCTCTGTGCTTTATATCGAGTTAATAGAAACAAATAATGAGTTACCGATAAACATTCAGGTGATGAGCTGTTCACTGGATGAATTATCGGAGAACTGCAAGATGATCACTAAAGAAACATTTAAGCAATGCAATCTCGAAGAAATGTAAATCCCGCGGTTCAGCTTCATTGAACAACTATTTTTTGGGTTATCGTTGTGCTTTCATTTCTTAACTGTATCACATAGATGCCGGCACTGATGTCAGGAGAAAATGGAATACTTACTTTCCCGGTTTTGCCGCTAAGATTTTGTTTCAGGAGCACTTCTCCATTCATATTGATTACCTCAATAAAATCAAAGCCTTCGTTAAGGAAAACATTCATCATGTGCGAATTGATAACCGACGGATAAATAAGAAAGGCGGTTGTTTTGTTAATCTTATAAAGTATAGGTTCGGTGTACAGCCATTTACCGTTTGCATCAACAATTTTCAAACGATAAAAAGCACTGTCAGTATAATCTACTGTGTTTTCGAATTGATAAACGTCTCCGTTTATGTTATTTGCTGCGGGGATAAAACCAAGATTCTTATAGTTTCGTCCATCAGAACTGGATTCAATTTCATATTGCCTCAGGTTTTCTTCTTTATCAGTTTTCCAGGTAATGCCGACATTTCCGTTTCTTGATTGAGCTTTAAGGTAGGTGATTCGCAATGTCCCCAAATCCTGCCCGTTGACGCGGAATGCTATTAAAAAAGTGAGTATAAGAAAGACGGTGGTACACTTATTAACTGGTTTCATAGAGAAAAAATTTTAAGTGGGCAACTATGTACCTGTAACCAGATTCGCAAAATCAATGCCTGAATGGGATAACAGAATTTGAAGATGATTTACCTGATGAGGGTAAACGTCCCTTTTAGATCTGGTAACTTATGGTCTTTAAAAGTGACGAGATATACATAGGTGCCGGTAGCTTGCAACTGTCCGTTTAGTTTCCCATCCCACGAAACTACGGCCGAATAAACATGATAGACAAGTTGTCCCCATCGATTAAAAACTTTTACATCTGCCCCAAGGCCTACATCTAAAAAGGGAATTCGCCAGCAATCATTTTTGCCATCACCATTTGGTGTAAATGCTGTGGGAACATAGATCCCATCAACTACGCTGACAGTTACACTGTCCTTGTTGCTGCAATTGAAAGCCGATTGGACGGAAAGTGTATAAGTGATATCTTTTGAAGGTGTTACCGTCGGCTGGATCAGCGAAGGATCATCCATGAACGAGACAGGATCCCAACTGAATGAAATATCTTCTCCACTGGCGACGGCCAAGAGAGTAACGGGATAACCTTTGATATACACACGGTCAGGACCTGCATCGGCAATAGGAAAAGGATGAACATTTATGACCAAGAGGTTAGATGCGATGCGACAGGAGGTAACGCCCGCAACGGAAGCATCTACAACTGTAAGTCGATACCAATATTTACCGGCTGCAGCCGTAGGTGATCTCACGTACCTGGTTTCCGTAGCGCCGGGGATATCATTCCACGTGATTCCCTGGTCCGTGCTCAATTGCCAATGATAAACCGGTGATTGATACTGTGAAGAGGCATTGCCTGAAAAAGTATATGTATTCATGTTGCTTTCGCAAACGTCGACGGTATCCGTGGGGTTGTCTTGTATGTCGGCGGTAATTTTTGCACCGCATGGACGAAATGCGATATCGTCCAAAGCCAGGTCGTTTCCCTGGCCCCCCGGGGCATTATTACGTAAACGGAGGACGATCTCGGCATTGTCAGCCGGGGTTGCGAATAAGAATCCGTATTGCACCCAGGTCGGGCTTCCCTGCACTGGTACGTCGCCTGAATCGAAACTTGCAAGGAGGGTTCCATCAGGCTTTTCAATTCTAAAGGTGAGATTAGGGCGAATACTTGGGAAGAAAGGCTGCATAATATTGAGCACCCAGGCAGAGAATTCATAAGTGGTGTTTGGGCAGAGATCCGCGACAGTACTGACAAAAAAATCCCCTGGGTCATAAGAAGCGTTGACGAGCATAAAATTTCCTCCCCCGGTATGATCTGCCGAAACCGTTAACCAGCTGTTTCCGAAACATCCAGTAGTAAAATTCGTGATCGTATAATATCCATCATTGGGACAAGTGGAAGGGTCATACGTGTAAGCTGACGGCGGTACATAAGATGAACTGCCAATTGTGGTGGCCTGGTCAAATGTTAATTTGACCACCGGGTCACCGAGACTACCGTTGCAGATCTGGCTGTTGGTTGTGCTCGGGAAAAGAAATATCGCAGGAAGTAAAACTCCCAATCGGGTAGCATAGTTAAAGAAATGTCTTCGCGGCACGCGTGGTTGTCTTAAGTCAGCAATATAGCTGTTATTGTCAGTCGGGAAAATAATCATCAATATTTGCAATAACTAGTGCTGATGCGCGGCAAATTCGCTGCTTTGACAACGAAAAAAGACCACCTAAATTGATGGTCTTTTAGTATCTGTCATTGAAAAATAATTAATTCAGACAATGTACACCAGTTTGTTCCATAATGCCTGTCAACGCATTCCATAACAGGCCGCAAGTCTCTTCGCACGCCAAAGCAGCAACCAGTTTCTCTTCCTTTGAAAGCGCATTGATCTTTTCCTCCAGCAAAGCTGGTTCCTCTACATCTGCCTGGTGAATCGCAAAATAAGTCTCGTCGGCCTGCCACGAACAGTAATGTTTTTTTAATCCTTCCAGCTTGGAAGATGCTGTCGCCGGCTGCTGTGCTTCAAATGCGTACAATGCTCCCAAGGCACCTGCGTAGGATCCAAAACTATTCTTTACTGAATTGACTAGTTCATTTACCTCTCTTACACCAGCTCCTGTATCCGTTGCCTTCAGACTTTTAGCGAATAGTTTCCATAGCGTGTAGTGTTCTTGTTCTTCTGCTGCGATGGCTTGCTCACCAGCAACTGCCCAGCCCTCACTAATCAGTTGAATAAAAGAACCGTATTTGCTGCCATATACAGCCATTTGTTCTTTTGTAAGCCTGCCTTCGTTCCAGGCGCGATAAAATGGATGTTGTAGCAAATTGTATTGTTCAAAAACGGAAGGGAAAAGTCTTTGCATAACTTGAAATTTATAGTTAAGATTTTTTTCAAACTTAAATTCGAAATATTCTACCACCAAAATTTCACAGAAGTTTTTACTGACAGGATTTTTGCCCTGTGGACAAAAATAATCAACCGGCTATTTGCCATTTGCCGTTGATATCTTTTGAATAGGAGAGACCGTTGCTCATTTCATATATTTCAACGCCATTTTTGATGGTCATTCTTTTTTCATAAACACGGATTCCATTATTTTCTTTAGTTAAGTAATTGATCAATGCAGGCAATGTGCCGGGTATTTCATGCAACCATTGATCATCTTCTTCTTTTACAAATGCACGGCTCATTGCGTCTCTTTTAAGAATGATATGCAAAGTTAATTGCAAACTTGAAGAGATTTTGTCACACCGAACTTGATCGGTGCCCTATCGGGACGGAATGACAGTCAAAAAACATGTCTACACCCTCCCCATCATTATCGGGATAGACGTGGGCCTATTATTGATCAGTAGTATCAGAACTTACAAGTGTGCGAAGGACTCCTTCGCAGAGTGACACAACCGAAGCTTGATAGTAGCAGTGCAGCTAAGTACAAAATAATCCTACAAAGTCTTCAGCACGTCATTCATATTTCTTACTGCATCGGCACTTTTATTGAAGGTTGCTTTCTCTTCATCGTTCAATTCAAACTCTACAATTTTTTCCCAACCGTTTCTTCCGATCACCACGGGAACACCGAGACAGATTTCTTTTTGTCCATACTCACCATTCAAACTCACGCAGCAGGTAAATAGTTTTTTCTCGTCACGAACGATGGCTTCGACCAACGCTGCACCAGCAGCACCAGGGGCATACCATGCAGAAGTACCGATCAATTTTGTGAGTGTCGCACCACCCACCATCGTGTCAGCAACAATTTGTTTTTGCTGGTCGGCACTCAAAAATTTTGTTACCGGAACGCTATTCCATGTTGCCAGGCGAATAAGGGGGATCATTGTTGTATCACCGTGACCACCAACAACTACAGCATTAAGATCACCCGGGCTGCAGCCAAGATGATTGCTCAATTGATACCTGAATCTTGCACTGTCGAGGGCACCGCCCATGCCGATGATGCGATTCTTAGGTAAGCCCGTGGAGGTCAACGCGAGGTAGGTCATTGTGTCCATCGGGTTGCTTATAACAATAATGATGGCATTGGGCGAATATTTTAGAATATTCTCGCAAACATTTTTGACAATGCCTGCGTTGGTACCGATCAATTCTTCGCGGGTCATGCCGGGTTTACGGGGAATACCGGAAGTGATGACTACAACATCACTGCCTGCAGTTTTTTGATAATCATTTGTGCACCCGGTGACCCTTGTGTCGAAACCAAGCAAAGCAGCCGTTTGCATCATGTCCTGTGCCTTTCCTTCCGCAAGACCTTCTTTGATATCTAATAGTACTAATTCTGTAGCCAATTCTTTGCGTGCAATGTTATCGGCACAGGTTGCTCCAACTGCGCCGGCACCTACAACTGTAATTTTCATTGTATGAAATTTAATTATTGAGTCTGATCTTTTTAAACAGGTTGCAAATGTATTGGAAAGTTTATTTTTTCTATGGAAATTCTCTGCATCTCTCTGTGGTCCTCTGCATTTTTACTCCGTGTTCCGTGGTGGATTAATTAACCACGGAGGCGCAGAGAGATCGGAGGTACACGGAGAAGTTTAGAATAAGAACCCAACTTTAAATTGTATAAATGGACCTTCGGTTGAAGTGGCATAAGTAGCCGTTAATGCCGCCCTGTTGAATGGAACGATAAAAAACCCGGCGCCATAGCCAGAATGCCATTCGTTCGACACTTCAAGAGGCTGCCAGACCCGTCCCTGGTCATAGAATGCAAATAAACCCAA